>Ga0335073_10003690_pt1 | contig 21374 bp, 13 predicted proteins | sample Lox_Sample_22_FD_207093 | JGI IMG/M metagenome (GOLD analysis project Ga0335073, IMG submission 207093) | Soil microbial communities from Loxahatchee National Wildlife Refuge, Florida, United States - Lox_Sample_2.2 | ecosystem: Environmental > Terrestrial > Soil > Wetlands | place: USA...
GTTGCCGAGCGCCATGGTGGCCAGCAAATCCTGCGGCTGCTCGAGCAGCCGCGCCACAACGGCGCCGGCGCGGGGATGGCGTTCGGCCAGTTGGCGCGCCTGCCATTTGCTCAGGGAAAGCAACGCCGCCTCCGCCAGCGCGAAAAAGAAACTCGCGCCGGCAGAAATCAAAATCACCACCACCGCCGTTACCACCGCGGGCTCCATGCGAGCAGTCTAAAGGAAACCATCCGAAGTCTAAAGTCCAAAGTCCCACAGCCGTTTGGGACTCGTCAACCTTCCAAAATCGCCGTGGCCGCCGCGTAATTTTGCGTGTGGCTCAGGCTGATCAACAAGCGTTTCGCACCGCGTGATGCGAACAGTCGTTCGCCCTTGCCATGCAGCGCCACGTACGGTTCGCCGGATTCCTTGCGCCGGACTTCCATGTCTTGCCAGCCGAGTTGCGCGCCGATGCCGGTGCCAAACGCTTTGGAAATCGCCTCCTTGGCCGCGAACCGCGCCGCCAGGAACGGGGCCGGGTCTTTGTGCGACCGGCAGTAGGCGATTTCGTCCGGCAACAGAATCCGGTTCACAAACCGCTCACCGAACCTTTCGCAGGAAGCAGCGATACGTTTCACTTCGATGATGTCGATGCCGGTGCCCAGGATCATTTGCGATTTACGATTTACGATTTGCGATGGACGCGCAAGGAAACTTGATTGGCCGGGAGAGTTGCCGCGTCGGCAACCCGGATTTCGGAGGGGCGAGTTACACGAAACCCTGTCCGCGTTTAAGCCCAGGACTCGCGGAGCGCGTCCCTCCGAAAACAATCATTTACGCGCGATACTTTTTCATCAGCGCCAGCATTTCTTTAACGGCCGTTTCCAAGCCGACCATCATCGCCCGGCTGACGATGCTGTGGCCGATGTTCAATTCCACCAGGTGAGGCACGCGGTGCATCCGCGGCAGATTTTCGTAATTCAATCCGTGCCCGGCATTCACCTTTAAGCCGAGCGCATGCGCCTGTTTGGCGCCGGAAATCAGGCGTTGTAATTCATTCTCAAAATCCGTGGCAGCGGACGTGAGTCCACTCTGACTTTTCGCGTCAGAAGTTAGAGCCGACTCACCTCGGCCGCTGCGAACAAAAGCTTCCGCAAAAGCGCCGGTGTGCAGTTCCACAAACTGGCTGCCCACCCGCGCGCCGGCGTCAATCTGTCTTTCGTCCGGCGCTATGAACAAACTCACCTCAATGCCCGCATCGTTCATTTTCTTGCGTGTTTCGGTCAGGGATGCTTCAGCCGCAACGACGTCCAGTCCGCCTTCCGTCGTCACCTCCGTCCGTTTTTCCGGCACGAGGCAGACAATGTCCGGTTTCAATTTCAACGCCGTGGCGATGATTTCCGGCACGTTGGCCATTTCAAGGTTCAGGCGGGTTTTGACCGTTTCACGCAGTTTCCCGATGTCCCGGTCTTGAATATGTCGCCGGTCCTCGCGCAGGTGCGCGGTGATGCCGTGTGCGCCCGCAGCCTCGCAAATCCGCGCGGCTTCGACGGGGTCCGGCTCGCCGAATCCGCGCCCGCGGTAGCGCGCTTCGCGGATCGTCGCGACATGGTCAATGTTGACACCCAGTCTCAGCATTTCAAAAGATGGCATTTCGTGCCAAAAGCATCTTCGTTTGGCAATCCATTATATTCCAATTATCGCCGTTCGCCGAATCCGATTGGGCGGGCGGGACGGGTCGCATTTGGCGGGTTGGCGGCTGGCGGAAACATTGGTAGTCTCGCAGTGTGAAACGTCCGCTGGTCAGCGTCGTTTCGTATTACGTTGTCGGTTTGCTGCTCGCCGAATTTTTTCACCTGCCCCTTGGCGCGCTGTTTGCCGTCTCTTTCCTCGTCCTCGTCCCCGCTCTCGTTCTCGAAAAACTCCGGCCCTGGCTGGTTTGGCCGCTGATTGCGCTGGCGGGTTGGGTGAATCTCGCCAGCCGCACGGCCGTGGTTTCGCCGCATGACCTGCGCGCGTTGCTTGGCAATGACACCGCCATCGCCACGGTGCGCGGTACGTTGCTGGAAACACCGCACATCAAAATCGTCGAACGCGACAACCAGGAAATCGAACATTCGGTCGCTCAAGTCCGGGTGACGCAACTGCGTTCGGTGGACGATTGGCAGCCGGCGTTGGGCGAAATCGTCGTTGCCACGCCCGGCACGTTGCCCGCCAGTTTCTTTGCCGACCAGCCGGTGGAAATAACCGGTGTCATCGCCCGGCCACCTTCGCCGCTGGCCGAAGGTCTTTTTGATTACCGCAACTATCTCGAATCGCGCGGAATCTATTACCAGCTCAAGACCGGTTCCACGAATGATTGGCGACTGCGGGCGCCGGTATTGACAAAACCGCCATTGACGGACCGGTTTTTGGGCTGGTCGAAGCAGACGCTCGCGTTGGGGCTGCCGGTGGAAGACGAACCGCAGCGGTTGTTGTGGGCGATGACTCTTGGCTGGCGCACGGCATTCACCGGCGACATCAGCGAACCGTTCCTGCGCGCCGGCACGATGCACCTGTTTGCCATTGACGGACTGCGCATTGCGCTGATTTCCGGGATGCTCGTGGCCTTGCTGCGCGTGCTGCAGGTTTCGCGCGGCTGGTGTGGCATCGTGGCCATTCCCGTCATCTGGTTTTACACCGCGGCGACGGGCTGGGAGTCTTCTGCCATCCGCGCCTCGGTGATGATGACCGTTGTGCTGGGCGGCTGGGCCTTGAAACGGCCGGGCGACATCATCAATTCGCTCGCTGGCGCTGCGTTCATCATTCTGTTGTGGGACCCGCGCCAGCTTTTCGAAGCCAGTTTCCAGCTCTCGTTCTTTGTTGTGCTCATCATTGTGTTGATGTTGCCGCTGCTGAACAAGCTGGTTGACAGACTGTTGCGACACGATCCGCTCCTGCCGGATGAACTCGCTCCGCCTTGGCGGCGCATGTTCACTGCCGGGCTGCGGATGCTGGGACGTTATTGCGCGCTATCGTTCGCGGCTTGGGTCGGTTCCCTCCCGCTTGCGGCAAAGTATTTTCACCTGTTCAGTCCGGTTTCAACGCCGGCCAATATCATCGCGGTGCCGCTGGGCACACTGGCCCTGATGAGCGATCTCGGCGCGCTCATCTGCGGCACCTGGCTGCCGTGGATAACGGTTTTGTTCAATCACAGCGCCTGGTTTTTCATGGTGGCAATGACATGGGTCAGTGAGGTTTCCACCCGAATTCCCGGCGCCTTTTTTTACGTGCCCGAGCCGTCGTGGTTCGGAATTGGGCTTTATTACGCCGTGTTGGTGGGCGTGTTGAGCGGCTGGCTTTTGGCGCCCCGACGAAGGATTGGGAGCACCGTGGCATTGGTTCTCATTGTTGCCGGTCTTGTCTGGCACTGGCAAAGCACGCGCCACGAGATCAAGTTGACCGTCCTGCCGTTGAATGGCGGTCATGCGGTGTTCGTGGATGCGCCGGGAAGGAAAAACGACTGGCTGGTGGATTGCGGCAATGACAACGCCGTCGGGTTCACCCTCAAACCATTTCTGCGAGCGCAAGGCGTGAACAAAATCCAACACCTGGTCCTGACGCATGGCGACGTGAACGACATCGGCGGTGCGACGACCCTCGACCAGCTTTTCGGCGTTGGCGAACTTTGGACCAGTCCCGCGAAGTTTCGCGCGACGGCTTATCGCGACGTTGTTTCGGCCTTTGAAAAGCCATCGGCCCGGCGCAAGATCCTTAATTGTGACGACGCGGTGGGCTGCTGGAAAGTGTTGCATCCGGCCAGCGGCGCAAATTATTCCCGTGCTGACGATGCCGCCCTGGTGTTGCGCGGTACTTTTCACGACACGCGCGTTTTGCTGCTATCGGATCTGGGACGTGACGGTCAAGGCGCCGTGCTGGCACGCACCAACGATTTGCGCGCGGACATCGTCATTGCCGGCCTGTCAAATTCCGGCGAGCCGCTGGGTGACGAACTGCTGCGGGCAGTCCAACCGAAAGTGATCGTCGTTGCCGATTCGGAATTCCCGGCGACGCAGCGTGCCAGTCGGGAGTTGAAAGAAAGGCTGGCGCAAAGAAAAATTCCGGTGATATACACCCGGACCGCGGGCGCGGTGACGATTCTTGCGCGGGCGCAAGGCTGGGAATTGCGGACGATGGACGGGCAAAAGTTGACTTCCCCGTGGCCGCGGACGCAAGTCCGCTCATTCTTTGCTGACAAAATTGGAGCCGATTTACGTCGGCTGCTGCCGTTTTTTGGTGACCGCAACCGACACGTGCCGCGCCTGGGGAATCGCAAATTTTTTGACCTCCACCGTGACGCTTTGCGGTTTGAATTCGGCCAGCACCCTGTCAGCGATGTCGGCGGCCAGTTTTTCAATCAGCTTCCATTCCCGCCCGTCGCCGAACTTCAAGAGCTGCCGGCTGACGGTGAAATAATCAATCGTATCGGCAAGGCAGTCAGACTTCGCCGCCTTTGAGAAGTCATGTTTCATCTCCACCGTCAGCAACAGCCGCTGCGGCCTGGCGCGTTCCTCGTCCGGCACGCCGACACGATAAAAAACTTCGAGGTCAACGATGGAGATGGGGGACATTTATGATTTACGATTTATGATTTTTGATTCAGAGGAGCGCGCGATGTCGGATTTGACCTGCGAGACGCTTGTGTTTCTATTCAAAACTGCCTCCAGCAGGATTCTGGTAGGCGTGTTCAGGGGCATGTTCAACGCCGCGGCGGTGGTGACCCAACGGAATTCACGCGCCTCATCGTTGAGTTTCACGGCCGGTTTGCCCGCGCAACGGCAGGTGTAATTCAACAACACGAAATGCGCGTCACGGTAGAATTCTTTTGAATGGATGCAATCCTGCGCCAGCACGAACTCAATGTCCGTCACGTCCAGCCCGGTTTCCTCCTTGATTTCCCGGCGGAGCGCGTCCACCGACGGTTCGCCCCATTTGATTTTCCCGCCGGGGATGCCCCAGAGATTCGACCATTTGTGCGTGCGAATCATCAACACTTCGCCGGCGTCATTGAAGATAAGCGCGCCGACCGTGGCCAGCGGCGGGTGGAGTTCCTCGAATTTTTCCGTCTCCGGCTTCAGACGGAAATCGTCCTGTTCCAGAATGTGACGCAATTCGCCGAGATGTTCCACGATCACATCCGGCCCCGCTTCGCGCAGTTGTTCCAGCGTGTTGTAGCCGGTCAGCACGGCACAGGAATGAATGCCGCCGTGCCGGGCGGTTTCAATGTCATGCTGCATGTCGCCGATGAACAGCGTTTCCTCCGGCGCCAGTTGATTTTCGGCCAGGATTTCATGGATTTTTTCCCTTTTATCCAGGACATCGGTGTAGGGTCGGTCGAGGAAGGCATCGAAACCGGTTGCGCGGCTTTGTATCAGGAAATGGTCGTGGTGGATGGTGCTCAGCACAAACGTGCGCAACCGGCGGGTGCGGCAAAATTCGAGGAAATCGCGCGCGTAGGGCAGTTCCGCCACGGAATCCTGGATCCCGCGGTAGTGGCTGTGGAACCAGTCTTCCAGTTGCGGCAACGGCACATGCGGCGTGTGGCGCCGGTAAAAATTCGTAAAGGGCAGTGAGAATTCCGCGCGAAATTCCTCCAACGACATCTTCGGGCGGTCAGCCTGGGCCAGAACAAAATTGGTGGCCTTCCAGACGGCGGGCAAATCGTCCACCAATGTGCCCGACCAGTCGAAGATGATGTTGCGAATCACCCCGACAGTTTAACGCGGGGAAACGCCGAGGCAACAGAATCAGGAGGCGCAGGGGAACAATTGCGTAACCGCGTGCTCGGATTATAATGATGATGGCATGAGCCGAACGGTGTCCAGTTCCCGGTTTTTATCCACCCGCCAGCCGTTCCCGGGCGGTTTCACGTTAATCGAGCTTCTGGTCGTGATTGCCATCCTTGCGATTCTGGCGGCGCTGCTGTTGCCGGCCCTGGGTTGGGCAAAACTCAGGGCGCGCGGGATTCAATGCATGTCCAATCACCGGCAATTGTGCCTTGCTTGGAGAATGTATTCGGATGACAACCGGGACCAGTTATTGTTTGCCAGCGAAGACCCGTACAACCCGCCGACGACGAACCAGGCGTGGGTCACCGGCACGCTGGACTTTAACCCGGCCAACCAATCGAACTGGGATCCTTCACTGACCATCGAGCAAAGTCCGATGTGGCCCTATTGCAGCCGGAATCTGGCGATTTGGAAATGCCCTGCCGACACCTCGTTCGTGGTCGTCAACGGCCAGCAAAAGCCGCGCGTGCGCAGCATGTCCATGAATGTGTATCTCGGCGGCTGGGGTGGCACGTACGGCAATTGGGATCTGGTGATGGGTTCGGTCTGGAGCGCTTTCAAGATTTACCGAACACAATCCGAATTGGCCTATCCCGGCCCCTCCCGCATGTTTGTGTTTTTGGACATGCGACAGGATAGCATCAATATGGGGAATTTCGCGGTGGACATGGCGGGTTGGTTCAATCAGCCGGCCAGCTATGGATTCCTTGATCTGCCGGGTTTTTATCACGGCGAGGCCTGCGGTTTTTCGTATGCCGACGGTCACTCCGAAATACGCCGCTGGCGCGATGCGCGCACCATGCCGCCACTGACGCCTGAAAGTTTCACCAGTGGATTTGCCTCGCCTGACAATTCTGATGTGGCCTGGCTACAGGAACGGGCCACCCGGCCAAAGTAATGAAACGTGTGCGTAGCAGTAACTGGTGATTGGTAATTAGCCGGCCATCGCCCAATTACTTTTCACCAATCACAATTCCCGTTATCGTTCCGCCATGCTCATTGCCTTCCACAAGCCGTTCGGTGTCGTCTCGCAGTTTACGACTGACAGCTCGGCGAATCGCACGCTGGCGGAATTCGGTTTTCCCAAAGGCGTGTATCCGATTGGCCGGCTGGACGCGGATTCGGAAGGCTTGTTGCTGTTGAGCGACGAACCGGAATGGAACGAGCGCCTGTTGCATCCGCGCCATGCCCACGCGCGCGAGTACTGGGCGCAGGTGGAACGCGTTCCGACTCCCGAAGCGCTGAAAAAATTGGAACGTGGCGTTTCCGTTCAAGGCCGGAAAACGTTGCCATGCCGGGCATGGATTCTGGAGCCGCAACCGGAAATGATTTCTACCTCCGTAGCGGCGTCTCGGCAGGGCGCCGCCATTTCTCCGCAAGGACAGTTGGCAGCGCTCTGGCGGGACGCTGCTACAATCTCACCGCGCCATCCGCCCATCCGTTTCCGCAAGACGGTGCCGACTTGTTGGGTTGGCCTGGAATTGGTTGAAGGCAAAAACCGGCAGGTACGCCGCATGACCGCCGCCATCGGGCATCCGACTTTACGACTGATTCGGGTGCGCATCGGGGGATTGAAACTTGGCACGCTGGCTGCGGGTGAGCGGAAGGTTCTTTCGGCCGAAGAACACCGGCTGCTGGTGACGTGACGATGCTGCGGTTTCAATAGCCGGATCTTGGCCGACCGTGCTGCTTATGCTGTTTTTCGGCGCCAACATAGTCGTATTAGCGCTGGCCGCTCTCGGCTCCTGGTGGTTGAGCGGCTATGACGCAAAACTGACGGGTGAATGTGAAAGGGAGGATTTCATCCGCCGGGCCGTCCGCTGCGGGTTGTCCTTGTTCCTGGCGGAATCGGCGTTTTTGTGTTTGTGGCGGTATTGGCGGTACGATGATCGGGCGAGCGGAATGGCGTATCTGATATTCTCTCTGCCACTCGCGCTCCTCTGGGTTGGTTGCCTGGGCGAATGGTGTTCCCAAGTGTTCCACGGACTGATTGATCCCGCGGATCGTCGGCCGTTCGATCCTCACAAGACCCGGCGTGATATGGACATGCTCGCCAGCCTGGTTCAGGGCGGCCGGAAGGAAGAGGCGATTCAGTTGTGTCAAATGCTCAAGGAATCGGGCGAGATCAGTGTCACTACCCTGGATACCCTGTTGGAACAGCTCGGCGTCAAACCCGACAACGTTCCCCGGCCAAAGCCATTGGCCGAAGCCAGCCGGCTGCGATCGGAGGGGAAATGGAACGAGGCCGAAGCCATTCTCGATTCGTTGCTGGCGGAAAATCCGGCGCACGCGGAGGCGGCGTTCATGCTGATGCGCCTTTACGCCCAGGACCTGCGCCGCAGTGACAAAGCCAGCGAAGTGCTGCGCGCCTTCGAACAGCAACCGACCGTCGCACGCGCCCACATCGAATTCGCCCGCCGTTCCATTCATGAATGGGGCCGCCCCAAAGCGACGGAAGTTGTCGCCGAGGCTCAACCGGAATCGCTCGATGAACTGCTCGCCAGGGGGTATTTCGGCACGGCTATTGAAATCCTGGAACAAAAGACGAGGGAACAGCCGGCGGATTTTGATTTAAGGCTGAAACTGGCCGAGACGCTTGCCCGGTACTGCGGCAATTTCGGAGAGGCCGAACAAGTCATTCGCCAGATCGAAGCCAATTCCACCTTCAGCACCGAGCAAATCCAGCTTGCCCGGACCAAACTCAAGGAATGGCGGACTGCCAGATTGCAACGCGGTTAATGAAGTCCGCGTAAAACGTGGTGGTGCCGGGGTTAGTGGATTGAATTTGGAGTGCGGTGACATGCCGCCGCTTTGATTGCGCAGACACGTCCGCGCAATCCCCCAGCCGTGTTCATCCGTGTCCGTCCGTGGTTAAATGAGTTTGCCTTTATTGACGCTCGCCGCCAACGGCGGTAACTTTTTGCCGTGATAGATGTCGCCGACAGTCCGCAGGTGGTCCTGGACGATTTGCAGGTCCGCCAGGCCATGCCCCAGCGCCGATTTGAACCACTGGCGAAAGAGATTCTCACGCTCAAAAAACAGCTCAACGCCGTCATCCTCGCCCATAATTATCAGGTCCCCGAAATCCAGGAGGTGGCGGACTTTGTCGGTGATTCCCTCGGCTTGTCCCAACAGGCGGCCAGGACCAGCGCGGACGTGATTGTCTTCTGCGGCGTGCATTTCATGGCCGAGACGGCGAAGATTTTAAATCCGAACAAAATCGTTGTGCTGCCGGACAAGGATGCCGGCTGTTCGCTCGAGGAAAGCTGTCCGGCGGACAAGCTGGCCGGATTGCAGAAGACCAATCCGAACTTCTGGACGATCGCCTATATCAATTGCAGCGCGGCGGTGAAGGCGCTGACGGACGTGATCTGTACCAGCGGCAACGCGGTGAAAATTGTTCAGGCGGCGCCCAAGGACAAAGACATCCTGTTCGTTCCGGATGAAAACCTCGGCCAATGGGTCGTGGAACAGACCGGCCGGCCGATGACGTTGTGGCAGGGCAATTGTTACGCGCACGTCGAGTTCCGGCGCGACCAGGTACTTCAGTTGCGTGAAAAATTTCCGTACGCCAAAGTTGTGGTCCATCCCGAAAGCCTTCGTGAAGTCCGTGACCTCGCTGACGCCGTTCGCTCGACGGAAGGGATGATTACTTTCTGCAGGACCAGCCCGGCGAAGCAATTTATCGTTGTGACGGAGTCGGGCATCATTCATCGGATGCAGAAGGAATGCCCCGGCAAGCAATTCCTGTGCGCGCCGTCATTTGACGTGATGCGGCTGCCGTCGGATCATTGCCGATGCAGCGAGTGCAAGTACATGAAGTTGAACACGCTTGAAAAGGTGCGCGAGTGCATGAAGCGCCTCGCGCCCCGTGTGGAGTTGCCGCCGGAAATTTTGAAGCGCGCCCGGTTGCCGATTGAGCGGATGCTGGAGATTTCGGCGCGGTAGGGCAACGCCAGCGCGCTCCGTCTCCACCGGTTCGCTTGTAACCGCCAACCTGAGCAGGCGGATTTTTACGGCGTTCGGTCCGCCTCGTTACCTCGGCGGCGGCTTTTCGGACCGGCCATTCACTGAATCCATCCGGCCATTTGCACCCGGCATACCAGCCGATAAGCGGCGCCGCCACTGATCGGCAGTGTCAGAACCCAGGCCCGGATGATGCGCCCGACAACCTCCAGTTTGAGATGATTGAAGCCCCTCTCGCGCAGCCGACGCCCATGATGGAGGTACTGACGGCGTGAGTGGTCGAGACCGGCATGCCAGCGCCACACCGTAATCGTGGACAGGACGGCGCGGGCATTGTAAGGTTCGCGCCATTATGGGCATGGCGGACATCAGACGGGAATACTCGCGCGGCAGCTTGCAAGGCGCGGATTTGGATCCCAGTCCGGTGGCGCAATTTCAAAAATGGTTCGCGCAGGCGGCGAGTGAATCGTCTGGCGGCTACTGGCGGAAAATCGGTATTGCACTTTTCAAACTCTGGCACGCCGTCCTTGGTCACGCGCCGGCAGACCCGACGGCCATGGTGCTGGCCACCGTGGCCAAGAATGGCAAACCTTCAACCCGCACTGTTTTGCTCAAGGCCGTGGACGAACGTGGCTTCGTTTTTTACACAAATCACGACAGCCGCAAAGGCCGCGAGCTCGTTGAAAATCCCAACGCGGCGCTGACATTTTATTGGCCGGACTCGGAGCGACAGGTTTGTGTCGGTGGTGCAGTCAGTAAAATTTCCCGCGAAGAAGCGCAGGCGTATTTCAAAAGTCGTCCACGCGGGAGCCAGCTCGCCGCCTGGGCGTCCAATCAGTCCGACGTGGTCGCCGACCGCGCCGTCCTGGAAAAAAAATGGAACGAAATGTCGGCAAAATTCCCTGGTGACGTGCCATTGCCGCCCAACTGGGGTGGTTTTGTTCTGAAACCGGATTGGATTGAGTTTTGGCAGGGCCGGCCCAGCCGTTTGCATGACCGGTTTCGTTACACGTGCCAGCCCGATGGCTCGTGGAAATTGGAACGGATTGCGCCCTAGCAGCCGTTGAAAGGAGTAGCCGCCGATGTGAATCGGCGGTGACAACATTTTTTTGACGGGCGATTCCGCGAATTGATCCCGCAACACCGGACAGCTGCAAGCAAGTAATGATTTTCCAACTAAACCGCTAAAATTTGACCGCCAGGGCGCTGACCAGTTTCACATCGTTATCTTCAAATCCCGGCGCCGGCCGGTTGGCATAATTGTCCTGCACATACGTTTGCAGGCTGAGGTGCTTGCTGAGCGGGGTGTCCACGCCCACTTCGGCGTTGACGAGAAAAGCCCGCGGGTCGGTGAACGGCGGCAGAAACTCAACATTTTGCCAAAGGCGGGCGTGCCCGTCGAATTTATGCTCAAAGCGCTCGGCCAGGCGCAACGTCGGATAGTCGTGGTATTCGTCGTCCAGCTTTTCGTACAAAATGGCCGGGCCGGCTTCACCGGCCAGCGACGTCTCCTTGTCTTTGAAGAAGTAATAGCCGGCGCCGGGGCTGAACGTGAACCGGTACACCACGTCGGCGATGGCATCATGCAAGGCGTCCCCGCGTACATATCCGTACCAGCGCTCGCTGAACAGATGATTGTATTGGCCAAAGCCGTGCAGGGTTTCGCTGTTTTTGACGGAGCTGACCTCGCCGTAGGCCGCGTCCGCGCCCAGATTCCATTCGTCCTCCGGCGTCTTTTTGTGGGTCCGGAAATTACCCGTGGCCAGCGCGCTGTTGACGTTGCCCGCCGTGGCGGTGACTCCGATGGAAACGCTGCTCTCCCAGGCTGGTTTGTTGGTGGCGACATTGGCGGCCGCAACCGCGCTGGCGGGAAGCTGGCTGTTGCCGCTTTCGGACGCCAAAAATGTCAGGGCATTGTTGCTGTCCACGGCCGGATTATCCGCAGGTACAACGGTGGGTTGATTCGTTTCGCTGGCGCGGCTGACCAGGGCCAGACCGGCCAGTACCAATACATTCAAAAAATGTCTTTTCATCGTTCTTCTTGCCGACAATTGAGTCAAATGAGGAACCGATCGGCAGAAGAATTTGCTTCCTGCTACCTCCGAAACTCATCGGATGCATTTATTCTATCTTAAAACCACAAACAGGCAAGTGGTGTTCAAAAAAAATTATTTTTCCGGACCGGTTTCGCCCGCGGCATCTTCCTTGTCCTCGCCGATGACCGGGGCGATGGCCTGGAGTTTGTCGCCGGCGTCGAGACCGACCAGTTTCACCCCCTGCGTATTGCGCCCGGCTTCGCGGATGTCCTTCACAAACGTCCGTACCATCTGGCCTTTGAAAGTGATAAGCATGATCTCGTCCGCGTCCCGCACGGTCAATGCCCCCACCACGCCGCCGGTCTTCTCGGTGGTTTTCATGGTGATAATGCCCTTGCCGCCACGCGACTGAACCCGGTATTCCTCAAAGTCGGTGCGCTTGCCGATGCCGTTTTCACCGGCGACCAGCAATTTGGCATCCGGCACCACAATCGCCAGCGCAACGACTTCATCGCCTTTGGACAGGTTGATGCCGCGCACGCCGGTGGCGGGCCGGCCCATCGGGCGGGCATCTTCCTCGTTGAAGCGGATGCTCATGCCGTCCCGGGTGATAAGCACGACCTCGTTCTGTCCGGTCGTCAGCTTCACGTCAATGAGCACATCGCCCGGGTCAATGCCAATGGCAATGATGCCGCCCTTGCGGACGTTGGCGAAATCGGCGAGGGCCGTCTTCTTGACCGTGCCCTGTTTGGTGGCGAAGAACACAAAACCCGGCTGCTCCCAGGTCACGTCCTCCTTGTTCGCATTCGTTTTGGAAAGGACGCGGATCAGCGCAGCGATGGTTTCGCCCGTCTTCAGTTCCAGCAGATTGGCAATGCTGCGGCCCTTGGCCGCCCGGCCCATGTCGGGAATTTCGTGCACGCGCTCGACATACACCCGGCCGGTGTTCGTGAAGAACATCAGGTAATCGTGCGTGCTGGCGGTAAACAGGTGCTCAATAAAATCCTTGTCCTCATCGGTGGCACCTTCCCGGGTTGTCATGCCGATGACCCCCTTGCCGCCGCGCCGCTGGGCGCGATAGCTCGAAATGTTCGTGCGCTTGATGAGGCCGTTGTGCGTGAGGGTGATGATGACGCCTTCGTTGGCGATCAGGTCTTCGATGTTGATTTCGCCCTCGTCGGGCACAAGGTCGGTCAGGCGCGGCGTGGCGTATTTTTCCCTGATGGCCTTCAGCTCGGCCTTGATGATGGCCATGACACGGGCTTCCCTGGCCAGGATGTCCAGCAAATCCTTGATGCGCGCGAGCAGCTCCTTGTACTCGGTCTCGACCTTGTCAATTTCCAGGCCGGTCAACTGGTAGAGGCGCAATTCTAGGATCGCGTCCACCTGTCGTTCAGTCAGCGCATAGCGGCCCCGGGTCAGGCGCTCCTCGCTGCGAATCAAAATGCCCCAGCGCTCGACCTGTTTTTGTGTCCACTCGAACGCCAGCAACTTGATGCGGGCTTCGTCGCGGTTCTTGCTGCCGCGAATGATACGGATGAATTCGTCCAGATTGGCCAGGGCGCAGAGATAGCCTTCGAGGATTTCCGCGCGTTCCTCGGCCTTTTGCAATTGGAAGCGCGTGCGGCGCAACACCACTTCGCGCCGGTGCTCGATGTAGCAATTGATGAGCTCCTTCAAGCCGAGCGTCTTGGGCCGGCCATGATCAATCGCCAGCATGTTGACGGCAAAACTCGTTTCCAGCGCCGTCTGCTTGTATAGATTGTTGATAACCACCTTGGCGATGGCGTCGCGTTTGAGTTCGACGACCACACGCGTGTTTTCATCCGATTCATCCCGAATGGCGGTGATGTCGGCAAAGCCCTGGACCTTCTCGTTCACCAGTTCGGCGACGCGTTCGACGAGCACGGCGCGGTTGACGTTGTACGGGATTTCCGTGATGACGATTTGTTCCTTGCCGCCTTTGAGCTGTTCGACGCCGACCTTGCCGCGCACCTTGACGCTGCCGTGGCCGGTGGTGAAATACTCCTTGATGACTTCCAGCCCGCACACCATGCAGCCGGTCGGAAAATCCGGGCCTTTGACGAATTTCATCAGGCCCTTGACCGGAATGTCCGGGTCGTCAATCTGCGCGCAAATGCCGTCCACAATCTCACCTAGGTTATGCGGCGGGATGTTGGTGGCCATGCCGACGGCGATACCGGTGCCGCCATTGACGAGCAGGTTCGGGAAGGCGGCAGGAAAGACGGTGGGCTCGGTGCGGGTCTCGTCGTAGTTGGGGATGAAATCCACCGTGTCCTGGTCCATGTCCTCCATCAGCGCGGCGCCGAGGTGGGTCATGCGGGCCTCGGTATAACGCATGGCGGCGGGCGGATCGCCTTCCACGGAACCGAAGTTGCCCTGGCCATCCACGAGCCGCTCGCGCATCGCCCACGGCTGGGCCATGTGCACCAGCGTCGGGTAAATGACCGCTTCCCCGTGCGGATGGTAATTGCCGCTGGTGTCGCCGCAGATTTTGGCGCATTTCCGGTGCTGGCGGTTGGGAAACAGCGAGAGATCATGCATCGCCAGCAAAATGCGGCGTTGCGATGGTTTGAGGCCGTCACGCGCGTCGGGCAGGGCGCGCGAAATGATCACCGACATCGAGTAGTCCAGGAACGAGTTCTTGATCTCCTCGGCCACGTTGACCTTGGCGATCTTTTCGCCCGAGGCGAACAGCGGCGTGTTGGTCACCGGCAAATCATTTGAATCTTTTTTATCCGCCATAATTTTTCCCAAACGAAATCAAGAAATTAAATTTAAATGTCCAGATTGCGCACGTTCAGCGCATTGTCTTCGATGAACTGGCGGCGCGGTTCCACTTCCTCGCCCATCAACCGCGTGAACATCTCCTCGGCCTCGACAGCGTCGGTCAGGTCCACGCGCAACAGCTTGCGCTTCACCGGGTCCATCGTCGTGTCGAACAGCTCCCGCGCGTTCATTTCGCCGAGGCCCTTGAAGCGTTTGATGGCCAGTCCGCGCCGGCCGATCTCCTTGACTCCCGCCAGGATTTCTGGAATGGAGAACAGCGGCTTGACGGTTTCCCGGTCACCCTCGCCCTCGCGCAGTTCAAACAGGGGTTCATCCTGCCCGGCGTAGTGCTCGATGCTGAATCCCTTTTTGTCGAGCTTCGACAACAGTTCCACAATGGCCTTGCTTTCGTGCAATTCCACGTGCCGTGCCCGCCGCGTCGAACCATTCTTCGATTTTTCGACAAACGTGGTCGTGTCGCTGTCCTCTTCGCCGCCGAATAGTTTCAAGTCGGCGTTCTTCGCGCCGAAGTGGGCCAGTTCCTCCTCGGTGTGGAAGTAATGGACCGTTTCATCGTTGCCTTCGCGCACCTTTACCAGATGTCGCGGCAGGTCGCCCGTTTTTTTCTGGCGATGCTCGACGTATTCCGCAAAGTCGCCGCCGTGCCGTTTCAACGCGTTGGCGTATTTGTCCAGCGATTCCAGCAATTCCAGGATTTCCGCCAGTTGCTTCTGGGACAGTTCCTTTTTGTCGGAGAGGTTCTTCAGGCGCACTTCTTCGGTGCCCAGTTCGATGAGAATCTTGTTCAACCGCGTGTCGTCGTCCACGTATTCCACCCGTTTCTTTCGCGCAATCTGATAAAGCGGCGGCTGCGCGATATAAACAAACCCGTTTTTGATCAGCGTCGGCATTTGCCGGTAGAAAAACGTCAACAACAGGGTGCGGATGTGCGAGCCGTCCACGTCCGCGTCGGTCATGATGATGACCTTGTGATAGCGGAGTTTTTCCAGGTTGAACGCGCCCTCGCCTTCGCCGTCGCCGATGCCCGTGCCCACGGCGGTGATCATCGTGCGGATTTCATTGTTTTGCAGCACCTTGTCCAGACGCGCCTTCTCGACGTTGATCAGCTTGCCGCGGATTGGCAGGATCGCCTGGAATTTCCGGTCGCGGCCCTGCTTGGCCGAGCCGCCGGCGGAATCGCCCTCGACGATGAACAACTCGGTGTTCGCCGGGTCGCGGTCCGAGCAGTCCGCCAGTTTACCGGGCAGGCCGCCGCCGGTGAGCGCCCCCTTGCGCACGGTCTCGCGCGCCTTGCGGGCCGCCTCGCGCGCCCGTGCCGCCAACAGCCCTTTCTCGATGATTTTTTTGGCGACGCCGGGGTTCGCGTCGAAATGCGTCATCAGCCCGTCGTAAACGATGGACGACACAATGCCGTCGATTTCCGTGTTCACCAGCTTCACCTTCGTTTGCGACTCGAAACGCGGATTCGGCAGCTTCACGCTGAGCACGCAGACCAGGCCTTCACGCACGTCATCGCCGGAAATCGTCGGGTCCTTTTCCTTCAGCAACTCGTTCTGCTTGGCATATTGGTTGATGGCGCGGGTCAGCGCGGAGCGGAACCCGGTCAGATGCGTGCCGCCGTCGGGATTGGGAATCGAATTGGCGAAACACAGGATCTGGTCGTTATAACTGTCGGTGTATTGCATCACGCAATCCACAAATACGTCCTCGTCCTTGCCCTCAACCCGGGTTTGCCGCTTCCCGGTCAGCACGATGGGCTTGGGGTGCAGCGGCTGCTTGCTGCGGCCCAGTTGGCGGACGAACTGTTCGATGCCGTCCCGGTAGAAAAACGTCTCCGTTTTCTCGGTGCGCTCGTCCGTCAGCACGATCTCGATGCCCGGATTCAAAAACGCCAGTTCGCGCAGGCGGTTGGCCAGGATGTCGAACTTGAATTCCGTGGTGATGGTGAAAATCGTCGGGTCGGGTTTGAACGTGATCAGGGTCCCGGTTTTTTTTGATTTGCCGATGACTTCGAGTTTTTGCGTGGTTTTGCCGCGCTCGAATTCCATCGAATACACCTTTTCGTCGCGCGAGACCTCCACGCGGAACCAGTCGGAAAGGGCGTTGACACATTTGGCGCCGACGCCGTGCAGTCCGCCGGAGTATTTGTAGGCGCCCTGGCCGAATTTCCCGCCCGCGTGCAAATTGGTCAGCACCAGTTCGACGGCGGGCATCTTCCACTTGGGATGCATGTCCACAGGGATGCCGCGGCCGTCGTCGCGGATGGACACCGAGCCGTCCACGTGGATCGTCACCTCGATTTTGTTGCTGAAACCGGCGAGATGTTCGTCAATGGAGTTGTCGAGCACCTCGAACACGCTGTGGTGCAGGCCGCGTTCATCCGGGTCGCCAATGTACATGCCGGGCCGCTTGCGCACCGCCTCCAAACCCTCCAGTTTGTCAATTTTGGAGGCGTCATACTTCTCCACCGCACTGGTCATCGGCTTCTTTTCCGGCTCGGCTACTACAGCTTTTTTCGACATATAAAAATTCAAAAGACGCGTTGTGACGCGTCAAATTTCAGGTGCCAAAATTATACAAAAACCGCCGTTTTGGCACAATGCTTATTTACGGAATTTTCAGGCGAAAAATACCATTAGTTGGGCACGGCTTGACCCGCCAGCCGGATATGTTGTGGTGGCTGAAAAACGACGGGAAACGTGTTTTTCACCCCGGGAAAGGCCCGGAACAGTTGTGCGTCTTTCGCGTGTTCGAGAGTCAAAACTTGCACTTCCCAGCCGCCACCAATCGTCCTATTTTTCACCTGTGACTCTTCGCCGCGACCAACTCTTCGCACCCCTGAAACAATTCTTTGGTTTCAGTTCTTTTCGGCCGTTGCAGGAGGAGATCATCTGCGATTCGCTTGCCGGCAAGGACGTCTTCGCCGTGCTGCCGACCGGCGGCGGCAAATCGCTCTGCTTCCAACTGCCCGCGTTGCTGCGGCCCGGACTCACCGTCGTCGTCTCGCCGCTCATCGCGTTGATGAAGGATCAGGTGGACGCGTTGCAGGCCGCGGGCGTCGCCGCGACGTTTTTGAACTCGTCGCTCGCCGCCGGCGAATCGCGTCCGCGGTTGCGCGGTTTGCACCACGGCGAATTTCGCCTGCTCTATGTTGCGCCGGAGCGGCTGATGTTGTCCGGCTTTCTCGAAGATTTGAAAAAGTGGAATGTCAGCCTCTTCGCCATTGACGAGGCTCATTGCATCAGCGAATGGGGACACGATTTCCGCCCGGAATACCGGCGGCTTTCGACCTTGCGCGAAATGTTTCCCGCCGTGCCGATGATGGCGCTCACCGCCACCGCCACCGAACGCGTCCGCGGCGACATTGTCCGCCAGCTTCATCTCAAAAATCCGGCGTGTTACGTCGCCAGTTTCAACCGGCCAAATCTGACGTATCGCGTCGCCGCGAAATCCGGCGCTTACGAACAAATCTTGTCATTCGTCAACATGCGACCGAAGGAAAGCGGCATCATTTATGTCCAGGCACGGAAAACGGCGGAGAGCATGGCTGCCAAACTTTCCGCCGCCGGCGTAAAGGCGCTGCCGTATCACGCCGGGTTGAGTCCCGGCGACCGCACGAAAAATCAGGAGGCGTTTCTTCGCGATGAGGCGCGCCTGATTTGCGCGACCATCGCCTTTGGCATGGGCATCAACAAACCCAACGTGCGGTTTGTGATCCACTACGATTTGCCGAAGAACGTCGAGGGCTACTACCAGGAAACGGGTCGCGCCGGACGCGACGGCTTGCCGAGCGAATGTTTATTGTTGTTCAGCCCCGGCGACCGCGTGAAGCAAATGCGTTTCATTGACGAAAAACCAAATCCGCAAGAACGCGAAATCGCCCGCGCGCAACTGGAGCAGATGATTCACTACGCTGAAATCGCCACCTGCCGCCGCGAATTTTTGCTGGGATATTTTGGCGAAAAATTCATTCCGGGGAGCGCATCCGCCCCGGATGCAGTTTCGCGCGCCCTGCGCCAAACACCGGCGGACGGGGCGTCCGCCGGAACACGCGGGGGTGCGTGTGCTCCCCGGACAGAAATCAACTGCGCCGGCTGCGATAATTGCCTGGCACCACGCGCAACGTGGGATGGCACGACCGCCGCGCAGAAGTTTCTCTCGTGCGTCTATCGCATCCGCGAGAAAAGCCGGTTTGGCGTCGGCATCCAGCACGTCGTCGAGGTGCTTTGCGGCGCGGACACGGAAAAAATCCGCAAGTTCGGCCATCAACATCTTTCCACCTACAACATCGGCGACGAGCATCCGCGCACCGAGTGGGCCGCCATCGGCCGCGAACTGGTGCGGCTCGGCCTGTTGTTCCAGAACCCGGAGAAATTCAACATCGTCGAACTGACCGATGCCGGTCGCGCCGCGTTGAAATCTCGGCGGAAAATCACACTCACCAAACCCGTCGCCCCGGCGGAATCGGCGAAACATCGCGCCGGGGAAATCGCCTGTGACGAAGCATTGTTCGAGAAGCTGCGCGCGGTGCGCAAACGGCTGGCCGACGAACGCGCCATGCCGCCGTACATCATTTTCTCCGACGTGTCGTTGCGGCAGATGGCGCGATTCTATCCGGCGAACGGAAAAGATTTCTCGCGCGTCAGCGGTGTGGGCGAGAGGAAACTGCGCGAATTTGGCGGCATTTTCCTGCGGGAAATTGCGGCGCATTTGCAGGCGAACCCGCGCCAGGTTTTTGCTGATGATTTTCCGCAAAGCGGAATATGCTCCGTCCCGATGCCAGGCCGTTCGCGGCTGACGGACACCGTGCGCGAGACCTTGCACTTTTTCCGGCAGGGCAGGACCCTTCCCGAGATTGCCGAGATTCACGGTGTCAAAGCCGGCACAATTTACAGCCATCTCGAAGACGCCATGCTCGCGGGCGAGGCCGTTGACATGAGTTCCCTGATTCCGGCTGAAGCCCAACGCGCCATCGCCGCGGCCTTCGCCAAACACGGTTTCGCCAGCCTCGGCGTCGTGGTTGAGTCGCTCGGCGGCAAATATGGCTACGGTGAATGCCGCGTTGTCCGCGCCGCGCTGCAAACAAAATGAACAGAAGCAAATGGAGGGAACAGAGACAAGGAACTCGTTGCCTGATTTTAGGGACCCTCTCCGTGTGAATAAAATAGCAGTAAAATCTCTTCTCCGTTTTCTCCGTTTGCTTCTGTTTGAGCTTTTCTGTTCAGTTCAAATCAACTCGCTTTTTCCGTTAACCAACGATAACTTCCCCGGATGGTTTCGACTGAATCCGTGAGCGAACCTCTAAAAACAAATCGATCGGCTGCCGTGGCGGAATTACCCGCGCCGCCCGATCGGTTTGTTCGTCGCCACATCGGCCCGAACGCGGAAGACACCGGCGAAATGCTCGCGTTGCTCGGTTTCAAGAATCTGGATGAACTGATTGACGCTGCGGTTCCTTCGAAAATCCGGCTCGAAAAAGAACTGAATCTTCCCGCCGCCCGGAGCGAATTCGAAACGCTGGCCGAACTCCGGAAAATCGCCGGTGAAAACCAGGTATTCCGTTCCTATATCGGCACGGGTTACTACGATTGCATCACGCCCGCCGTCATCCAGCGCAACGTTCTGGAAAATCCCGGCTGGTACACGCAATACACGCCGTATCAGGCCGAAATTTCCCAGGGCCGGCTCGAAGCCCTGCTGAATTTTCAGACCATGGTCAGCGACCTGACCGCGCTCGACGTCGCCAACGCCTCGCTGCTGGACGAGGCCACCGCCTGCGCCGAGGCCATGACCATGTGCCACCGGCTCAATGATGACCGAAACGTCTTTTTTGTCTCCGAAACCTGTCATCCACAGAACATCGAAGTCGTTCGAACTCGCGCCAAAGCGCTGGGCATCGAAGTGGTCGTCGGGGATGATGAAGAGTTTCAGTTCAACGAAAAGGTCTTCGGTGCGCTCGTACAATATCCTGACACCTTCGGCGCGATTCGCGATTTCTCCGGCTTGGCAGTGAAAGCGCATGCCGCCGGTGCGATGCTGACCATCGCCACGGATTTGCTGGCGCTTACACTCATCAAGCCACCGGGCGAATTCGGCGCGGACATCGCCGTCGGTAGTGCGCAACGGTTCGGCGTGCCTCTCGGTTACGGGGGCCCGCATGCGGCGTTTTTCGCGACGCGCGATGAATTCAAACGCCAGATGCCGGGCCGCATCGTCGGCGTGTCCAAGGATTCGCGCGGCAAACCGGCTCTGCGCCTCGCGCTCGGCACGCGCGAGCAACACATCCGCCGCGAAAAGGCGACGAGCAACATCTGCACCGCCCAGGCGCTGCTGGCGAACATGGCTTCGATGTATGCCGTTTATCACGGGCCGGACGGATTGAAGAAAATCGCGGAGCGAGTTCATGGATTAACCCACCTGCTTGCTGCTGGGTTGGAAAAGCTCGGATTGCGCGTCCTGACGAAAGAGTTTTTTGATACGATCCGTGTTGAACTAACCAATCAATCGGTATCCGGCTTTTTCAAGGGTGCTGAAGAACGGCGGATGAACTTTCGAATAATTGACGAAAAATCCATTGGCATTTCGCTCGATGAAACTACGAGAATGGAAGATGTCGGTGAAATTTGGGATATTTTCGGTGCGGACAAGAAAGAAACTTTTGCTGTCATGGCGAAAATGGAATCTGCCTTTACTCGCAAGTCCCCATTCCTGACGCACAAAGTTTTCAACCGCTATCACTCGGAAACCGAGATGC
>Ga0335073_10003691_pt1 | contig 21373 bp, 19 predicted proteins | sample Lox_Sample_22_FD_207093 | JGI IMG/M metagenome (GOLD analysis project Ga0335073, IMG submission 207093) | Soil microbial communities from Loxahatchee National Wildlife Refuge, Florida, United States - Lox_Sample_2.2 | ecosystem: Environmental > Terrestrial > Soil > Wetlands | place: USA...
GCGGCGCGGCAGGCCGGCGCCGTCACGGTGCTGATCAGCAGCAACCCGGTCGCGCCGCTCGCCGGGCTAGCCGACTATCTGGTGGTCGCCGACACAGGGCCGGAGGCCATCACCGGATCCACCCGGCTCAAGGCGGCCACCGCGCAGAAGTTCCTGCTCAACGCGCTGTCCACGGCCACGATGGTACGGCTGGGCCGCACCTATTCCAACCTGATGGTGTCGCTGTCCGGCGCAAACGCCAAGCTTCGGGCCCGTCAGCTGCGGATCCTGGTCGAGGCCTCAGGTGCCGACGAAGCTACCTGCCGGTCCCAGCTCGCCGTGTGCGGCGGCGACCTGCGGCTCGCTCTGGTCTGCCTGCTGTCTGGCCAGGAACCGGACGCGGCCGCCAAGGCGCTCGGAGCCGCCGACGGCAGTGTCCGGGCTGCGCTCGCAGGCCCGCGTCTGCCCGCGCAGCCAGCCTCCGCCGGACGTCCCGGGCCTGACCTGGCCCGGTCCGAAGACCAGGGCTGACCGCCTCCGGCCGGACCCGGCCGTGGTCCCGGTGGCCCCGGCCGTGGCCGGTGCCTATCCCTTGACCGAGCCTGCGATCGCGGCGCGGACCAGCTGGCGCTGGGTGCCCGCGAACAGGATCACCAGGGGCAGGCTGGCGATCGTGACCGCGGCCGCGAAGATCACGTAGGCGCTCTCGTTCAGCCCGTAGAAGTTGTAGATGCCGCGCGTGATCGGGAACAGGTTCGCGCTGGTCCCGGCCAGCAGCACGACCGGGCCGATGATGTCGTTCCACACCTGGAGCATCGCGTACAGGAAGCTGATCAGCAGGGCCGGCCGGGTGAGCGGGACGATCACCCGGAGTAGGTAGGTCAGGTACCCGGTGCCATCGACCCAGGCGGACTCGTCCAGCTCTCTCGGGACCGCCTGGATGAACGCGTAGATCAGTATGACGCCCAGCGGCAGATTGGGCCCGAACCCGACGTGCAGGATGATGTACCCGGGCATGTTGTTGTACAGGTGCAGCATCCTCGCCTCGATGAACAGCGGGATGTAGGCCAGCGGCAGGAACATGCCGACCACCAGCAGCGTGTACAGCTGGCGGTGCCCGCGGACCAGCCGCCGCGCCAGCGGGTACGCGATCAGCAGGGCGAGGACCGTGGACAGGGCGGCGGCCGCCACGGAGTAGATCACCGTGTTGATGAGCTCGGTCGCGAGGTCCGCGCCGGTCCAGGCCTGGGAGAAGTTGCTCAGATCGGCCCTGGTGGGCGGGGTCATCGGGTGCGTCAGGAAGTGCGTGGGGGTCTCGAACGAGATCATCGCCACGTACAGAACCGGCGCCAGGAACACCACCGCGATCAGCAGCCCGGTCACCAGCCGGGCCCAGAACCGCGTCCGGCGCAGCAGTGCCGCCTGCCGCCGTTGCTGCGTGGTCGCCGGCCGGCTGGCCGGCCTGAGGGATGTGGCCGTCATGACTGCAGGCGCGTTTCCCTGTGCCGCAGATACATCATCAGCGGCAGCGCCACGATAAACGTCATCAGGAACAGCACGGTGCCGAGCGCGGCGCCGTAGCCCAGGTTCGAGTCGGTGAAGGCCGCCGTGAACGACAGCATGCCGAGCGTCATCGTGCCGTGCTGTCCTTGGGTCAGCACGTAGATCAGGTTGTAGGTGGTGAACGACCCGACCACGGCAAGCAGCAGGGTGACCGTCACCGCGGGCGCCAGCAGCGGGAAGGTGATCCGGGACAGCCGCCGCCAGCGGCTGACCCCGTCGATCTCGGCCGCCTGGTAGATCTCCGGGCTGATCGCGTTGAGCCCGCCCAGCAGCACCAGCGCGTCGAACCCGACGTTCTGCCACACCTGGACGAGGATGACCAGCGGCATGGCCAGCGAGTCCGAGCCGAAGAACGCCGACTTCGCGCCGAACAGCCCCCACAGCGAGGCGGCCGGGCCCTGGCCCGGCTCGAAGAAGAGGATCCACACCAGGCCCACGATCGTGACGCCGAGCACGATGGGCAGGAACACGAGTACCCGCAGCAGGCCGTTCCACCGGGTGTCGCGAACGAGCCGGTGCGCGACCGCCAGCGCGATCACGTTCTGCGCGATCGTCACGGCGGTTACGAACACCACCGTGGCCACCAGCGCCTGCATGAACCCGGGACGCTCCGACGTGAACATGCTGGTGTAGTTCGACCACCCGGTGAAGTTCACCGGGGCGCCCGGGTACAGGGCGTAGTCGGTGAACGACACCACCGTGTTGACCACGGCCGGCACCAGCCCGAACAGCGTGTACACCGCGAGGGCCACGAGGATCCCGGACCACATGATGGCCCGGGATCCCCGTGACAGCAGTCGCGCCGGTTTAGGTGCGCGGCGTCGGCGCCTCACGGCCGCCGGTCGGCGACGGTCATCCCGTCACCCAGCCGCTCTGGTACATCTGCTCGACCTGGGCCGGGGTCTTCGAGCCCGAAATGACGTCCTGCTGCAGCGTCGGCCAGTTGGCCGGCTGATCCCAGTAGCTGTCGGTGTCGGACAGCACCGGGTAATAGCTGGTGTAGTAGTCGCCCTTGCCGAACCAGCTCCCCAGCACCTGTGCGGAGAAGCTGCTGAAGGTCCCGCTGTTCTGGCTGGAGGAGATGCCGGTGGTGTCGACGTACTGCTTGTAGATGTTCGGCTGCGAGAAGAACGCCAGCCACTTCATCGCCAGTGTCTTGTGCGCGGACCCGTTGAGCACCGAGAACGTGAGGTCGTTCTGCAGCTCGCTCTTGTTGTCTGCCGGGGTGTTGCTCCCCGGCAGCGGGAAGAAGCCGACCTGCACCGACGGGTTGGCCTGCTGCACCGAGGCCAGGTCCCACGACCCGTCCAGCAGCATCGCGGCCTTGCCGTCGGCGAACGCGCCCGGCATGCCCTGCCACGCCTCGCCCTGGTAGCCCGGCTCGAGGTACTGCGCGAGCGTCTTCTCCTCATTCATCGCCTGGGTGAAGCCGGGGCTCGTCCACTTGGCCGACCCGCTCTCCAGGGCGGTGGCCAGGCTGCCTGACACGGTCGGCTGCCAGACGCTGTCGATCAGGTTGTAGTAGAGGAATTGCAGGTAGACCGGGCCGACCGCGCCAAGGCCCAGCCACATCGGCGTGACCCCGTGCGACTTCAGCGTCTGCAGGACGGTGAGGAACTGGCTGTAGGTCGTCGGCGGGGTCAGGTGGTACTGGGCGAAGATCTTCTTGTTGTAGAAGACGCCCTCCTGGTACTCGCCGCTGACGACGCCGTAGGTCTTGCCCTGGTACGTCTCCGCCGCCAGGGCGCCGCTCTTGTAGTCCTTCAGGAACGGCTGGCCGTTCAGCGGAGCGAACACCCCGTGCATCGTGTACGTCTGCCAGTACGTCACGTTGGTGGCCGTGACCTTGAGCGGCAGCGGCTGCATCTGCGTGACGTTCGTGACGATGTCGGCGCTGGTGGCATCCACCGTCTGCTCGAGCATCGTCTTGTACGGGCCGTTGACGTTCTCGGCGGTGCCGAGGTCGACCTTGACGCCCGGGTTGGCCTTCTCGAACTCGGAGTCGATCTGCTGAAGAGCCTTGACCGCGGGCGGGTTGACCCACGTGATGATCTTCAGGGTCTGGCCGCTCTGGGAGGACCCGGAGGTGCCGGACGAGCCGCAGCCCGCCGCGAGCGCTGACACCGCGAGCAGCGCCAGGCCGGCCGCGCCGGTGCGGGCCCGGCGGCTCCGCTGGAGACTGGCTGGGAACTTGCTGGGTGCGGAGATCCGTAACATGTTAGAAGATTACGGTCGAAGTAATGCTTAGGTGAAGATGTTGCTAGAAACCTGTTACCCAAGAGTGACTCCTTGCCACCCAGGCAACCGCCAGGCGAAGTAGCCGGCTGACTAAGAGACCGCGGTGCGCAGGACGCGGGTCGCCCAGGTGAGCACCAGCACGCACAGCGGCACGAGCACGGCGAAGGCCTGCCACACCGCGGTCCCCGACAGCGCGCCCCCGGCCAGCACGCGGGACGCCTGGACCAGGTAGTACAGCGGGTTGACGTGCGCGAGCGCGCGCATCCAGGCCGGGCCGAGCGAGATCGGCAGCAGCACGCCGGCCAGCAGCAGGACCGGCAGGTTGATGCCGTTGGCGATCGCGGCGAACCCGCTGATCTCCTTGGTGACCAGAGCCGTGGCGATCGACCACGCGGCCACGGTCACCATCAGCAGCCCGAGCAGCACGGCCAGCACCGCCAGCCCGGCCCAGTGCACCGAGAACCCGAAGCCGGCGCCGACCGCGACCACGACCGCGTCGAACACCATCATCATCAGCATGCTGGCCAGGATCGGGCCGATCAGGATCGCGAACCGGCTGGCCGGGGTGACCCGGAACCGCTCGATCACGCCGGCCTTCAGCTCGAAGATCGTGCTGAAGCCGGGCCCGACCCCGCTGGCGAACGCGAGCAGCGACAGGATCCCCGGCAGGAAGAGGTCCAGCACGTTGCCCGTGGGCAGGCCGCCCGACCCGGCCAGATGCCGGAGCAGCGGCGTGAACAGCGCCAGGTACAGGATCGGGGTGGAGAACCCGACGATCACCCACACCGGGTTGCGCAGCAACTGGGTGAGATACCTCCGGAACAGCAAACCGACATCCCAGGCCGTGTTCACGCGGCCACCTCCTTAGCGTCGGACCTGGCCGTCCCGTCACCGTCGGTTCCGCCTTCCCGCAGCGACCGGCCGGTCTGCCGCAGGAAGACGTCGTCCAGGGTCGGCTCGGACATTGATATGGACCTGATCCCGATGCCGCGGGCGTCCAGCACCCGGATCAGCTGCGGCAGCGCGGTGCCGCCGTCGTCGACGTACAGCCGGACCTGGCCATCGGAGGCGGCCAGTTCCCGCACGTAGGGCTCGCCGGCCAGCACCGGGACGGCGTTCTCGGTGCCGTGCTCGCCGGGCCGCAGGCTGATCACGATCGCGTCGCCGGCGACCTGCTGCTTCAGCGCCCGGGGCGTCCCCTCGGCGACGATCTGGCCGTGATCGGAGATCATCAGGCGGTCGCAGAGCACGTCCGCTTCATCCAGGTAGTGAGTGGTCAGGAACACCGTCGTGCCCCGGTCGCGGAGCGCGCGGATGTGGTCCCAGAGGTTGGCCCGGCTCTGCGGGTCGAGCCCGGTGGTCGGCTCGTCGAGGAACAGCACCTGCGGCTGGTGCACGATGCCGAGCGCGATGTCGAGCCGCCTGCGCTGGCCGCCCGAGTACGTGCTGACCCGGCGGTCGGTGAACTCGCTCAGGTCGAGCAGGCCGGCCAGCTCCGTGGCGCGCGGCGCGACCTCGGCCAGCGACGCCCCGTACAGCCGCCCCTGCAGGATGAGGTTCTCCCGCCCGGTGGCCAGCTCGTCGGCGCCGCCGAGCTGGCTCACGTAGCCGATCCGCTTGCGCACCAGCTTCGGCTGCCGGGCGACGTCGAAGCCGGCCACGGTCGCGGTGCCCGAGCCGATCGGCAGCAGCGTGGTCAGCATCCGCAGGGTCGTGGTCTTCCCCGCGCCGTTCGGGCCGAGGAAGCCGAAGACCTCGCCGCGGCCGACGTCGATGCTGACCCCGCGCACGGCCTCAACCCGCCCGCCGCCGCCCTTGGCCGGAAAGCTCTTGCGCAGGTCGCGCGTTGAGATCACGTTCTCCATCGCTGTCATCCCATCTCTTCGTCGTCTGGCCATCCGCTGCCCAGCGGCGGCGGAGGTGGGGGTTCGTCGCCGGGCCGCTCGTGTATCTCACGCCACCAGGCGGCCCCGTCCAGCGCGCCCGACTCGATGTCCGCGATGAGCTGGCGCACATAGCCCAGCTCGGCCTCGCGGAGCACCATGTCGAACTCGCCCTCGACCCAGAACAGCCGGGGTAGGCCCGCCTTGCCGGCCAGCTCCCGGATCGCGCCGGCCTGGGTGAGCTCCGCCTGCAGGCGCTGGGCACGCTCGTGCAGCAGCGTCACCACGTCATCGGGCGGCAGGGCGGGCAGGAACGACAGCGCCGCCTGGAACGCGGGGTACTCCTTAACCGGGGTGGAGAGCAGGTCGGTGAGCCAGTCGTGCAGCTCTATCCGCCCGCTCTCGGTCAGCCGGTAGACGGTCCGTTCCGGGAGCCGGCCGGAACGCTTGGTCTCCTGCGCCTCGATCAGGCCGCGCCGTTCCAGCGATTCCACCACGCCGTACAGCGAGCCGTAGTTGAGCCGGACGCTCTCGTGCTTCTGCCGCTGCCGGAGCGTCGTCGCCACCTCATACGGGTGCCTGGGCTGCTCGGCGAGGCAGACGAGCACGGCCAGGGCCAGCGGGTTCGAACGATTCCTGGCGGGCATTGATCACCTCCAGGCCGGGTACTCTGGAAAGAGTAGTTGAGATATAACGCGAAAGTCAACCGCCCCCACACCGGACACCAACGCCGACCTTAACGCCGGTCGACTGGCCCGCCCAGCCCGCTCCGCCCGCCCCGCTCCGCCCGCTCCGCCCGCTCCGCCCGGCCCGCCCCGCTCCGCCCGCTCCGCCCGGCCCGCCCCGCTCCGCCCGCTCCGCCCGGCCCGCCCCGCTCCGCCCGCTCCGCCCGGCCCGCCCCGCAACATGGTGGTGGGGCCCACGCTGTTCCTCTAGCAGCAGCGTGGTGCCCACGACCACGCTCGTTCCTGCTGCGAAAGCGGTTCATCGGCTGAGTGAGCTGGCGGCTACAGTCGGGGAGGCGGTGCGTTCTCTGAGTGAAGGGGTATTCCGTTGCTCTCCCTGGTTCTGCCGAAAGGCTCGCTCGAGCGAGCCACCCTCGACCTGTTCGACGCGGCGGACCTGACCGTCCACCGCTCCTCCGATCGCGACTACCACGCCTCGATCGACGATCCGCGGATCGAGCGGGTCCGGTTCCTGCGCCCGCAGGAGATCCCGTCCTACATCGAGCAGGGCTTGTTCGACTTCGGGATCACCGGCCGGGACTGGATCACGGAGACCGGAGCGGACGTGGCCTCGCTCGGCGAGCTGCAGTACTCCAAGGCGACCTCGGATCCGGTGCGCGTGGTGCTGGCCGTCCCGGCCGCCGCACCGTGGGCGTCAGCGGCCGACCTGCCGGAGGGGGTGCGCGTCTCGACCGAATTCCCCGCGCTGACCAAGCAGTACCTGGACGCGGCCGGGGTCAAGGCGGTGGTGATCCCGTCCTACGGGGCGACCGAGGCCAAGGTGCCCGACATCGTGGACGCGATCGTCGACCTGACCGAGACCGGCTCGTCGCTGCGCAAGAACGGGCTGCGGATCCTGGACACGCTGCTGACCAGCTACACCGAACTGGTCGCCAACCCCGCCGCGTTCGCCGACCCGGCCAAGCGGGCCGCCATGGAGGACGTTGCGCTGCTGCTGCGCGGGGCCATCCAGGCCCGCGGCAACGTGCTGCTGAAGCTGAACGTCCGTGCGGCCAGGCTGTCCGCGGTGACCGCGATGCTGCCCGCCATGTCCTCGCCGACGATCACGTCACTCGCCCGCGGCGACATGAATGCGGTCGAGGCCGTGGTGCCCAAGCGCGAGGTGAACACGCTGATCCCGGCGCTCAAGGCGGCCGGAGCCCGGGACATCCTGGAGATCCCCATCTCCAAGATCGTTGAGTAGAAGTCTCACGTAGCGCTCTAGTAACACCCGTTTTACTAACTCTTGACGGGGTAAGCGACACAGGTAACGATGATCTAACTCGTGATGGAACCGGTTCCAGCGATCTGGTTCCGCCCAGGAGAGTGATATGTCGGCTGCGCGGCCAGCGACGATCGCGGATGTTGCGGCGGCGTCCGGCGTCGGCGTCGGCACGGTCTCCCGGGTCATCAACGGTGCGGCCAACGTGCGCGAAGCGACCCGCGCGAAGGTGCTGAAGGTCATCGAGCAGCTCAGGTACCGCCCCAGCCATCTCGCCGCGTCCCTGTCGCGGGGCACGCCGCGCACGGTGGCGATGGTGGTGCCGCAGCTGACCCGCCCGTCGGCGGTGATGCGGCTGGCGGGCGCGCTGGCCGTGCTCGACGAGCAGGATTACGACACCGTGGTGTGCAACGTTGACACGCCGCAGCAGCGCGATCACCACCTGGCCGCGCTGACCGGCAGGCACCGGGCCGACGGCGTGATCGTGGTGTCGCTGCGGCTTTCACCGCAGCAGCTCGCGTCGTTCCGGCACGCCGGGGTGCCGCTGGTCACGGTGGACGCATTAGCTCCCGGCGTCCCGCAGACCGTCACCGATGATGTGATGGGCGGCCGCCTGGCCACCGAGCACCTGCTCTCGCTCGGGCACCGCAGGATCGGCTTTGTCGGTGACACGATGCGGGGTGCCGCCGCGGCCTCGCGGATCGGGCTCGGCTTTGTCACGTCCCAGCACCGGCTGACCGGGTACCGGCAGGCGCTGGCCGCGGCCGGCCTCGGTCACGATCCAGCGCTGGTGCGGCGCGGCCCGCACGGCCCGGCCAACGCCGAGGCGCTGGCCGCGGAGCTGCTCGCGCTGCCCGACCCGCCGTCGGCCATCTTCGCGGCCTCCGATATCCAGGCCATCGGCGTGCTCGCCGTGGCCGACCGGCTCGGTGCCTCGGTGCCCGGCGACCTGTCGGTGATCGGATTCGACGACATCGAGTCCGCGGAGCTGCTCGGCCTGAGCACGGTCCGCCAGCCGCTGGCCGAGAGCGGTGCCGAGGGAGCCCGCCGGCTCTGCGCGCTGCTGCGCGGGGAACGGGTCGCCCCGCTGCGCCAGCAGCTCGCCCTCGATGTCGTGCAGCGATCGACCACGAAGACTTTCCGCATGACCGGGCTCGGTGCCCGGTCCTCGGCCGGCGCCATGGCGGTCGGCCCGGCATCGGCCCGGTCGGCCTTCGCGGTGGCCGGGCATTCCGCAGTGCGGCCGCCCCACGGGACGGCCGGTAGCTGTTTTTACCGCATCCGGCGACCCGGTGTGATGGTGCGCTAGCTGGAGGGATGATCATGGCTGATAGCGGCAGAGCGAAAGCCTCGACGCGCCGCGCCCGCGGGCCCGGCTTCATGCGGCTGCCCGGCTTCCGGTTTGGGGCGGCCCTGGCCGGGGTGGCCATGGCCGGCTCGGCCCTGGCCGCCTGCGGCACGGCCAGCGCGGGCACGGCCCCGGTCACGCTGAACTTCTATTTCTATCCGGACAGCTCTCCCGCGACCCAGACTGGCGTCAACAACTGCAGCAAGCAGAGCCACGGCAAGTACACGATCTCCTACCAGCAGCTGCCGGAAGCCTCGGACGGCCAGCGGCAGCAGCTGGTCCGCCGGCTGGCCGCGCACGACGACACCATGGACATCCTCGGCCTCGACGTCACCTGGGAGGCCGAGTTCGCCCAGGCCGGCTTCATCGAGCCGTGGACCGGGCAGTACAAGGCCGAGGCCGAGGCCGGCACGCTGGGGCCCGCTCTGGACACCGCTCTCTGGAAGGGCCAGCTCTACGCGGTGCCCGACAACAGCAACACCCAGCTGCTGTGGTACCGCTCCGACCTGGTGAAGACACCGCCCACGACGTGGGCCCAGATGATCGCCGACGCGATACAGCTGGCCAAGGAGGGCAAGCCGCACTACATCGAGATTCAGGGTGCGCAGTACGAGGGCCTGACCGTGTGGTTCAACACGATGGTGGCCAGCGCGGGCGGCAGCATTCTGAACTCGGCCGCGACCGCGCCGACGCTGGGTGCGCCCGCCGTCAAGGCACTGTCGATCATGCACCAGCTGGCCACCTCGCCCGCCGCCGACCCGTCGCTTGACGTGCAGATGGAAAACCAGAACCGGCTGGCGATGGAGGCGGGCACGGCGGCGTTCGAGCTGAACTACCCGTTCGTGTATCCGTCGATGAAGACCGACAACCCCGCGATGTTCAAGCACTTCAAGTGGGCGCTGTACCCGGAGGTCATCCCCGGCGTCCCGGCCAAGGTGACGATCGGCGGAACTGACCTCGCGGTCAGCGCGTACTCGCAGCACAAGGCGCTCGCGTTCCAGGCCGCGCTGTGCCTGCGGGACAAGCAGAACCAGATCATCAACGCCGACATCGGCGGCGTCCCGCCCACACTCACCAGCCTCTACAACGACCCGGCGCTGTTTGCCGACTACCCGTTCCACGCCGACATCCTCAAGGCGCTGGAGGACGCCAGCGTGCGGCCGAAGACGCCGGTCTACCAGGTGGTGTCCATCGACATCTCGCACCTGCTCGAGCCGGCGGCCGGCATCAGCCCGACCGGCACCGAAAAGGCGATGGTGAGCCAGATCAACGACGCCCTGCAGTCGAAGGGCCTGGTCCCGTGAGCCGCCCGGCCGCGGGCGCCGCGGACAGCGGCACGGCCGCGAGGAAAGGAGGGGGCCGATGAGCACGAGCACGCAGGTGGCGGCCGGCGCCGAGGCCGCCAAGCAGACCACGGGCCGGCGCAAGAAGGCGCCGCTGTCCGAGGGCGCACGCGCTGAGCGCAGGCTCGGCTTCCTGCTGTGCGCGCCCGCGGTCATCGTCATGCTGGCCGTGGCCGGCTACCCGCTGGTGTACGCGATCTTCCTGTCCTTTGAGCGCTACAACCTGGAACTGCCGCAGGACATCAAGTTCGTCGGGTTCAGCAACTACGCCGCGGTGCTGAGCTCCCCGTACTGGTGGCAGGCGCTGAAGGTGACCGTGATCATCACGGTCTTCTCGGTTTCCATCTCGCTGGTGCTCGGCATGCTGCTGGCGATGGTCATGCACCGGACCATCTTCGGCCGGGGCATAGTACGCACCGCCGCGCTGGTCCCGTACGGGATCGTGACGGTCGCCGCCGCCTACGGCTGGGAGTACGCGTGGACGCCGAGCCAGGGCTACCTGTCCGCGGCCTTCAATAACAGCGCGCCGCTGACCAACGAGGTGCAGGCCATCATCGTGATCATCATCGCAGAGATCTGGAAGACCACGCCATTCATGGGGCTGCTGCTGCTGGCCGGGCTCTCGCTGGTGCCCGACGACCTGCAGCGGGCGGCGATGGTGGACGGCGCCACCGGCTGGCAGCGCTTCACCAAGATCACCCTGCCGCTGATGAAGCCGGCCATTCTGGTCGCGCTGCTGTTCCGGACCCTGGACTCGTTCCGGATCTTCGACAACATCTTCATCCTGACCGACGGGGCCAACAACACTGGTTCGGTCTCGATCCTCGGCTATGACAACTTGTTCAACGCGCTGAACCTGGGGATCGGGTCGACAATCTCGATTCTGATCTTCATCTGCGTGGCGATCATCGCGTTCATCTTCATCAGGGGCTTCGGGACCGCGGCCCCCGGTACCAACACGGGAACGAGGTGACCAGCCGATGGCTGCGATAACCACAACCCCCCGCCAGAAGGCCGGCTGGGGAGTCACGAACTTCGTCGTGATCGCGCTGGCGCTGATCCCGGTGCTGTGGATGGTCTCGCTGTCGTTCAAGACACCGGCCGCAGTGCTCGATCCGTCGTTCATTCCCTCCCAGTGGACCTGGGGAAACTACGACCAGATCCTGAGCACCTCCCAGTTCGTCAGGCCGCTGATCAACTCGATCGGGATCGGCATCATCGCCACGCTGGTCGCCGTCGTGTTCGCGTCGATGGCCGCCTACGCGATCGCGCGGCTGCGGTTCCCGGGCAAGAGCGTGCTGATCGGGATGGCGCTGCTGATCGCGATGTTCCCGCAGATCGCGCTGGTCACCCCGATGTTCAACATCGAGCGCTCGCTGGGCCTGTTCAACACCTGGCCCGGGCTGATCATCCCGTACGTGGCGTTCGGGCTGCCGCTGGGGATCTACACACTGTCGGCGTTCTTCCGCGAGATTCCCTGGGAGCTGGAGAAGGCGGCCAAGGTTGACGGGGCCACACCGTTCCAGGCGTTCGTGAAGGTCATCGCCCCGCTGGCGGCGCCGGGCATGGTCACCACGGCCATCCTGGTCTTCCTGGCCTGCTGGAACGACTTCCTGTTCGCGATCTCATTCACCTCGACGATCAGCTCGCGGACCGCTCCGGCCGCGATGGAGTACTTCAGCGGCAGCTCGCAGTTCACGGTCCCGACCGGCCCGATCGCCGCCGCCGCGTCGTTCATCACGATCCCGATCATCGTCTTCGTGCTGTTCTTCCAGCGCCGCATCGTGGCCGGCCTGACGTCCGGCGCGGTCAAGGGTTAGGAGAGAGAAGTGGCAGAGATCATCCTGGACCACATCACCAAGCGCTACCCGGACGGCGCGCTGGCCGTCGAGGACTTCACGATGGACATCGCCGACGGCGAGTTCGTCATCCTGGTCGGCCCGTCCGGTTGCGGCAAGTCGACCACGCTCAACATGATCGCCGGCCTGGAGGACATCACCTCGGGAGAGCTGCGCATCGGCGGGCAGGTGGTGAACCAGAAATCGCCCAAGGACCGGGACATCGCGATGGTGTTCCAGAGCTACGCGCTGTACCCGCACATGACCGTGCGGGAGAACATGGGCTTCGCGCTGAAGCTGGCCAAGACCCCGAAGGACGTCATCAACCAGAAGGTCGAGGAGGCGGCCAGGATCCTGGACCTGACCCAGCACCTGGACCGCAGGCCGGCCAACCTGTCCGGCGGCCAGCGGCAGCGGGTCGCGATGGGCCGCGCGATCGTCCGCGACCCGGCCGCGTTCCTGATGGACGAGCCGCTGTCGAACCTGGACGCCAAGCTCCGGGTGCAGACGCGCACCGAGATCTCGCGGCTGCAGCGGCGGCTCGGCACGACCACCGTGTACGTCACGCACGACCAGACCGAGGCCATGACGCTCGGTGACCGGGTTGCGGTCATGCGCACCGGGGTGCTGCAGCAGGTGGCGTCGCCCAAGGAACTCTACGAGACACCGGTCAACCTGTTCGTGGCCGGCTTCATCGGGTCGCCGTCGATGAACTTCCTGTCCGGCACGCTCGAGGATGGCAAGCTGCGCACCAGCCTGGGCGACTTCGCGCTCAGCGAGCGGCTGCGGCGCGAGGTGGAGTCCGAGGGCACGGGGCGCGAGGTCATCGTCGGCGTGCGACCGGAGAACTTCGAGGACGCGTCGCTGGTGTCGCCGGACAACCGCCCGAACGGGATCACGTTCCACGCCAGCATCGACGTGCTCGAGTCGCTGGGGTCCGACGTGTTCGTCTACTTCACCCGGGGGCGCGATCAGGGCGTGAACTCCGCCGAGCTGGAGGAGCTGGCTCAGGACTCGGGCCGCGGGGACGCCGGCGGCACCGGCGACACGATCGTGGCCAGGCTTGACGCCGCCACCAGGATCCGCGAGGGCCACGACGCGGAACTCTGGATCGACGGCCGGCAGATGCACGTGTTCGACCCGGCCTCGGGCCGGAACTTGTCGCTGGCGGTCAGCCGCGAGGGCGACGGGGCCGCGATCCGCGCCGTTTCGCCGGCTTCCGGTACGGCGGAGCCGCCGGCCGCCAGCGAGACGGGCTCGGGCCAGCCGGTATCGGGTGGAGCGGGGGAGGCTACCTGATCGTCCGCCGCAGCCGCTCGATGACCTCGTCGTTCCAGTCGTGCGTCATGATCAGCCGGTACCGCTCGGCCGCGACTCGCATGTAGGCCTCCGCCTCGGTCCGCGAGCCGATCAGGTCCGCCGCGCGCATCATGCGCACGACCGGGACGTATTCCTCCGCGTACCAGTGCCGCGCGACTTCGGCGCGGTCAAGAAAGCGGCCCTTATCCTGCATGTAGCGGAAGCCCCAGGCCTCCACGGCCTCGCCGAGTTCCGCGTACGACCAGGGATCGGTCACCGTGATCTTGGCCAGGTCCGCCGCTGGCAGTGGCACCCGGGCGCCGAAGATCCGCTCGTAGCTCTTGACCAGCAGGTCCCGGCGGCCGCGGATGCCCGTGGGCGGCAGTTGGGTCAGCACCTCGGTCACGTAAGCCTCGATCGTGGTGGCGCCGGTGGCCATCGCGATCGAGACCCGGTGGTGGCCGTCGATCACGAAATGCAGGCCGCCGACGCGGTACACCTCGATCGGCGGGATCGGCTCGCCGCGCCGCTGGGCGAGCGCAAGCCGCTCCCACCGCTCGCGCACCCGCCCGGTGGTGGGCCGGAACCGGCGGTCGAAGTCACGGCTGGAGTCCACGGTGCCGACGATCGTGTCTAGCCTGATGGTCTGCAGGCCGAGCCGCCGCTCGCCGCGCATGCCCAGGGCGGCGACGACCTCGTCGAACGGCAAGATGACGTTGACGTCGTCCGGCGCCCGGCGCAGCCGCTGGGCGAGCCGGGAAAGCACCTGGCGGCGCCGTACGCGCAGGAAGTCGTTCTCGACGTCGGCCCTGGGAAAGCCGGTATCAGCGGGCATGACGGTAGCCCGGACGCACTTCGGTCAGGCCGAATCCAGGTCCGATATCGAGCAGGTGCCAGCCGGTCACGTTGCAGATCACCGTGGACCGCAGCCGCCTGGGCTTGGTGTGCTCGCCACCGGAATACGAGGGATGCACGTGCCCATGCAGCATCGCCGTGGGACGCAGAGCGTCGATCAACCCATGCAGCGCGGAGAACCCGCGGTGCGGCGGGTCGTCGCCATCGCCCACGCCGCGCGGCGGAGCATGGGTGAGCAGCACGTCGACCCCCCGCCCGTCGCGCTCCTTGCGCCACCGGGCCGCCGCCCGCAGCGCGACGGCGCGGCGGGCCTGCTGCCGCTCGGTGTACTGGTTGGCGCCCTCGCGGTAGCGCAGGCACCCGCCCAGGCCGGCCAGCCGGAGACCGGCCGCGTCCACGACGTGCCCGTCGGCGTTGACCGCGCCGTCCGGCCAGGGAGGCCGGGCCGGCATTCCGGCCCGCAGTGTGAGTCCCGCGCGGGACGAGCGGTACCCCGAAACGTCCGGGTCATGGTTGCCGGGTACGAACACCAGCGGTACGTCGAGCGCGTTCATCAGCGAACCGAGGTACTCGAATGGCAGGTCGCCGCAGGCGACGATCAGGTCGGCATCGCGGACCGGGCCCGGGTCAGCCGCGATCACCTCGTCAACCTCGTCGGATACCGCCAGCACGCGGACCACGACCGGCACGCCAGCCGGCCCGGACATGGCTCGGCCCGCCATTCAGCGCACGGCCGTTTCCCGCACATCAAGGCCGCGCTGGCGCAGCGCCGCCTCCACCCGGTAGATCTCGGCCTGCGGGACGCCGTCGCCGCCCGGCGGCGTGACCTCGAGCCGCTCGCAGGCCGCGGTCAGCGCGTCCAGGTAGGCGCCGCGCAGCGCCTGGACGCGGTGGTGCTTGGCGGTCAGGCCAGCCCTGGTCTCGGTAGCCTCGAGTTCCGCGCGCAAACGGCGCAGGTCGGCCTCGAGCCGCTCGATCGGCCGCGGCGGGGGCGCCTTGTACCGCGATTCGCTCAGCCAGTGGGCCGCGCGCCACGCGCCGATCAGCGCGTACCCCGCCACGGGCATCAGCACGGCGGCGAAGACCAGCTCGAGAACCGGCGTCACCCGTCCAGTGTCGGCCGGGCCGAACGGGAAAATCAAGCGGTCGGCGTAGGCTGGAACGCCGGCCTGCCCGCCATCCACGCGAAGGAGACGCCTGCCGATGGACGAGAACGTAGGCGAGCAGCGGTGGTGGCACGGCGCCGTTCTCTACCAGCTGTACGTACGGTCGTGGCTGGACACCGACGGCGACGGCTACGGCGACCTGGCCGGCGTCATCGACCGGCTTGACTACCTGTCCTGGCTGGGTGTGGACGGCGTCTGGCTGTCGCCGACGATGCCGTCCCCGGACCAGGACTGGGGTTACGACGTCTCCGACTATCTGGGCGTACATCCCGAACTGGGCACGCTGGAGGATCTCGACCGCCTCATCGCCGAGGCCGGCGCGCGCGGCCTGCGGGTGCTGCTCGACCTGGTGCCCAACCACACCAGCACCGCTCATCCCTGGTTCGTCGACGCCGCCCGCGGCCGGGACGCTGAGCACCGTGACTATTACGTGTGGGCCGATCCGGCGCCGGGCGGCGGCCCGCCGAACAACTGGCTTGACGCTACCGGGCATACCGCGTGGGCCTGGCACGAACCAACCGGCCAGTTTTACCTGCATCTGTTCCTGGACAGCCAGGCCGACCTGAACTGGTACGAGCCCGCGCTGCACGAGGAGTTCCGCGACATCGTCCGGTTCTGGTTCGACCGCGGGGTCGCCGGGTTCCGCATCGACGTGGCGCAGGGCCTGTACAAGGACTCGGAACTGCGCGACAACCCCCCGGCATCAGACTCGGGCCCGCTCGGGGGCCGGTTCGGCCAGCAGATGACGTACACCGCGAACCGGCCGGAGTCGCATGGTGTTTTCAGGGACTGGCGCAAGATCGCCGAGGGCTACCAGCCACCGCGGCTGCTGCTCGGTGAGACCTGGGTGGGGGATCTCGGCCAGCTGGCCGGGTTCTACGGACACGACGACGAGCTGCAGCTCGCGTTCAACTTCCCGTTCGTGTTCGCGCGCCTGGCGGCGCCGGACCTGTCCGGCGTGGTCGGTGCCACGCTGACCAGGCTGCCCGCCGGGGCCTGCCCGGTGTGGACGGCATCTAATCACGATGTCGGCCGGTTCCCGACCCGCTGGTGCGGGGGAGACGAGCGCAAGATCAAGCTGGCGCTGCTGGTGCTGGCCACCCTGCCCGGCACGACCGTTCTTTACTACGGCGACGAGATCGGGATGACCGACGTCGACGTCCCGCCCGAGCTGCGGCGCGATCATATGTCGCGGCAGGGAGCCAGCCGGGACCGGGCCCGGACGCCGATGCAGTGGGACGCCTCGGCATCGGCCAGCTTCACCGCCGATGGCGTGACCCCGTGGCTGCCGGTCGGTGACGCGGCCACCAGCAACGTCGCCGACCAGCGCGATGATCCCGGTTCGGTGCTGCGGTTCTGCCGCAGCCTGCTGGCCCTGCGCCGGGCCGAGCTCGGCGGCATGGTCGCTCCCTGCGAGACGCTGGCCGCGGCCGGGGGACAGTGGGCCTACCGCGTCGGCGGGCTGGTGGTCGCGGTCAACCTCTCCGGCGAGCCCACCCCCTGGCCCGCTGAGGCCGGCGAGATCCTGCTCGCTACCGCCGCGGAACCGCCGTCCGCCGGCCGTCCGCTCGGCCCATGGGAAGGCGTCATAGCCAGAACGAGACGCCCGGCGGCCGGTCCAGCCGCCACCGGTTAGGCCGGGCCGGCCAGCTTGGCGCGCAGCGCCCCGACGTCGCCCGGGCCGAATCCATGCTCGGAGAGCCACTGCAGCACCCCGCCGTACCGCGCGTCGAGCTGGTCGAGGAACGCCACCATGGTCTGCGCCCGTGGTGCGTCGTCTTCGACGGCGTTGGGCCTGCTGTTGATGTCGTCCGCGTATGTGCTCGAGCTGCGCAGCCGGTCCAGGATCGCCTCGATCCGCTCGCCGGTCGCCACGTAGTCGGCCACGATTGCGTCGGGCCGGACGCCGACGGTCCTGAGGGCCAGCGCGACGACCACGCCGGTCCGGTCCTTGCCCGCGGCGCAGTGCACGAGTACCGCGCCGGGCGCCTGCCCGATGCTGCGCAGCGCCGCCACCACCTGGTCGGGCCGGTCCTCCAGGTAGCCGAGGTAGTAGCCCACCCGGACGTCGTCGGTGTAGCGGGACCGCGCCTCGTCTCGCCGGCTGACCAGCGCGGCCGCGGCGACGTCGGTGGCGGTGCCGGCTTCGGGCAGCACCGAGCGGTACGCGTGGCTGACCGACTCGACCCGGGTCAGCGGTCCCGGCCCCTCGGCCTCGACCTCGGTTGGACTGCGCAGGTCAATGACGGTCGTCAGGCCGATGTCGTCGACCAGCAGCTTGACGTCGGCGGGCGAAAGGTCCTGCAGGTTGTCACCGCGCAGCAGGCGGCCGTCCAGGGTCGCCCGGCCATCGTCGGTGGCCAGCCCGCCGAGGTCACGGACGTTGACGGCTCCATCGAGCTCGATCCATCGCACCCGTTCATCCTCGCTGCCGCACTTGGGCGGGCCAACAGCAGCCCCGGGCTTTTCAGGATCTGTCCGCTCTGGGGTTGCTCATGGTTCACCGGCGAGGCGGTCACGGCGCCCGGCGGGGAGCGGGCCTGGCCAGGCGGCTGCGCCCGGGCTGCGCCCGGCGGCGCTCCGTCCGGCGGCTACTCTTGGCAGGTGCTCACCAGGATCGATCTGCGCGGCGAGGCCGCTGCCAGCCTCGGCCGGCAGCGGCTGGCCGGGGTGCTGCCGCGGGCCCAGCTTGATGTCGAGGCCGCGCTTGAGGCGGTGCGGCCGGTCTGTGAGGACGTGCGGCTGCGCGGCGCCGCAGCGGTCCGGGACCAGACCAAGCGGTTCGACGGTGTGGACCTGGCCAGCACCAGGGTCCCGCCGCAGGCACTGGCCGATGCGCTCGCCGAGCTCAGCCCCGATGTCCGCGCGGCACTGCAGGAGGCGGCGCGGCGGGCGCGGCTGGTGCACGAGGCGCAGCTTCCGGCCGACCCGGTCACCGCCGTTGCCGAAGGAGCCACCGTCACCGAGCGCTATGTGCCGGTGTACCGCGCCGGTGTCTACGTGCCCGGCGGCCTGGTCGCCTATCCATCCTCGGTGGTGATGAACGTGATCCCGGCCCAGGTGGCGGGGGTCGCCGAGATCGCGGTGGCCTCGCCGCCGCGTCCCGAGCGCGGCGGCCTGCCCCATCCCGCGGTGCTGGCCGCGTGCGCGCTGCTCGGGGTCACCGAGGTGCACGCGGTCGGCGGCGCGCAGGCGATCGCGATGCTGGGCTACGGGACCGCGGACTGCGCGCCCGCCGACATCATCAGCGGGCCGGGCAACGTCTACGTGGCCGCGGCCAAGCGGCTGCTGCTCGGCCAGGTCGGGACCGACGCGGAGGCGGGGCCGACCGAGATCGCGGTCATCGCCGATGCGTCGGCCGACGCGGTGCTGGTCGCGGCGGACCTGGTCGCCCAGGCCGAGCACGACCCGCTGGCCGCCTGCCTGCTGATCACCGACGATCCCGGCCTGGCCGACCGCGTCGACGGTGAGCTGTCCGAACTGCTGCCCACGGTGCGGCACCGGGACCGGATCGAGGCAGCCCTGGCCGGCCAGTCGGCTTGCGTGCTGGTCGACGACCTCGACGCGGCTGTGGCGGTCGCCGACGCGTGGGCCCCGGAGCACCTGGAGATCCAGGCCGAACGGGCCAGCGAGCTGGCCTGGCGGGTCCGCAACGCGGGTGCGGTCTTCGTCGGGCGTTACGCGCCGGTGTCGCTCGGCGACTACCTGGCCGGCTCCAATCACGTGCTGCCGACCGGAGGGACCGCCCGGCATTCCGGCGGCCTGTCGGTGCTCACCTTCCTGCGCGGCGTCCACGTGGTCGAGTACAACGCTGCGGCGCTCGCCGCGGTCGCCCCGCACATCGACGCGCTGGGCGGAGCCGAGGATCTGGCCGCTCACGTGAACGCGGTCCGCGCCAGGATGAGATGTCACCGATAGTTAGCCGCGTCGTCATCGCGTAGCTGCCGTATCTGCTCATCGCCTGTTGCACCGTGTGAGCGTGAGGATCGCGATCATCACCGAGTCATTCCCGCCCGACGTCAACGGCGTCGCTCACTGCGTCCTGCGAGTAGCCGAGCACCTGGTCCGGCGAGGTCACCAGCCTGTGGTGATCGCACCCCGGCCGCCCGGCTCCATGCCCCGGCCGGATCACGACGTGCCCTACCCGGTGGTGCGAGTGCGATCACTGCCGGTGCCCGGTTATCCCGGCTTCCGGATCGCCCGGGCAGGCGCCAGCCTGCGCGAAGCGCTCACCAGCCACCGGACCGAACTCGTGCACCTGGCCAGCCCGTTTGTCCTGGGCGCCAGCGGCGCCGCGGCCGCAGGCCGGCTGGGGCTGCCGGTTGTGGCCGTCTACCAGACCGACGTGCCTGCCTATGCCCGCGCCTACCGGCTCGGGCCGGTCAGCCAGGGTATCGCCTGGCGCCGCCTGCGCAAGATACACAACGCCGCCGACCGAACCCTCGCCCCGTCCACCGCGGCCGCGGCCAGCCTGCACGGCCGCGGCATCCACCGGGTCTGGCTGTGGGGCCGGGGCGTGGACACGACCCGGTTCGACCCGGGCAAGCGCAGCGACGGGCTGCGCGCTGAGCTCGCGCCGGACGGCGAGGTGCTGGTCGGCTACGTGGGCCGGCTGGCCCCGGAGAAGCGCGTCGAGCTGCTCGACCAGGTGGCGACGCTGCCCGGGATGCGGCTGGTGATCGTCGGCTCCGGGCCGACCGAGGCCGCGGCCCGCCGGGCCATGCCCGGCGCCGTCTTCCTGGGCCAGCGCCAGGGCGAGGAGCTGGCCAGCATCTACGCGAGCCTCGACGTGTTCGTGCACAGCGGGCCGCACGAGACGTTCGGGCAGACGCTCCAGGAGGCCGCGGCGAGTGGCCTGCCGGTGGTCGCACCCGCTGCCGGGGGCCCGATCGACCTGGTCAGCGACGGCGTCACCGGGCTCCTGGTGCCGCCGGGCGACCCCGGAGCGCTGGCCGGCGCGGTCGCCAGGCTGGCCGCCGATCCTGGCTTGCGCGCCCGGCAGGGCCGCGCGGCCAGGCAACGGGTACTCGGCCGGACCTGGCCCGCCCTGGGCGACGAGCTGATCGGCCACTACGAGGCGGTCCTGCGGACCGCGAGCCCGATCGAGGTGTCGGCATGACGACGTTCGCAGCCCTGGGCGACTCGATCACACTGGGCATCGGCGACCCCGTGCGTCAGGAGCGTGAGCGCCGACGTGGTGGCCTGAGCCAGGGCCGGGCCTGGCGCGGCTGGGCCGCACTGCTCGCCGGCGGGCTGCTCGAGCCACAGCTGCACGTCCTCGCGTCGTGCGGGGCGCGGGCCACCGACGTCGAGCGTGACCAGCTGCCGGCCGCGCTGCAGGTACGCCCGGACATCGCCAGCTTCGTCGTCGGGGTCAACGACACGCTCCGGGCCAACTTCGACATCGGCCAGGTCGCCGCCTCGGCCGCGCACACGGTGGGCGCGCTGCGTGCCGCGGGCGCCGAGGTGCTGACTATGCGGTTGCCGGACCCGGGCCAGATGCTCGGCCTGCCCGGCGCCATGGCCCGGCCGCTGGCCCGCCGGATGCAGCAGGTGAACGCGGTGATGGACCGGCTGGCCGAGCGTTTCGGCACGCTGCACTATGACGCCGCGGAGGACGAGGAGGCCCGCGATCCGCGGATGTGGGCGGTCGACCGGCTGCACCCGAGCGAGCGCGGCCACCGGCTGATCGCGTGCCGGTTCCACGACCAGCTCACCGCGACGGGCCTGGCCACCGGCCCCCGGCCCGACCCCGAGCCGTCCAGCCCGCCGCCCACCCGCCTGGCCGAGATCGGCTGGTTGGCCACCAAGGGGACCGCCTGGGTACTGCGCCGGTCCACCGACCTGGTGCCCGGCCTGCTCGTGATGACGATCAGGGAGCACTGGTCGGGCGAGGAGCCGGGCGGGGAATCGC
>Ga0335073_10003692_pt1 | contig 21373 bp, 14 predicted proteins | sample Lox_Sample_22_FD_207093 | JGI IMG/M metagenome (GOLD analysis project Ga0335073, IMG submission 207093) | Soil microbial communities from Loxahatchee National Wildlife Refuge, Florida, United States - Lox_Sample_2.2 | ecosystem: Environmental > Terrestrial > Soil > Wetlands | place: USA...
CACGCCAGGCGCTGGCCCGGGCGGCAAGGCTACTTTCCGGCATCGTCATCATGGGCTCCATCGCTGTGCCGCCCTATTACCGCGCGGCCGTGGACTCGGAAACGGCGGCCGTCGCGGGGACGGCTGCCTGCGGCGGGGGCCAGAGGGCGGCGGCCGCGCCGTACAGGATGGCCGCGACCAGGCCCGCCACGACCGGCAGCGGCAGCGTGTTAAGGAAGAAACCGGGCAGGAAGTCGTCCCCCCAGTAGCCGAGGACGAACCCGACGGCCACCGCCACGATCGCGCTGGGCACGACGCGGTCGGCCAGGCGGCGTGGCTGGACGAAGAACGCCGCCGCCGGCGTGCGGCGGCGCTGCACGTACAGCCAGTCCACCAGCATGACGAACGTGAACGGGATGATGATGTCCCCGGCGTCGGTGATCAGCGTCTCGACGTGGTCGAGGATCCCGGCGATGGCCAAGATGGTGCCGAGTATCCCCAGTCCTACCGTGGCGAGCGGCTGCTCCCAGCGGGTCGGCTTGCGGACGTTGTTCAGCGCGACGAGCAGGTCGACGGTGGAGGGGTAGAGGTTCATGGCGTTGGTGTGGATGACCGCGAGCGCCGCGCCGACGGCGGCGACGAAACCCCACCCGCTGATGCTCGAGCCGAGCAGCGCGATGTTCCAGTTCCCTGTGGCCTGGTTGGTGTAGGCGCCAAGGACGCCGAACACCAGGACGGCGAGCATGATCCCGACCGACGGGGCCAGGAAGTACGACGCCCGCCGCCCCCCGGTCTTTTCCGAGGGGACCGCGAACCGCGAGGTGGTGGACAGCTTGTAGGTCCAGGCCAGGATCGAGAAGGTCAGCACCGTGGACAGCGCGAAGCCCCAGTTCATCGGCGCGGTCTGGCCGGGGTAGTGCAGGGTGAAGTGGGTGACCAGGTAGAGGGTCAGGGCCAGGTAGGCGGCGATCAGCAGCAGGACGGTGTAGCGGTAGAACCGTTCCAGCCACTTCATGCCGAACAGCACCAGGATCAGCTGGAGACCGCCGACGACCACGTCCCAGACGTAGACCGATGTGTGCGTGATGGCGGCCAGGATCTCGGCGCCGACCTCGGTGTTGAGCCCGAACCAGCCCAGGTTGACCAGCGAGAACAGCACCGAGAACAGCAGCGACCCGTCCCAGCCGTATGTCTTCCTTGCCACTACGAGCCCGCTGAGCGGAACCTCCCTGCCCATCTCAGAGAACAGGCCGGCCGGGATGAAGCCGATCACCCACGCCGCCACGATCGCGATGATCATGTCGGTCAGGCCGAACTTGAAGAGCAGCGCACCGATCAGCGGAGTGGTGGCCGAGGCAGAGGCCATGAGCCACACGATGAACATCTGCCGCGGGGTCTGCACCCGCTGGTCATCAGGGACCGGTGCCACGCCGACGGTCTCGATCTCGCCGCCAACCCTGCGGCCGACGGTCCGGGAGCCTTCCGCTTTATCCGTTTGAGTCTTGATCTGCACCATGACGGCCTCGCTCCGCTACGGCGTGACGCCTGCCACGCCGTCGCCGGCGCGGACGGGCAGGATGGTGAGCAGCGGCGCGCTCGCGGACGAGCACGCGGTGAAGGTCTGGCCGACATAACCGGCCGCCGTCTCGCCTGGCGGGTAGACGCGCAGCCAGTGGACCGTCACGGGCTGGCAGTCCGGCGCCGGATAATTGAGCGCCGTCGCGACCTTCAGCCACGCGTGGGCCGCGCCTCCTGGGGCCAGCTGGATCGCCACGTCGGATGCCTCGCCCCGCAGGGCCGCGGCGCCGACCTGCTGGCCCGTACCTGTGGGCGCCGTCACGAAGGAGACGCCAGGGAAGCCGTACATCTCGCAGGTCGCACTCGAGGTGTTGGTGAAGTTCAGCGGGTAGTACGAGTTGCCCGCGCCCCCGCTCGCCTGGCTGTCGTCGACGGTCAGGACTAGCGATGTGGTGCTGCACGTAGCCACACCGACCGCACCGGACGACGCCGTGGTACTTGGAGCCGTCGTGGCCGGCGGAGCGGTGCTCGCGGAAGCCGACGCGGCCGCGCTCGCGCTCGTAGACGTCACTGACTGGGGCGGCGCACTCGAACCACAGGCCGCCACGAGCCACGACATGGCCACTGCGACCACGGCCAGGCACGTGCCCCGCCGTCCTAGGGACGATCTGTTCATGGCGAGCTCCTCACACTGCGGGCCAATCTCCGTGACAGCAGTGTGAGAGCGCGCCATACCCGGCCGAACCCGTCAATTGCCCTGGCGCACCCACGTGTCGGTCAATCGGAACGCGCACCCGTGGGGGTGCTGGCGAGATCGCGTTCTTGGCATGACCATGCCTTTCTTGACATGACGTCGGGGAGCAGCCTCAGGGAACGGCAGGCGGCGGTCATCAGGGAAGCGATTCTCGATGCCCTGGCCAGCCGGCTGGACAGCGACGACCCCGTCGACGTCGCGATGCCGCAGGTCGCAGCCGACGCGGGCATCTCGCTGCTCCCCGCACCGGGCGCGCCGGGTGGAGTCCATCGCGGTCGACGAGCAGCCTGGCCACGATCTGAGGGCCGATGATCCCACGTGCGCCACGACCTTCCGCCGGCCGCCGTCGTACGCGGCGATCTGCACGGCCGTCGCCCCCGATGCCGTCCGCACCCGCCGAATCCACGCCACGGCACCGAGCCCAGGGCACCGGTTAGTGCCTGAAACTGGCCTTCGCTGAAGACATCGCCCCAGGCCAGGAACTCGGGATCTCGGCTAACGAGGTGTCCAGACTCAGGACGAACCCGGCCCCGTTAATTGATGGTCCCGGTTGTTGCTGCCATGTACTGTTGCCCGATGCGCGTAGTGCTTCTGGGCGGAGCCCCGGGGATTGGCAAGACCACGACCGCCCGGCGCCTGATGGAGTTTGCCCAAGCCGGGCCGGATCTCGTTCAGTGGGTCGACGTTGACGCCCTCTGGTTCCATCGGCCGTGGCGGGTCGATGAGCGGACGAAAGCAATGGTGGAGGCGAATATACGCGCGGTGGCCGATCATGCGGCTCAGGCTGGTGTCGATGTTCTGCTGATTACCTGGGTCTTTCATACGGCGGATCTGCATCGCATCGTGGCCGGGCTGCTTCCCCCTGGCTCCGAGATCACGTCGGTTCAGCTGCACGCTGGTCATGAGGTCTGGACACGTCGCTATATGGGGGACCCCGAGCGAGGCGGCGGCCCGCTCGTCCACCACGAGCAGGGATACGCGGAAACTCACGCGGTCCCAGTCGACCACGTGGTGAAGACTGACGGCCTCACCCCGATCGAGGTCGCGGACGCAGTCGCACTCGCCATCGGAGGCGCCCTGGTCCACCGAGTAGACCAGGGCGCTTCGTTAGCTCAGACCGGGTCGATTACCAGGGTGGCGGGGCCGGACTCCTGGGTCACTCCCTGGGCTGAGCCGCACTCGTCAGGGTTGAGCTGGGGCAGGACTACGGTGCGGGTGGCTAACTCGCCTGGCCTAGGCCGCTGGTTACCGTCTCGATGCCCAGGTCGAAGGCGCCCTGGGCCGGGTCGGCCAGCATCTCCCGGGCCCGCTCCAGCAAGATCCCCAGCTCGGCCTCGAGGCTCACTGGACGATGATTTCGCCGGTGTTCCAGGGGAATCCTGCGCAGTCGTTGTAGAAATAGTCACCCGGCTTGACGAAGTGGTAGGAACCGGAGTGGCCGGGTGCGATCGGCCCGATCTTGAAGTTCGCAGGGTCGAAGAAGGACTCCGCGCAGTGGCTTTCCAGATTCCCGGCCGGGTTGGTGAACGTCACCGTCGTGCCGGCTGGCACGGTCATAATGGCGGGGGCCATCGCCACCTGACTGGCGAGGTTCTCGGCCGGACTGGGCGAGCCGGTCACGGTGTCCCAGGTGCGGCCCATGACCACCGTGTCGCCGACCGTGTCCCCAGCGATCGTCACGCCGCCGACCGGCACCCGGGCGGGAATCTGCGCCGGAGCCTTCGCTGGCTTTACCGTTCCGTCTAGCTTGAAAGCCCACAGGCTGTCACCGAAGGATGAGTCATAGCCGGCGTTGCCGCCGGCGAAGATGGCGACGTACTGGACGCCGTTCGCCGTGTAGGTGACCGGCGTGGCCGCGATCCCTGTGCCAGTCTGCCAGCTCCACAGGACCTTGCCGTTGACCGCGTTACGGGCGGAGACGATGCCGCCGGGCGCGCCCTCGAATAGCAGGCCAGTCGATGTGGTCAGGACTCCGTCGCCGTTCGACAGCCCGTACGGGGTCGTCACCTGCCAGACGATCTTGTTCGTCCGCGGATCGACGGCGTCGAGGACGCCGCCGCGGAACTCGCCCTCGGGCTTCCAGAAGGTGGGCTGGCCGTACGGCAGCCCGTCACTGTAAGCGAAGTCGAGCTCAGCCGCGGGCACGTAGAGCAGCCCGGTTTCCGGGTCAAGGGACATGGGAGCCCAGTTCGCGCCGCCGGCGCCGCCGGGTGTCACCAGGACAGGAGTATTCAGGTACGGGGTGAACTCGCAGCCGCTGCGATAGTCAGGGATGGGGCGGGTGGGACCGGCCGGCTGCGGGCACGTCGGCACGAGCGGCTGCCCGGCCGGGATGGGCTGCGTCGCTGAGGTCGCCTGGGCGGCGAGCCCCGGCACCGCCATCTCGCGCACCGGGAGCGCGGGCTTGCCCGTCCTCGCGTTCAGGTAATAGAGCCATCCGGTCTTACTGCCGTAGATGACGACCTGCTGAGCGCCGCCGGAATAACGGATGCTGGCGATGAGGGGCGTCATCGTGTTGTCGTAATCCCACAGGTCATGGTGAACGGACTGGAAATACCAGTCCAGCTTCCCCGTGACCGCGTTGAGCGCCACAAGCGAGTTCGTGTACAGGTCATCGCCTGCCCTGGCGGCGCCTGACACTCGCGGCTCCGGGTTGGCGACCGCGACATAGATCATCCCGAGCTGCGGATCGACGGCGGGCGCCATCCAGATATCACCGCCGCCGAGCATCCAGGAGGTGCCCTTCCAGCTGCTGTGGCCAGGCTGGCCTGGTCCTGCCGTCCCGGCGAAGCTCCAGGCAACGGTTCCGTCGGAGGCATGCAGCGCGTACAGGTGGCCGCGCATGCCCGCGCCTCCCCCGTTCTCCGTGCCGACATAGACCAGCCCGTTGAAGTAAAGCGTCCACGGGGTGGCCGCGCCGTTGGCCGCGGTGTCCTGACCGGCCGTGCCCACCTGGGTACGCCAGATCACCGCGCCCGTCTGCTGGTTCAGCGCGACAACGTGCTCGCCGCCAAGCGCCGCGAAGACTCGCCCGGCGGCGACGGCCACTCCCCGCTCGGTGCCGGCGAATCCGGATCTGTACTCCCAGATCACCTTGCCCGTCGCGCCGTCCACGGCGAACACGTCGCCCTGGCCGGTCTGAACGTACAACCGCCCGCCAACCACGACCGGCGTGCTCTCCTGAACCGCGCCCGCCGCGCCGCCCTCAAGGTGGTCAAGCCAGGCGCCGGCCAGGCGGTGCACGTTCCCAGGCGTGATCTGCGCCAGGGACGAGTAACCCTGCCCGCCGTCATCTCCCCCGGCCTTCGCCGCATTGCCGCCCGGCCCACTGCCAGTCCGGGCAGCAGCGGACTGCGGGCTGGCAGCGCCAAGGGCAAGCGCCAGTGTGACCGGAACCGCGCATGCCATTACCAGGACGCCAACCACGACCCGTCTGATCACCAGCGCATTATCCCATCCGGGGCTTGTCGCGGCCGGGCCTTGTCTCGGCCGGGCCCTAGGTCACCCGGGCCGCGCGCAGATCTGGATGGTCCGTGCGGGCTTGGAGGCTGTCACACGACCGCCGGTTTGTTGTTTGACTGTCTCGGGCGTGTCGCAAGTAGCCGGGACCGGTGTCACATCAGCCACTGTCGCTCACTATGTGTACGCCGCGTGCTGGTGGCTAATGCGGACGGCCGATGGCTATGCGCCCTGCTCTGCCCGGCACGCAGGTGGCGGCACGCGGATGGGGAAGGGCCTGCGTGGCGCCGCGCCGGACGGGACGACGCTATGCCCGCAATGCGGGGAATTCGGGGTGCCGTATTCCGGCACCGGGATTATGAGGAAGGCTTTTGCGCCCTCCAGGCCGGATAACCCTTCCCGTTGCCGCCGCGGCGGCGCCGGGCGCCGGCGGGCCGCCTTGGCGCCGGCCGCCTCGCGACCGTCGCGTCCCACCGGGCGCGGGCGGAAACGCACGCCGCCGGGTGCCGCACGGGCCAGGTCCCCGTCCTGATCGACGGCGGCTAGCGCGTCGAGGAGTGCCGCGCCAACGGTTTGGCAGTCCGCACGCACCCCGTAGCCGACGTGCCGGGCGCCTAGGTCGCGGGGTGTGGGCGAGAAGTTCGTCGAGGCGGGCGCGGAATGTCGGAATTGCCGCAAATAATGTGAAAATCGCCCCTGGCGACGGCCGTGGCGCAAATAACAGGACGGCAACAGTCTCCGGACGGGCGAGAAGGAGCGTGCTGTTCGCTGCTCAAGATCATTTAATCGAAATGTGTGGCGTTTCATCGTTATGGTGGCAGAAAAATCATATATTTGTTCTAAATAATTGTGTGCTGAGGTGGTCTGGCGCGAGGTCCGAGCTGACAGGGGCTAGGAGTCGATGTGCTGGGCGGACCGCACGGCAAGGTGAATGCCGCTGGGACGGAAGATGAGACGGTACACAGATGTTGAGATTGTGACAGACGCCCGAGTTTTGGCGCGCTCCATAGCGACCGTCGGCTGTAGTCGGCACTGCCGCCAGCCTGTGGAGGAAAGCGCCGCCTGCCGGGTGAGCCGCCACCAGTAGTGAGGGGATATGCTGCTAAATCTGCGTACGAGAGTTAAATTTGCGTACGAGAGTGATGAATGCGCTTCCGGGGGGTGGCGACAGGCATGACGCGTGTAGTAGGCAGGACGTCGGCCGGACAGCCGAGTGGCCCGCGAGTGGCCGGAGACGGGGCGGCCACGCCGGCCCAGCAGCTCTGGCAAACGCCGCAACAGGCAGCCCAGAGGCCAGCCCTCAACGGCAAGACCCGCTCCTGGGACGGCTACAGGGCAACCGGGGTCGGCGCCTGGGAGTGGTACCTGGGTTCAGGGCTGCTCTGCCTCGACGAGTCTTCGATGGCTTTGCTTGGCGTCGACCCGGGCACCTACGACGGGCGTATCGAAACCTGGATCAGCCACGTTCATCCTGATGACATCGCCTGGGTCACCGCCGAAGTGGACAAGGCGATCAGCGCGCGGGGGCCGTACCAGGCGGAGTACAGGGTCTGCTGGCCGGACGGCAGCATTCACTGGGTGCAGGTCCGCGGCCAGGTTGAGGCGGACGCGGACGGCAACCCGGTCCGGATGCTGGGCGCGGCATGGGACACGACGCAGGGACGCACGAGTGGTGACGGCCTGCGCAGCGCGTTGCGGTATATGAGCGACGGTTTCCTGTCCGTCGGCAAGGACTGGCGGGTAATCTTCGCCAACGTCGAGGCTGAGCGTCTCCTGACCTCACAGCATGACCTGACCGGGCGCCTGCTGTGGGACCTGCTCGTGATCCGCCGGATACCGGGGCTGGAAAAACGCTGTCGCGAAGCCGCCGCCGGGACGACGCCGATGAGCTTCGATCTCCAGTGGCCGGACACCGGACGCTGGTACCGCTTCCGACTTGTCCCCGTATATGAGGGCCTGGCCTGGTATTTCAGCGACATCACCGAGTCGCGCATGCTCCAGAGCGAGCACGAAGCGGCCGAGCACACGGCGGCCGAACGCGCGGCCAGGATCCAGGATCTGGCCTCCTCCCTCGCCGAGGCCGTCACCTCGCTCGACATCGTGGCCGCGGTCGCCGACCGGGTACTGCCGCCGTTCGGCGCCTCCGGGCTGATCATCCAGGTCGTCGAGGATGGCCGGATGCGCACTGTTGGCGCGCTCGGCTACTCCCAGCCGTTCCTCGACCTGATCAACGGCCCGGTGCCCGATCTCACCCCGGTCGCAGACGTCCTGCGCAGCCGCCGGGCCTCGTTCATCTCGTCGGCGGACGAGTACATGCGGCGCTACCCGGCCACGGCGGACGTGCTGACAGTGTGCGGCAAGCAGGCGTGGGCGTACCTGCCGCTGGTGGTCTCGGGGCGAGTAGTGGGCTTGTGCGTGGTCTCCTTCAACCGGCCACGCTTGCTGACGGGCGCCGAGCGCGCGCTACTGACCACGCTCAGCGGGCTGATCGCCCAGGCTCTGGAGCGCGCCCGGCTCTTCGACGCCGAGCACGCCCGGTCTCAGGAGCTGCAACGCGGCCTGCTGCCACGGCAACTGCCGCAGCTGCCCGCCGTCGCCACGGCGGCCAAGTACCTGCCCGCCGGACGGGGCATGGACGTGGGGGGCGACTGGTATGACGTCATCCCGCTGTCGGCCGACCGGGTCGCCCTGGTCATCGGTGACGTCATGGGGCACGGGCTGCCAGAAGCGGTCATCATGGGGCGCGTACGCACCGCGCTGCAGACCTTGTCCGACCTCGAGCTGCCGCCCGACGAGGTCCTGGCACACCTCAACGACCTAGTGTGCGGCCTCGGCGACGACTCATTCGTCACATGCCTGTACGCGATCTACGATCCGACCACAAGCACCTGCAGCGTCGCCAGTGCGGGCCACCCGCCGCCCGCCGTCGTCTGCCCGGACGGTGCCGTGCAGTTCGCGCAGGTCGACGGCGATCCGCCGCTGGGCGTGGCCGGGCCCCCGTTCGAGGTGTCGGAGCTGCGGGTTCCGGACGGCGCCCTGCTTGTCCTCTACACCGACGGCCTCATCGACTCGACCAGCTGCGACCCGGCAGTCGGCATGGGCCGCATGGCCGGGTTGCTCAGGGGGCTTCAGTCCGAGGGCCTTGACCGGATGTGCGACACCCTCACGCGGGAGCTCCTGCCAGATGACCAGCAGCGCGGCGACGACGCTGCCCTGCTCCTGGCCCGGGTCCGGGCCACGGCACCGGACGCCGTCGCTACCTGGTCGCTGCCCGAGGACCCGCGGGCGGCCGGCGCGGCTCGCCGGTACGTGCGCGAGCAGCTGGCCTCCTGGCGGCTGGAGGAACTGACGATGACCACGGAGTTGGTCGTCAGCGAGCTGGTCGCGAACGTGGTCCGGCATGCGCGGGGTCCATACCGGCTCCGGCTGCTGCGCAGCAGAAGCCTTGTCTGCGAGGTCTTCGACGGCAGCCTGACCACGCCGCGCCCCCGCCGGGCGGCCTGGACTGACGAGGGCGGCCGTGGCCTGCAACTTGTGGCCGCGCTCTGCGACCGCTGGGGCACCAGGAATGTGACGACAGGCAAGGTCATCTGGACCGAGCAGTCCTTGCCCGAGCCCGCACCTGCCTGACCAGCGTCGCGGTCATCGTCCGCAGTCTCGTGGTCAGTCCCGGAACGCGAATTCGTTGAGAATCTCCCGGCGGAACAATTGTCGCCGCTCTAGTTCGGTCAGCCCGGCCGCGTCGGCCGCGTCCCGCCACTGGGTCTGGATGATCTCAATCTGGGCATCGATGATCGACTGTGCCTGTGGGGTGTCGAGTAGATATGTCTCGCGCGCGGCAAGACATGTGCCCACCTGACTGGAACGTTCCCCGTTGCGGCCGATGGCCATCGCCTGGCTCGCCTGAGGCACAGACCTGGGCTGCGGGCAGATGTCATAGGCAGGCGTGAGCGTGAGGCTGCGATCCGCGTTAACGAAAGCCGCGTGGTTACGCGGGTGGTCATCGGTATTGCCGATCAGGATGTTGAACACGATGCGTGAGAACAGTTCGCGCAACGTGGCTGCGGGGTGAGTGAACGACCGGCGGATGTGATCGGCTAGGAGCGCGTAACTTCCGTAACGGGCACCAGTGAACTCATCCAGGCCAAGGATCGTCAGCGCCGACACGAGATGACGACGCTGTCCGCCTCCGGGCCGGTCGAACCGCTCCACGAGCAGCACGTCCTTGCCGGCGACTCGTATGACCTGGGCAGGCGCGACGTTCAGCCCAGCGCGACGCGCCAATTCCATCGCCACGCCTTCGGCCTTCACCACCGGCCGGATGTCGGTCGCCGACGCGAACTTCGCGATCAGGCTCCGCCCTGCATCCGCGAGCACCACCTTCGGGCGAGCGCCGCCGATCGACGTGCCGCGGGTGAGCGCCTCGGCTAGCGGGAGCGGGAGAACGCGCCCGGCCTCGAGGTCAGCGGCCGCAGCCATCAGCTGCTCAAGCGTCGCTGAGGAGTTGGTCCGCGGCACGTACTCAGTAGCGCTGGCCTGGAAGTCCAGCCCGCCGATCCGGTCTGAGCCTGATTCCAGCAGGTACGTCAGCAAGCTCAGGTCACTGACATCGCTGCCGCTGGTCAGGTGACCGAGATGCCGGGCCAGGATGACACGCTGCCCCCATGCGTCTGGCCCGCCGTCACGCAGGCAACCTGCGACCGTGAGCCCGCCGACTGGACGCAAGGTGCCTGCCACAAGCGGAATCTCTGGCTCATACAGCGGAACGGCGTCACCGCGTTCCCGATAAGAACGCGCGTACGTGAACGTGTGCGTCAGCCCGTCAACGTCCATTCGACCGGCCACGACGGGTGCTACCGCACCGGGCAGCCAGGTCCAGACGAATGCTGTCCGCGGGTCAGAAGTCGTCATCGACGCTCACGTGCCGCCGATAGACGTGCGCTGGCAGCAATGCGAGGCGGTCGCTTTCGCGAGCAGCCAGGTTCCGCAGGTCGCCGGGCGGTAGCCCGTACAACTCGACACCGACCAGCGTCGCAAGCTCGAACATCACGCCCACGGCCACGGTGGGCTCGCCGTGCTCGGCATTGCGCAACGTCGCCTTGGAAACGCCGGCGCGCTCGCACAGCTCAGCCTGCGTCCACCGGCGCCGTCGGCGTCCGTCGGCAATCCTCAGCCCCAGTACGCGTGCGGCATCCAGTGTCTGCGGAGAGTACGTGTGACTACGGCGCACTGGCTCCTCCCATGCCAGGGACTGGTATAACGCTCCTATTAAGCGATAGGAGCAGTATAACGCGCTTCACGCTCAGAGGCGCGTCGCTTGGAGGCGGCGCGCCTCGCGGAACTCGGCGGCGGCCTCCTTGCGCCGTCCGGTGGCGTGCAGCAGCTCGCCGAGTTTGCTGTGGCCGTCCGGGTCGGCAGGGGCGACGCGCACGGCCTGCCGGTACGCTGTCTCGGCCTCGTCATCCAGGTTCATCTCGAACAGCACGTCGCCGAGGTTCTTGTACCAATCCGGGTCGTCCGGGTCGAGGCACGTCGCCTCCTGGTAGGCCGCCGCCGCCTCGTCGTCCCGGCTCATCTCGAACAGGACGTCGCCGAGACTGCCGTAGGCGATGGCCGATCCTGGGTCCCGGCTGATCGCCTGCCGGTAGGCCTTCTCTGCTTCCTGGTACTGTCCCAGTTCCCGGAGGGAGTCACCGAGGCTCAAGTGCCCGGCCGGGTCGTCTGGGTCGAGGCGAATTGCCTGCCGGTAGGCAACCAGCGCGTCCTGGTGCCTTCCCTGCTCGCTGAAGACGTAGCCGAGATTGTGGTGACCGATCGCACTGGACGGCGCGAGCTGGATCGCGACCCGGCACGTGGTGTCCGCCTCCGGGTACCGTTCCATGGCGCAGAGCGGAACGGCGAGGCTGGCGTGCGCGTAAGCGAAGTCCGGCGAGACCGCGATCGCCGCCCGGTAGGCGCTCTCCGCGTCCGCGTACCGGCCCTGGTCGCACAGGCGGTCCCCTGTCTCGGCATACGCGACCGCGTCGCCTGCCACCCCGGCGGCCACGCCGAATCGCTGCCCCGCGCGAATCGTGCGCGTGGCTTCCGCCCCGCCCGCCGCCGATCGCTGCGTTGGCGCCGCCGCAGGCTCGCCGAGCGGCGCGGGCGCAGGAGAACCAGGCGATGCCGACGGCGGCGCGGGCCTGGGCCCGGTGTCGGACAAGGCGCCCGCCTGGCGGGCAGTGATCATCGCGGCGAGCGGATCAGGCCAGAAGGCCGCCGGCGAGGCGGCGGGGTACGGCGCCAGGCCAGCGACGACCGCGTCAAGCAGGCTGTCAAGCGACGGCCGGCTCGCGGGGTCCTTGGCGAGGCAGCCCGCCACCAGGCTTCGCAGGGAGGGCGCGAGTCCGCCAAGGTCGGGCTCGTCATGCACGATCCGGTAAATCATGGCGACGGGGTCCGCGGCCGTGAACGGCGCCTTCCCCGTCGCCGCGTAGGCCAGGATGCTGCCCAGCGAGAACACGTCACCGGCCGGTCCCGGCGGACCGCCGCGGGCCTGCTCCGGCGCCATGAAGACCGGCGTGCCGACGATGAACCGAGTGGCGGTCAGGGCGGTGCCCTCCATCGCCCTGGCAATGCCGAAGTCGATCACCCGGGGGCCGTCCGCGGCGATGAGCACGTTGCCTGGCTTGAGGTCCCTGTGCACCAGCCCGCAGTCATGCACCGCCTGCAGTGCCTCGACCAGGCCGCCGGCCAGCCGCCAAACCGTTTCCTCCGACAGCGGCCCCGCCTCGGCGATCACCTCGCTCAGCGAGGGACCAGCGACGAATGTCGTCGCCAGCCAGGGCGGGTCGTCATCGGGGCCGGCCGCGACGACCGGCGCCGTGAAGGCGCCGCTGACCGCCTGGGCTGCCTTTACCTCACGCCGGAACCGCGCGCGGAACTCCGGATCACGCGCTAGCTCCGGATGCACGACCTTGACGGCGACCGCTCGCCCGGCTGGGGAGCGGCCAAGGAAGACCCGTCCCATGCCGCCCGCCCCGAGCCTGGCCTGCAACCGGTACGCGCCCACCTGCCTCGGATCGCCTGCCGCGAGGGGCTCCATCCCGTCTCCCATGCTGCCCGCCCCGAACGGGCATCAGTCTCGCATAAATCGGGTGCGGCGGCACGTCGCCATCGGCCCGCGGTGGCCCGCTACGCCCGCCGCCACGCTCCGGGGCCCACGCGGGCCTCTGCTTGGAGGCTGTTTCCCTCTTCGATCCTGGCGGGCGAATTCGCGCCGCTCATCGTCGACGATCACGGCGCCTGCCACCGGTAAGCACCCAATTTCCAAGATCATGGGATATTCCGGGTAGCCCTGGCTACGTTTACTATCCCCGATCTTTTGATCTTGCCCTGGCCGGCCCCTCAGCGGGGCACCAGTGACAGCCGTGCCCGGTGATGTTCGCGGACGCGGACCGAGACCGCCATCACCAGCAGGGCCAGCCCCGGACCAGTCCGAGTTGGCCACCAGCATCCTCTTCGGGGCGCAAAACCGTTTAATTTTGCGGCCATTTTGTCCTATTTATCCAAACTGTTTTGCGCCGTAAGAGACCGGGCCTCTCCACACGGCCTGCACACTGCTTCCATTCCGATGCCGCATGGGCTGGATACCGTCTGCAGACGCGCTGACCAGCGAAGGGGCTGATCAGGAACGACCGCCACAGGGGGTTCTGATGACCATGTCCGTACAGGAGGCGTTCGAGAAGGGGACGCAAGCCTTCAACGCCCATGACATCGACGAGTTCACCGGCATGCTCACCGATGACGCCGTGATCGAAGCGCCAGGGGGGATGCGAGGTGAGGGAAAGGCCGCGTGCGCCCAGTACTTCGCGGCATGGCTCGGCGGCTTCTCCGATGCGCATGCCGAGGTCCACAGCGTGCACATCACCGGCGATGTCGCTGTCGAGGAGGGCACCTTCACGGGAACCCACAACGGCGTCCTGCACACCCCGGCTGGCGACATTCCGCCCACCGGCCGTCACGTCAGAGCCGACTACATTCAGGTGGTCCACTTCCGTGACGGCAAGCACAGCTCCTTCAACCTCATGTACGACCAGCTCGAGATGCTCGAACAGCTCGGCCTCATGCCAACCACGGCAGCCGCGGGTTAAATCACCGCGGCGGGAGCGACCGGGAGGACGATGCGCGAGGGACGGTCGCCGCCGGTGTGGATACGGTGCGGGCCGGTGTTGACCGTGTCCTCGTGCCGGGCGTAGACGAGCGGCTTGCGGTAGCGCTTGATGTCCGTGCCCTGCACGATCAGCAGCAGTCCCTCACCGGCCTCGAACCGGGTCCCCGAGGGGAGGATCTCGATCTCCACCTCGACGACGTTCCCGCGCGGGACCGGGAGCGCGCGGCGGTGGGCGAGGACGGTCAGGAACGGCGTGCTGAGCTCAGGGTCAGGCTCACGGTGCGAGGCGCGCAGCCAGCCGACCGCGACCGGGCCGTCCTCGTACTGCGCGTAGTACGGGAACCCGACAACCGCGCCGTCGCGGCTGGTCTTGAACAGCGCGGCGAACAGGTCGAGGTCGTCCGCCTCGGGGGCCTCGACATGCAGCACCAGGCGGGAGTGCCCGATGATCTCGGTCGGCTCGTCGAAGGTCATGGCGAACCGCGCATCCACCGGACCCGGCGCGCTGCCCAGCGAGTCGTACTCGGCTACCGCGGCCGCGGTGGGCGCCGCAGGGAGCATCGCTCCCGCCGCCGCGTCCAGGTACCAGGCCCGGTACTCCGTGTCCGCGGGCGGCCAGTCCTTGGCGACACGGCGGGTTCCCTGGTAGTAGCGCTCCCGCACCTCCATCCGAACCCGCGGCCAGTCCAGGACGCCTCTATCGACGCCGCGCAGGAACTGATCGAAGAACGCACGCTGGCGCTCGACATTCTCGGGGTCGTAGTAGTAGCCCCACTTCTTGCGGCCGTGCACGTCGAGCCACTTGTGCTCGGAGGAGATCCGGCGGAAGCCCTCCAGCGTGCCGCGGGAGTGCAGGCCCTGGTCCGACCAGCTAGCCACGACGAACGCGGGCACGCGGATCTCCTCGAGCCGAGCGGCCTTCGACGCCCAGAACTCGTCGAACCACGGGTGCCGCGCGGTCTCGGTCTCCAGATCTTCGATCATGCCGGTGCTGGCGCCCCAGCGATCCCAGATGTAGGGCCAGAAGGACGTCTCGGGGATGCCGCCGTGCCTGACGACCTCGCGGTAGGTGTCGGTCCAGCCCTCCCACGGGTTGATCGCCGCCAGGTGCGCGGGGTTGAGCTCGGCCACCCGCCACTGCGTCTGCGTGAGGTACGAGACCCCGGACAGGCCCACCCGCCCGTTGCTCCACGGCTGCGTGCCAGCCCACTCGATCAGGTCCGCGTACGCCCTGGCCTCCTCGGGCGAGAGGTAGGTCGCCGGCCCCTCCGAGTACCAGGTGCCGGGGATGTCGGCGATCACGATCGCGTAGCCGTGCTTGACCCAGTACTCGGGGTCGGGAGCCTCGAACGTCGTCAGCGGGGAGTTCCATTCCGGGCGCACGCCGCTGTTGGGATAGATCCGCCCGATGGGGGCTGGGTTGTGCTTGCCATAGGGTGACCAGCCGATGATCGGCGCGGCCGCCTCGCCGTCGGCCGGGCGGTACACGTCCACCCGCAACGTCGCGCCCGAACCCGTCTGGACCGCGACATCCCGGTCGATCACCATGCCCGGCCCGGTCTCGGTGCGCGGCGCTGGCGGCCGGCCCGCCCGCGACTCGGGCGTGTTGCGCGGACCGCGGAAAAGGTAGCCGTTCTCGCTCATGGCCGTCGGCCTCCCGGTGTCATGCGAGTTCCGCTACCTCGTCAAGCCCGGCCCTGAGGTCATCGGCGAGCCCGCCTGGGTCGGTGACCGCGAGCGTATCGGTGTTGATCCCGATGCAGCAGTCCCCGTTGTGCGAGATGAGCGTGATCATCGCGGCGCAGCCGGGCAGCGGGCCGAACGGGTACATGTGGGTGATCAGCGAGCCCGCGATGTACACAGGGAAGGGCACGCCGGGGATGCTGGAGACCTGGACGTCGTTGGTGCTTGTCAGCCGGTCCGAGATCGTGCTCACGAGCGGAGCGGGCAGCCAGCCGATCGCCGGGGCGAGGGCGGCCGTCAGGGTGTCGGACGAGGCGGCGCTGGCCTCGCGGGCGGCCAGCACGTACTGGCGCACCGCGGCGATCCTGGCCGCCGGGTCGGTCTCGGCCATGGGCGCCGAGAACTTGGCGCCGGTGAACCGGTTGCCGCCCTGCGGGTCGTCCTGGGCGCGCAGGCTGATCGGGAAGCCGACCGTGAGCCGGTCGACCGGGGCATCGCGGCGCTCGTGGTAGCGGCGGAAGCCGCCGATCACCGCGGCGAGCAGCCCGTCGTTGAGGGACCCGCCGGCCGCCTTCGCCCCGGCCTTGAGGGCAGCCAGCGGCATGTCGATGGCCTCGAAGTGCCAGTCGCCGCCCCGCCGGGCGAGCAGCACGGAACCGGATGGGGCGGCCGCGCCCTGGCCGGCGAAGCGGACCGCGGACAGCGCCTGGCCCGCGGCCCGTGAGGCGCTGTGCCACGGCCGGGTCAGCGTGCCGAGCGTCCTGGCGCCCTGGCGCGCGGCCGCCATGGAGGTGGCGCGGACCGCCTCTGCGAGCTCGTCGGCGAAAAGCCCGGCGCGCGACCCGTCGTCGGCCGCCGGGACCGGCGGCTCTGGCCGGTCCGGATCATGCTCGGCCGTGCGGCTGTGCAGCTGTGCCATCAGCTGGACCGCGCCGAGGCCGTCGGTGACGCTGTGGTGGGTCTTGACCACGTACCCGGCCCTGCCGTCGGCCAGGCCTTCCACGAACAGCACCGCCCACAGCGGCCGGTCGCGATCGAGCGGCGCGGCGGCGAAATCCTGCACGACGTCGAGCAGTTGCCGCAGCGTGCCTGGCCCGGGCAGCCTGACCCGGTGCACGTGCCAGGACAGGTCGAAGTCGCTGGCCGTCACCCAGGCCGGGGTGCCGAGCGCGAACGCGGGCTCGAGCACGCGCTGCCGCATCCGCGGCACCATGCGGGAAGCCCACTCGTGTGAGGCGAGCAGCCGGTCCCAGTCCGGGGCGGGGTCGAGCAGTTCGAGCAGGCTCAGGGTGACGCGCAGCCGCGGATCCGCGGATTCAGCGCGCCACATGGCGGTCTCCAGCGGGTTCATCCGGGGGGACGCCCCCCAGTCAAGCGGCAGCGCGGGCGGCGGGTCAGTGCTGGCCGTCGTCGTGGCCGTCACCTGCCCGGTGCCGTGCGACGGCCAGTTGGCCAGCGTCGCCAGGTACTGCCCGCGAACCTCGCGGACGCGCTTGTCCAGGCCGGCCGCGTCCCAGCCGTCGGTGGCGACCGGGGCAAGCACCGCGATCTGCACCGTCCCCGCGTGGATCGTGGTGGCGCCGCGCCACATCAGCTCACCGGAATTGCGGATCACGATCGGGACGATCGGCACGCCCGCCTGCATCGCGACGTGGAACGCCCCCTTCTTGAACGGGCCGAGCGCCGGGGTCGCGGACCGGGTCCCCTCGGGCGCGATCACCAGGGAGATGCCGTCGCGCAGCTTCTGCACCGCCGACGCCAGGGCCTTTCGCGCCTGCGCGTTGTCCTGGCGGTCCACGAACGCCACGTCGGCGAGCCGGAACATCAGCCCGAGACCGGGGCTGTTCGCGAGTTCCTTCTTCGCGACACCGGTGAAGCCGCCGCGCAGCAGCTTGGCCAAGATGAGCACGTCAAGCTGGCTCTGGTGGTTGAAGAGGAACACCGCGGGCCGCGCCGCGAGGTGCTCGGCGCCATAGACGTCCAGCCGCACCCCGGCCAGCGCGCTGCCGAGTTCGCCGGCGAGCGTGGTGCCGAGGTCGACGGCTTCCCGGCGCGATCCCGTGGCCGCGCCAAGCACCATGCCCGTGGTGAAGCCGCCGAGCATGCCGGCCAGCCCCGCCGCCGTGTGGGCGATGTCCGCGACTCCGGTGCGGCGCGAGCGGAACCTGGCCACCGGCCATCCGTAGTGCCGCGCCGCCTCGGCCAGGTGACGGCCGGGGTTGATGGCACGCGCCCGCCCGACGGCATGCAGGAACGGCACGTCTTCGTCGCCGTTGGAGTAGGCGTAGCTCTGCGGCAGGTCGATGCCGTGTTCTTCGGCGAACGCGCGCACCGCAGCGGCCTTGCCCGCCCGCCACAGCAGCGGGCCGCCGGGCCGGCCGGTGCAGATGCCGTTCACGATCTCCACGGGTGAGACGAGGATGTGCGACACGCCCATCGCCCTGGCCGCGGGTTCCACCTGGAAGCGGGTGGCGGAGGACGCGAGCACGACGGTGTGCCCGGCCCGCTGGTGCGCCTCGACCAGGCGCCAGCCTTCCGGGTACAGCGACCCCGAGATGCCCTGGACGAAAAGCCGCTCGCCCAGCTCAGCCAGCTCGTCCTCGCTGCGCCCCGCCCAGGTGCGCATGCTCAGCACGGTGAACTGCTCGAAGTCTTCCTCGCTTGTCACGCCGCGGATTCCGGTGAGCAGCATCCGCCCAAGATCGGTCGGCGTGACCTCAAGCGACCTGAGGTGGTGGCGGGCGAACGCGGACAGCGAGTAGCCGTCGAGCAGCGTGCCATCGAAGTCGAAGAACGCCCCGACGCCCGGGCCTTCCGGCCCGGCCTCGACGGCGGCGATCAGGTCCTGCTCCGACCACCGTGCTCCGGCTGGCTGTCCGGCGGCTGGCTGGCTAGGGCTGGACACCGATGGCCTCCCGCCGGCCCGCGGCATCGATCTCGTCGATCAGGATCAGCCGGGCCACGTCGTCATGCAGGCGCCCGGCGAGTTCCCGCCTGCGCCTTGCCAGGTCGTCGTCGCCTGGGCCGAGCAGGTCGATGTTCTCGGCGAGCTTGAGCGCGCTGGCCAGCAGTTCCTTGGACAGCGACTCCGGCCCGTGCAGCCGCCCCTGCAGCAGCATCTGCTGCCCCACGCCGCGGCATTCGTCAAGGAACTCCTTGTCTTCCACCGGATCGTGCGGCGGGCGCGCGGCGAGCCGTTCGGCCACCACGAGCTGAGCGTCGAGGAACGAGCGCAGCACCCGGTTCGCCACCAGGAGACCCGAGCGCTCGAGCACGGCACGTCCGTCGGCCACCGTCTCCCAGCCGGGATCGAGCCGGTCGAGTTCGGCCTGGAGCACCGCGCGGTAGGCCGTCTTGTCCGGGAAGAAGAACTCGAACTTGAGCTGGTCCCGCAGCCGCATCCCCTCGTCCCACCGGTCGGCGGGCGGAGTGAGCATCACCAGTTCCGCCACTGCCCGGTCGAGGAAGTGATGGATCGCGCTGTTGCGGTAGAACGCCGCGACGAGGTGCTGACCGCGTTCGATGGCGTAGACCGGCTCCTCCCCGCCCGCGTAGCTGGTGACCACATTCTGCTGGGACAAGGCACCGAGCACGCGCCGCACCCCGGCGTCAGTGTCAAGGATCCCCTGCGAGTACGGCCGTTCGCGCTCGGCCAGGTAACCCCGCAACGGCTCAAGAACCGCGCGGACCTGCCCCAGCGTCAGCGCGCGGTCGCGAACCCCCAGCAGGGCCAGCGTCACCAGGGCCGTCGCGGTCACCGGGGTGACCAGGTTGATCCGCACAGCCACCTCGAACGCCACCTTCTGCAGCGCGAGCCGCCAGGCGTCCTGGTCGCCGTCAGGGCCGTCAGGCGGAAGCGCCGCGCGCAGCGGAAGCGGTTCGGCGAACCGGACGTAGACCGTGCCGATCCGGTCAAGCTGGCCGCGCGCGTAGTCCGCCAGCCAGCCGAGGCCTTCGGGCCTCTTCGCGGCGCCGGCCTGCTCGGCGGCCATGGCCGATACCTCGCGGAGCTGGTCGTAGGTGATCGCCACAGGGACGAGGCAGGCGTCGTCGGCCTGCCCCCGGGCGACGGCCTCGGCCACATAGGCGAGCAGGCCGTAGCGCGGCGGGCGCAGCTTCCCGGTCCGGGACCGGCCGCCCTCCATGTACCACTCGAGATTGAAGCGCTTGGCGAGCAGGAAACCGAGGTACTCGCGCAGGGCCAGCTTGTAGATCTCATCGTCGCCGAAGCTGCGCCTGATGAACACGATGCCGGCCCGCCGGGCCAGCGGGCCGATCGGCCAGAACCGGAGGTTGTCGCCGCTGAGCACGTGGTTACGGGGGAAGTCATGCTCGGCCAGGACATCGGCGAGCAGCAGCGGGTCGGCGTACGAACGGTGGCTGGGCAGGAAGACCAGGGCGTGCTCGCGGTTCAGCGCCCGCAACCGGTCAAGCCCGGCGGTGTCGACCTGCACGTCCCACGCGTAAGCGTGCAGCGGGCGCAGCGTGTTGGACAGCAGGTCGACCGCGATCGGGCTCATCGAGGCGACCAGGTTGTCAAGGTCGGCCTCGGCGCGCTCCATCGTTTCCTGCTCGGGCAGGCCCAGCCGGGCCGCGAGCCTGGCGACCTCGGCGCGGAAGCGCGGGCTGTCCTCGATCGCCTCGCTGACTTGCTTCGGCACCTTGTACCTGAGCCCGAGCAACGCCCGCTCGGAGCGGTCAAGGGCGAGTCCTGCCTGCCGGGACACAAACGACGCGAACGAGCCGGCGCCACCCCACCGCTCGCGCAGCGCGGCCACGGTGGCTGGCTCGGCGACCACGACCTGGGCCCGGTCCGGCTCGCGCCCCATGATCCAGTTCTGCCAGAACGCCGGCGGCCGCCGCGGGTTGACCTGCGAGAGGACATCGGACCAGCGGACCCGTCTTTCGCCGCCGCGCTCGCGCGGCAGCCATGAGACGCGGACGGCCGTGACCACGGTCTGGGGTCGCGCCCGGTCAAGCGACCGCGCCAGGTCCGGGCCGTCCAGCCGCAGCACCGAGGCCCTGCCCAGGTGGCCCTCACGCACCCATCGCGTGACAAGCGCACGTTCGGCCGCGCTCGCCGGCCCGGCCAGCAGGACTAGCGCGTGGCTCCCATCAGGCCTGTCGGCCGTCGCGGGCTGCTCGGCCTGCGGACCGCCCATGCTTGCCCTCCTCGCTCGCATCTTCCCACATCGGCGCGATCGCGGCCACGCAGCCCAGCGGGTGCCGCGCGCGGTCGCGTAGGAAAGGAGGCGGGTCATGGTGCGAGGCTGCGTGACCCGGAGTGTGTCGATCGCGCATTCGGCAGTCTCTAGCCGGGCGAATGCGCAAACGGCATGGATGCGTGACCTGAGAACTGCGCCGCAAAGGCCGCGGAGGTAGCACCAGGAAACCCATCCGCCACGCGCGCGACGCGACTGGATCAGCGCTGGAGATTTGACCGCTATAACCGGCCAAATCTTCCGCGTTAACTGGATCTTGGTGACGCAGGGGACTGCGAGAACCGTGGGACACTGCCGCCATCGTTCGAAGGTCGTATGCCCCTTCGATGAGCAGGGTTTTCTTCGGCGCATTCGCGGCCGGATAGTAAAAGCCGTGAGCTTGCGTTACCGATCGGACAGTCGCCACCGCCCGTTCGGGAAAATCTATCTTTTATCCCTAACGGAGCGTGGCGCCTCTTTGCGGTCAGGATGTCTGTTCGCCCATGCCGGGCGCGTCCGAAGCATAGTTCGGTCAACTACACTTCGATCCTGCATGCTTCGCGGGATGACCGGGCCCGGCGCAGGGTTCAGCCCTGACCTGCGAGCCGCGGACCGCCACGACGTCTG
>Ga0335073_10003693_pt1 | contig 21370 bp, 18 predicted proteins | sample Lox_Sample_22_FD_207093 | JGI IMG/M metagenome (GOLD analysis project Ga0335073, IMG submission 207093) | Soil microbial communities from Loxahatchee National Wildlife Refuge, Florida, United States - Lox_Sample_2.2 | ecosystem: Environmental > Terrestrial > Soil > Wetlands | place: USA...
ACCAGGGACTGCTCGGCCACGAACTGGTGCACCGGCATCAACTCGACCGCCGTGACGCCGAGCCGCTGCAGGTGCCCGATCACCGCGGGGTGCGCGAGCCCGGCGTAGGTCCCGCGCTGGTGGGCCGGGACGTCGGGATGGCGCAGGGTCAGCCCGCGTACGTGCGCCTCGTAGATGACCGTCTCGTGGTAGGGGATCTGCGGCGCACGGTCGTGGCCCCAGTCGAAGAACGGGTTGATGACCACGTTCTTCGGCATGTGCGGCGCGCTGTCGGTGGTGTTGCGCTTCTTAGGGTTGGCGAACTGGTAGTCGAACAGCGACTCATCCCACTGGACGTCTCCCTCGACCGCCTTGCCGTACGGGTCCAGGAGCAGCTTGGAGCCGTCGCAGCGCAGCCCGCGCGGGGGGTCGTAGGGCCCGTACACGCGGTAGCCGTACCGCTGTCCGGGCGCGATGCCGGGCAGGTAGGCGTGCCAGACGAAGCCGTCGACCTCGGTCATCTCGACCCGTTCCTCGGTCAGCGGGCCGCCGCCCTCATCCCCCGGGTCAGTGAACAGGCACAGCTCGACCCGCTCGGCGACCTCGGAGAACAAGGCGAAGTTCGCCCCCCACCCGTCCCAGGTCGCGCCGAGAGGATAGGGCGTCCCTGGCCAGGTACGCATTCGCCCCCTTCTCTTGCGAGCCGGGCCACGGCGGCCGGCTCTCCCGGGTAAGCGCATGCCCGGAGGGACGTACGATACCGGATCGTGATCTGCGGGTCTGGGATCCTCGGTTTCCGGAGGACTAACGGGAGTTTTACCCAGTTTTACGCCGCAGCCCGCTCCCTCGTTCCCGCCTCCTGGTATCGGTCGAGCAGGACGTCGGCCACCTGCGGCGCCGCGCCAAGCACCGGCGCGACCACGGCCGCCCCCGCGGCCAGCGAGGCCTCCCGGATCCGGTCGGCGAACCGGCCCGGCGCGAGCAGGTAGCTGGCCACCGCCACCCGGCGGGCCCCGGCCTCGCGCAGCCGCGTGACCGCCGTCGCCGGGTCGGGGTCCGTGGCCGACGCGTACGCCGGGCGGACCGCGAACCAGCCGACCTCGGCCTGCCACCGGGCGGCCAGGCGGGCGATGGCGGCGTTCGCCTCAGGATCGCTCGACCCGGCCGCCGCGAGGACCACCCCGGTCTCGGCCGGGTTCTCGAACGCGGCCGGGGGCAGGCGCCGCTCGAGCGCGCGCAGCAGCAGCGGATGCGGCCCCAGCGGTTCGCCGTACCTGACCCGGGGGAAACCGGCCCGGGCCAGCACGCGGGGGATATCGGTCTTGCTGTGGTACGCCGCGGTGAGCAGCAGCGGCAGCACAGTGACCTGCGCATCCGGCCCGAACGTGCCCATGACCTGCGGCACGGACGGCGCGGCGTGACCCAGGTAGGCGACGCGCAGGTCGTCTACGGCCAAACGGCGCTCAGCCGCCCGGACCGCCACCAGCCGCATCAGCTCGCCGATGGCCTCTGCCGCGCGGGGGTCCGCGCTGCCGTGCGCCACGGCGACCAGGGCCTTCTCACTCATGAATCCCGCACTCGGTCTTGCCCGTTCCGGCCCAGCGCCCGCTGCGCGGGTCGGCGCCGAGCTCGACCCGGCTCGTGCAGGTCGAGCAGCCGATCGAGGGGTAGCCGTCGTAGACCAGTGGGTTGACCAGCACGCCGTTGGTGGTGATGTAGTCGTCGACCTGCTTCTGGGACCAGCTGACGATCGGGTTGACCTTGACCATCTCCCGCCGGTCGTCCCACTCGACGACCTGGGTCTGGCGGCGGTTGCTGGTCTCGTCCCGGCGCACGCCGGTGATCCACGCGTCATAGTTGGTCAGCGCCCGCTCCAGCGGCTCGACCTTGCGCAGGTAGCAGCACAGGTCCGGATTGCGCCCGTACAGCCGGGGGCCGAGCTCGGCATCCTGCTCCGCGACGGTGCGCGACGGGGTGACGTTGACCAGGTGGATCGGGTACACGACCGCCACCGCGTCCCGGGTGCCGATCGTCTCGGCGAAGTGGTAGCCGGTGTCGAGGAAGACGACGTCGATACCGGGCTTGACCGCCGAGGCCAGATGGATGATCACCGCGTCGGTCATGGACGAGGTGACGCAGATCCGGTCCCCGAAGGTGTCGGTGGCCCAGCGGATGACCTCTTCGGCCGGCGCGTCAGCGAGTGCCTCAGCGGCCTGTTCGGCGAGGGTGCGCATGAGCTCGGGGTCCTCCAGGGGCGTTTGCGCCAGGCCACGCGTGTCGATGGCGGTCACAGGGTGACTCCTATTCCGGCAAAGCGTAGCTGGAAAGTCCTGGTGCAACTGCGGCAATGCCATTCACCGTCGGTCGCGCCCCGCGGTTCGAGGTCCTCTTCGCCGCAGTAAGGGCAGTAAAACGGCACGGCCCGCGTGCTCATGTGAGCTCCTCCTCGCTGGCCCGGGCGGTCCAGGCCGCGAACGACTCTCCTTCTACCCGGCCAGCTTGGAACCGCCGCAGCACGCGCTCCACGTAATCTGGCAATTCCTCGGCAGTGGCCTTGAGCCCGCGCAGCTTGCGGCCGAAGCCGGAACTGGTGCCGTCGCCTCCGTTCAGGCTGCCGCCCAGGTGCACCTGGAAGCCCTCGACCTGGGTCCCGTCCGGTCCGGTGACCAGCGATCCCTTCAGTCCGATGTCGGCCGTCTGGATCCGTGCGCAGGAGTTCGGGCAGCCGTTCACGTTGATCGTGACCGGCGTGTCGAAGCCGGGCAGGCGCCGCTCCAGCTCGGCGATCAGGTCCGCGGCCCGGGCCTTGGTCTCCACGATCGCGAGCTTGCAGAACTCGATGCCGGTGCACGCCATCGTGTGCCTGCGGAACGCGCTGGGCCGGGCCGGCAGCCCGGCTTCGTCCAGTGCCCGGACCAGGTCGCCGGTGCGGTCCGGGGGCACGTCGAGGATGACCATCTTCTGCTCGGTGGTGGTGCGCACCCGGCCGCTGCCGTACTCGGCGGCGAGCCGCGCGATGACGTCCAGCAGGTCGGCGGACAGCCGGCCCACGGTGGGCGCGAACCCGACGTAGTAGTTCCCGTCTTTTTGCGGATGGACGCCCACGTGGTCGCGGATCCCGTGCGGCGGCGGCTCCGGGGCCGGACCGTCCGGCAGCGCGTACCCGAGGTACTCCTTCTCCAGCACCTCGCGGAACTTCTCCGGGCCCCAGTCCGCGACCAGGAACTTGATCCTGGCCCGGTGCCGCAGCCGGCGGTAGCCGTAGTCCCGGAACAGCCCGGTCACGCCCGCCCACACCTCGGAGACCTGGCCGGGCCGGACGAACGCGCCGAGGCGCTGGCCGATCATCGGGTTGGTGGACAGGCCCCCGCCGACCCACAGGTCGTACCCGGCTTCTCCGGCCTGGTTGACCACGCCGACGAACGCGACGTCGTTGATCTCGTGGATGGCGCACTGCGCCGCGCAGCCGCTGATCGAGGACTTGAATTTGCGCGGCAGGTTGGAGAACGCGGAGTCGCCGATGTAGGTCTCGGCGATCGCGGCGATCTCCGGCGTGGCGTCGATGATGTCGCTAGCGTCCAGGCCGGCCAGCGGGCAGCCGAGGATCACCCGCGGCGTGTCCCCGCAGGCCTCGGTGGTGCTCAGGCCCACCGACTCCAGCGCCGCCCAGATGGCGGGCACGCTCTCGATCTCGACCCAGTGCAGCTGGATGTTCTGCCGGTCGGTGACATCGGCGGTGCCGCGGGCGTACCGGCGGGAGATGTCGGCGATCGTGCGCAGCTGGGCGCCCTCGAGCTGGCCGCCGTCGATCCGGATCCGCAGCATGAAGTAACGGTCGTCGAGTTCCTCCGGCTCCAGCACCGCGGTCTTGCCGCCGTCGATGCCAGGCCGGCGCTGGGTGTACAGGCCGTACCAGCGGAAACGGCCGCGCAGGTCGGCCGGGTCGATGGAGTCGAAGCCGTACTTGGAGTAGATGTCGAGGATTCGCTGCCGGACGTTGAGCCCGTCGTCGTTCCTCTTGTTCTCTTCGTTCTTGTTCAGCGGCTCGCGATAGCCGAGGGCCCACTGGCCCTCACCTCGCTTGCGTTTCGTCTTGGCACCGGTCGTGGTCGCGACTGGCATCGAGGTTCCTTCAGGCTCGGGGACGCGCGCGCGCGAGAACCTGGCCTTTCGCAGGCAACAGGAATACACCCGGCATCACGTGCGCCCGGTCAGTTATCCAGGGCGGCGATCAACGGGTGTGGTGACAGATGGCGCTACGGATGCGCAGGAAGTCGACGTGACGGCGCACGACGAGCAACGGATCCGTAACACTCATTACAGCAGGATCACATGTAACGGACCCGGCTGTCCAGGACAAGTCCGGCATGTGGACACTGCCGATGCGCACAGCCGGGCTCATACGCGTCGCAACCCGGCCGGCGCGCGGGCTATTCCCGGCCTCAGCCCTGGCGGATCCAGCTGAGCGGCGGGTCGGTCCCCTTTTCGGTCGGCGGCTCGTGCTGGCAGTCGCACCAGGTGCCGCCGGGACAGTCCTCGTGATGGTGCTTCCGGCACGGCAGGCAGATCATGGTCCCTATTGTGCGGTCACGGGACAGGTGGCTGGTTCGCCCCGGTGCGGGTACATCGGGGTCATGACCTCCAAGACCGGCAGGTATGTGCTCCCGTTCCCGGATCGGCGGGCCGCCGGACGCATGCTCGCGGCACGGCTCACCGAGGCGGTCGACCTCAAGAATTGGGCGGAACGTACCGTGGTGCTCGGCCTGCCCAGAGGTGGCGTGGCGGTGGCCAGGGAGGTCGCCGCGGTCATGGGCCTGCCGATGAACGTCATCGTCACCCGCAAGATCGGCTACCCGCCCCAGCCCGAGCTGGGCGTCGGCGCCATCGCGGAGGGCCTGTCCCGGCCCGTCTACGACACCAGGCTGTTCGACCGGCTGGGCCTGACGCCCGAGGCCCTGGCCGGGGTGGTGTCGGCCGAGGAAGCCGAACTCGACCGACGGGTGCGGATCTACCGCGGCGGCGACCCGCTCCCGCCGGTGGCGGGCTGGTGCGTGATCGTGGTCGATGACGGCCTGGCGACCGGCGGCACGGCGCGGGCCGCGCTGCGGTCGCTGCGGGCGGCCGGGGCGGCGCACCTGGTCCTCGCGGCGCCGGTCGCGCCCCGGTCAGCAGTCGAGTCCATACGCGCGGAAGCCGATCAGGTGGTCATCTTGGTCACGCCCAGCAGGTTCTCATCCGTGGGGGAGTGGTACCTGGCCTTCGGCCAGCTGACCGACGCCGACGTCCTGGCCCTGCTGGGGCCGTGACGGGTCGGGGATTCCGCGGTTCCGGGCGGTTGAGGGTCGGCGACGGTCAGGCCGCGTTGGCCCGGCGCATGCGGCGGCGGCGCTCAGCCGAGCGCTCGTCCTCGTTCAGCCCGCCCCAGGTGCCGTACTTCTCCGGGCGCGACACCGCATAGTTGAGGCACTCAAGCCGTACCGGGCAAGATGCGCAAATCTCCTTGGCCTTGCGCTCCCTGATCTCCCGCTCCGGCTGGCGCTCGCCGTCCGGACCGAAAAAGAGCAACAGGTCCTCGCCACGGCACGCCGCAGCATCCTGCCAACCCCAATTAGGGCGGGGAAGCACAGCTGACTGCCGACGTACCTGAGACATGGATCAATCACCTCAACCAAGATGCGTCAAATCGTGCGTTACAGTGGAGCGTCGGGCTCGTGAACACGCGAACGCGAGCCAGACCCGTCCGGGAACCTCCGTTGCAAGATACAACGCGTCCTGATGACGTGGTGTTCCCGTACGCAGGTAAGGCGATCGCGTAAGCAAACGGTCACTATACCGAACGGCTGGCGCCAGCACGGTGGTTCACCCGTCCTACTAACCATCGCGCCGGCCGCTGCATGCCCGCGGACAATGATGCCATCCTCGATCGTCGTCTCGCATGCGGGGTGGCGAAATTCATCGCCCGATTTCCGGCTTCTTCCCGGGCGTCCTCCCGACTGCGGCTAGCCTGCCTGGCAATGTTCGTGACGAACTGGACAAAGGGAAGTGAGCGCGGAACCATGGGCAGCATGTCAGCGTCGGACGCAGCGCCTCTGCCCCGGCTCGGCGAGGTTTTCTTCGACGTGCGCGGCAGCTCTCGCAGCATGCGCTTGAGCTGGTATGCAGACACCGGGATCTCGGTGTTCAGCATCTGGCAGGGGGGTACCTGCACCGGCACGTTCCGGCTGCCCCAGGAGGAGCTGCCCAGGCTGATCGACGCCTTGCAGCGCGGCATGTTCCCCGACCCGCGCGGCACCGGCGGTTTCTCGCGCCCGCTGCCCGGGGCGCCGACCGACCCGAGGCTCACGGCCCTGCCCGGTTACGGGGGCGTTCGCGAGCTCGGCCGGGAGGCCGATTTCACCGGCCCGGTGACGGGTGATTTCCGCGCCCTGCGCGCCGATGATCCGGCCGGCACGATGGTGCTGGGCAGTGTGTCCCCGCGAGCGGCGCTGCCGCCCGGTGGCGGTTACAGTGACCAGTCCCGCTACCCCGAGCCCGCCCAGTACCGCGAGCAGGGCTACGCCCAGCCCGGCCAGCCCGCCCAGTACCCGGACCAGAGCCGGTACGCCGATCAGGGCCACTATGCCGATCAGGGCCACTATGCCGACCAGGGCCAGTACGCGGACCAGGGCCAGTACGCGGACCAGGGCCAGTACTCCGACCGGGCGTACTCCGACCAGGGCTACCAGGAGCGATCCGCCGGCCAGGGAGCCTACGCCGGCCAGGGAGCCTACGCGGCCCAGGCGCCGCAGCCGGGCCAGCGGTACGAGGATCGCGGCTATCCGGCGCCCGCCGAGCAGGGTTATCAGGGCTACGGATACGACCAGCAGACCAGCGCGGGTCCGGACCGCGCTTATGCCGCGTCACCCTACGGGGAGCCGACGCCCCCCGGACTCACGCCCCTGGGGCAGTCCTACTCCGGCCAGCAATACGACAGCGGGGCCTACGCCAGCCAGGGCTACGACGACCGCGGTTACCAGCAGCAGTCCTACCCGGGCCAGTCCTACCAGGAGCGGAACTACCAGGAGCAGAACAACTACCAGGAGCAGGGCCGTCCGGGCTACGGCTACGCCGAGCGCGGCTATGGCCAGCAGGGCTACCAGGAGGACGGCGGCCAGCCCGCTGCTGGCCAGGGATACGACCAGTACGGCTACCCGGGGCAGGATTACCGCGACCAGGGCTACCCCAGCCAGGCCGAGGCCTACCCCGAGCCGGGGTACTCCGGCTATGACTACCCCGGCTATGACTACTCCGACGGCCAGCGCAGCGACGGCCAGCGCAGCGGCGGTTACCCGGCGGCGGGCTACGATCAGGCCGGCTATGACCGTCCCGACCGCGGCTACGACGGCAACGGCTACGACGGCAACGGCTACGGCGGATCGGGCTACGGCGGGTCCGGCTACGATGAGGGCCCGGCCCGGTCCGGCGGGTACCGCCAGGTGCCGGGGGGCAGTGGCCCACGGGAGCGCGCGTCGTACGACGATCCGGACGCGACCCCCAGCCAGCCGATGTCGTCGTTCCCTTACGACGGCGGCCCGCCGCCGGACCGGGAACATAGACGCCGGCGTCGGCGTTAACGACAAAGGCCGGTGCGGCTGTGTCCCCGGGCCGCACCTACTGCCTTCGCGGACTACCGTTCGGCTGGAGCCGCGTTGTGCCTTTCGCCGAGAGGCGACCTCCGCACCGGTTAGCGTGACGAAGGGCCGACCCGCATGCGGGTCGGCCCTTTGCCATGTGCGTTCCTCAGGCCGGCCCCGGCGGCGAGGGCTGTGGCTGCTCCGGGCCGTCCGGGATGTCTGAATTGCCCTCACTGGCGGCCGGGGCCTGAGCGCCGTTGCCGCCATCGGGCGGGATAGGGCCGACCACCGCGTTCAGCACCTGCGAATTCGGGACGGAGATCACGCCGACACCGGTGTCGATGCGGACATAGGTAATCCCGATGTCCGTCACGCTGCCGTCGACCGTGCCGCCGAGCGCGCCGGCCCGCAGCCGGATAGCATCGCCTACCTTGAACGGCCGGGCCAGCATCAGCACCAGGCCGGCGAACACGTTGCCGAGCGCCTGCTGTGCCGCGATGCTCACGAACACCGTGGTAAGCGCCCCGCCGAGGACGAGCTGGCTGACGGGGACGCCGAACAGCACCAGGGTGAGCAGCAACGTGGTGAACGCGCCGATGATCAGGACGGCGTACCGGACGATGGCGGAATGCGCGGTGCCGACCCTCGGTTCGAGCACCTGTCTGGCCTGCCTGGCCAGGCCGTACGTCGCCATGGACCCGAAGATGAGGAACAGCACGGCCGTGCCGATGGCGATGACCTGGTTGACGTTATGGCTCGTGTTCCACAGGAACTCCGAGTCATGGCGGGCCTGATGGGAGATGATGGCGGCGGCGATCGCGAGCACCAGGGCGATGATGGACTTCCACGGTCGCGTCCTGCGCTTGACCCGCGCCACCTGCACCGACAGATGGTTCTGTCTCTCCTGCACCCGCAGCTCCTACGTTCCGGCCATCCGGCCTAACGCTATCGGCCGGGAAGCAGGCGCGCGGGATGCCCAGTCCAAAACACTCGGGGTCCGGGCCGCATCGGCCCGGACCCCGAGTGGTTATGCGATCGGGACGGTTACTTGACTAGCGCTGCCCCCACGGGCAGCACGAGCTTTCCGGCCATGCCCCTCGAGATGAAAGCCGCCGAGGTGTACCAGGCGACGACCGCGGTGAGGACCCCCAGGTAGCCGCCGCCCTTGACGAGGCCGCTGCTGCCGGCGAAGCCGCCGATCCACAGCAGGAGCTCGGTGATTTCCAGGGTGAGGAAGACCAGGAAGACGGCCATGTTGATCTGGGTACTGAGGACCAGCAGGTACGTGTTGACGATGAAGAACGCGAGCACGATCCAGGCCTTGTCGTGATTGAGCGCCGTGCCCGTGACCGCCAGCGCGGCGGGTGTCTTGGCGGCGGCCACCGCCGGGTTCGCGACGAGCAGCACCCACAGGCCCAGGCCGATCCAGAAGGCGCCGTAGGTGGAGAACGCAGCCGCACCGAACACGTTCCGGTTGCGGAACTCCCACATCCCCGCCAGCAGCTGGCCGAGCCCGCCGTAGGCGAAGGCATAACCCAGGAAGGCCAGGGTGGTGGCCTTGGTCATCCACCCGGCGTTGGCCGCGGATAGCAGGAAAGTGGTGGTGGCAAAGCCGGCGAGCCCGAGCGGAGCAGGGTCGGCTGGCGGCAGGAGGCTGACGGTGGTGGGCTGAACTGCATGTTCTTCGCTGACGCTCAAAGGATCCCTCCTAATGAAGGAATAACCCGTCCATCTCCGGCGAGCCCCGGCGGCCACCGGAAGGGCGGGTGCCCGGCGTATCTGCGTGCCTGGCGTGAAAAGCCTTGTCTCTCGCGCCGAACCCTCCTCTGGACACTTCTGACCCAGATTGACCAGAGGAGAGATTCGCCAACAGCGTAACGCCCAGTGCGCTGCGGTGCGAGACCCAAGACCTCTCACTTTTTGTAACCATTCGGACGCGGCCGCTGGAAATTGTTGCCGCACACATAGCTTTCCCGCACCGGCGGCCCTGAATCCCGGTCGGCCGACCTTAAGAGATCGGACTTGCACTAGGTAAGATCGGATGAAACACACGGAAGGTTCTAGGGGTGTCCGCCAATGACCGACCGGCCGATCCTCGCGTCTGACCAGGAGCGGGAGAGCGTCGTGGCCGTACTGCGCGACGCGTTCACGGAAGGGCGGCTGACCTTCGAGGAGTTCGAGGAGCGGACGGCGGCCGCGTACGCGGCGAGGACGTGGGCCGACCTGCGGGAGCTGACCTCCGATCTTCCCGCTCAGCCACTACTCGGCGCCGGCCTCAATCAGCGGCCGCAGGCTGACCCGGCCCAGCCGGTGCCCGCCGCGATCCGGCCGCGGCGGCCAAGGCACGGCCGTCCGTTCGACCGGGTCCTGCCCGTTTTGTTCGTCTGGATCATCATCTCGGCCGCCGCCGGATCGCCGGCTATCGCCGCGGCGCTCTCGTTCGTGTTCATCTGCCTGCTGGCTGTGCGGATCGGCTACGGCGGACGCTGGTAGCGGCAGGTGACGGCGGACACGCTCGCGCACGACGTTCAGCAGTAATACTCGTTTCGGTGCGAGCCTGCGGCTACTATGGGTCAGCCGGCGCACGGAAGGCGCGGCGACGAGCTGGATCACCCGGGGCCTGCGGGAACAGCGGAGGAGCCGGAGCATCGTCCGGCAGGCTCTAGGAGTCGGGAGGCGGTCGTTGACCAACACGGCCACCGGTAGCGAACGGGTCGTTCCCGGTCAGCAGCCGCCTGGGGAGCGGCGGAATCCGCTGGTGGCGTGGCTGGTCCGCCCGGTCGTGGCCCACTGGCAGTTCTGCCTGGTGATCGTGGCCGCGGTCGTGGCGCGCATCGTGGTGATCCTCGGCTATCCGCCGATCTTCTGGTTCAGCGATTCCTACAACTACATCCAGGACGCGGTATCGCACGTCCCGGACCCGGTCCGGCCCAACGGCTACCCGTTCTTCCTCGACCTCCTGCTCCCGCTGCACAGCGACGAGGCGATCGGGCTGGTCCAGGCCGCGATGGCGGTCGCGATCGGCGTGGCCATCTACGCGCTGCTCCGCCACCGCGGGCTGCCCTGGTGGGGCGCGGCGCTGCCCGCGCTGCCGGTGCTGTTCGACTCTTACGAACTGCACCTGGAGCACATGATCACGGCCGACCCGCTGTTCATCTTCCTGGTCACGATCGCCGTGGTCATCCTGTGCTGGAGCGACCGGCCCTCGATCCTGACCATGGCCCTGGCCGGCTTGCTCATCGGGTACGCGACGCTGGTCCGGTCGGTCGGCGAGCCGCTGCTGGCCGTGGTGGTCGTCGCCATGCTGGCCCGGCGGGTGGGCTGGCGCCGCCTTGGCGTCCTCATCGTGGCAGGAATCGTGCCGATCGGCCTCTATATGGCCTGGTTCCACCAGTCGACCGGCAAGTATGCGCTGAGCGAATCGGGCGCCTTCCTGTATAGCCGGGTCAGCACGTTTGCCCAGTGCTCGAAGATGACGGACTTGCCCTCCGTCCTGGGCTACCTGTGTGACCCGACCAAGCTGGAGTACCGCCCGCCGGCCGGGGAGTACGTGTGGGCGGACAACGAGCTGTATCCCTATCGGGACCACAACACGCCGCTGTACCTGGCGTTCGGTTCCGACACCTCGGTGCGGTTCAGCCCGACGGCCAGCGGCCAGACCGAGCAGTTCGCCAAGATCGCCATCGAGGACCAGCCGATGGCGTACCTGCGCATGGTCATCGACGACACGCTGCACACCTTCGGCTGGAACCGGCAGCCCGACCCCTTCGACTACGACGGCAACGGCCCGAACTTCCAGTTCGTCAGCGCCCACGAGATGAACCTGCAGATCCCCTGGTACGCCACCCCTGCTCACATACCCGGCAACCCGTATACCCCGCTGGCCACTATCGCCCACCTGGCTAGTGACAGCGCGACCTGGTGCAACGCAAGCTGCCAGAAGAGTGACCCGCAGGCGGTCCAGTTCATGGCGGCCGAACGAGACTTCGCCGGCCAGGGTCACGGGCTCGGGTTCACCACCGAGGTCCAGCCGTGGGCTCATCTGCTCGAGACCTATCAGCGGTATATCTACCTGCGCGGCACGCTGCTTGGCGTCATCGTGCTGATCGGCGCGGCCGGGGTCCTCGCCCGCTGGCGCCGCTGGGGCGGTGTCGGCCTGCTGCCCTGGCTGATCGGGGTGCTGCTGATCGTGCTGCCGCCCATGACCGCCGGGTTCAGCTACCGGTACGTGCTGGCCGCGGCCCCGGTGGCCTGCCTGGCCGCCGGGCTCGCCTTCACCCGCCAGCCCGGGAGCAGGTCAGTGCGCGCCCTGGCGGCCGATCTGCGGCGGAACCTTGGCCGCGGCGGCGCTGTCGATCAGGAATAGCGTCCGCTGCCTGCCGCGCGCGCCGGCCGCGGGAACCTGCACCGGGCCCGCGTCGGACAGGGCCATCGCGATCGCGTCGGCCTTCTCCGCGCCCGAGGCGAGGATCCAGACTTCCCGCGCCGCCTGGATGGACGGCAGCGTGAGGGACAGCCGGGTCGGCGGTGGCTTGGGTGAGCCCCGGACCGCGACCACCGGCCGCTCGTCGTAGAGCGCGGGCATGCCGGGGAACAGCGACGCCACATGCGCCTCAGCGCCGATGCCCAGCATCAGGATGTCGAACTCCGGGACCTGACCGTGGTCCTCGGGTTTGGTCGCGGCCGCCAGCCAGCAGGCGTACCTGGCCGCGGCCGCCTCCGGATCGTCGCCGTCCGGCCCGTCCGGCCCCGGCATCGGGTGCACCCGGGCCGGGTCGGCGTCCACGTGATCGAGCAGGGCCTCACGGGCTCCGGTCTCGTTCCGGTCCGGATCGCCGGCCGGCACGAACCGTTCGTCTCCCCACCAGATGTCCAGGTGCCGCCAGTCGATCGCGTCCCGGGCCGGGGCGGCGGCCAGTTCGGTCAGCACCGCGGTGCCGATGCCGCCCCCGGTCAGCACCACCGAGGCGGTTCCCCGCGCCGCCACCGAATCGACCAGCCTGGTTACCAGCCGCGCCGCGACCGCCTTGGCCAGCAGCTGCTCATCCCGGTGCACGATGACCTCGGGCACGGTCACTGAGCGGAACCCCCGGCCAGCGCACGCAGCGTCTCAGCGTAGACCTCGTCCGGCTCGAGCCTGCGCAGCTCCTCGGCGACCAGGTCGTCGGTGTCGCGGCGGTGCAGCGCGACCCGGCGTTCCGGTCGGCCGGGCCAGGACAGGGTGGCGGTCCGGCCGTCCGGCCGCGAGATCGTGACCTTCCCGTCCGGCGTGTCGAAGCTGACCTCGGTAATCCCGGGGCCCTCTGATTCGCCGCGCTGCACCTCGATGCCGAGCCGCAGCCCGAGCCAGGACGCGATCAGGTCGGCGGTGGGATTGGCTGGTTCGGCCAGCACCTCCCCGCTGAGCAGCTCGGGGTAGGGCTGGTCCAGGGTGGCGGCCAGCAGGGAACGCCAGGATGTCGACCGAGTCCAGCTCAAGTCGGTGTCGCCCGGGTGGTAGGACTTGGCCAGGGTCAGCAGCATGTCCCTGGGCGCGTCGGCCGCCGCCGCGTCCGTCACCCGGCGCTGGGCCACGATCCCGAGCGGATCTCCGCCCGGCGAGGGCGGCGCCTCGTCCGGCCACCAGGTGACCACCGGAACGTCCGGCGCCAGCAGCGGCGCGACCACGGAGTCGGCATGCTGGCCGAGCGGCCCGTACATGCGGAGCAGGATGGTCTCGCCCGGGCCGGTCTCGCCCACCCGGATCTCGGCGTCCAGCCGGGACTCGGACTTCGGCTTGCGGGTGATGACGGCTAGGATCCGGCTCGGATGCTCACGGCCCGCGTGGCTGGCCGCCCGCACGGCGTCGTACTGGTCGGCTTCGTCGGTGACGATGATCAGCGTCAGCACCATGCCGGAGGCGGGGCCGCCCATGCGGCGGCGCGCCTGGGTGAGCGCCTCGTGGATGGCGCCAGTAGTGGTGTCGGTCAGGTCGATCGTCATCGCGGCTTCCTCTCTACCATGCCCGGCTGGACGTTTGCGCCCCGCGGGCACTCACAGGCGCCGCCATGCCCGGCCGTCGCGGGCCATCATCGCCTCGGCCGACGCCGGGCCCTCCGAACCCGCCGTGTACTGCTCCGGCTTGGTGTACGTAGCCCAGAAATCCTCCACCGGGTCCAGGATCCGCCAGCCCAGCTCGACCTCCTGCTGCCGGGGGAACAACGGCGGGTCACCGATGAGAACGTCGAGCAGCAGCCGCTCGTAGGCCTCAGGGCTGGATTCGGTGAACGACTCGCCGTAGGCGAAGTCCATGTTCACGTCCCGGACCTCCATGGCCGTGCCCGGCACCTTCGAGCCGAACCTGACCGTGATTCCCTCGTCCGGCTGGATCCTGATCACCAGCGCGTTCTGGCCGAGTTCTTCGGTGTCGGTGGCCGAGAACGGCAGGTGCGGCGCGCGCTGGAAGATCAGCGCGATCTCGGTCATCCGGCGCGGCAGCCGCTTGCCCGCGCGCAGGTAGAACGGCACCCCGGCCCAGCGCCTGGTGTCGACGCCGAGCCGCAGCGCGGCGTAGGTCTCGGTCCGGGAATCCGCCGGGATGCCGTCCTCCTCCAGGAAGCCGCCCACCTGACGTCCGCCCTGCCAGCCCGCGGCGTACTGCCCGCGCGCGGTGCCCGTGGCCAGATCGGCGGGCAGCCGGACCGCGGACAGCACCTTCTCCTTCTCCATCCGCAGCGAGTCCGCGTCGAACGCGACCGGCTCCTCCATGGCGGTCAGGGCCAGGAGCTGGAGCAGGTGGTTCTGGATCACGTCGCGGGCGGCCCCGATGCCGTCGTAGTACCCGGCCCGGCCGCCGATCCCGATGTCCTCGGCCATGGTGATCTGGACGTGGTCGACGTAACCGCGGTTCCAGATCGGCTCGTACATCTCGTTGGCGAACCGCAGCGCGAGGATGTTCTGCACCGTCTCCTTGCCGAGGTAGTGGTCGATGCGGAATACCGCCTCGGGCGGGAAGACCCCGTCCAGGGTCGCGTTCAGCTCCCGCGCGCTGGCCAGGTCGTGGCCGAACGGCTTCTCGATCACCACCCGCCGCCAGCCATGCCCGTGCGAGTCGGACAGGCCGCTGCGCTTGAGCTGCTGGACCACCGTGGGGAACTGGCTGGGCGGGATCGACAGGTAGAACGCGTAGTTCCCCCCGGTGCCCCGCTCGGCGTCGATGTTCCGCACGGTCTGGGCCAGCTCGTCGAACGCCGCGTCGTCGCTGAACGAGCCGGACACGAACCTGACGCCCTCGCTGAGCTGTTCCCACACCGCGTCGCGGAACGGCGTGCGGGCGTACTCCTTCACCGCCTGGTAGGTGACCTGGGCGAAATCCTCGTCGGCCCAGTCCCGGCGGGCGAAACCGACGAACGAGAAGCCGGGCGGCAGCAGGCCCCGGTTGGCCAGGTCGTAGACGGCCGGCATCAGCTTCTTGCGGGCCAGGTCGCCGGTGACTCCGAACATGACCAGCACGCACGGCCCGGCCACCCGGGGAATACGCCGGTCCCGCGGATCGCGCAGCGGGTTCCGCGGAAGCGAGGCCGCGTCGACCTCCGCGATGGCGCCCGGACTAGCCGGCGCCAGCCCTTCCGGTTCTGCGGTCACCCCAGTCCCATCTTCGTGCTGATCGTGTCGAGCAGCTGGGTCCACGACGCCTTGAACTTGTCCACGCCCTCGATCTCCAGGACGTTGACCACGTCGTCGTATTCGATGCCGAACTTGGCCAGGTCGGCGAAGACCTGCCGTGACGCGTCATAGGTGCCGTGCACGGTGTCGCCGAGCAGCTTGCCGTGGTCGGCCGTGGCCCGGATCGTGCCCTCGGGCATGGTGTTCACCGTGTCGGCTACCACCAGGTCCACGACGTACATGGTGTCGCCGAACGACGGGTCCTTGACCGAGGTCGAGGCCCACAGCGGCCGCTGGACGTTGGCTCCCCGGGCGGCCAGCGCCTGCCAGCGGTCCGTGGCGGTCTGCTGCTCGAACAGCTCGTAGGCCAGCCGCGCGTTGGCCACCGCCGCCTTGCCGCGCAGCTCCGCGGCCTCGGGGGTGCCGATCTTGTCGAGCCGCTGGTCGACCTCGGTATCCACCCGGCTGACGAAGAACGACGCCACCGAGCGGATCTTCGACAGGTCGTGCCCGGCCGCGGCGGCCTGTTCCAGGCCCGCCATGTAGGCGTCGATGACCTGGCCGTACCGCTCGAGCCCGAAGATCAGCGTGACGTTGACGCTGATCCCCTCGGCGGTGGCCTGCGTGATCGCGGGCAGCCCCTCGAGCGTCGCGGGGATCTTGATCAGCAGGTTCGGCCGGTCCACCGTCCACCACAGCGCGCGTGCCTCGGCGATGGTCTTCTCGGTCTCGTTGGCCATCCTGGGATCCACCTCGAGCGAGACCCGGCCGTCGAGGCCGCCGGTCCGCTCCCAGACCGGGCGGAACACGTCGCAGGCCCACCGGATGTCGTAGGTGGTGATCATCCGGGATGCTTCGTCCACGGACACGCCGCGGGTCTTCAGGTCGGCGATCTGCCCGTCGTAGGCGTCCCCGGAGGACAGCGACTTGGCGAAGATCGTCGGGTTGGAGGTCACGCCGACCACGTGCAGGTCGTCGATCAGCATCTGCAGGTTGCCCGTGCGCAGCCGGTCGCGGCTGATGTCATCCAGCCACACCGACACTCCGGCCTCGGATAGCTGCCCGAGAACGTCAACTGACACCGTTGCTTTCCCTTCCCTGCGTACCGCGGGCAGGACCTTAGGCCCTGACCCGGGCCAGACTGTCGCGTGCGGCTGCGGCTACCCGCTCCGCTGTGATGCCAAACTCCTGATAGATCTTCTGGTAGGCGGCCGAGGCCCCGAAGTGGTCTACTCCGATTGAAGCGCCCGCATCCCCTACGAACAACCGCCAGGGTTCGGTAATGCCTGCCTCGACCGACACCCGCGCGCGGATGGTCGGCGGCAGGACCTCATACCGGTAGGACTCGTCTTGCGCGTTGAACCATTCCACGCACGGCATGGACACCACCCGCGCCGAGATGCCCTCGGCCGCGAGCTGGTCGCGGGCCTCGAGCGCGAGCGAGACCTCGCTGCCGGTGCCGATCAGGATGACGTCGGTGCCGGCCGCCAGCACGTAGGCGCCGCGGGCGACGCCCTCGGCACTGGCCAGGCCCTGTCCTCCATCGGGCGAGCGATCAAGCACCGGCAACGCCTGCCTGGTCAGGCACATGGCCGTCGGCCGGGCGCGCTCCAGGGCGGTCCGCCAGGCCACCACGGTCTCGTTCGCGTCGGCTGGCCGGACCACCTCGAGACGGGGGATGGCCCGGAGCGCCCACAGGTGCTCGATCGGCTGGTGGGTGGGCCCGTCCTCACCGAGGCCGATGGAGTCGTGCGTCCAGACGTAGGTGACGGGCAGTTCCATCAGCGCCGCGAGCCGCGCCGAGGGCCGCATGTAGTCGCTGAACACGAGGAACGTCCCGCCGTAGGGGCGGGTGCCGCCGTGCAGCGCGATGCCGTTCAAGATCGCGCCCATGCCGTGCTCGCGGATGCCGAAGTGCAGCGTACGGCCGTAGGGGTTGCCCGACCACATCGCGGTCTGGTGATCCACCGGGATGAACGACGGCTCGCCCTCCATCGTGGTGAGGTTGCTCTCGGCCAGGTCGGCCGAGCCGCCCCACAGCTCGGGCAGCACCGGGGCCAGGGCGCCCAGGACCGTGCCCGAGGCCTTGCGGGTGGCCATCCCCTTGCCGTCGGCCGGGAACGAGGGGAGCGCGCTGGCCCATCCGTCCGGCAGCCGGCGGGCGGCCAGCCGGTCGAACAGTGCCCGGCGGTCGGAGTTGGCCTCGCTCCACGCGGTGAGCGACTGCTCCCACTCGGCGTGCAGGCTCTTGCCGCGCTCGGCGACCTGGCGTGCCCGGGCGAGGGCCTCGTCCTCGACCGGGAAGTCGACCCCCGGGTCGAAGCCGAGGACTTCCTTGGTCGCCGCCACCTCGTCCGCGCCCAGCGCGGAGCCGTGCGCGGCGCCGGTGTTCTGCTTGTGCGGGGCGGGCCAGCCGATGATCGTGGTGAGCGCGATGAAGGACGGCGCCTCCGTGTGCTCCCTGGCCGTCAGCAGCGCCTGGTAAAGCGCTTGGACGTCTTCGTGATACCCGTTCGGGGTGCGCCAGCTCAGGCGCTGCACGTGCCAGCCGTAGGCCTCATAGCGGGCCGCGACGTCCTCGGACTTGGCGATGTGCGTGTCGTCCTCGATGGAGATGTAGTTGTCGTCATAGAGGACGATGAGGTTGCCGAGCCGCTGGTGCCCGGCCAGCGAGGACACCTCGTGGCTGATGCCTTCCTCGATGTCACCGTCGGAGGCGAAGGCGTAGATGTAGTGGTCGAACGGGCTGCGGCCGGGCTCGGCGTCCGGGTCGAACAGGCCGCGCTCGCGGCGCGCGGCCATGGCCATGCCGACCGCATTGCCGAGGCCCTGGCCGAGCGGCCCGGTCGTGGTCTCGACGCCCGGCGTCAGGCCGTGCTCAGGGTGTCCTGGCGTGATGCTGCCCCAGGTGCGGTAGGCCTTCAGGTCATCCAGGGTCACCCCGTACCCGGACAGGTACAGCTGGATGTAGAGGGTGAGGCTGGAATGCCCGCACGACAGCACGAAGCGGTCGCGGCCGGGCCAGTGCGGATCCGCTGGATCGTGCCTGAGCAAGCGCTGGTAGAGCAGGTAGGCGGCCGGGGCCAGACTCATCGCCGTACCCGGGTGCCCGTTGCCTACCTTCTGCACCGAATCCATCGCGAGAACCCGGATGAGGTCGACGGCGCGCTCATCGGTCGCCGTCCAGTCAAGCTGGGGCTGATTGCTCACGGTAGGAGCCTATCGGTCGAGCGGTTCCGGCTGCAGGTAGGGTGCGGCCTGCGCTGGCTGGGGTGATGGCCCCATCAGCGGGCCACGATCGCGCATGAACAGGAACAGCCGCAGCACGGCGATCCAGACCAGAACCGACCCGGTCACGTGGACCCAGACCAGCCCGGCCGGCAGGTGGGTGAAGTACTGGACGTAGCCGATCACGCCCTGCAGGCCCAGCGCCGCGATCATGATCCAGCTGGCTTTCTGCGCCCGGGGCGGAGCACCGGAGATCCGCAGGCCCAGCACGAGCGCGACGGCCAGCCCGGCCATCAGCCAGCCGATGTCGGCGTGTAGCTGGGTGACCCCCTCCAGCGGCAGCTTGTACCGGGGGGTGTCCGCATGGCCGGCCAGCGGGCCGGTACCGGTCACCACGGTGCCGGCCGCGAGCATCACGGCGGTGACGGCGACCAGGGCCGCGGACAGCAGGTACAGGTCGCCCCGGACCACGGTGGTGGGCGGGTCGTTGCCCTCGGTACAGCGGACGTGCAGCACGACCGCCGCGGCCACGATCGAGGCGGACACCAGGAAGTGGATGGAGACCGCGGCCGGGTTGAGCCTGGTCAGCACCACGATCCCGCCGATTGCCGCCTGCGCGAACACCCCGGCCGGCTGGATCGCCGCGAGCCAGATCAGGTCACGCCGCCTGGTCCCCTGAGGCCGGAAGCGCCAGGCCGCGACGAAGACCAGGACGGTGATGATGACCAGCGGGAAGTTGAGCAGCCGGTTACCGAACTCGATCCAGGTGTTGAGCAGCGTCTGCCCGGCGTTCCTGCTGGCCACGATGTCCGCCGCGCTGCACCGAGGCCAATCCGGGCAGCCGAGGCCGGAGGAACTGAGCCTGACCGCCGCGCCGGTGGACATGATCGCGGTATCGGCGATGACCCCGGCCAGCGCGATCCGCCGCATCGACTGCGCGGTCGGCGCCAGCACCGGGCGCACGAACCGGGAGGCTTCGAGGCGGGAGATCCAGGCGCGGAGGTCGGCGGGCACGCCCCTTATGGTAAAGCGCCGCCTGCCGCCCCCGCGCACGCGATCATCACGCAGCCGATCGCCAGCCATTCCACCACGCTCAGGTGCTGGCCGAGCAGGACCAGCCCGATCAGCGCCGCCACCGCGGGCTCCAGGCTCATCCACACCCCGAACAGCCGCATCGGCATCCGCCGCAGCGCCTCGAGTTCCAGCCGGTAGGGGATCAGGGACGACAGGATGCCGATGGCCGCCCCGGTGGCCAGCACGGCGGGCCGGAACATCGCGCTGCCTCCGGCCACGACCGCGGGCGGCGTGATCAGGATCCCCGCCACCACCATCGCGATGGCCAGGCCCGCCGAACCGGGGAAACGCCGCCCCGTCGCCGTGCTGAGCGCGATGTAGCCGGCCCAGCAGGCCCCGGCCACCACGGCGAACAGCACGCCGACCAGGTCCAGGTGCCCGCGCCCGCCCTGGGTCAGCAGCACCACCCCGGTCGCCGCCAGCACGACCCAGGCCACGTCCCGCAGGTGCCGGGATCCGGCCACCGCGACAGCCAGCGGCCCGAGGAACTCGATGGTGACCGCCACACCCAGCGGGATCCTGGAAAATGCCTGGTAAATCGAGTAGTTCATGATCAAGAGCGATATACCGAACGATACGGCGATCCCCGCGTCGGCCCAGGCTCTTCGCTTCGCCAGGTCACCGAACGCCCGGGCCAGCCCCCGCCCGGAAATGGCGGCCATGACCACCGCGGACGTCCACAGCCGCAGCCCGGTCACCGCCGCGGGCGGGATCTCATGGAACAGCTTGGCCGCGATGCCCGCCCCGAACTGCACCGAGATGATCCCGGACAGCACCATCGCCGCGGGTAGCGCCAGCCTCGCCCGTTCCCCCTCATGAAACCCCGGCCCGGCGGCGTCAGGGCGTCCTGAAGCCCGGGTTTCCCGGCGGCCCGCATCGGCGGTGGTGCTGTCCTTCATCATCCTGGCAGGTCACTGTACCCCGGCCGCGGCCTCCATCCAGGGCCAGCGCGCGGCCAGCCCCGCCTCGATGTTCGGGATCAGCGCGAAGGTCGCGTCGGTCAGCCCGCCGAGCTCGTGCCGGTTCCCGTGCCCGGCCGGCATGGCCGAGTGCCGGTAGCCGACCAGGTTGAAGCCGTAGACCGGGATCCGCGCCGGGACGCTGGCCGACACGTCGCCGACCATCCCGCCGCTGCTGTGGTCGGGGAAGGTCTGCATGTCGGTGAAGATCATCACCCGGTCGTGACCGCGGTAGGTGGCCCTGACCGCCTGCGCGATCCGGGTGCCGTGGCCGACCGCCCCGATCCGCTGGGCGAACGCCGCCACGGACTTCAGGACGCTCGACCGGTACGCGGATCGTGCCACCGGGAACTGGCCGTCGGCGAACCCGTACACCTCGGCCCGGTCCCGGTTCCTGACCCCGGTGGCCAGCCCGAACAGCGCCGCGGCCTGCACCATGGTCATGGTCGACCGCCGCGACATGGGCTGTCCCATCGACGCCGAGGTGTCGATGAGGATCAGCGTCCGGCCCGGCAGTTCCGGGATGTTGCCGGTGGCGGCGTCCAGCGCCGTCTCCAGAGCGTGCCCCCACCTCAGCGACGGCGCGTTCAGGTAGGCCGACAGGAACCGGAACGGAAACTGCCGGGACCGCCGCACCTGCTCAGGATCGGCGATCCTGGCCGCCAGCGTCACGGCGTCTGCGTCCGGGATCCCCGCGTCGTCCAGGTTGCGCAGGTTGCGGATGAGCGCCATGTACCCGAGCCGGGGCAGGATCAGCCGCCACTGGTCGGCCTTCGGCATGCTTGCTTCGGCCGGCGCCTCACCGAGCCAGGACAGCAGCCATTCCCACTGCCCGGCCGCCGCCAGCTCCAGCGTGTGGTGGTCAGGCACCCG
>Ga0335073_10003694_pt1 | contig 21369 bp, 14 predicted proteins | sample Lox_Sample_22_FD_207093 | JGI IMG/M metagenome (GOLD analysis project Ga0335073, IMG submission 207093) | Soil microbial communities from Loxahatchee National Wildlife Refuge, Florida, United States - Lox_Sample_2.2 | ecosystem: Environmental > Terrestrial > Soil > Wetlands | place: USA...
CAACGATGCGATCGCCGGCCTGGCCTGGTAAGCTTTAACCGACTATGGAGAGCGCACGGCAAATCGCAAATGTATCAGCGCGGAAAGATAACGTCGAGTCCTGGACCGATGCGGAATGGAGGAGATCTAGGTGCAGCCGCGAATGAATCGGTCAGGATGCCTGGCGCGTCTTGCGATCTTTGGAGTTCTGCTGGTCTGGACCGGGTTTGCGGCGGCGGGCCAGGAGCGCCGGCCAGAGCCGCGGTTTCACGTCATCGCGCTGGCGGAGAAAGGCGGTATTCATAAGCCTTACGTTGATGCTGCGAAGACCTGGCTGCAGAGGGAAGCGCTTCTCGATCATTTCTCCATTGAATGCATCGAGGACACCAGCAGCATCGATGATGCTTTTCTCTCCCGTTATCAGTTGTTCATCCAGCTGAATTATCCGCCGTATGGCTGGACGCCAACAGCGGCCAGCGCTTTTGAAAAGTACATCGACGAGGGCCGCGGCGGCTGGATCGGATTCCATCACGCCACCCTTCTTGGGCACTTCGACGGGTATGGCCTCTGGGACTGGTTTTCTAATTTTATGGGCGGCATACAGTTCACCAATTACATTGCGACTTTTGCCACTGCGACGGTCGACGTTGAAGACCGCTCGAGCCCGGTGATGAAGGGTCTGGGTCGGTCGTTCCGCATTGAGAATGAGGAGTGGTACACCTACGACAAGAGCCCTCGCCCCAACGTCCATGTGCTGGCCAGCGTGGATGAGAATACCTACCAGCCGGACTCGAAGCTGAAGATGGGCAACCACCCCGTAGTGTGGACAAACGAGCACGTGAAAGCGCGGAACGTCTACATTTTTATGGGGCATCACCCCGAACTCTTCGAAAACCAGGCGTACACGCGCCTCTTTCACAATGCGATTCTCTGGGCGGCAGGCCAATGAGACTTTTGATTTGCAGTTTGCTTTTGTTCGTTGCCAGCGCGGCGATGGGCCAGGCGCAACAACCACGATTCAGAGTTCTCGCTTTCTACTCCGAGCACACTGAGCCCGATCACGTGGAGTTTGGAGAACAGGCCATTCGTTTTCTGAGCAGCCTTGCCAGAAGAGACGATTTTGCCCTGACGGCAACCACGAATTTCGAAGAAATGAACCTGGCGATGCTGAAGCAATACCAGCTGGTGCTCTGGCTGAACGATCTGCCCTCCAGCTCACCGGAACGCGACGCGTTCGTCCAGTACATGGATGCAGGCGGCGGATGGCTGGGATTTCACATTGCGGGGTATAACGACACCTCGACAAACTGGCCATGGTTTGTCAGCTTTCTGGGAGGCGCGGTTTTTGACAGTAACAGCTGGCCTCCTCTGCCAGCCACACTGCGCGTGGAGGATCGGACCTCGCCCGTGACCCAAGGTGTGCCTCCTGCTTTCGTCTCGCCGGCCAACGAGTGGTATGTTTGGGAGCCCGATCCGCGCCGTAATGAAAATGTCAGAGTCCTGCTTTCGCTGGATGCCTCGAACTATCCCATAGGCTGGAAAGATACGCTGGTGGGCGGCGATTTGCCGGTGGTATGGACCAATACGCGTTATCGGATGCTTTACATCAACATGGGACATGGCGACAAGATCTTCACCAGTCCGATACAGAATCGCCTGTTCGAGAACGCAATCCTTTGGTTGGGCACACGCTCTCTGACGAAAGACGAGACCCATCCTTCGCAGTGACTGTCCCCGGGGCTTCGTGATGGAGAATGCCAGGCCCCGGGAAGTCATGGCTTAGAGACAGCCGAAGAACGGGTAATCGGGCTCCTCCGGCGGATCGACGCGGGAAAGAAAAACGCATTGCGCTCCGGTCAGATCTTTGTGTTACAGTCAGTAACACTATGCCGGGTAACGGTCAGACAAACCGGAATCCCTTTTGCGCAGGCCACCGGCCGCGATCCGGATGGCCGCTGCAGAGAGAGCCCGGGTTTTCGTCCAATCCAGGTCGAGCGTGTGCAGAGGTTAAGCGATGAGAGTTCTGCTGCAGGATCTTGGTTATGCATTCCGTCAATTGCGAAGGACGCCGGCATTCGCCGCTACCGTGCTGCTAACGCTCGCGCTCGGCATCGGCGCCAACTCGGCTATCTTTACGCTGGTCAATGCCATCCTGCTCCACAACCTGCCGGTCGCAGATCCCAAAACTCTGATACGGATCGGCGACGAAAACGACTGCTGCGTGAATGGTGGCTGGAGCGACAACGGAGACTACTCCCTCTTTGCCACAGACACCTATTCCATGTTCAGGAAAAACCTGCCGGAGTTCGAAGAACTGGCCGCGATGGAATCCGGCTACGCCTGGCGGCCCATTACCGTCCGCCGCGCCGGACCTCAGACCCAGGCGAAATCGGTTATGGGAACCTTTGTGTCCGGCAACTACTTCCGTGTCTTTGGACTCTCGCCAGCGGCCGGCCGGCTGTTTGTGGACGCGGACGACCAAAAGGGAGCACCCATTACCGCCGTGATGAGCTACGACGCGTGGGAGCAGGATTACGCAGGCGATCCCAACGTGGTGGGAAGCGCGTTTTTCATCAATACAAAACCGGCCACGATCATCGGCGTTGCGCCAAAGGGATTTTACGGTGACCGCATCGATACCAATCCGCCCAAATACTTCCTCCCCATGTATTCAATGGATGACGTCATCGGCGCACCATACTTCACCGACCCTGACACGCAGTGGGCCTACATCATCGGTCGCGTCAAGCCGGGAACCTCACTGCCCGCCCTGCAGGCCCGGGCCAGCGCGATGCTCAAGCAGCAGTTTGCACCGCTTAAGACATTTACCGATTCGCGTGCAAAGAAGGTTCTTCCCCGCACGCATGTGGTGCTCACTCCAGGTGGCGGCGGCATTCAGAACATGCAGGACGATTACAAGGACCACCTGAAACTGCTGCAATGGATCGCGGCGCTGGTTCTGCTGGTTGCCTGCGCCAATATCGCAAACCTGCTGCTGGTGCGGGGCATGAGCCGCCGCGCGGAGCTCTCCATCCGCACAGCACTCGGTGCGCAGCGTACCCGAATCGTGCGCCAGCTTCTAACGGAAAGCGTTCTTCTCGCGGGGATGGGCGGCTTGCTCGGCCTCGTGGTTTCCTATCTCGGCGCACACGCGCTGCTGGCACTCGCATTTCCGAATCAGCACGACATGCCGGTCAGCGCTTCGCCCTCACCACTGGTTATTGGCTTTGCCTTTGCGCTTTCGCTCATTACCGGCATCGTCTTTGGTCTCGCGCCGGCGCTGATGGCCGCACGTACTCACCCCGCTGAAGCCCTGCGCTCCAACGCGCGCACCACCGCCCATGGAGCATCCTTCCTGCAGCGCGCACTCGTGGTCCTGCAGGCCGCGCTCTCCCTTGTGTTGCTGGTCGCCGCAGGGCTCTTTGCACAGAGCCTCAACAAGGCCGAGAACGTGGACATGAAGCTCGATGCTCGAAACCGCTACATCGCCCACATCAATCCGCAGGCGGCGGGTTACAAAAACACTGAGGTGGAGCCCCTCTACCAGACCATCGTGGATCGATTCCACGCGATTCCGGGCGTTCTCAAAGTCGGCCTCGCTACGTACACGCCGATGGAAGCGAACAACTGGGGATCCGGCGTCAAGGTTCAGGGCGAGCCGGACCTGAATAAGGGCGCATCCTGGGTAAAAGGCACAGCCGAGTACTTCGACTCCGTTGGCACCCATGTAGTCATGGGGCGCGGCTTCACGCTGCAGGACACGCTGGATGCACCGCCGGTTGCCGTCGTCAACCAGGAATTCGTCAAACAGTTCTTCGGCAAACGTAACCCCATCGGCCATCACTTCGGCTTCTCCGGGCCGAGCTCAGCGGGTCAGGATGGAGCGCATGAGATTGTCGGTGTGGTGGAGGATACGACCTATACCAGCGTCTACTGGAAAAACCACGCTATGTATTTTCTGCCCCTGACACAGCGCTCCGGCAGCGCAACCGCCCCCAACTATCACCTTGAAAAAGATCAATCTATGTATGCCGGAGCCATCGTTATCCAGACCGGTCGGCCTGTTCCCGGCTTCGAAAAAATCGCAAGCGACACTTTGTCGAACATCAACCCCAATCTCACCCTCGTAAAGTTTCAGACCTTCCAGCAGCAGATTGACGATCGATTCATCGAGGAGCGGCTCATCGCGCGCCTGACTTCTCTCTTCGGACTGCTGGCGCTTTTGCTCTCGGCCATCGGACTCTATGGCGTAACTGCTTACACGGTTGCCCGCCACACGCAGGAGATTGGCATTCGCATGGCGCTGGGAGCGGCGCGGAGCCGCGTAATCGGAGCAGTTATGCGAGGAGCCATGCTCCAGGCCGTCGCCGGCCTTGCCATCGGAATCCCGGTCGCAGTTTTCTGCGTGCGTTACGTAAAGTCGCAGCTGTACGACATCACCCGCGTGAATATCCCGGTCATGGCTATCGCCATCGGAGTGCTTGTGCTTGCGGCTGCCGTTGCGGCGATTATTCCGGCGCGGCGCGCGGCCTCCATCGATCCGGCTCGAGCCCTGCGCATTGAATAAGGTGTGCTCTTAAGTGACCCTCTGGTCCCCGCAGGTCGTCGGATAGCCCAGCGTCATGACGGAGCACGAGGGTTACAAAGGCTGAACTCAGCGGGTAAGCTCATTCAGAGAACAACCTGGCAGACTCTCAGAGACGACATGTATTACACAGGCCTGGATGTGCACAAGAAGACGATCAGCTACCGCTCCACAAGGTGTGACTTTTGAAATCCTGTTTGTTGCCGAGGCCATTCTTACCTGTTCAGGTGACGGTGATGGTGAAGATTTGGCCTGCGCTGGTGGACTGTCGCAGAGAAAACGTTACGAGCCAAAGGAACAGCAGGTCCCTCGCTCGCCTGCCCCATCTTCGATGCGGCCCCACAGCGCTCGCTTCGGGATGACAATCAACGGAATCTCAAAGAAAGAAACCACTAACGCTTTGACCGCGACAGGCAACTAGTGATTCCATCTGCATTGGTGTAGGTCAGAGTGTAGACATTGGTGCCGGAGGTTAGGGGACAGCGTCGATTTCACGCGAAGCTGAGCTAAAACTATTCGGTCCGGTCCAGTTCCACGAGCCGCCGTTGCGCTGCAGCCCGGCCAGGTTCACTCTGGCTCCCGCGCTCACTGATGAGTGGTGTCTCAGGCCCGCCTGCGATTTCGCCGGATGGACGGCGGGTGGCCTTCGTTCGCAGCACACTTTCGACACATGGGCGGGACAGCATCGTCGTCGCCTCACTGGATGGATCAGGCGAGCAAGTCCTGGCCTCTTACGCTCCCCCTGGAATTCACCTCCATCGCCTGGCCTGGACGGCGGATGGCAAATCTCTGATCTATCCAATGCAATCGGGATTGATGGGCATCCCCGCCGACGGTGGAATCGGTCACAAAGTTCCCGGGGCCGAATGGGCTGAGATCGACGATGTGCGGCAATTGCCCCGTAGCAGAGATCTGATCGTGCTGGGCCGGCTCACCGATCCTGCCAGCTCGCAGATTTTCGACCGCAGTGGCTATTCTCGGGCTGGAAATGGCCAACGTCTTCCGACATGTGGGTTCAGAACTAAAATGGAATTTCCGGGCAAATAACCGGACTAGTTTCCTGACGTGGACGACCCTCGTCAACCTAAGTGCACATAAATCGGAAGTGCCAATCCTCGCCGCCTGCCGGCCAAAAGGAGAATCGAGATGCCTGACATTCGGAAAGAAACCGACAGCCTCGGTGAAGTCGATGTTCCCGCCGACAAGCTCTGGGGAGCACAGACGCAGCGTTCGCTTGAGCACTTCGCCATCGGCAAGGACCTGATTCCCCGCGAGATGATTACTGCTTACGCCGTCCTCAAGAAGGGGGCCGCCAACGCGAATTATGCCGGCAAGCGCCTCGATCAGAAATGCCACGACCTGATTCTTCAGGTCTGCGACGAGATTCTGGATGGTCAGCACCACGATATGTTCCCGCTGCATGTATGGATGACCGGCAGCGGCACGCAATTCAACATGAACGTGAACGAGGTGATCTCCAACCGGTGTTCTCAAATTGCAGGTACACCACTGGGCAGCAAGACGCCGGTTCACCCGAACGACCATGTCAACATGTCGCAGTCGTCGAACGACTCCTTTCCTTCGGCCATGAATATTGCAGCGGCCGTCAATGTGAAGCAACGGCTTCTGCCCGCGGTAAAACAACTGCACGATGCGATAGCCGCAAAAGCTGCCGAGTGGGACGACATCGTCAAGATTGGCCGCACGCACATGCAGGACGCTACTCCGCTGACTCTGGGTCAGGAATGGTCAGGTTATGCGGGGGCGCTGGCGGACAATCTCGATCGGATTGAAGACGCGCTGAAGGGTGTCTATCGTCTCGCTCTCGGCGGTACAGCAGTGGGCACGGGCATCAACGCAGCGCCCGGTTTTGCCGAGGCGGTCGCAGCCGAGATCGGCAAGCTCACGAACCTTCCCTTCATTACAGCGCCCAACAAATTCACGGTTCAGGGGGCTCACGATGCACAGGTGCAACTCTCCGGCACACTTCGCACGCTGGCCGTCTCGCTGTACAAAATTGCAAACGACATCCGGCTCATGTCGTGCGGTCCCCGGGCAGGCTTTGCTGAGCTGAATATTCCGGAGAACGAACCAGGCTCCTCGATCATGCCGGGGAAGGTAAATCCCACGCAGGCCGAAGCTCTCGCGATGGTTGCTGTCCAGGTGATGGCGAACGATACCGCCGTTGGTTTTGGTGGCGCAGGTGGTTATCTGGAGATGAATGTGTATAAGCCGCTCATCATCTTTAACGTGACTCATTCCATCACCATCATGACCGACTCCTGCACCAACTTCCGGAGGTTCCTGGTAGAGGGAACCAGGCCGAATCTGAAGAAGATCAACAAGTATGTCGAGGAGTCGCTCATGCTTGTAACTGCGCTTTCGCCGGTGATCGGTTACGACAAGGCCTCGAAGATTGCTCACTATGCGATGGACAATGACCTGACCCTGAAGGCTGCGGCGCTCACACTCGGCTTCGTGACAGAGGCTGAATTCGATCGCGTTGTCGATCCAAAGAAAATGGTCCGGCCAAACATAGCAGAATCTGTCGCTGCCTAGGTACGGGTATTCACCGGATCCCGTACTTTTCCATGGCCGCTGTTGTCGTTGCTCTTCGTGCGCGATATAAGTCCTCCGAATCAGCAACGGCACCTATGCTTCTCGCCCTTCAGCCATAGAATTCACCGGGTATCCCCATCCCGGTTCGATTCGGTTTTCTCAGCCACCGGCCGCAGAAGCAGGCTCAGTACGACCGCAGCGAAAGCTACTCCCGCGAGGTACACAATAAAGCGCGGCTGGTAGAAGCCTGCCCGATCGTACAAATGCCCGATCCACAGTGGTCCGGTGGCTCCTCCAATTGCATAAGCAGTCCAGGTGAGACCATAAAGCACGGAGAAGTGGCGGCGCCCGAAGTAACGAGCGAGCAGGTAGGGTCCCACATCGGCTTCACTGCCAAGCCCGATACCAAGAATCGCGGCGCCCACGATCGACATTGCACCGGACCCGGCGAAGGCAAGAATGAGCGTACCGGCGGACGCCAGCGCCAGAACAAATGTTTGTATTCGCTGCGGCGAGATGCGGTCGATCATCAGGCCGATGCCGAGTCTCCCGATGATGCCCGCTCCTCCGCGCACCGAAAGGGCTACCGCTGCGCTGGAAGCAGCGATGCCGTGCTGCGTGAGGACAGAAGCCAGGTTCGTGACCAGTCCGTTCTCGCTGAATGCGGAAAAGATCGTGATCCATGCGAGGATCCAGAACGGTGCGGTTCGCAGTGCAGCCCCAACCGTCATCCCCGGAGTCCGATGGTCCGCGCGGACGACGGCAGCCTCAGACCGGTTGCGCACCAGCAGGGCTGTCAGGGGCAGGCCCAGAAGGGCAATGCCCCCCAGCATCAGGAAGGCAGGGCGCCAGCCATGGTGTTCGATCATCCACTGGGTCAGCGGCGGGTACAAAATAGAGCCGACGCCGCTGCCGGTGAGCAGCAGCGCGAGCGCGAACCCTCTGTGCCTGGAGAACCAGGTCAGGATCGTTCGCGTGTATGCGAATTGCGCGGTTCCGTTCGCCACCAGCCCGAGCACGAAGAACCCGAAGTAGAACTGCCCGATGTGCGAAGTCAGCCGACTGAGAGACGCGAGAGCGATCGCAAAAATCACGATCGCCGGCAGGATGATGCGGCGCGGCGGGAAGCGATCGAGCAGGAAACCGATGCCCGGAGAGACGAGAGCGACTGTGATGGCAGCCAGCCCGAACGCGCCACCCATGGCCTCGCGCTTCCACCCGAATGAGGCATGGAGAGGGTCGAGAAAGAGGCTAAACGTGTACGGCACGATGGGAGCAAAGCTCACCATCACGCCTGTGAAAGCAGCGGCGAGAACGCCCCACCCGGCATAGCGGATCGAGCTTTCGCGGACTTGCGGAGCGGAGATCGTATTCATCCGTGGCCGAGCCATTTGCCGACGTGCGACTTCATCGAACGACCTCCATCGTTTCGAACTGGTCAGAGGCAGCCCCGCAGTGCTCTCTGATCGCTGCGGACCTCGGACAGAACATTAATATTGCACGGTCAGGCCTGTCTTCACACCCCGGGTGGGTGTCCTGGTCCACCCTTCGATTGAGACTACGAAGACGCCCGTTTGATTCGCCGAGTTGCGCAGCACCCGAAACACTTCGACCTTTTCGGCCGCCAGGAAACTGGAACTCGCCCCGTTCGCTCCAAACACAAAAGCCGCCTCCGAAGAGGCGGCTTTTGTGTTTGTTCCCGTCACTGTTACGGATAGATCCCGCGAATCTTCACCGCCTCAGCAACCCGGCCGATGCCCAGCATATTCGCCGCGATCCGCATCGGTACTTTGTGGTCCACGTGGATCTTCAGCACGTCCCGGAACGACGTATGCATCACCCTCTCCAGGCGGTTGTACACATCCTGCGCCTCCCAGAAAAGATGCTGCTCGTCCTGCACCCACTCGAAGTAGGAAACCGTCACTCCGCCCGCGTTGCACAGAATATCCGGAATCAAAAACACCCCACGGTTCTCCAGAATCCTGTCCGCTTCCGGCGTCACCGGCCCGTTCGCAGCCTCGCCGATGATCTTCGTATCGACCGCGCCTGCATTGCGAGCGTGAATCACATTCTCCAGCGCAGCCGGCACAAGAATGTCGCACTTCAGCCGCAGCAGTTCTTCCGGCCCAATGGGCTCGCTGTCCGGGAATCCCTCCACCTTGCCGGTGAGCGTCTTCAGATGAATCAGACTCGGAATGTCCAGCCCCTTTGGGTTGTAGACACCGCTCGAGGAATCGTTCACGGCGATCACAATCGCTCCGGCGTCGTGCAACAGTTGCGCCGCAACCGATCCCGCGTTGCCGAATCCCTGCACCACGACCTTCGCACCCTTCAGCGGAATTCCCAGATGCTCGCAGGCGCTCTGAATCGTGTAGAAGACTCCGCGGCCGGTGGCTTCGTTGCGTCCCAGCGATCCGCCCAGGCTGATCGGCTTCCCTGTCACCACGCCCGGAATCGGATAGCCCTTCGTCATCGAATAGGTGTCCATGATCCAGGCCATCGTTTGCGGATTCGTGTAAACGTCGGGCGCCGGAATATCCTGGTCCGGTCCAATCAGCGGCAGGATCGCGCTCGCATATCGCCGCGTCATCCTCTCCAACTCGCCCTGCGACATGTGTTTCGGATCGCACGTCACGCCGCCCTTGGCGCCGCCAAACGGAATATTCACCACCGCGCACTTCCACGTCATCCACGTCGCCAGCGCCTTCACTTCATCCAGCGTCACCTGCGGATGGTAGCGAATGCCGCCCTTCGCCGGTCCGCGCACCGTGCTGTGCTGCACCCGATACGCCTCGAAGCGATGAATGCGCCCGTTATCCATGCGAATCGGCACTGAGACGGTCAGCACCCTCTCCGGATACCTGATCATCTCCCGAATGTCCTGGCTTAGTTCCATTGCGTCGGCCGCGGAATCAAAATTGGCCAATGCAACGTCGTACGCGTTTTCCTGAACTGTCGTTGTCAGCATTCTCCTTCCCCTTTCCTGCCGGAAGCAGACTGCCGCTTCACCGCGCGCCGCGGCTTCACCAGCTCAACGATTCTTTCCCGGCGAGCGCCACTGCCTGCGGCTCTGCTTCCTGCTGTGATGGGAGCGCCGGAACCAGCCATTTCCGGTACTCCCGCAAATGTCCGCGCACCGCCTCGAAGTACAACCGCCGCACTTCGCGGGTGATTGCGCCAATTGCCCCATCGTTCACTGGCCGATGATCCACACGAACCACCGGCGCAATGCCCACCGCGGTCCCGGTCAGAAATAACTCATCGCACACATACAATTCGCTGCGGTCGATCGCCCGCTCATCTGTCGTCAGCCCCATCTCCCGCAGCGCCAGCTCCATCACCGAATCTCGTGTGATCCCCTCCAGCACGTTCTCCGTCACCGGCGGCGTCACAAGCCTGTCCCTACGCACCATAAATATGTTGCACGTCGCACCTTCTGCTACCTGACCGTTCTCGTTCAGCAACAGCGCCTCATCGAAACCGGCACGCCGTGCATCGTCGCTGGCCAGTGCGCTGTTCACATACGCTCCGCAGATCTTGGCCCGGGCCGGAATCGAATTGTCTTCGATTCGCCGCCAGGAGCTTACTCCTGCGTGCAGTCCCTTGTCACTTTGCAGATATTCACCAAACGGCAATGCGATCAGCGCGAATGCATCCTGATCGTCGGTCGCCACACCCACTCGTTCCGCGCACTTGTACGCCAGCGGCCGAACATAAACATCGCTGTGCAGCGAGTTTCGCCGCACCAGCTCTCTGGTGATCTCCGCCAATCGCCCCGCCGACAACGGCACATCGATGCGCAGAATCCCGCAGTTCTGCTTCCACCGTTCGTAGTGCTCCACCGGCCGCACCAGAAACAGTTGCCGCTCCGCGTGATCCCAGTACCCGCGAATCCCCTCGAACACCCCCGTCCCATAATGCAGCGCATGCGTCAGGATCCCCACCCGCGCCTCGCGCAGCGGCACATACTCCCCACCGAAATACACAATCAGATTCGGATCCGCCTCAGCCTTCATGACCCACCTCGTCCAGCGACTCCCGCAGTAGTTCTCGTCCCCGCCCCAGCGCCTTCTCATCCAGCTCCAGCCATTTCGCGCTCTTCACCAGGCGGCGCAGTGCCTCATCCACACTCTCCTGCGGCAGCGTGCCCGTGCACTCCAGCAGCGCACCCAGCATCACCATATTTCCCACCCGCTTGTCGCCCAGCTTGTCGGCGATCTCGATAAACGGCCTCGCCAGCACGCGAACATCGCTCCGCTCGCAACCCTCCGGCAGCGCCTGGCCGTTGTAGAGCACCCATCCGCCTGGCCGCACGCTCTCGTAGAACTTGTGCAGCGACGGCTCATTCATCGCCACCAGCACATCCGGCTTCATCACCAGTGGCGAATCGATCGGCTCTGCCGACAGCCGCACGTGGCAATTCGAAGTCCCCGACCGCATCTCTGGCCCATACGACGGCAGCCACGAAACCTCGAGACCCGCATCGAGCCCCGCCTCCGCCAGCACCTCACCCAACAGCAACACGCCTTGCCCGCCAAAACCCGCCACCCGCACCTGCAGATTGGTCGGCGGAGGCTTCACTCCCGGAGCCGCATGCCACTCCGCCATCGCATCGTCCGCGACTCCGACAATCTTCGGCACCTCTCCCAGCTCTGCGGCCGGCTCCGGCGCATTCCGTGCTTGCGCTTCCTTCGTCCGATCGCGCACCACGCCCAGCGGATACGTCTTCTCCATCACATCGCGCACCCAGTGCTGCGCGTCCACCGCCGACATCTTCCAGATCGTCGGACACGGTGACAGCACCTCGACCAGAGAAAATCCCAGACCCTTCACCTGGTTCTCCAGCGCCTTGCGCACCGCGCGATACGCCTGCGCCACCTGCTTGTTGTCTCCCAGCCCAACGCGCTCGATGTATACCGGCGCTTCCAGCGTCCCCAGCAGTTCGCTCACATGCAGCGGATAGCCCTCGTTCCCAGGATTCCTCCCGCCCGGTGTCGTCGTGCTCCGCTGTCCTACCAGCGTCGTCGGCGCCACCTGTCCGCCCGTCATGCTGTAGATCGCATTGTTCACAAAGATCACGCTGATGCTCTCACCGCGATTCGCCGCATGCAGAATCTCTGCCGAGCCAATAGCCGACAAATCCCCGTCGCCCTGGTAGCTCAGCACAATGCTGTCGGGCCGGCTGCGTTTCACTGCCGTCGCCACCGCCGGCGCGCGCCCGTGCGCCGCCTGCACATTGCCCACGTCGAAGTAGTAGTAGGCGAACACCGAGCATCCGACCGGGCTGATCAGGATCGTCCGGTTCTGAATCCCCAACTCATCGATCGCCTGCGCCACCATCTTGTGGATCGTGCCGTGCCCGCACCCCGGGCAATAATGCGTCTGGTGCTGCATCTCGTCCTTGCGCTCGAAATTCTCGTAGAACGCTTTGGGTCGCGATTGCGCTATCTCATACAGTGTTTCCGTCTCGCTAGACATGGGCCACCACCCTGCTTTCCCTCAGACGTCGCGCCTCTGCCTGCACAAAGGCCAGCACCTCTTCGTGCGTTGGAACATTCCCGCCCACCCGGCTCAGAAACTCCACCGGCCGCGCTCCATTCAGCGCCAGTCGCACATCCTCGAGCATCTGCCCGTTGCTCATCTCCACCACCACAAACACCTTCGCCCGCTTCGCAACCTTCTCGAAATTCGCTGTCGGAAACGGAAACAGCGTGATCGGCCGCAGCACGCCAACGCTGTATCCCGCCGCACGCGCCTCCGCCGCCACCGCCTTCAGAATCCTCGCCACAATTCCGTAGCCCACCAGCACCACATCGGCATCGTCGGTGTACAACTCCTCCGCCCGCGCCTCCAGCCGCTGCGCCACGCAGTACTTCGCCTCCAGCTGCCGCACATGCGCCTCAAGCTTGTCGCTGTCCAGATAGATCGAGCTGATCAGATTCCCCCGCGTCTCTTCCGTCCCCGCCACCGCCCACTTCGGCAGCGCCAGCTCGGTCGCCGTCTGCGGAAAGTCCACCGGCTCCATCATCTGTCCGATAAACCCATCGGCCATCAGCACCACCGGATTCCGGTACCGGTCCGCCAGCTCAAACGCCAGCGCCGTCAGGTCCGCCATCTCCTGCACCGAATGCGGCGCCAGCACCAGCGTTCGATAGTTTCCATGGCCGCCGCCCTTCACCACCTGGTGATAATCGCTCTGCTCCGACGCGATATTCCCCAGCCCCGGACCCGCGCGCGTAATATCGGCGATCACGCACGGCAGCTCCGCGCCCGCCATGTAGCTGATCCCTTCCTGCATCAGGCTGATCCCCGGCCCGCTCGACGCGGTCATCACCCGCACCCCCGCGGCCGACGCGCCGTACAGCATATTGATCGCCGCGACTTCGCTCTCCGCCTGCAGAAAGATCCCGCCCACCTTCGGCAGATACTCTGCAGCAGACTCGGTGATCTCGCTCGCCGGTGTGATCGGATACCCGTAGAACCCACGGCACCCCGCCAGCACCGCGGCCTTCACAATCGCCTCGTTCCCCTTCATCAGTTGCCGGCTCATGGCGTCACTCTTTCGTCCGCAAACTTACCAGCGGCCAGTCCTCGCGCCAGCCGCAGCACCGTAATCGCTCCCGGCTCCGGGCAAATCAGAAAGCACATCCCGCAACCGGTGCAGCCCGCCCCCGCATACGCCGCCGTGCGATAGCCGTACGGATTCAGGTGATCGCTCAGATGAATCACCTTCGGCGGACACGCCTCGATGCAAAGCCCGCAGCCCTTGCACTCATCCGTGTCGATTCGCAGTGACCCTCGATCCCGCTTCGCAGTCTCCGCCATCGCAGCCTCCTCCCTAAGCCCGCTCCACCAGCACACCCGCCGGCTTGCGTTCCAGATAATGCGCGCGCACCGCAAAGTCCTCCAGTTCCGCCTGGAACCGCGGATCGGCAATCTTTATCAGCGCTTCGGCCCTCTCCCGCAGCGTCTTGCCATGCAGATAAGCGATGCCATGCTCGGTCACCACGTAGTGCACATCTGCGCGCGACGTCACCACGCCCCCGCCCGGCTCCAGCATCGGCACAATACGCGACAGCTTTCCCTCGCGCGCCGTCGACAGCAACGCGATAATCGGCACTCCGCCCTTCGACCGCGCCGCGCCGCGAATGAAATCCACCTGCCCGCCGAACCCGCTGTAGGGCTTCGTCCCCAGCGAATCCGCACACACCTGCCCGGTCAGATCCACCTGCAGTGCCGAATTGATCGCCACCATCCGGTCGTTCCGCGCCACTACAAAGGGATCGTTGGTGTAGGAGATCGACCGGAACTCGAAGCTCGGATTCTGATCGATAAAATCGAACAGCCGCTTCGTCCCCAGCACAAATGCCGCCACCGCCTTGCCGCGATGCAGCGACTTCCGCTCCCCGTTGATGATCCCCGCCTCCATCAGCTCGATTACGCTGTCGGAAAACATCTCCGTGTGAATCCCCAAATCCCGCTTCTCGTCGAGGCAGGTCAGCACCGCTTCCGGAATCCCGCCGATCCCCGTCTGCAGCGTCGCCCCATCCGGAATCAGGGACGCCACATTGCGCGCCACTTTCAGATGCACATCGGTGAACGGCTCGCTCTTCAGCTCCAGCAGCGGACGCGATGTCTCCACCAGCGCCGTGATGCGGCTCACGTGAATGAACGTGTCCCCATGCGTGCGCGGCATCTGCTCGTTCACCTCGGCGATCACAATCCCGGCGCAGCGCGACGCCGTCAGCGTGCAGTCCACCGTCGTCCCCAGGCTCACATACCCATGCTCATCGGGCGGCGATACCTGCATCAGCACCACATCGAGCGGCAGCTGCCCGCTCAGAAACAGCCCTTCAATTTCGCTCAGAAAAATCGGCGTGTAGTCCGCGCGCCCCGCACACACCGCCTCCCGGACGTTCGCCCCCAAAAACAACCCACGGTGGCGAAAGACTCCCTGGTATTCCGGCTTTGTGTAGTCGGCGCTGCCCAGCGTCATCATGTGGACGATCTCCACATCGCGCAGAGCGCCCGCACGCGCCACCAGCGCCTTCACCAGGGTCGACGGCGTCCCCACCCCCGACTGAATCCAGACGCGCGCCCCCGAACAAACCGCCCCCAGAGCCTGCGCCGAAGTCATGCGCCTGCTGCCGTATTCTTCTTTCCAGCTCATGCACCTGTCTCCGCCACGCATCCCGGCTGGTGATGAGGACGGATAAACCCTGCGGAATCAGGTGCCAATAATCATGCTGCGACTCCGGGCACCGGCAGGGGTCTCACGCCTCAAAACCTTCGTAAGCTACGCTCACGATGGCGGATTAGCAGTGACGAGCATCACGACGATCTGGTGGCACCCAGGGCGGTGCCCCGTTCCTGAACTACCGGCAACTCGTGTTGCCAGCCGCTGGGAACGTCAGAAACGTAAGACTGGCCGGCGCCAGCCGCAGCGTCCCTGCCTGCTCGGGTTTGCCTTCGATCGGCGGCAGAGAACCATCCGCACCGGCATGCAGTTCTGTTCCGTTCAGCAGGGTCTTTTCCGAACTCAGCGCCTCGGCCATCAGCGTGTAGCGCCGGGCCTCACCAGCGATCGTCAGGCCGTGTTCTTTCGTCATGTCGGTGTTGATGGCCAGCAGCGTAACGCCGCCTGGCATCCCCGTCATGCATTGCGCGTAGATCCGAAGCGTCGAATCGCCGGCACGCGGGTCGAGCACCACCGGCCCCATCAGGCGCTTCCACAGCAGAGCCGCCCAGTAGTCGGGTCGGGGCTCAAAGGTTCCCTCACGAAGAAGCCCATAGTCGCTCGCGTCCAGAGTATTGCGCATCACCACCTGCACGCCCTTCTGCGCCAGCGTTCCCAGTTGGTTCAGAAACCGGAACGTGTCGGCAAACTGTGCGGCAAAGGGATCGCCTCCGCACGCCGCCTCTCCCGTTTCGTTCAGCCAGAGCGCTTTGCCAGGCAGATAGCGGTCGCGCAGGCCGGCGTAAAACGCCTCCGCCTTGTCCGTTCGATCCAGCCACTCCGAGGAGAGAGCGTTTCCAATCTCCATCTTCCCGCCGCAGCGATGCGAGACCGCTCCATAAAAGTGATACGAGAATGCGTCGAAGATCGACCCCGTCGCCTGCAACAGATCGTCCGAATGCAGAAATGTGATCTGCGGCATATGCGCGCCCGCCGGCATCAGCGACACTCCCTCGCCCACACTCCCCGGTCCCAGGAAAATCGTCTGTGGCGATTCTTTCCGGATGAATGCTCCAAAAATCTTCGCATCGCGCCCAAACTCGGCGGCGTTGTATCCCTCCGGCGCGCCGCCCGCCGACGGAAAATTTGGCTCATTCATATACTCCGCTGCAGCAATGCTCCCGCCGTTGGCCCGTGTGTAATCGAGCAGCGCCTTTGCCTGTTCGGGCTGCCATATTCCATCCGCGTTGCGGGTGCCCGGACTGACCGCAAACGAGGTCACCACTCGCGCATCGGCTGCCTGAGCAAAGTCGATGACGCCCTTCCACTCGGCACGCGTCAGAACGCTTTTGAAACCTTCCGGCGGCTTCGCCAGAGCCGGCTGATCGTCGTTCTGGAAATATGTGCTGTTCTCCCACGTGCCGCTCACCCTGATGTAGGAGGGTCCCAAAGCCGCAGCCAGCTTGCGCAGCCGCCCGTTGCTCAGGTCGAGCGGCGGCCGATACTCATACAGCATCGAAGCAGCGCCTGGCTGACTGTCCCCCGGCGCCGGCTTTTCGCCATTCGCCGCAGCCCGAGCCAGCGAGGCATACGGTCTCCAGAATCGACCGCCCGTCACTTCCACCATCTCAACGTTGTAGGAGAGATACCGCGCATCGACAGTGCCGAGTTTGGCCATGGACCGGGGATCGACCTTCACCGGCGGAACTTGCTGCCCAGCCAAAGCTGGCGAAAATCCCGCCAGGAGACAAAGCCATCCCCCGAGCCTTCTGGCCGTCCGGCTCCCTCTGTGAATCCTCATCCCATCCCTCCTCGAACGCCATGTCCCGCTCTGGCGCCGCTGCCATGGTACGCCCCGCGATGGGCGACCTGACCGGCTACTGCCGGGGTTGATCAGCGTGCGGCGCGTTCCCCGGACCTGAGATCTGCTCGTAGACATTCTGATAGGACTGTTTCTTCATCGTGCCCACCAGCGCCGCCTCAGCGCGCGCTTTCTCCGGTTGTCCCATCGCCTGATAAAGCCGCGACAAACGCCAGTGCGGATCGGTGTCCTTCGGATTCTGTCTGATCGCCGTCAGATACTGCGCCAGCGCGTCCTCATTGCGTCCTTCCGCAGCGTAGATAATTCCCAGATCCAGATGACCGAGCTCGATCGAGGGATCGCTCTTCAGAGCGCGCTCCAGTTCCGGCTGCGCGTGCTTGTTGTCCTCGAGATGCACGTAGCAGTCGGCGAGGTAAACGCGTGCCTGGGCATGCGACGGATCGTTCTCGAGGTCCGCCTCGAACTCGGGGATCGCATCGGCGTAGCGTTTCTGCGTCAGCAGCAGATAGCCCACGGCAAAGTGAACGAAAGGCTCTTTCGGATTGGCCTTCTCGGCAGCCTGAAACTGGGCCAGTGCGCCCATGTCGTCTCGCGTCGCGTCCAGCGCTTCGCCAGCCAGCATGTCCGCCTCCGCAGATTCCGCGTTCAGGGTCAGAATCTCGCGGTAGGTATCCATGACGCACGAATACTGTTTGGACCACATACAGCTGTGCGCCAGCGTGAGCCGCAGTTCCAGATTCTGCTTGTCGTGCGCAGCCGCCTCCCTGAGATAAGGCACCGCTTCGGAATACTCTCCCAGCCCGTAATACGCCATCCCGATCAGCAGGCGCAGTCGCTGCGCCTCGGGCGAGTCGGGCGGCGCCGCTTTGAGGAGCGCATTGAATTCCGGGATCGCCTCTTTCGGCCTGCCGCCTTTGAACAACGCCAGTCCCAGATTCAGCCGCAGTCCGGGCACGTTGGGATTCATGCGCAGGGCCCTGCGATAGAGCGGGATCGCCTCCGCGTAATGTTCCTGGCGCGCCTCCAGAAGGCCCAGGTGCGCGTATGGTTCCGGGTCGGCGGGATGCAGCTTGCTCCAGGCCCGCCATGCCGCCTCAGCTTCGCCGATCTTGTTCTGCTGTTCCAGGGCCAGCGCGGTTTGCCGTGAAGATCCAGCCTGAGCCCCTTGTCCCCAGCTCGTGGCCGCAACTGCGACGCTCACGATTCCTGCGAAAACGACTCGCTTCATTCCCACGCTACCCATCGTAATCGTCAGTGACCCTGGGTTTCATGCACCTTCATCGGTGACGCTGCGGACGTGCGTATCCAGGCAATGCCCCATAGCTGGTTCCAGCTTCCTGCTTCGATCTTTCTGCTCAAAAGCAAAAGGGCGCGGCAGGAAATCCCGCCGCGCCCCGGTTGAAAGGCTCAGGCTAGAAGACGATCTTCCCGCCCAGTTCCATGACACGCGGACCCCAGTCGTTGTTCACCCAGCCGAAGTTGTTGCCATTCTGCGTGGTGTTCAGGTTCTGGAACTCTGCGTGGTTGAAGGTATTGAACGACTCGAACCGCAGCTCCAGGTGAGCCCGCTCGGTCATTTCGAAGGATTTGTACAGCGAAGTGTTGAAGTTCACACGGCCCGGGCCCACAACCGCATCCTTGTGGCTGTTGCCGAACCCGAGGTTCGGGCCGCCGTTCCAGGCTGCGATGGGAGCCGCGAACTGCGAGCCGTCAAACCACCCCTTCACGTTCTTGGGATAGTGGACCTTGCCGCTCACATTGGCACGGTTTGCGTAACCACCGCCCAGTCCGATCGTGTCACCCGCACCGGTAAACCCGATGCCGGTAGAGTTGGTCGGCGGCGTTCCGCTCTCGTCGATGAAGTTTCCTGCGATCTCCCAGCCTCCCGCAATGGACTTCACCAGTCCCTGCGAATGAAGGAAGATCGGCAGCTGGTAGACGTAGTTGGCCTGCACGATGTGGCGGCGGTCATAGTTGCCCGCGCCCTTGTCGTACTTCAGCACCCACGGATTGCTCACGCAGCACGCGTTGTCCGCGTTCTGGATGTCAATCTCGTGCGAGTAAGTGTAGTCCAGTTCGCCGCTCAGGCCCCAGTGGTTCTGCACGCGGAGTCCTGCCTGCAGACCGTTGTAGCTGCCGTTGGTGTTGGTCTCCATCGCGGTGATGTCGCCATACCCCTGATAGGTCCTGAACGATTGACTGTTGTTGGCCGTTGGACCCTGACCCGAAGTTGGCAGCGTAACCAGCTGGCCGTGGCCGTTGGTGTAGGACGCAAGACTTCCGCCCTTTTGCCGAACTGCCAGATCCGTAGTCAGCGGGAAGTTGTTGTCATGCCGGTACTCTTCCTGGTGCCAGGCCAGGTTACCGACATACTGCACAACCAGAACCACCGAGGGGCGAATTTCGCGCTGCACACCCAGGCTGTACATGGCCACCGCAGGATCCGGGAACTTCTGCGCCATCTCGTACTGGCCTCCCGGTGCGAACGGCTTGCTCGCAGTCTGTCCATTCGTAATGCTCGTGTGCGGATCAGTGAAGTACACCTGGTTCGCCGTCGGTGAGTAAGAGAACGGCGAGTCGGTCGCGCTGTTGTAGATCAGGTTGCCCTGCATGCGCTCGTAGAACGTCCCGAAGCCGCCGCGGAGAACGGTCTTGCCGTCTCCGAACAGGTCATCCGAGAAGCCAATACGAGGCTGCCAGGTGTTGTAGTAGTTGCTTACCAGGGCCCGCGGGATACCCGCCTGGCCGGCAAGGTCCATTCCGTTCACGTACGCCGGAGCGGTCGCGCCATCCACGGTAAACGTCGAGAAGCCCGGGCCCGTTGAGAGCATCGAGTTATCCGTGTTCCAGAATGGCGTCAGCGTGGGCGAGAAGTGCGACGGGTTGAAGTTGGCGATGTAATTGTTGCGCTCCCAGGCCTGCGGCAGAGCGTCATAGCGTATACCGAGTTGCAGCGACAGCCGTGGGTTCACGTGCCAGGTGTCCATGCCGTATACCGACGGTGTCTGGTTCACGTAGTGCCGGATCGGCAGCGCGCTCTGCTGGTTGTAGCTGCCAGCGAGGCCGAGCAGCATATCCATGATCGCGTCGCCCTGCACGCAGCCCGCAGCCGTTTTGTTCGCCTGGCAGGTTGCTGAATCCAGGTTGCTCGTGTACTGAATGCTGTTGTTGCCTTTAAAGGTGAACAGCCCGTTTCCGTTTCCAAACAACTGCTGGTTCTTGGTGTAACGGTTGTAGCTGAAACCAAACTTGAGCGCATGCTTGCCCATGTTGTACGAGACATCTACCTTGGGCTCATAGTCCTCGGCCGCGTTGTGCCATGGAGCCGATCCCATTTCCAGGTTGGTGTTGTACGGAGCGCCCCAGTCCGCCGAGATTATCTCGTTGGTCCGGCCGTTGTTGAAAAAGCTGCTGCCGGTCCATCCCGATAGCTGCGCGGAGTTTGCACTGTTGATGATGTCGATGATGTTGCCGTCGTAGTTCATGCTGGCTTCAACAAGAAGCGTCGGCGAAATGCTGCCGCTCAGCTTGATGGCGCCGCTGTTCGACGGGGTGATCTCCGAGCTGGTCACTGTGTTGTAAGTATCACCATCCCATCCCAGCATCGGCTTGGGGTTGTGATCCTGGTCCTGCTCATGCATGTAGTGAGCCATCAACGCCCACTTGTCGGTGAATTTATGATCCACGCGCACGATGTCGTCGCGCACCTTGATGGGCGAGTTGACGGTCTCAACCGACTGGTCGTTTGCGTTTCCCGGAGGCGGCAGAAGATGGGCATTCAGGAAACGAACCGCGTTCGCGTCAAAAAGAGAGGCCGGGATCGTATTGTTCGGGAATGGCTGTCCCGGAGTCAGACCCGCCGCTGTCAGCTTGGCATTGAACGCCGCATCGCCAACGTTCGGTACCACAATGCCCAGCGGCGTGGAGGTTGAAGAGATATTGAAGCGCGGATTCACGTAATGCAGGGCCTGCCCGGCAGTCGGAATATCCGCCGTCGGCAGCGTGTTGTTCGTGTTCGTCGAAGAGCCCTGCTTGATGTTGCGCCACTCTTCGTTCACAAAGAAGAACGTCTTGTTCCGGTTGGCGTTGTAAACGCCAGGAATCCACACCGGACCGCCGATGTTGAAGCCGTAGACGTTGTAATCCAGCGCCTGGCGCGGAGTGTAAGCGCTCGGGCCGGATTTGTTGAACTTGTTGAAATAGTCGTTCGCGTCGTAATCCGTATTGCGGTTGAACTCGTAACCGGTG
>Ga0335073_10003695_pt1 | contig 21369 bp, 10 predicted proteins | sample Lox_Sample_22_FD_207093 | JGI IMG/M metagenome (GOLD analysis project Ga0335073, IMG submission 207093) | Soil microbial communities from Loxahatchee National Wildlife Refuge, Florida, United States - Lox_Sample_2.2 | ecosystem: Environmental > Terrestrial > Soil > Wetlands | place: USA...
TCATGGGAAAATCAGGTCCGAAAGTTGCCGGATTGGTATCAACGACCGGATCGAGACCATTCTCCATGCAAAAGTTCGCCGCTCCCGAAATCCATTCGTCTCCCAGCTTGTACAGGCCGTCCACGTTGCCTCGTATGTCAAAATAGGTGCGTCCCCACAATCCGTCCTGTTCGGCTTCAACGGATTTTTTCACCAAACCCATTGCAATGTCCGGCCCCGGCCCATCAAGCCGGGTCACCAGGAATATGCCGTTGGTCGGATCCAGCAGCGCCGCGTTTGTGCAGCCGTACAGCCGGTTTATCATGGGCCCCGACAATCGCTCGTTGTTTTCAATCAACGGCAGCCATGCCAATTCTGAATCCACCGAAGCGCGATTCCCCTGAAAGAGGTCGGGCACAGACGTGTTTTGCGGTTCCCGGATGCTCGGGTCCTCATCGATCCGTAGCGGAACGCCATAACACAACACCGCGTAGCGGACTTTGGATGCAATCACACATTGCACAAAGTGAACGGCCACTCCAGTTGCTCCCTGGATGGTCGATTCGCCAAATTTCCATAACCCGGCTGACTGCAGTTTTTCAGCCAGGGGCAATTGCAGGTCGCTTTTAAATTCGTCCCGGGACATGTCTTCAGTGTCCGGCAATCGGAAGCCAAAAACCTGCTTCGCGGGTACGTGCCGCATTTTGGCATAATATTCGGCCACGTCCCTGGAGGCGGGCATATTTGCATTATAGACGACAACCACTTCGTCGCCGCCGGCCCGGGCAAAGCCGGGCGCGAAAGCCAAAAGCAGCAAGGCGAATCGAACAAAAACTTTCATCATTTCCCTGCAATTTGACGCGGACCGCGGGAGAATGTTGTAAAATAATTCATTCAGTTCCGAATAGCGCCTCGCGCATTCCGGCCACTGGACGGTTTTTAGCCTTGTTCCAATAGCGAAAACCGGCGCTCCAATCCCAGATGGCCCACCCGATTTTGTCCTCCGCCAAAGCTTTCCGATAGGCCGTGTAAAGGCGCGCGCGAGAGTCCGGGTCCGCCTTCGTAAAACATCCAAATTCGCCCAGATGAACGGGACGCCCGTAATAATCCGACCATTCACGCACGTACTTCAATCTGCCTTCAAATGCCCTCGGACTGCTTGGATTTTCTTCTGCGGGCAAAGTATTGTAACGATGGATCCAGTCCAGGGCGGATTGGGGCAGGTGAAGCGACGGGTCCGGTGTCAGGGGCGTGGCCGGTGGTCCGGGAAATTGGATTCCCGTCTGCCGCGGCATTGGCCCGGCCCACGTCGCGCCCTGGTGGGTGAACATAAACGGTTCGTAACTATGGACCGACACGATCACGTTGTTGTCGGACGGCAGGACCAGATTTTTTAATTCAGTGATCGAACCCCATCCGCCCGGCTCCACAAAAATGGTGCGCCGCGGATTGGTCCGTCGAATTTCTTTTATGGCCCGCGCGTAGATCGGGTTCATGATGGCGGTCGTCGCATTGGCATGGGGCTCATTGTCCAGCTCGAATGCCAATTGATTCGGAAATTTTTTGTAATATCGCGCGATCTGATTCCAGATTTTCAGAAACTCATCGGTGGTTGCTTCCGGATTTTGGTCAAGGTCGTCAAAATCATGAATATTGATGATGACGGCCAGGCCGGCGGCCAGGGCGTTGGTGACGGCAAAATCAACGCGCGAAAAAATTTCCGGCGACAGTGCGTAGTCCGGCGCCGGCCCGGTGTAATACTGCCAGCCAATCGGTATTCGAACATGGTCGAAACCTTCACGTTTCATTATATCAAATTCCGGCGCCAAAACCGTGACACCCCATTGGGAATCCGGCGGCGCTTCGAGATAATTGCCCAGATTAACCCCATGCATGAACAATTTCGCTTCCTGCCACGCCGGCGAATTGAAATCTGTCAGCCGTCGCATCTGGGGCGGATTCGATGGAGTGAATGTGTCATCATCGGTTTGTCCCATGGCTGAGATATTCGTCAAAGCGAATGCCAGCAAAGAAAAAGCTAGAAAGATTGAAGTTCCATTCAGAGCGCGATATTGGCGCATTGTCTCAAACCATGGATAGGCATTTCCATCCAATCCATGAACCAATGCAATTGCCCATCGCAGCCAACCATCGGCGAACAATTCTCCCTCTCCCAGCGGGAGAGGGCCGGGGTGAGGGAGAGTCGTTCGAACGAGTATGTCATGCGGTTTTTGGAAAGGGCGGCCGATAGTAGCCCATGGCAAGCGAGTCTTGGCGAGTGACGCTGCCACCGCGAATCGAATCTGCGGCGCCATCTCCGCCCTTGTCCTCTCGGACGCAGGCGATCCACGATAAGCAGTACAAAGCGATACACGTGCCACAACCGTTCGGCGGCACATCCATAATGGTATCAGCATCGGAACATTGTCACGCACGATTTGGCGGCTTGCAATAAATAGATTTAGTGACAGGTGCTGATGGGCGCATCTCACTTTTTGTGGAGGCAGGTTCAGGCTACGCCGTCCCATTTACGAAAACCGATATGCGCCTGGCTGATGCGATGAATTTTTCCTTTTTCCCTTTTCCCTTTTCCTTTTTAATTCTGCCTCTATGACCATTGCGTTGCGGGTTTTTGTCGTAAGTGCTTCGTTGGCTGTGATTTCCCTGCACGGGACACCCCTCCCCGTGGATGATGCGTGGCCGATCGTCGGGACCGCCGGGCACGGCCATACCTATCCGGGCGCGACCATTCCTTTTGGATTCGTGCAACTCAGCCCGGACACGCGAACCGCAGGATGGGATGCCTGTTCCGGCTACAACTACGCGGACTCGACAATCTCAGGCTTCAGCCATACGCACCTTTCGGGCACGGGCGGCGCGGACCTGGGCGAAGTTCTCATTATGTCCGTCACCGGTTCTCTCGATAAGACGAATTACGCTTCGAGCTTTTCACATGACAACGAATTGGCCCAACCGGGCTTTTATCGGGTGCATCTGGACACCTACGGCATTGAGGCCGAACTCACCGCCACAGCCCATTGTGGGATGCATCGCTACACCTTTCCCAGGTCGCACGACAGCCACATTCTTATTGATTTAATTCACGGCATCGGCGACCGCAAACCCGAGTGGGCAACACTGAAGGTTGAAAATGATCGGCTCATTACCGGCGAACGCCAGGACAGGGGCTGGACACAAAAGACCATTTATTTCGCCATCGAATGTTCGCGCCCGTTCAAACAATTTGGCATCGAACTCGACGGCAAGCCGCTCGCGCCCGGCCAAACGGAAGCTAAAGGCAAAAATATTTGGGCGCACCTGGACTATCGCACCCGGTCTGATGACAGGATTATTTTGCGCGTTGGCCTTTCGCCAACGAGCATCGAGGAAGCCAAAAAGAACCTGCGATCGGAAATTCCGAATTGGGACTTCGACGCTATTTGCGCTGCCGCCCGCAATGATTGGGAGCAGAACCTATCACGCATTGAAATTGAATGTTCGAATCCGGAAATCCGGCGCACGTTTTATTCGGCGCTCTATCATACCATGATGGCCCCTACTCTTTACAACAACACGGACGGCTCCTATTGCGGCGCGGATAAACAGGCGCATCCGTACGCCGGCTTTCAGGATTATTCCACGTTCTCGATCTGGGACGTCTATCGCGCCGAAATGCCCTTGCTGACGATTGATGAGCCCGATCGCATGAATGATTTTGTGCAAAGCCTGCTCGCCGAATACCGGCAATCGCCCGAGCATCTTCTCCCTCACTGGCCGCTGGCGAACCACGATACGGGTTCCATGATCGGTTATCATTCCGTTTCGATCGTTTACGACGCGTACGCGAAGGGTTTTCGCGGATTTGATCCGGAATTGGCTTACCAGGCCGTGCGCGACACCGCCATGAGCGGACGGAATCGGCAGGATGAATATCAAAAGTATGGCTATGTGCCGTGGAAACCGGCCGGACCGCCTAAAAGCGGCCAGGCGACATCGAGCACGCTGGAATTTGCCTACGATGACTGGTGTGTCGGCCAGATGGCAAAGGCCCTGGGCAAATCCGATGACGCGCAATTCTTCCTGAAACGGTCGCAAAATTATCGGAATGTTTGGGACCCTGCCACGCAGTTCTTCCGCTCGCCCAAACCGGATGGAACGTGGCTGGAACCGTTTGATCCGCTGCAAGTGGCGCGGCGCGACAACGTTGCCCAGGGATATTACACCGAGGCCGATGCATGGGAATATATGTTCGCCGTGCCGCAGGATGTGCCGGGCATGATCCAGCTTTACGGTGGAAATGAAGCATTTATCAAAAAGCTCGACGAATTTTTTGACCAGGACTCCATCATGCACGATTGGCGCATCGATGTGACCGGCCTGGTTGGCCAGTACTCGCAAGGCAACGAGCCGGACGAGCATTGCCCGTATCTCTACGCCCTCGCCGGCGCGCAATATAAAACCGCCGCCCGCGTGCGCGACATCCAGCTCACGCAGTATGACGCCTCGCCCGAAGGCCTGGATGGCAACGACGACTGCGGCCAGGTCTCGGCCTGGTATGTCTGGAGCGCGCTAGGCCTTTATCCCGTAAACCCTGCCAGCGGCATTTATGTCATCGGCAGCCCGCTCGTCCAGAAAGCCGTGATTCATTTGGACCCGAAGTATTATAAGGGTGGCACGTTCACAATCATCGTCCATAGCGATACGCAGTACGCGCCGGCGGCCCGCATGGACAACTACATCCAATCCGCCACGCTCAACGGCCAGCCTTTGAACCGGCCCTGGATTACACACGACGAAATGGTGAATGGCGGGACCTTGGAATTGACGATGGGGGTCTTGCCGAATACCGACTGGGGAACGAGGAGATGATAAGGTGAACGACAGGGGAACAAATATGAAATGTCATAATTCTAGGACTGACCCCTCCAAAACCGTGATTTCATCAGGCCAGTGCCACGCCGATTGGGGTAGGAAACGTATCGAAGCTTTGCAGACGATGCTTGAGGTCAAAGAGAGGCGGCTCGAAAAGAAGCGCGCAAACAAATAGGCAGCGGCTTGAGCTCTCTGGCGCTGAAATATTCGTGCATCAACGAATATCGAATCTGCCAAATGCTGCGGCCGTACGGCATCAAACCCTCAACGGTAAGAATCGGAAAGCAAATCAACAAAGGATATCACAAAGCCGATTTTTGGGATGCGTTTCGTCGTTATGTGCCAAGGGCCGACAGGGGAGAGTGGATTGCGGAGTTGGAGCGCCGGGTAAATCTTCAAAAAGAAGCGAATGCCGAAGCCCGGAAAGAGGCCCGGAAAAATCAGGAGCAGGATGACGAACAGTTTATGGGGGAATTATATGAGAAGTTGAAGAAGCGGTAAACCAAGCCGGTGAAGAAATCCGCTTGCAATTAGGACACTACCGAACGAGCGCAGGGCTTGACAAGTAAACAGAATAATCACAAGCTGGCGCGTGATGAGAACGCTATTGCTGCTGCCCTTTTTACCCGTGCTGGCGGTCACTGTGTCGGCGCAAAACCTTTTTGTGGCGGACAAGGGCAGCGGGAACATTTTCGAGTTCACTCCTGCCGGGGCGAAGAGCACGTTTGCATCGGGGTTGGATTTTCCATTTGGGTTGGCGTTTAATAGCGTGGGCACCCTGTTTGTTGCAAATTCCGAAGGAAATAATATTAGCGAAATCACTCCGGGCGGAGTGCAAAGCACTTTTGTTTCTGGCCTGGATCAGCCAACTGGAATGGCATTTAACAGTGCAGGCGATCTGTTTGTGGCACAGGGAGGATTCGCCGCCGGCAGTATCGTCGAAATTACTCCCAGCGGACAAATGAGTACTTTTGCCTCAGGGTTGGTTGACCCATGGTCCCTGGCTTTTGACAGTGCCGGCAATCTGTTTGTGTCGATGTGGGCAGCCAAAGCAATCAAGGGTATATTACTGAAATTACACCCGGTGGAGCACAAAGCACGTTCGCATCGGGACTGAATGAACCTAATGGCCTTTCCTTCAATAGCGCGGGAAATTTGTTCGTGTCGGGCGGCGGAGAAAGTGGCTACGTTTATGAATTCTCTCCCGGCGGAGCGGAAAGCACATTCGCTTCCGGTCTTCTATTTCCCTCAGGTCTATCGGCGTTTAATAGCGCCGATGACTTGTTTGTGACGGGTGGTAGCGGTGGAACCGGCAATGGAGTTATCTATGAGGTCACTCCGGGTGGGGAGGAAAGCACATTTGCCACAGGATTGTATGTGCCGGCAGGATTGGCGTTCCAGCCGGTGCCCGAACCTTCTGCATTGGTAACGCTGGCTGCCGGCATAGCTGCTTTGGTGGTTCGTCGCCGTCGGGGTCTTGCATAAATTTGCGCCTGACAGTCCGCGAAGCAAAAAATTACCGGGGAATGGTGTGCGCGTCGCGGCAGTCCCGTGGTGCAAAAGGTGATGATCACTGATGATAAAAAATATCCTGGTGCCTTTGACGAGCGATGACGTGTCCAATTCCAGGACGAACCCCTTGCCTCGTTGATGTCCAATTTCAGGACTGGTCTTTATCCGACAGCATTGTCATTGCCATAGTGAAACATTGTCGTTTACTGTGACCGTGAACGTTGCTGCTCGCATCGATGGCATCCGCATCGGCTTTAACTCTGGAAATACGAAGGGATAAATCAACAATCCGGCGGCAATGTTTGATTGCCACGGTCACGGACTAAAATAACTTTGACATTATTTGACAAAGTTTGACTTATAGAGTAGAGTAAACTGGAGTGATTTTTTCTTCGAAAGGCCTTGCAAAATAAGGCGTTTGGCCAATGTCGGGCAATCCCAATGGTTTGTTGCGGGTACGGTTAATGCTCCAGTCGGTTTTGGGTATGTGCAATGCCTCGTCAAGTTTAGGCTCGGCCGGAAGCCGTGGGATCACTGCTGCTACGGGACAACTTCAAACGCGTCATTTTGCGGTCTTCTTGTGGTTATTGCTTTTGTGTTTGACCCGCGCGAGCGCAACCCCGGAAACGCAACCGATTCAAACGAACCTGGCGGTCATTGTGCAACATGCGCCGAGTTTGAATGGCTGTAGCGTTATCAACGGCTCATTGCAACAACTCGACGGCGAGAATGTTACGCTCAACAGCGGATTTGAAATGACTGGAGATTTGTTGGTGCCGGGTACGCCAACGGTCGTCATCCATGGCAGGCCGTTTTATGCCGGAACAGTCCCCGGAGACGGCAGTACTTCGCCGTCCGGCTACAAAGTCACCCTCGACGCGAATTGTTCCTTCAATTATCTGCGAACCCGGACAACGCCGGTCACATTGCCAATGGTATCGAAGCCGGCATCACCAACAGGCACGCGGAACGTAATCATTTCCCGCGCCGGTCAATCGATTGGCAACCCGGACACGTTACTGGATCTGACTTTGTCCGGGAACGTTGGACTCATTTCAGTTCCTCCCGGGACTTATGGAAATTTTACAGCGAACTGCGGCGCGGGTTTGGTCATTGGCGTAGCCGGCGCGGTTCAGCCGGCGACTTATAATCTGCAGAATTTGACTCTCAACTCGAATGCGAAGTTGGAAGTCGTTGGCCCGGTCATTTTGACAGTGGCCAATGGATTCACAGTTAATGGCCCTGTCGGATGTTCAAAGCATCCGGAGTGGCTGCAACTGAATATCGCCTCCGGCAATTTGACTCTCAACTGCGGCTCCATCGTCTATGGTCAGGTCGCGGTGCCCAAAGGCGAGGTCACCATTAATGGGAATGCCGCGCTCGTGGGCACGTCGATCAGTGCGAACTTTGATTTAAACTGCGGCGGGGTTGTGCGGTGGTACGGCGGCGGAACGGTGCAAGCCCTTCTGCCGCCGGTCGCCACAAACCAGACAATTACCCTGGCCGAAAACAGCTCGACGAACATCAGCCTGACGGGTTCTGATCCGCAGGGCCTGGCTTTGACGTATTCGGTCCTAACGGAACCGGTTCACGGCGTTCTGAGCGGGACGCCTCCAAATTTGACCTATCGGCCCGCGACAAATTTTTCTGGTGACGATTCATTCACATTCGACGTCAACGATGGTGTCACAAATTCTTTGCCGGCCACGATTTCACTGGTGGTGACGCAACTCTATTATCCGCCGACGGCATATTCGCAAAGTCTGACGAACCTGGAGAACACTGCCTTGCCGGTGACGTTAACCGGCTCGGACCCGCAAAATTATCCGCTGACGTACTCAATTGTGACGCAACCTTCGCATGGAACATTAAGCGGGACGGCGCCGAATTTGGTCTATCATCCCGCGACGAATTATTTTGGCAAAGACGCATTTACATTTGAGGCAAACGACGGGGTCAAAAATTCCGCTTCGGCCACGATTAGCATCACGATCGAAGCAGTGGATGAACCGCCGCTGGTGTCCGCCGGGACGAATCAACTCATCATTCTTCCCAACAACACGGTCACTCTGAATGGAACCGTTGCCTATTCCGAATTTCCCAACACTGTGGATATGGTCATCTGGAGCCGTGTGAGCGGGCCGGGAACGGTGACTTTCAGCGATGCCTCCAATACAACAACAACGGCGACATTCAGTACCAACGGCGTTTATGTCCTCCAACTTTACGCCAGTGATTCGTATCTGAGCGCGAGCAATTCCCTAAAGGTCACTGTGGACGCTCCGCCGGTGGTGAATGCCGGGCCGGAAACGACGAACACATTTCCTGGTTCAATTACTTTGCAGGGAACTGCCACCGATGACGGTTTGCCCTACGGTATCTTGAACGAAAATTGGAGCGAAGTCAGCGGGCCCGGGACCGTGATCTTTGCAAATCCGTCCGCCACCAATTCTATGGCAACTTTCAGCACGAACGGCATTTATGTGCTTCGGCTTACGGCCAACGACGGTGCCGCGACGAATTATTCAGACGTGACGGTTATCGAGAATATGCCGCCTTCTGTCTATACCGGCACGAATTTTCTGACCGCCGGACTTGAAGCAACGCTGAACGGCACCGTCACTGACGATGGCCTGCCCGGCGGATATTTGGCGGTGGAATGGGTCCAAAGCGCCGGACCGGGCACGGCCACGTTCAGCGATCCGACAAGTACTAATACGGCTGCGACCGTGAATCAGGCGGGCGTTTATGTCTTCACCCTGAGTGCGACGGATGGCGCGGCGACCAATTCAAGCGAGGTGGCTGTGACGTTCGATCTTCCGCCGGTCGTGAATGCCGGAGCGGAACAAACGGTAAATCTGGGAACGGTTGTCACGCTTTCTGGCGTAGTGACCGATGCCTTTCTGCCCTATAACACTTTGGACACTGTTTGGAGCGAGGTGAGCGGGCCGGGGGTGGCCGTTTTTGCCGAGCCCACTTTGACCAACACAACGGTGATATTCGACCAGCCGGGTGTTTACGATCTGCGTTTGACCGCCGATGACGGTTTTGTGACGAATACTGGAGATGTGACAATCCAGGTCCACAGCGCGCCTGTGGTGTCTGCCGGAAGCAATCAGGTCGGTGCTGTCGGGGCGCCGATGGCGCTGGCCGGGAATTTCATTGATGACGGGCTGGCCGGGGTGGCGACGGTCCAATGGACGCAAGTCAGCGGTCCGGTCGCAGCCACGATTGCCGATCCCACGGCAATCAACACTGCAGTTACATGCAGTCAGGACGGCATTTATGTTTTTGCCCTTACCGTGACAGACGGCCTGACCAACGGCAGCGCGCAGGTCACGATTGTTTCGGTAGCGCCGCCAGGCGTGACCGTCGCGACTCCCTCGCTTCTAATCAATTGGCCTGCCCATCAAGTCACGCTCAACGGAACCGTAACGGCAGATGGATTGCCATCGGGCGGAACGCTAACTGCAACATGGAGCCAGGTCAGCGGCCCGGCGGCGGCCACATTATCGAACCCGGTCGAAAGCGAGACGTTGAGTGGTTCGCCGGTTTCGCTTCCGTCGTCGTCGGTTGCAACATTTGGCGCGACGGGCGTTTACGAATTTCAGCTTGCGGCCACGAATCAGGTCGGCGGCGCCCAGGCGAACGTCGCGGTGACAGTGAACCAGCCGCCAGTCGTGAATGCCGGCGTTGCGCAAACCAATCTATTTCCTGCGGCAGCACAACTTTCAGGCGCGGTTACGGATGACGGGCTGCCGTTGGGCGGGCAATTGACCTGGTCATGGAGCACCGTTTCCGGGCCGGGTACGGTGACGTTTAACAATGCCGCCTTGACCAATGCGACGGCCACATTCAGTCAGCCGGGAATTTATGTTCTTCAACTCACAGCCAGCGATTCGGCGGCGGTGAACTCGAATCAGGTGGTGATCATCGAAGACACGGCTCCGACCGTGCGACTGGCAACGAATCAGCTCGCGGGGACGAATCAAGTGTCGCTGACCGGAACCGTTACAGACGACGGCCTGCCGCCGGGTGCTGAATTAACCGCCACCTGGGGCCTGGTCAGTGGACCGGCTGCGGTTGTCTTCAACCCTGCTTTGCAAAGCACCCCGCTGTCAGGGGTTCCGGTGACCAACGTGGTCCAATCCACGGCCACGTTTACTGTGGCCGGGACTTACGTGGTGAGCCTGACGGCGAATGATTCAGTTGCAAGCAACTTCGCCACCGTCTCCTTGAATGTTGCGAGCACCATCCCGGTGGTGGATGCGGGACCGGATCTGTATTTGAGCGGAGTTCCGGCGACGGCAACACTAAACGGACAAGTGAGTGACCTTATATTGCCATTGGGAGGTGCGCTGACTCAGCAGTGGAGTGTGGTGGGCGGCCCCGGAACAGTTACGTTTGGCAGCCCGACATTGCCGGTGACAACGGCCACGTTCAGCACAAACGGCATTTACGTGTTGCAATTGACGGCCAATAACGGGCAGTCGCAGGCCAGCAGCATGGTAGAAGTGCGTGTGGAGACGGTGTGCACGGTGGAAGATCCAGAGGGACTGGCGGCGTGGTGGCCAGCTGATGGCAACGGTGTAGATGTGGTTAGCGGAAAAGGGGCAATTTTGAATGCCGTCAATTATACGAACGGAGAAGTGGCTCTGGCATTTAATTTTAATGGAACCAGCAGTTATGTCCATGTGCCTGCTGCGACCAATTACAATGTGGGCGCAAGTCCCGCCGGTATGACGCTGGAGTTTTGGATGAACCCCAACAGCTTCCAATTCGGTAGTGTATTGGGGTGGACCAATTCGGTAAGAGTTGAACGCGAGAATTATGATTGGAACGGAGCGCAGTTGAGGTGTTACCTGGGCATCGGAGGAAAGTACGTGCAGACGCCGGGTCCGGTCTGGAACAATACCAATTGGGCATGGACGCACGTGGCGGTGACTTATGACGCAGCCAATGGGGAAGCGGAAATCTATATCAACGGGTCGATCCAGGCCACTGCCAACGTCGGGACCAACCTGATGAGCACGGCGAATGATTTTTACATGGGCGAGGTGGCCGGCTCGCCGAATTCTTATTCGGGCCAGTTGGACGAGATCAGTTTGTACGGACGGCCGTTGAATCCTGAGGAAGTTTATAATATCTACGCGTCGGGAAGCGTCGGCAAATGTCCTGATGATACAAATCCCCCGCCAGTTGTCTCTGCCGGTCCGGACCTGTTTTTGGGCGGAGGGCCGGTGACGGCGACACTAAACGGGCAGGTCAGCGACCCTTCATTGCCGCCGGGCGGGACATTGAGCCAGCAATGGAACGTCGTGAGCGGTCCCGGGCCTGTGACGTTTGGCAATCCGAACTTTCCGGTCACCACGGCGACGTTCAGCACCGACGGGATATACGTGTTGCAATTGACTGCCGATAACAGCGAAGCGCAAGCCAGCAGTTTGGTGGAAGTGCGCGTGGAATCGCTGTGCACGGTGGAGGATCCGGAGGGATTAGCCGCGTGGTGGCCGGCCGATGGGACAGCCGAGGACATTATCGGTGGCAACGAAGCGATTCTGGGCGGGGGCACAAGTTATACCAATGGCGAGGTCGCATTGGCGTTCGATTTTAACGGCGTGAACGACTATGTTTGGGCGCCTGCTGCGACCAATTACAATGTGGGCGCAAGCCCCGCCGGCATGACGATGGAGTTTTGGATGAACCCCAACAGCTTTCAGTACGGGAGCGTATTGGGATGGGCCAATTCGGTGAGGGTTGAACGCGAGAACTATGACTGGAACGGAGCACAGTTGAGGTGTTACTTCGGCACTGGAGGACAGTATGTGCAGACACCGGGTCCTGTCTGGAGCAATACCAATTGGGCCTGGACGCACGTGGCGGTGACGTATGACGCAGCCAATGGTGAAGCGGACATCTACATCGACGGCTCGATCCAGGCGAGTGCCAACGTGGGAACCAATCTGCTCAGCACGACTAATGATTTTTATATGGGCCAGGTGCCCGGCTCGCCCAACTATTACTCCGGCCAATTGGATGAGATCAGCCTGTATGGGCGGCCGTTGAACCCTGAAGAAGTGTACAATATTTATGCTTCAGGGAGCATTGGCAAATGTCCGGACCCCAACACACTGGCGGTTAATGCGGGGCCGAATTTCTCCATACCCTCGCCGACAAATACGGCGTTCTTGAGCGGCGCGGTCACCGAAAATGGCCAGCCTGCGGGAACCAATGTGCAAGTGCAATGGTCGGAATTAGACGGTCCCGGAACGGCGACCTTTGCCGATCCGACGTCCCCGGCTGGCGCGGTAATGTTCAGTGCCGACGGCATTTATATTTTGCAGTTAACCGCCAATAATGACGACGAAGTGAGCAGTGGCCTTGTCGAAGTGCGGGTTGGCGTGGTCTGTGATGATTTAGCTCTCCCCGGTTTATCGGCCTGGTGGCCGGCCAATGGCACGGCCGAGGACATCGTTGGCGGCAACGAGGCAATCCTGGGCGGGGGCACAAGTTATACCAATGGTGAGGTCGCATTGGCGTTCAATTTTAACGGCGCGGACGACTATGTCTGGGCGCCGGCGGCGACCAATTACAATGTGGGTGCAAGCCCTGATGGCATGACGGTGGAGTTTTGGATGAATCCCAACAGCTTCCAGCCCGGAAGTGTATTGGGGTGGGCCAATTCGGTGAGGTTTGAACGCGAGAACTATGACTGGAACGGAGCACAGTTGAGGTGTTACCTGGGCACTGGCGGACAGTATGTGCAGACACCGGGCCCTGTCTGGAGCAATACCAATTGGGCCTGGACGCACGTGGCGGTGACATACACGAAGAGCAATGGCGTGGCGGACATGTACATTAACGGCTCGCTTGCGGCCAGTGCCAATGTGGGGACAAGCCTGCTGAGCACAACCAACGATTTTTACATGGGTCAGGTGCCCGGGTCGCCCAACTATTATTCCGGTCAACTGGACGAGATCAGTCTGTATAGCGAGCCATTAAGCTCAACCAACATCGCTGGTATTTATATTTCCGGCAGCGCGGGCAAATGTCCCAATGATTAGGAATGCGAGACCATCTCAAACGCAAAGCCTTTTAAATATTCCGTTTCCGGAATCATGGGAATAACAGGATGATCCGGTGATTGTGAATAAACGGCGACGCGACGCAGGATTTTACGCGTGTCGTAGGCGGCTGAGAGCAGCGTGTCCTGAAACAATTCGGCGCTGACGTGGTGGGAACAACAAAATGTGGCGAGCACGCCGCCGGGTTTCAGGAGCTTGAGCGCGCGCAAATGAATTTCCTTGTAGCCGCGCAATGCATCAGGCACGGCGGCGCGGTTGCGGGTGAACGAGGGCGGATCGAGGATGATTAAGTCGAATCGCGGAATGACTTTCTCGTGCGGCCGGGCAGCCGTTTGCGCTTTGAGCCAGTCAAAAACGTTCACCGTTTCAAACGAACATTTTTCAGCCAGCCCATTGGCCGCCGCGTTTCGTTGGGAGGCTTCGACTGCCTGCGCACTTTGGTCTAAACAATGAACATGCGCCGCTCCCTCGCGCGCGGCGTGCAATCCAAAGCCGCCAAGAAAACTAAAACAATCCAGCGTTTGCGCGCCTGCGGCAAAATGCGCGACAGCCTGGTAATTCAACTGCTGGTCCAGATACATTCCGGTCTTGTGGCCTTCGCGCAGGTCCACCTCAAACTTCAAACCGTTTAAATTTACGGAACACGTCCGATCAAAATTTCCAAACAGGACGCCATTGGCCTCGTCCAATCCTTCAAATTTTCGGGAACCAACATCGCTTCGCTCAAGAATGGCGCGCGGCGAGAAAATCTTTTGCAGGGCGGCCACGATTTGCGCCTTGCATTTGTCCATCCCGAGCGAAGAAATCTGCACTACCAAAACGTCTTCGTATTTGTCCACGATCAATCCGCTCAGAAAATCGCTCTCAGCGTTTATGACGCGGAACGAAGTCGCTCCCGGAAGATGCCGCCGCCGGACTTCCAGCGCGGCGCGGACCCGCTGCTCGAAAAAGGTCTCATTCAGCTCGATGCGTTCGGGCGCGAGGACGCGGACGTGGATTTTGGATTTGGAATTGAAAAATCCGACGCCTAAAAATCGTTGCCGATGGTCTTTTACCTGCACGAGGCCGCCGTCGGCGGGTGGTTTTGTGACGCGCAGGATTTCACCCGCATAAATCCAGGGATGGCCCGCGACGATTCGGTCGGCTTCGCCGGGCTTTAAAATGACGGTGGATAACTCCATGGCAATTTACAATTCATACACCGTAGCAGCCGACGTGAGGAGGCTCAAATCAATTTGCGAAGTGCCGATCAGGTTGCTTTCGCCATCGAACATGCCCAACGCTCTACCGATCGAAACCGTACCAATTCAATGGTCTTGCCGCGCCGAAGTCAGACGAAGGCGGGTCAACGTTTCAACGTCCCTTTCACCACGTTCCTTCGGTCAACATTTGGGTGAGTTTGCGGGCGAAATCTTCGGCCAGCAACGGCGTGGCCTGGCGTTCGGCATCTGCGAGGTCCGAGCCGACGTGAACCAGGGTGTAGCCCTTGATGTCTTTATTCAGCAAAACCTTGCCGGAAACGCGTTCACGGACGATAACGTGCGCGGACATGGCAACCTGGTAATTGTTCGCGGTCAATACGTCCGAACTCAGGTAGCTCAAGCCGGCCCGGGTGTAGCCGGTGATGATGCCGCTGACGACGATGTCGCCGTCCCCGGTGGTCAGATGATAGGTGCCATCGGTCTGAAGCTGTTCCCGCACCGCCTGTGTCACGGCGTCACCCAGGCGCGGTTGGAGTGTTTGGTTATTAAATGGCAGAATTTCGACGGATTTGTCCCCGGCATTCTCGCCGTTGACCGGCCCGAGGCGGTAACCCGCGCAGCCGGCGGCGAGAAGGGCGGCGCAGAGAACGAGACAATGCAGAATAGAAGATGGATGACGGAAAAAGGACGCACACCATGGTGAAATGCGGAATGAGGAACGCGGAGTGCGGAATGAAGGTGAAGGCGGTTGTGCTCCACCGACATCCTTTGCCGCCACTCGCGAAAAGCTACAGTATTTCTTCAAACGCTTCTCTAATTTTCGGAAACGTGCAACCGCGGTTTCAGGACTTGTATGCGGCGGCGCGCCGTCTCCGCGTAGGGTGAATTGGGATCTAATTGCAGTACCTGATTGTAGTAAATCGCCGCGCCGTCCCATTTATGGTACGTTTCGTAGAATTGCGCCACTTCAAACGCGCCGTGCACTTGCTCGGCTTTGAGTTCGTCAATTGCCTTGCGCGCCCGGGGCACGCGTTTGTCATCGGGAAACAAGGTAATAAAGTCCGTGTAGGTATCGATGGCCTCTTGAGCGGTGCTTTGGTCGTATTCGGCTTTGGCGGCTTCTTTACGATATGATTCGGCCCTGCGAAATATCGCCTCGGCGGCAATGACTGGCTGGTCGTGATACCGGTCGGCGGCCAAACCATAGGCCTGAACAGCGCTCTCGTAGTCGCTTTGTTTCTCCCGCGCCAGGCCCACGCGTAATTGCGCATGAGGCGCGGCGTCACTGTAAGGGCCGTTGGTTACGACGTTGCCGAACATGTCGGCGGCTGTGTCCATGGATGGAAAGAAGGGAACGATGTTCCATAGCTTCGTCCATTCGCCGGCCAGAAACCTGTTGGCAATCGCGTATTGGCGCCAGGTGACCTCTTCATAGCGGGGGCTGTTGGGATATTTTTCAATAATGGTCTGATAGGCTTTAAAAGCAGCTTCGTCCTTGTGTTTTTCCTCGAGGCAGCGCCCCATCAGATATTGGGCGTCCGGGGCGTAATCGGACAACGGCCATTTCTCGACCACGCGATTGGCGGCACGCAAGGCGTTGGAGAAATCGCGTTCTTTGAAATACTGTTGGGCCACCGCCATCTGGTCGCGCGCGCGAGATCGTTGCCAGTTCTCTGCCTGGCCGGGCGTTTCGTAATACCAGCCTTCGCCGGGCGTATAAATGAAGGGCGCGGGCGAATGGAGCGGGGCCAATACGACGACGACAGCAATGATGAACAAAGCGGCTCTTCCGTAGCTCATACGAGGACGGTAGCAAATTATTGAAAAATTAAAAATTAAAAAATGATCCGTTGAAACTTTAAAATGTTGAAACGGATTCGGCCGGCAGGCGGCAGGGCAGGCTGGAGGGCAAGAAAATCGGCACGGTCTGGCCGCGAATTAGTCAGAGCCTCCTCACGTCGGCTCCTATGGGATCCAGATGACGCGCCAAAATTGTTGGGTGGCCGAGACTGCATTGGTGAGGGATGACACTGCGCCGGCGGAGATGTTTGTCGAAACAGAAACCCAACTCAGCAGGTTTGAAGATTCCTGAAGCACATACGGAACTTTGGCCTGGCCCTGATATTTAAGAATAAATTTCCCCGGCGAAGCACTCGATGAATGCAACTGCACCGCCGCCGGGGCAAACGTAAAGAGCGTCAGCGTTCCGGCGGGAAATGAATACGTGAAATTCGTCGTGGCGAGGGCGAAATTCGTTTCGGCAATGTCCTGAAGCGCTACCGGCGCGTTGGTACGCGTGGCTTCGTCCTGGGCGATGCCAAAGGACTGAATCGTCGCTTCCGGCGCGGGAAAATAATTTGTCAGGACGATTTGCGCGTTAAAATTTGTGGTCACGTCTTTGTTGATTACGAGCAGCGTGAGCGCGCCATTCGTGCGCTGGGCGGCATAATCTGAAAGCAGAAGATAATCGCTCGATGGGTTCAATACCGAATCTCCACCGCGGACAAAATATTGGAGCAATTTTTCGGCGTAATACACAGGATAATTGGTTGTGCCCCAGGTAATTCCCTCATCGCCAAAAGGACGCCAGCCGTAGAGGGTGGAGTCAAAGTCACCCCCGGTACTGGGCCCGTTTCGGAGGTCCCACCAGATGCAGGAATTGAATTCCGTTTTCATCAAACTGCCCAGGCTGTCCGCCAGGTAAAGCCCATTGACGATGCTGGTCATTTGCCTTCCCTCCGCGCCTGCGTCGCTGTTGTTTTCCGTGACGCACAATTCGATATTCGAGCTGGTCGGCCCGCCGAGATAATCCGTCAATTGCATCCGCAAACTTTGAGCGGCGCTCGCCCAATCGGAAAGGGCGCTGGGACAATAATTGTCGGCGACTTGCAGCAGCAGCGGGTCGCTGTCCGAGGAATTGAAACCGCTCGACGTGTATTCCGGATAATCGTGGTAGATGAGAAAGTCGGGATAAATTCCCATTTTTTTAAAGGTCGATAGCATCATCGGTGTCCAGCCGTAATGGACCACGCCAGTCACGGGATTTGTGACCATCTCACCAGGATAATTGGTATTGCTGCTGTCTTCTCCGGGAAGGGCCACGGCGCCGATTTTAATTGTGGGGTCCTGAGCCTTCATCAATTGGATATAGCCGGCGGCGCGTGTGGCGTAGGTGACAGGATCATGCGGCAGCGAGTTGGAATCGGCTTCCCATGAGGCGCCATAGACTTCGTTGCCGATTTCCCAATATTTAAAATTGCAATGGTTGGTGATATTGGCTGAGGCGACCCAGGCGGCGGCTTCGTTGGACGTTCCGGTGCCGTAATTGGCGGTGATAAAGACCTGCGCGCCGCCGATGTTGGTGGCGATTTGGATGAAATTCGGAAATGAAGTCGCCCACGAGGTAACGGGATTGGTGGTTTTGCCGGTTTCCCAATGATACAAGTCTGACAAGGAGCCGCCAGGGAAACGCAATGTAGTGCATCCGCATTGTTTGAGCAGGTTGGAGGTTATCGGGGTGTCAAGGTCGGAATCCCAAACCGCCGTATTGAAACCGAACCAACGGGTGTCCGCTGTGCGAATGACGTTCGCGGCGTTGACGTTCAGATGGACTGTGGCCGGGGCCGGATTGGCGAGCAATTGTGCGCCGCAAACGTAAAAGACCGGTTGTGTGGTGCCGGTTGCAACCTGAATCCAAAAACCGCTGCAATTGGTTGCGTTTGCAGTGCCAAGGGCCGAGAGGGGAATAGTAAAGTGCTGCCAAACGTTCGTCTGTAATGTCCCGAGGTAATACTCCACCGGCGGCGAGCCATTGAGCGGCCCAGCCACCTGCACAGGTTGTCCGCCGCTGGGACCGCCGTTGATCCAAAAATCAAGGGCGCGGTATGCGGCGGTGGGGAAATCGGAGTGGCCAAAATAGACGGCCTGGTAATTGGTCGTGCTAATCACGCTCACGCAATTACTGCCGCCATACGTGGCGGCGAAATTCACAGTCGCCCAACTGTAATTTTGAAAGCCATTGACACCGTAGCCGTTCTCATTGCCGTCAAAGATGGGCAGATTGGCCTGGGCCGATGCGTCTCTGGAATAAAGCAAAAGCGAAAGCAAAAGCAAAGGCAGGATGAACGACAACAATGATAATGACCTGGCGGCCGGGAGCGGGAATCGCATAAACCGGAACAATATACCTTAAATCGGTAATATCGCGAAGAGACGAATTTATGCTACACGGGCGTTGAAGCGTGAAGTCCACGAAAGGCACGAAAGGCACGAAATAGTTTTTTGATCGTCCGTCGTTCCCGCGCCACGGTACTACGGAGGATAGGCAGGATGACGGGAAAAAGGTGCCTACACATTTTGTGTGTATAGGTGAGTAAACGAGTAAACGGGAGGTGTTTTCAGGGGAAAAACCCGCATTTCTATTGGGGTTTTATGGCGTTTGGGGGGTGTAAATGGGCGGGGGGTGGGGTGCTGCGAGAACGTGAGAGCGAGGGCCCTGCCTTCGCTCGGAAGCTATGGCGCGGCAAGTGAGAATGATTTGCGTTTGCCCAATCAAGAACGAGGACGACCGAGCTTCGCGAAAGCTACGGTGTGGCATGGGGTGTCCCGTTTTTCCCGGTGGCGATGGGACACCAGACAAGGGCGGATTTGTGGTTTTTATTGAAAATGCCCCGAATTAGCACCGGCACCTAAACTGCTGCCGTTATTGCTCGTCTGAAGGCGGCGCGGGAGCGCCGCCCTACCGGTAGCTGTCCGATGAAGTATGAAGATGCCGCAGAAATTGAAGATTGCCTCCGCGGCGAAGCTTTTGCTGGTCCTCGTGTCCCTGTCGCTGCCTTTCATGGCTCAGGCGCAATACACATTCACGACCAACAGCGACGGTTCCCTGAACATTGCGCAATATACTGGTCCTGGCGGGGCGGTGGTCATCCCGAATACGACCAACGGCCTGCCGATCACGAGCATCGGAGACGCGGCATTTTTTGAAATTGCCAATCTGACGAGCGTTACGGTCGGGACCAACGTCGCCATCATCGCCGACCAGGCATTTTCTTATTCCAGCCTGACCAATGTCACGCTCCCCGGCAGCGTCACGAACATTGCATTCGACGCGTTCCACAATTGCAACAGCCTGACGGCGATTACGGTGGCGACAAACAATCCGGATTTTAGCAGCGCCGCCGGTGTTTTATTCAATCAGAACGAGACGATGCTTATCACATTTCCGGAGGGCAAAGCCGGAAGTTATGCAGTTCCTGACAGCGTGACAAACATTGGCACCTATGCGTTCTATGACTCCACGAACCTCACGGGCGTGGCTCTGTCTACCAACGTGAGCGGCATCGAGGATTATGCGTTCTATGACACTCCGGGTCTGACGGCGATAACGGTAAATACAAACAATCAGTGGTACAGCAGTGTGGCGGGAGTTTTATTCGACAAAAGCGGAGATACACTTATCCAATATCCCGTCGGCAACGCAGCGACCTCCTATACCATGCCTAACACCGTCACGAATATCGGGATGGAGGCGTTTTATAGCTGCCTCAACCTGTCCAGCGTCACGATCGGCACGAACGTGGCTGTCATCAGCGGAGCAGCGTTCGAATACTGTACTGCACTGGCCAGCATTACATTTCCCAACAGCGTTGCAGTCATCGAGGACGATGCGTTTGCTGAATGCCTGGGATTGACGAACATCGCGATAGGAACGGGCCTCACAAATATTATGTACCAGGCGTTCCTGGCTTGTCCCAGTGTGACCACGATCACGGTGGCGGCCGGCAATCCGGCATTTAGCACTGCGGGCGGAGTTTTATTTAACCAAAACGAGACCGCGCTCATCCTTTACCCGGCGGCCAGCAGCGGAACAACCTATGCCGTTCCCAGCGGTGTTACGAACATTGTGGCGTACGCGTTCATGGATGCTTACAATTTGGCCGGCATCACCCTCGATGCGCAGCTCCAAAGCATTGGAGATTCGGCATTTCAGAACTGCTTTAGCCTCGCCAGCATCAACATTCCCAACAGCGTGACCAACATGGGGTTCTTCGTATTCTATCAGTGCTTTAGCCTGACGAATGTAGTGGTCGGCTCCGGCCTGACCGACATTGGGTTCCAGGTGTTCGCCTACTGTTATAGCCTGGAGCGCGTCTATTTCACGACAAACGCACCCGCCATGAATGCGGACGCGTTCGACGGCGACAGCGTGGCGACCGTGTATTATCTGCCGGGGATGACGGGCTGGGGGCCGACGTTTGACGGTCTTCCCACGGCGCTGTGGCTGCCGCAACTGGTGGACACCGGAGTGCGGACAAATCAGTTTTCTTTCCTGGTCAATTGGGCCAGCGGCGAAACTGTGGTGGTGGAGGATTGCACAAATCTTTCCCGGCCCGTGTGGTCTCCGTTACAGACAAACCTGCTTACGGGGAGTTCGTTGCAATTTAGCGATCCGCAATGGACGAAATATCCCAGGCGGTTTTACCGTGCGATTTCACCGTGAACCTGTTAGCCGCAAAAGAACACTGAGAACCGCGAACCACGCGAAATAATGAGCAGTGCTACACCGCCGGAACCAAAAATAGCGGCATGAGAATCTTCGACAAAATGAGTGATTTGGACTTAGTGCAGTGCAAAGAGCGCAAGAGAATCTAACCTCACCAATGGACCGTTGGAACATCCTCGTCCGAGAAATTCTCCCTCACCCCGGGCCCTCTGGA
>Ga0335073_10003697_pt1 | contig 21367 bp, 14 predicted proteins | sample Lox_Sample_22_FD_207093 | JGI IMG/M metagenome (GOLD analysis project Ga0335073, IMG submission 207093) | Soil microbial communities from Loxahatchee National Wildlife Refuge, Florida, United States - Lox_Sample_2.2 | ecosystem: Environmental > Terrestrial > Soil > Wetlands | place: USA...
ACTTCCACGAGCTACTGCTTTCAGGCGTGCCTGTCACCTACGTCGACGACGACGGCGTCGAGCAGCACGACCACGCGTGGCTGGTGGACTTCGAGAATCCGGCGAACAACGAGTTCACCGCGGTCAATCAGCTCACGATCATTGCCGGCACCAAGAACCGCCGTCCCGACGTCTTGCTTTACGTAAATGGCCTTCCACTGGGCCAGATCGAGCTAAAGGCACCTGGCGGCGCCGACTCGCCCAATGAGGCCGTAAACCAGGTGCACCACTACACCCAGACGATCCCCAAGCTCTACCGCTACGTTGAGCTCGTCGGTGTATCCGACCTGATCACCGCCCGAGTCGGAACGATCACCACGCCGCCGGAGCACTTCGCCGAGTGGAAGGCAATGGAGGGGGCCGGCGGCGCTGCGGATTGCCCCCAGCTGCAGCTGATGATCGAGGGGGTCTTCGCCCCCGTCCGTTTCCTGGAGCTGATTCGCGACTTCGTGTTGTTCGAGTCCGATGGCGCGAGGACGTGGAAGGTAATGGCTAAGTATCACCAGGTGCACGCGGTCGATGCGGCGGTCGAATCCTTCGCCGCCGCAATGGGGGGTGATCGGCGTGGCGGTCTGGTCTGGCACACGCAGGGCTCCGGCAAGAGCTACACGATGGTCTTCTTCGTAAACAAGCTCCGGCGCGATCCGCGCTTTGCGAACCCGACGGTTGTAGCCGTCACAGATCGAACCGATCTAGACAACCAGCTGCTCGATACGTTCACGGGCACTCACCTGGCTCCGACGTGCGTACAGGCAGAGGAGATCACCGGCTCGCCAAAGAGTCTGCACGAGCTGCTGAGACTGCCTGCGGGTGGGATCGTGTTCACCACGATCCAAAAGTTCGCCCCCCCAAAGGGCAGAAAGGAAATGCCGGTGCTCTCTGCGCGTGAGAACGTCGTAGTGATCGCGGATGAGGCGCACCGCTCGCAGTATGCGAAATTCGCAGAGAACATCACGCTCGCACTTCCGAACGCAACCCGGATCGGATTCACGGGCACCCCAGTTGAAAGCGCCGATCGCTCAACACGTTTGGTCTTCGGCGAGTACGTATCGGTCTACCCGATGCGCAGGGCCCAAGAAGACCGTGCGACGGTGCCGATCTACTACGAGTCGCGTCAGATCCCGCTCGAGATCGCAGACCACGAGCAGCTGGCGGACGTAGAGGAGGTGCTGGAAGATGAGGAGAGCGAGGCCGCCAGCTCGCTCGTGACGGCGTGGGCGAAGCTGGAGAAGGTTGTGGGGGCGCCAGAGCGACTGGAGCGGTTGGCCGAGGATCTACATCAGCACTTCACGGCGCGCTGCGAGACGTTGGAGGGAAAGGCGATGGTAGTTGCCTACTCGCGCCGAATCGCCGCACGCGTGACCGACTTACTGCGCGAACGCTTTGGCGAGGGCGTAGTGGATTGCGTGATCTCGGCGCAGGCGACTGAACCGCTGGAGATCTCTCGCTTCCGCCGCTCGAAGGCTGAGCTACGGCAGCTCGCTAAGAACTTTCGCGATGAGGACCATCCGCTGCGGATCGTGGTGGTCAGGGATATGTGGCTGACGGGCTTCGATGCGCCGGTGCTACACACCCTCTACATCGACAAGCCAATGCGAGACCACGGTCTGCTTCAGGCGATTGCGCGCGTTAATCGTGTTTTCAAGAACAAGCCGGGCGGCCTCGTGGTTGACTACATCGGAATCGGCGAGGATCTGCGGGCCTCGCTGCGTGCCTACGACGACGTCGAGCTCGACGATCCCGTTATTCCCGCTGCCAAGGCTGTCGCGGGCCTGTGGGAGAAGTATGAGGTGTTGTGCGCGATGGTCTACCCCGCGGGTTACCGCCAGGGAGAGCTGCATCTCGCAGCCAATCAGGGAAAGCTGTTTGCCGACGTCTACAACCACATCCTCGGCGGCGACGATCGAATACGAGAGTTCTTGGACAGCCAGGCCGCCCTTGCGAGCTGGTATGCGCTTGCGCGTACCCAGCCGGCGGCGATCGAGCTACGAGACGAAATCGCCTTCTTTAACCGTCTCGCGGCCGAGGTGCGCAAGATCGCAACCCCCGATGCGCAGGCCAGCCCTGCGGCGGAGCAAGCCGTGCGGCAGTTCATGTCCGAGGGCATCGTGGCCGGCCAAATCGTCGATGTCCTCGCGGTCGCAGACGACGAGCGAGCAGATCTATCGGTGCTCTCGGACGACTTCCTCGACTCGATCGTGACGAAGACCGAGCATCCGAACGTCCAGGTCCGGCTGCTGGAGAAGTTGCTCAAGGGAGAGATCCGTGGTCGTCGTCGCACAAATCGTGCTCAAGCAAAGCGGTTTAGCGAGCAGATCGAGAACGTCCTGAGCCGCTATGAGCTACGTCAGATATCCAGCGCCGAGGTGGTCGAGAGGCTGGTCGAGATCGCAAAGGGTCTGCGCGACGTCAGGCGCCGGCACGAGCAGCTGGGCTTGAGCGTAGAGGAGGCAGCCTTCTACGACGCACTGGCTGGAGATGCAGAGGCCACCAGCGCTGATCCAGAGATCGCCGCGATAGCGGGCGAGCTGGTGAAGGGCATCCGAGCCGACCTGGACATCGACTGGGCTGATCGCGAGTCCAGCGAAGCTGCGATCCGCCGCAAGATCAAGCGTCTATTGCGTAAGCACGATTACCGGCTGATCGCGAGTCCCGCCAATGGCGGCGATCACCCTCGTGACATGAACCACTTCACGCAGCTCGTTCTCGAGCAGGCTAAGGAGCTATATCGCTACTGGCCCGAAGTTGAGAACGGGCTCTTCCCATAGGCAGGCGGTTTCACTCGACGATCATCGGACAGGCGGGGGCGTTGCACCCGCAACGGCGGAGCTGACCAGCCGCTCGACATAGGGCCCAAGCAGCATCGCCACAGCCTCCGCCGTCTCCGAAGCCCCGCCCCGCGGCAGCGCCCCGTAACTAATCGCCAGCCGCACAAGCGCTTCCCCGATCAGCTCGGCCTCCTCGTCCCGCACCATCGGCCAGCTCTCGAGCAGCACACCGGTCAGCCGCGCGGAGGCCATCTGCACAAGCGTCTCCCCCCGAGTGGTGAACAACGCAATCAGCTCGTCGGCCCCCTCCCCGGAGACGATCGCCCGCACGAGCGGGTTCTCGGCGGCGACGGTCAAGAACAGCTCGAACGTGACCCGCAGCGCGACTCGTGGGTCCTCGGCGTTCGCGGCTACGGCTCCCTCGACGGCCTCGATGAAACGAGAGGCTTCGCGCAGCACCAAAGCTTGCGCGAACTCGCCACGCGATCCGAACTCGTTGTACAGGGTTTGCCGACTCACCCCGGCGGACCGGGCGATGTGGCTCATCGTGATCTCAGACCAAGGCCGGGCGGCCATCTCGCGCCCGGCGGCGTCGAGCAGCGAGTTGCGCAGCAGCTCGCGCGCCGCGACCGCGTAGGGGACCTGCTGCTGCTCGACCGCGCTCACGCCTCGCCCGGCTCGATGGGCTCGAAGTCGACCTTGTCGCGCACGCCGCAGTCTGGACAGGCCCAGTCGTCGGGCACCTCGCTCCAAGGTGTCCCCGCAGGGAAGCCCTCGCGGGGATGGCCCGTGTCCTCGTCGTAGACGTAGCCGCAGCCGGGGCAGCGAAACGCGCTCACGCCTGCGCCTCGAGCCGGCGACGCGCACGCGAGCCGAGGCCTGGGCGCACGTTGGCGCGCTGCAGATCGCCCTCGTAGTGCTCGACCACGCGGTGGTCCATCACCCGCCGCCACAGCGGAGGGAGGATCGCGAGCACGATCATCCCGGCGTACCCCGTCGGCAGCTGCGGGGCCTCCTCGACGTGCCGCAGAGCCTGGTAGCGCCGGACGGGGTTGGCGTGGTGGTCGGAGTGGCGCTGCAGGTGGTAGAGGAGCACGTTCGAGGCGGTGTTGTTCGAGTTCCAGCTGTGCTCGGGACGGGTGCGCTCGTAGCGTCCGTCGTCGCGGTGTTGGCGCAGCAGACCATAGTGCTCGAGGTAGTTGACGACCTCCAGCAGCGAGAAGCCGATCACGGCCTGGATCGCGAGATAGGGCAGTACGACGACGCCGAAGATCGCGACGAGCGCGCCATAGAGCACGAGGGTCATCGCCCAGGCGGAGAGGATGTCGTTGCGCGGCGTCCACATCGAGCTCTCCAGGCGGGTCAAGCGCACGCGCTCAAGCTCCCAGGCCGAGCGTAGGCTGCCGCTGACCGTGCGTGGCCAGAAGCGGTAGAAGCTCTCGCCGAGCCGCGAGCTTGCGGGATCCTCGGGGGTCGCGACCCGGACGTGGTGGCCGCGGTTGTGCTCGATGAAGAAGTGCCCGTAAGCGCTCTGGGCGAGGGCCACCTTGCTGAGCCAGCGCTCGAGGCTGTCGCGCTTGTGGCCGAGCTCGTGGGCGGTGTTGATCGCGACGCCCGAGACCATTGCGACCGTCAGGGCGAGGCCGATGCTTTCAACGACGGACAGGCCGCCGTGGGACCACTCCCAGCAGGCGAAGACCAAGCCGGCGTACTGGATCGGGATGTAGAGGTAGGTGCACCAGCGGTAGTAGCGATCGGCTTCGAGCGCCTTGATCACGGAGTCCGGCGGGTTGCGGGCGTCAAGGCCGATCAAGAGATCGAGCATGGGAAAGATCCCGAAGACGAGCACGGGCCCGTAGAACCAGAAGGCGCCGAGGCCCGTCAGTTCGACCAGGCCCCAGGAGAGGAAGGGGAGAGTCGGCACGATCAGACCGAGTAGCCAGGCGTAGCGCTTGGGATCGGTCCACCTGACGGCACGCTCGGGCTCGGGCCGTTGGTCGGCCGCGGTCCGGCCGGCGGTTGCTGCTGGCGTTGCCATGAACGACGACCTCCTGATCTCGATTTCTCGTCGGTGAGCCCCCGGACGCCTACTTTACACGATTCTGGCAAGATGTAAAGCAGACCGACACCGTCTGCCCTGCTGACAAGGGATGCAAAAGCCCACGGGCGGCGCTCGATCCGACCTTCGTCACGCCGAATTCCACTCACCCGACTTGACACTTTGAACACGTGTCCAAGCCCTCTGGACATGCGCATAACGACACGTCGAAAAATCCTGGACACGTGGCCGGTTTGCATGCAACGCCTGACTGAAATGGTGCACGGCCATCGCGCCGGTCCCCACGGCGCGATCCGCAGCAACCCTCATTCACACACAACAGAGCCAAGCAGTACCGCAGAGCCCAAGCAGTAACCCCATAGCCCACAATTCCACGGAGGGACAACGCCCGTGATTGCATTGTCACCCCGGCGGCTCTTGGTCGCCGGACTACTGGCCCTTGCGACGATTCTGTCGCTGGGGCTTTTTCACTATGCCGGCTCGGCCCAGGCGGCGCCGGAACTCAACCTCGAAACACTGACCGCGTCAGAAGCCGAGAAATTGCTGCAGAGCGGCGAAATCAACTCGGTCCAGCTGGTGAAAGCCTATGAGGCGCGGATCGAAGCGATCAACAAGTCAGGCCCGGGCCTGAATGTCGTTACTCAGCTGAACCCGAACGTGCTGGCCGAAGCCAAAGCGGCGGACGCCGAACGGCGGAAAGGTAAATCGAAGGGCCCCGTCGCGGGCGTGCCGATCCTGCTGAAGGACATCATCGACGCGAAGCCGATGTACACGACGGCAGGTGACTGGGCGCTCAAAGAAACCTTCCCTGAAAAGGACTCCGGCGTCGCGAAGGTACTCCGCGAACACGGGGTGATCATCCTCGGCAAGGTCGGCCTCTCCGAGTGGGCGAACAGCTTCGGCAGCCAGCCCTCGGGCTTCGGCAACATAACCGGCCAGGTCCTGAACGCCTACGACGCGGCGGCGGGACCGAGCGGATCGTCCTCGGGTTCGGGCGCCGCCGCGGCAGCGGGCCTCGCGACGCTGACGATCGGTACCGAAACCTCGGGCTCGATCATCAGCCCGTCCACAGCGGAGAACGATGTCGGGTTGCGCCCGACGCTTGGCCTCGTGCCGGGCTACGGGATCGCGCCGATCGACCTCTCCCAGGACACGGCTGGCCCGATCGTGAAAACGGTCGAAGACGCGGCGACGACACTCGAATCGATCGCCGAGGTCACGGGCTCGGACCCCGAATCCAACGAAGAGTACGAACCGATGATGGGTCCGAACTTCATGAAAAATGAAGACATCCAACCGGCGCCGTTCACGACGCTGCCCAAGTACACCGAAGCGCTCTCGCTTGAATTCGTCAAAGGCAAGCGAATCGGCTGGAACGGCACGAGCGACGCGATCCTCAAAGCGGTGAAAGCGCTCGAAGAAGCGGGCGCGATCATGGTGCCGGACGCATCGACTACCGTCGCGACGATCCCCTCGCTGCCGAGCGGCTATGAGCCGCACGCGACGATCGACGAGTACTACGAGCACCTCGGCGCTCAGTCACCGGTGAAAAGCCTGGTGCAGGAGGTCCAGGTCGATGAAACCAACCCGCAGGAGGCGCTGAAGTTCGGCAACTCCCAGCACAAGTCCGAGTCCGAAGTCGAAATCACGCCGGGCGGCAAAAACCAGAAAGAATATGAAGAAAAGCTGCCGGTCCGGAAGACCGCCTTCCACGCGGCGATCGAAAAGATGATGAACGAACCAAGTGGTGGTGGCGGACCCGTGATCGCGGTGATCGGCTCGGTTCCGAGCGGGCCGCAGGCGGGTCTCCCGGAGATCACCGTGCCGATGGGTTTCACCGGGACGAACCGTCGTTCGCAGAACGTGAACGTGAACGGCGGCGCCTATGACGAGTTCGACCTGATCGGCGTGGCGTACGTGATCGAACAGATGACGAAACTCCACAAAGCGCCGGGTGAAGTGAACCCGTCGATGTACCGCTGCGCGCATACGGCCTCACCCGAGCCGTTTGCGAGCCGCGGTCACTGCAACCCCGACTATCAGTCGATCCTGAAAACCGTGAAAGGCACGACGAAAACACTCGTGCCGTTCTCGCTGGAAACGACTTCGGCGACCGAACTGGAGTCGAAGATGAGCAAAGGTGAACTCACCTCGAAGGACCTGGTGAAGGCCGAGCTCTACCGGATCGCGCTGACCAATGCGAACGGTCCTGCGCTGCAGGCCGTGCGCAACCTGAACCCGAACTCGGTCGAAGAAGCGGACGCGAGCGACAAAGCCCGTAAGAAAGGCAAAGCGCTCGGGCCGCTGGCCGGGATCCCAGTAGTGGTCAACGACTCGATCGACGTCGCGGGTCTACCGACCAGCGGCGGCTCGATTGCCCTGCAGGACAGCATGCCTTCGGCGAACGCGACGCTCGTCGAAAAGCTGAAGGCCGCAGGAGCGATCGTGCTCGGCGACACGAACATCACGGAGCTCGGAGGCGACTTCGACCCGAACATGACGCAGGGCTACTCCTCGCTTGGCGGGCAGGTCCTGCTGCCGAGCGACACGAACAAAAACGTCGGTGGCTCCTCGGGCGGCGCGACAAGCAGCGTGGCTGCTGGTCTCGCTGCACTGGCCATCGGCAGCGAGACGGGCACCGAAACCGGAGGCGCACAGCTGATCGCACCCGCGGGCAACGCGGGCGTCGTGGCGCTGAAGCCGACGGTCGGTCTCGTAAGTCGGACCGGTGAGATGCCGCTGGCTAAGTCGCAGGACTCGCCCGGCCCCGTGGGCCAGACGGTCAGCGACGTGGCCTTGGCGCTGAAGGTCCTCGCCGGACCGGACCCGAGTGACCCGGCCACGAGCGGTCAGCCCGCGACGTTGCCGGACTACACCGCCGGCCTCTCGCCGACGGCGCTGAGCGGCAAGAAGATTGCGGTGGTGTCGAGTACGACGGCGCCCTATCCCACCGCGGTCAGCGAGCTCGGCACGCTTGGTGCCACGACCACGGTCGTGACGCCGGGTGCGGCGAGCAAAGCAGCGAGCGTGATCCCGTATGAATTCCACAGGGATCTCGACACGTTCCTCGCGCCGCGGGGAAGCTCGCTGAAAGCAGTCATCGAATACAACGAAGCCAACCCGGTGGAGGGGTTGAAATTCCAGCAGAACGGTCTGCTCGCGGCCGAGACGGTCAACCCGACCGACGCGGCTACGACCACGACCTACGAAGAAAACCTCAGCAAAGGCCAGTCGGAAAGCAAGTCGGTGATCGACAGCATCATCAACAACGGCACGCCGGGCGAACCCGCGGATGACTACGCGGGGATCATGGTCCCGAGCGGCAATGCGTTGGTGGGGATCGCCGATCGCGCCGGGTACCCGGTGCTCTCGGTGCCGGCCGGCTTCGGTGCCGAGAACAGCTCGACGGGCGGTGACCCGATCGGCGTCGAGTTCATCGACACCGCCTACAGCGAGGCTCAGTTGCTGGAAGACGGCTACGCGCTCGAACAGGGTCTGAAAGCGCGTCAGCTGGGCCCCGAATACATGAAAACCTCGCCGAACCCGACGTTCAACGGTTCGCCGAGCCAAGTCGACCAGAGCATGTGGCGATGCGTGCCTGGTAGCTCGTTCTTCAAGCCCTACGAGTGCAACACGGGCGAATTGAGCGGGTGATGCAAGCGCCGGGCGTCGCTCGCGGCGCCCCGGCAGACCCCAAGAAGTGACGCGGCAAGCGGCCCCCTCTGCGGAGGGGGCCGTCGCGCGTCTAGGCGAGAACCCCGAGCGCGGCGTGGACCGAGCGCACGGCGCTCGAGCCCTCGCCGACCGCGGCGGCTACCCGCTTCATCGAGTCATGGCGCACGTCGCCGACGGCGAAGACGCAGGGCACGCTGGTCTCGAAGGGCAGCGGCGCTCGTCCAAGCGCCCGCCCGCTCTCGCCGAGCCGGGGACCGAGTTGGACGTCGGTGAGCACGAAGCCGTGCTCGTCGAGCGCGAGCCCGTCGAGCCAGTCGGTCGCGGGATCGGCTCCGATGAAGCAGAACAGCCCACTGCAATCGCGATCCTCCCGCGAATCCCGCGCGCGGTCGCTTAGCACGATCGAGCTGAGCGCGCCCTCGCCTGCGAGCGCGGTGACCTCGGTGTTGACGCGGACGTCGATTCGCGGATCGGCGATCAGGCGGTCGACGAGATACCGAGACATCGAGGCTCCGAGGTCGGGACCGCGGACCGCGATCGTGACTTCGCTCTCGCGCGAGGCGAGGTAGAGCGCGGCCTGTCCGGAGGAGTTGGCGCCGCCGACGACCGTGACCGGTCGGCCCGCGCAGCTTTTGACCTCCAGCTCGGTGGCGGCGTAGTAGATGCCCGAGCCTACGTACTCCTCCCAGTTCTCGAGCGCGAGCGATCGATAGTGCGCGCCGGTGGCGAGGATCACGGCCCGGCTCTGGATCGGAGTGCCGTCGGCGAGCACGACCGCGAGCCGTCCCTGCTCGGTCTGCAGCGAGCGGACTTCGCAAGGACTGAACAGCCGAGCGCCGAACTTCGCGGCCTGCACGACGGCGCGGCTGGTCAGCTCATCGCCGCTGATCCCGGTCGGGAAGCCGAGGTAGTTCTCGATCCGCGAGCTAGCGGCGGCCTGTCCGCCGGGGGCGACCGCGTCGACGAGCACGGTCGACAGGCCCTCTGAGGCGCCGTAGACCGCGGCGGCGAGCCCGGCGGGACCGGCGCCGACGACGGTCAGGTCGGCTGGAGCGGTGTTCGCGGGGCGATAGGCAAAGCCGATCAGCTCGGCGAGCATCCCGGGCGTCGCGTTGCGCAGGGTGCGCTCGGGCGTGAGCACGACCGGAAGGTCGCTGCCGTCGAGCCCCGCGGCCTGGAGCAGCTCCCGGCCCGCGGAGGAGTCGGCATCGAACCAGCGATGGGGCAGGCGCCTGCGCTTGGCGAAGCTGCGCAGCGCCATCGCGGGCGCGCTCAGCTCGCGCCCGAGGATCTCGAACGCGAGCGAGCCGGGGCCTTCGCTGATCCGCTGCCGCCGCGCGAGGAAGGCGCGCAGCAGCACGTCGGACAGCTCGGCCTCCTCGGACATCAGTCGTCGCACCTGCGCCGGGGGGATGCGATAGACGCGTCCGGCTTCGGCGACCCGTGCGGTCAGGTAGACGGCCTGGCCGGTCAGCAGGCCGAGCTCGCCGACGAAGTTCCCGCGGCCGACGCGCACGAGCACTTCCTCGGGAGCGTCGCGCGTGGCGGCGCGAACCACCTCGACCGCCCCGGACTGCACGAAGATCAGGTCGTAGGTCGGGTCGCCGTCGGCGAACATCACCTCGCCGGGCTCGACATCCTGCGGCTCGCCGTAGGAGCGCAGCCGCGCGAGCGCTGCGGGACTCAGCTTCGGATAGGCGATCTCCTCGTCCACGTAGGACGAGTTCTAGCCGAGACGCTCAGTGAGCGTTCGTGAACACGTCAGCCCCGAACGTGCTCGGCACCGTGGCGGCGTCGGCGAGCTTCGGCAGCCCGAGCAGCGACTCCCAGCTCGCGAGCGAGGAGTAGTGGTTGTAGGGGACTTCGCTGACGGTGCCGGGTTTGATGAACGGGGAGAGCAGCACGGCGCCGATCCGCCCGCCACCCGGGCCGGTGATCCCCGGCAGCGGCGAGCCCGGGCCGGGGGTCTCTTCGCAACAGGCGGTCGAGTCCGATTGCGGCCCGTCCGACTCGTCGAAGGTGATCTCGAGCAGACCGTTTTTCTGGAAGGCGGACGTGGAGGTGATCTTGGGGACCCAGGTTTCCAGGAACCCATCGATGTCAGCGAGCGCGGAGATCCCGCTTTCCTGGTTCAGACACGGGTAGTCGTGCCCGTCTTCGCAGAGGTTCGGCGTGATGAACGAGAAGCGCGGCGTGTGCCCGGGCTTGGCGAGGTCGCTCGCGAGTCCGGTCTCGCGCTTCAGCGCCCCGATGGGCATCGCGCCGCTGGGCGTGCCGAGCGCGACGACGTGCGCGTTGCAGTAGTCCTGGTCGTCGATCACGGAGTGGAAGTAGACGAACGGGTCGTGGCGCGTGGCGTAGCCGTCGCCCGGCTCGGCTTTCTGGGTTTCGTCCTGGGCGCCGATCGCGGGGTGGCCGCAGGCGGCGGCCTCCCGCATGGGGTCGTTGCCCATGTCCTGCTGGTAGGTCTTCCACTTGCGTCCCGCGGCCGAGAGCTGCGTGCCGATGTTCTGTACCGAGGCGGGGTACACGCAGCCGACCCCTCCCTCGATCCCGCCGGGCAGTTCAAGCGCGCCGACGAATTCGCTAAAGATCTGGCAGTCGGCCTGGGTCTCGACGTTCGGGGGCTGACCCGAGATCATCGAGATGTAGTTGTCGTTGCTCTCGTGGCCCGTGCCGTAGTAGTTCGTGAGCAGCGCGCCCTGCGCGGGCAACGTCTGCGCGAGGTAGGGATCGTCGAGCGGGCTGCCGAACGTCGCGGCGTAGTCCTCGTTCTCGAGCACGATTACCCACACGTGCCCGACCTTCGGCTGCTTGTAAGGGCGGGGTTTGGCCGCGGCGGCCGGAGCGGCCGAGACAGCGATGAGCCCGACCGCGACGGCGAGCAGGCCCGTGACTGCCGCGAGGGTCCTCGCGCCCCCTCTCGCAGATCTCATTTCGCTCCGGGGAAGCCCGTGGGAGCGGGGGGTTTGGCGATCGTCGGCGGCTCCAGCAGCGCGGGCGGCGACTTCAGGTCCAGGAAGTCGGCGACGCTGCGGGCGTTCGCGTCGCGATAGGTCAGCGCGGGCAGGTTCCACTTGGCCTCGATCGTCGCGAGCACCGAGGTGTGGTCGTGGATCGCGTTCGTGACCGCGTTCGGCTTGGAGTAGGGCGAGGCGACGATTCCGGGCACACGCGGGCCGTAGAGGTCATAGCCGCCTTTGAAGTCTTCGGGGCCGAGCACGGGCGCGATCGAGTCGGGCGCGATCGCGGCGGGGGGCTTTACGTGGTCGTAGTAGCCGCCGTGCTCGTCGTATGTGTAGATCAAGAGCGTGCGCGACCAGGCGGGAGAGTTCAGCACGGCGTTCACGACGTTATATGCCCAGTTCTCACCGTAGGAGAGGTCTTGGGGGGCCTCCTCGTCGCCGCCGGTCGTTTCGAGTTTCGCGCCGATGCCTTCGAGCCCTGGCACTTTCGTGAGTGGCCCGCCTATTTCGGAGATCACCCCGAACTCCGGGTCCACGAAGCTGACCGAGGGCAGTGTCCCCGCGGCGCAGTCAAGGTAGAACTGCGCGATCGGCGCGAGGTTCGCGGGGTATTTCTCGATGATCGAGGGGATGATCCCGGTCTGCGGCAGGTCGGTAAAGTAGTTGCGCCAGCTGATCCCGTAGGTCTGCAGCCGGTCGAAGATCGTGCCGTTCGGGGGCGGTGGGTCTTTCAGGCTTTCGCTGTCGGTTGAGACGTTTCCGTAGGCGGTGCCGGCCATCAAGAAGCGGCGGTTCGGGTAGGTCTGACAGGGTGCGGAGCAGAACCAGCGGTTCGCGAGCGTGAAGCTGCGCGCGAAGGAGTAGGCGAACGGCAGCACGTCCTCGGTCCAGTAGCCCATCGACTGGGTCGAGCCGGTCGAGCGGATGAAACCGTCCATCTTGCCGCCGTCGATCTGCTCGTGGGTAGCGTTCCAGCTTTGCGAGACGCCGTGATCCTGCGAGGTGTCAGGCAACGGGAAGGCCCGCACGCGCTTGCCTTCGAGGTCTGGGTTGTGGTTGCGTGCGTTGCCCGCGGAGTCGAAGCGCAGCCCGTGCGCCTTGGGCTGCCCGGAGTGCGCCAGCGCTCCGAGCAGGTTGTCGAAGGAGTGGTTCTCCATCATCACGCAGACGATGTGGTCGAAGGGCAGCGCTTCGGTCGCGGACCCGGCCGGGCGCTTAGGGTCGGGCAAGCTGTCGGGCGCGCGCACCGTCGCCCCGAGCGCGGTGGCAGCGCGCAGCAGCGGCCCGCCCGCGGAGACGGCGGCCATCGCCGATCCGCCGTAGCGGACGAAGTCGCGCCGCGTCAGCGGCAGCTCGAAGTGTTTTTTCCGGCCGGGACTCCCCACGCGAGACCCCTTTTACCCGGCTGACGCGGGCGGTAGTAAAGATTCTGTGTTCAGCGTCGTCAAGCCCCGCGCGATGGGGCGCGGGCGAGGGGCGTGGACGATGGGGCGCGGGCGACGGGCGCGAAGCTAGGCCGCGTAAGGCAGCTCGGCCTCCAGCGGGGCCGGCAAGAAGCCCGGGGCCCCGCTGCCCACGACCCGGTTGCGCCCCGCGCGCTTGGCTTCATATAGCGCGAGGTCGGCGGCCTTGAATAGCGATTCGTACTCCATTTGCTCGCCGCTCGCGGCGCTGACGCCGATCGAGATGGTGATCGCGACACCCGCGGGGGCTCCCTGCTCCAGGCCGCTGCGCAACCGCTCGGCGACCTCGCAGCCCGCGGCGCTGTCCACGCCGGGCAGCACGATCAAGAACTCCTCTCCGCCGAGCCGGTAGACGAGCTCGAAGGAGTGCAGGCGCTTGCGCAGTTGGTAGGCGGTGTCGCAGAGCACGGCGTCGCCGCGGTCGTGCCCGTGCTCGTCGTTGATCGCCTTGAAGTTGTCGATGTCGCAGAGCAGCAAGCACACGGGCTGGTGGGTTAGCCGCGCCTGGTGGGTCAGCTCCGCGAAGCGAGGTACGAGCGCGTTGCGGTTAAGCAGGCCGGTCAGCGGATCGATGATCGCCTCGCCGCGGTGGTGCAGCTCGGCGGCCTGCAGCGCCCACACGATCGAGACGATCCCGATCAGCAGCGCGAGCGTCGCGACGAGCGAGGCCGGGTCGTGGATCGTGCGCTCCGGATAGGCACCGATCGTGCTCGCGAGCACGATCGCGACGGTCAGACCGAGTGCCGCGAGCACGACCTGGAGGCGAAAACGCGCGGCGGCCATCGCGACGGGCAGGGCCATCCACGGCAACGCGACGCTGCGCGGGCCGCCGCTGAGCACGACGCCGACCCCGATGAGCAGCATCGTGATCACGATCGCCCAGGCGCTCACGCGCTCGGGGTGCGGGCTCTTGTAAATGCGCCGCTCGACGTTCAGGAAGTTCAGCACTGAGAGCGCGAACAGGATCAGCGTCCACCAGCCGACCCAGGGCGCGGCGGCGATCAGCGCGGCGCCGACGGCACCCGATCCGATCCAGCGGATCTTGCGTACCCGCGGGCTCGCGTCGACGACGCGGCTGCGATCGAGCTCGGTAGGACAGAGCCAAGACCCCCGGTGCATAAGCTCGCTTCGGCTTTGCGGCCTAGCGCCTTTAGCCGTCTCTTGTCGGGCAGACATTTGTCCTCGTAAAAACCGATTCCTTGAATTCGTCGTAAAAGTCGCATTTCGTGCTGAACCCACGAAGGGCCACGCGGCTCGCCTCTCGTACGCTTAGCTCATGTACCGCTCGACGCCCCCCGGCATCGGCGAGCTGATCTCCACGCGCGCGGGCGAGGAGATGGCGCTAAACGATGCCTACCTGAACCCGCAGATGGGGCGAATCCTGCGCACGCTCGGCTTCGATAAGTCCTGGCGCGGCGGCGAGGGCGCGCACCTGATCGACGAGCACGGCGAGCGATACCTCGACCTGTTCGGCGGCTATGGGGTGTTCGCGATCGGCCGCAATCACCCCGAGGCGATTGCGGCGGTGCAGGAGGCGATGGCCGCTCACACGGGCAACCTGCCCCAGCTCGGCGTGACGCTCCTGAGCGGCGTGCTCGCGGAGCAGTTGCTCTCCCGGGCGCCGGGCAGCGTCGCGGCGATGGTGCCCGCGAACACGGGCACCGAGGCTGTCGAGGCGGCTATTAAGGTCTCGCGCGCGGCGACGGGGCGCCCGCGGATCCTCTACGCCAAGCACGCCTTCCACGGCCTGACGCTCGGCTCGCTCTCGCTGAACGGGGAGCCGATCTTCCGCGAGGGCTTCGGGCCTCTGCTGCCCGGCTGCGACCCGGTCCCGTTTGGCGACGCCGAGGCGCTGCAGCGCGAGCTCGAACGCGGCGACGTCGCGGCACTGGTGCTCGAGCCGATCCAGGGCAAGGGCGTGAACCTCCCACCGCCCGACTATCTCCGCCAAGCGCAGGAGCTGTGCCGCGGCGCGGGGGCGTTGCTGGTGTGCGACGAGGTGCAGACTGGGATCGGCCGCACGGGGCGCTTCCTGGCGCTCGAGCACTGGGGCCTTGAACCAGACCTGATCTGCCTGGCGAAGGCGCTCTCGGGCGGCCTCGTGCCGATTGGCGCGGTGCTCGTCTCGCGCGCGGCGTTCGAGAAGGTCTTCGACGGGATGGAGCGCGCGGTGCGCCACGGCTCGACGTTCGGCGGCAACGACTTGGCGGCGGCGGCGGCGCTGGCGACGCTGCGCGTGCTCGACCAGGAGCAGCTGGTGCAGCGGGCCGAGCGCCTAGGGACGCTGCTGTTGGAGCTGACCCGTCCGCTGGTCGAGCGCTACGAGGTCGTGGCGGACGTGCGCGGCATGGGCCTGATGTGGGCGATCGAATTCGGCCCACCCGCCGGACGGGTGGGGCGTGCGTTGTGGGAAACGGTCGAGCGCAGGCAGGCGGGGCTGTTCAGCCAGCTGATCACGGTGCCGCTATTCCACGAGCACCGGATCCTCTGTCAGGTCGCGGGCCACCGGATGAACACGATCAAGGCGCTGCCGGCCCTGGTCGTGGAGGAGGATGAGATCCGCCGTTTTGCGGGGGCCCTGGAGCAGACGGTCGCGGCCGCGGAGCGCTATCCGGCGGCGCTCGCTCGGTTCGGTGCGCGCACGGGCCTTCGGGCCGCGCGCGTGCGTCGCTAGCCTGTCCCGGCCGTGAGCGCAATCAGAGAGGACATCCGCAACGTGGCGATCGTCGCGCACGTGGACCATGGCAAGACGACGCTGGTCGACGCGATGCTGTGGCAGTCGGGCGTGTTCCGCGAAGGGCAGGACGTCGCGACGCGCGTGCTCGACTCGATGGACCTCGAGCGCGAGAAGGGGATCACGATCCTCGCGAAGAACACCTCGCTGCACTACAGCGGCGTGAAGTTGAACATCATCGACACTCCGGGCCACGCGGACTTCGGGGGCGAGGTCGAGCGCGGGCTGACGATGGTCGACGGCGTGCTGCTGCTCGTCGACGCCTCAGAGGGCCCATTGCCGCAGACGCGCTTCGTGCTGCGCAAGGCGCTCGACGCGCGGCTACCGGTGATCCTGGTGATCAACAAGATCGACCGCCCCGACGCGCGCGTGGCCGAGGTGATCGACGAGGTCTACGAGCTGTTCCTCGACCTCGACGCGGACGAGCAGCAGATCGATTTCCCGATCGTCTACTCCAACGCGAAGGCCGGCCAGGCTTCGCTTTCCTACGAGCCGGGTCAGCCGCCGGACTCACCCGATCTGTCTCCGCTGCTGGACTTGCTGATCGAGCAGATCCCGGCGCCCGAGTACGAGCCAGACCACCCGCTACAGGCGCTGGTCACGAACCTCGACGCCTCTCCGTATGTAGGCCGCCTGGCGATCTGTCGCGTACGAAACGGCACGATCAACAAGGGGCAGCAGATCGCGTGGTGCCGAGCGGACGGATCGATCCAACGCGCGCAGGTCGCGGAGCTCTACGTGACCGAGGCGCTGGAGCGCGTTACCGCCGCCGAGGCGGGGCCGGGAGAAATCATCGCGGTCGCGGGGATCGCGGAGGTGACGATCGGCGAGACCCTGGCCGACGCGAACGATCCGCGCCCGCTGCCGGTGATCACGGTGGACGAGCCGGCGATGTCGATCACGATCGGCGTGAACACCTCGCCGCTGGCGGGCAAAGACGGCGACAAGATGACTGCGCGGCAGATCGAGGCACGCCTGCAGCAAGAGTTGATCGGCAACGTCTCGCTACGGGTGAAGCCTACGGAGCGCCCGGACACGTTCGAGGTCCAAGGCCGCGGCGAGCTACAGCTCGCGGTGCTCGTGGAGATGATGCGCCGCGAGGGCTTCGAGCTGACGGTCGGCCAACCCCGGGTGCTGGAACGAGAGATCGACGGCAAGCGCCACGAGCCGGTGGAGCGCCTATCGATCGACGTGCCCGAGGAGCACGTGGGCACGGTGACCCAGCTGCTGGCCGCGCGCAAGGGGCGCATGGAACACATGGCCAACCACGGCACGGGCTGGGTGCGAATGGACTACCTGGTGCCGGCGCGTGGCTTGATCGGCTTCCGCACGGAGTTCCTGACCGAGACGCGCGGCACGGGGATCATGCATCACGTGTTCGAGCGCTGGGAGCCGTGGGCGGGCGAGCTGCTCACGCGCCACTCGGGCGCGCTCGTGGCCGACCGCGGCGGCGCGACGGTGACCTTCTCGTTGTTCACGCTGCAGGAGCGTGGATCGCTGTTCGTGGGCCCGGGCGAGGAGGTGTACGAAGGCATGATCATCGGCGAGAACGCGCGCTCAGAGGATCTCGACGTCAACCCCGTCAAGGAGAAGCACCTGACGAACATGCGCTCTTCGACCTCCGACGTGCTGGTGCGCCTGGACACGCATCGCAAACTGACGCTCGACGAAGCGCTGGAGTTCGTGCGCGAGGACGAGGCGGTCGAGGTGACGCCGGACTCCGTGCGCATGCGCAAGGTCGAGCTGTCGAAGGTGCAGCGGCTGAAGACCGCGAGGCAAGCGCGCAAATGAGCGAGATCAGCCTGCGGGGGCTGGTCAAGACGTTCAAGGGCCCGGAAGGGCCGATCGAGGCGGTCCGCGGCGTCGACGTGGAGATCAATGCGGGAGAGACGCTCGCGCTGCTGGGCCCGAACGGCGCGGGCAAGTCGACGACGATCGACATGCTGCTCGGGCTGCTGCGCCCCGATGCGGGCAGCGTCTCGGTGTTCGGTCGCTCGCCCTCGGACGCGGTGGCGGCGGGGGCGGTAGGAGCGATGCTGCAGACGGGCGAGCTGATCCGCGACCTGACGGTGCGCGAGCTGATCTCGATGATGGCGGCGCTGTACCCGCAGCCACTGCCTCTCTCGGAGGTGCTCGAGCTGACGGGCACGGGCGAGTTCTCCGAGCAGCGCACGCAAAAGCTCTCGGGCGGGCAGACCCAGCGCGTGCGCGCGGCGGTGGCGCTGGTGAGCAACCCCGAGCTGCTGGTGCTGGACGAGCCGACGGTGGCGCTCGACGTCGAGGGCCGCCAGGCGTTCTGGCGCACGATGCGCGAGTTCGCGGCGCGCGGGAAGACGATCCTGTTGGCGACGCATTATCTGGAGGAGGCGGACGCGTACGCGGACCGCGCGGTGCTGATGGCGCACGGCCGGGTCGTGGCGGACGGGCCGACGAACGAGCTGAAGGCGATGGTGGGCTCGCGCACGATCCGCGCGACGCTCCCCGACGTTGATCTCGCCGCGCTTCAAGCGCTTTCGGGCGTGAGCGCGGCGGATCGCCGCGGCGAGGCGATCGTGCTGACGTGCGCGGACTCCGACGCGACGATCCGCGCGCTGCTCGCGGCATACCCGCAGGCGCGCGACATCGAGATCAACGCGGCGGGCCTGGAGCAGGCGTTCATCGCGCTGACGGGCGAGCAGGATGCGCCGGCAACCGTCACGGCCGCTGCGGACGCCGAGAGGACGGAGGCGGCGCGATGATCGGCGGGCTCTCGCTTACCTACCTGCGCTACGAGCTGCTGCGCACGTTTCGCAACCGTCGCTTCTTCATCCTCTCGTTGGTCTTTCCGCTTGTGCTGTACCTGCTGATCGCGGGCTCGACTCGCCACGAGAACAACCTGGGCGGTACGGGGATCTCGGCGCCGCTGTACTTCATGGTGGGCATGGCGTCGTGGGGCACGATGACCGCGATGCTGTCCTGCGGCGCGCGGATCGCGGCGGAGCGCTCGGTGGGCTGGAACCGCCAGCTACGGATCACGCCGCTCTCGCCGCGCGCGTACTTCCGCGCGAAGGTGCTGACGGGGTACGCGATGGCGCTGATCAGCCTGGTGGTTCTCTACGCGGCGGGGCTGAGCCTCGGCGTGAGCTTGCCGGCGAACGAGTGGCTGAAGATGACGTTCTTGATCCTCGTGGGGCTGGTGCCGTTCGCGGCGCTGGGCATCGCGCTGGGGCACGTGCTGACGCCGGACTCGATTGGCCCGGCGCTCGGCGGTGGGGTCGCGCTGCTGGCGTTCCTGGGCGGGACGTGGTTCCCGATCACAGGCGGCTTCTTCTTCCATTTCGGTCAGTACATCCCCTCGTGGTGGCTCGTGCAGGCGAGCCACGTAGCGCTGAGCGGGCATTCCTGGCCCGCGAAGGCGTGGCTGGTGATGGGTGGATGGACCGTGCTGCTGAGCGCGCTGGCGCTGCGGGCTTACCGCCGCGACACGGGCCGCGTGTAGCGCTCGTCCACGCTGCGCCGTGCCGAGCCGCGGCGCCGTGCCGAGCCGCGATCCGTCGGTCCGCTTGACACGAAGTGAACAAGTTGAACCACGGTGCGACACGGCGGACCGCGAGGCATTAGGGTTCCCGCGGTGATCGGACCGACCAGAGCCTTTGCGCGAGCCTCGCTCGCCCTGTTGCTCACCTGCGGCGTAGCGCTCTGCGGCCTGTTCGCGGCGAGCGCGTTCGCGGCGGAAGAAGCGACGATCGACTACGTGCACGAGAGCGAAGCCGCGTTCGCGAAGCAGCTCGCGAAGAAAGAAGTGGCGTCGGTGACGATCAATAAGCGCCTGCGCACGATGCGGGTGACGCTGAAGGACGGCAGCCACTACCTGGCGCAGTACCCGAAGAAAGCGGAGCCGCAGACGGTCTCTCGCCTGGAAGGCAAGGGCGTGAGCGTGAGCGTGCTCTCGAAGTCAGAAGCCGAAAAAGAGACCACGCACAAAGGCAAGAAGCACAAACTCCGCTACATCGTGGGCGGCGTGCTGATCGTGGTGATCCTGCTCGTCGGCGGCTTCCTGCTCTACCGTCGCCGCGGCCTGCGCGACTGAGCGCGCACCGGTCGGGGTCCGGTGCCGAACCTGCGAACGCCGTATATACGGCTGCTATCGCAACCCTCTTTCCAGAACCCCCAACTCCCGCTCCCTAAGCCGGCTCGCGACCGAGTCCCGGGCTCAGCAGTGCACACGGCGCCGGCGGCGCTGCGAGCGGGCCGAGCGGCCCTGCTCGGCGACGTGCTTCGCGGCGTGGATGTCGCGCACGAGCAGGTCGACCATCTCGCGGGAGAAGTTCTCCTTGACGACCATGCGCAGGACCTCGATGTGCTCGGCATCGGGAGGCAGCGTGTAGGCGGGGACGATCCAGCCGCGCTCGCGCAGCAGCTGGGAGAGCAGAGTGAGGTCGAGTCGCTTGGGGTCCTCGGCGCGGACGGCGACGATCGGGAAGCGCAGATGCTGCTCGCCGAGCAGTTGCAGTCCGTCGGTTGTGGCGAGCTTGTGCGCGAGCGTGCGCGCGTTCTCGAGCATCGTTGAGACGATCCGCTCATAGCCCTCGCGCCCGAGGCGCAGGAAGGCGAAGTACTGCAGGATCACCGAGTCCGAAGGCCGCGAGAAGTTCAGCGAGTAGTTGGGCATGTCGCCGCCGAGGTAGTTGATGTGAAAGACGAGCTCCTCGGGCAGGTCGGAGGCTTCGCGGAAGACGACGGTGCCCATGCCGGGGTAGACGAGCCCAAACTTGTGGTTTGAGACATTGATCGAGCGCACGCGCTCCAGGCGGAAGTCCCACGCCAGGTCGGGCTCGGAGAAGGGCAGCAAAAAGCCACCGCTGGCGGCGTCTATGTGAAGCGGGATGCGCAAGCCGCGCTCGGCCTCGACGCGCCCGAGCAGCTCATCGATCGAGGCGAGGTCGTCCATCTGCCCGGTGAAGGTCGTGCCGAGCACGCCGGCGACGCCGATCGTGCGCTCATCGAGTAGGGGCTCGACCTCGGCGGCGCCGATCGTGTAGCGGTCCTCTCCCAGCGGCACGAGGCGGGGCTCGACCTCGAAGTAGCGGGTGAACTTCTCCCAGCAGGTGTGCACGTCGCCGCCGAGCACCATGTTCGGCCGGTCGGTGGGCTGTCCTTCGGCCTCCCGCCGTCGCTGCCAGGAGCGCTTGTGGGCGAGCATCGCGAGCATGATCGCCTCGGAGGAGCCGATCGTCGCGGTGCCGGTGGCTCCCGAGCCCGTGGGAGCGTGAAACAGGCGGGCGATCATCGAGACGACGCGGCGGTGCACGATCTCGGTCTGCGGGTACTCGTCCTCGTCGATGAGGTTCTTCCCGAGCGTCTGGGCGGCGAGCACGTTGGCCTGCGGCTCCATCCAGCTCGTCACGAACGAGGCGAGGTTCAGCGCGGGGTTGCCGTCGAGCTGCAGCTCGTCGTGCACGAGCTGGTAGGCGGCATCGGCGCTCATGCCCTCGGGCGGAAGCCGGTACTTGGGGATCGGACGCGAGAACGAGCGCGCGGCGTAGGTCGGGGAGAGCGTCTCCTCAGAGTCCAGCTCGAGCCGATGCATCGAGCGGTTATTCGCGATCAGCGCGGAGGGTCTTCTTTATTTTTAATAGAAATCAATAACGAGACTCAGTCTTGATATTGTCGCGAGGGTGAGC
>Ga0335073_10003698_pt1 | contig 21365 bp, 17 predicted proteins | sample Lox_Sample_22_FD_207093 | JGI IMG/M metagenome (GOLD analysis project Ga0335073, IMG submission 207093) | Soil microbial communities from Loxahatchee National Wildlife Refuge, Florida, United States - Lox_Sample_2.2 | ecosystem: Environmental > Terrestrial > Soil > Wetlands | place: USA...
AGATACTTCTGCTCGAAGTCGAACCATGAAACAAACGCATCGTCGGTTGCAGGCCGCAGAAACTCAAGCGTGAAACTCGTGGCGATGTCCTGACTGAGGTAGAGCGAGTCCGAATCGATCGAAGCGCTCGTGTCGATCAGAAAGCCAATGCGTATAGGTTGATCGGTCAGGTGCGCAAAGCTCAGGATCTGCCGCGGTGCCTTCCTGTTGTCCGTAAGGTTGAGGTCGGATAGCTGCCGACTCGCCACAGGCCGCCCGCTCGCCGTCATCGCCCGGAAGGGCAGCGTGACCTCGTTGACCTCAACCTGAAAAGTGTAGCCCTGGTCGGATTGCTGCGCAGGTGCAAAGGCTCCGCACCATGAAATCAGGAAGAGCCCAGCGATTGCGCGTTTTCTTCTGCCCATGCCCAATGATCAGCGTGTCGTGCTTGGCTGACGGACGAGCGGGAAGAGCGGGAGTTAGCTGCGAAGGCGAGCCAGCAGATCCTGCGGGTGCACCGGCTTGGCGAGGATCTCAAATTCGTGGCCCTGCGCGCGGACGCGGTCGAGCAGATCCGCGGTCGCGGCCTGCCCGGAAAAGAGCAGAATCTTGCAGCCGGGCAGCATGGCGCGAATGCGAATAGCCGCGTCGATTCCGTTCAGATCGGTCATGATGACGTCGCTGATGAGCATGTCCGGCTTGAGAATCTCGGCCATTTCCACAGCCCGTTCGCCGCTGTAAACGGCTGTCGCTTCGAAACCGCTCTGGTTAAGAATGATGGCCAGAGTATCGGCAATCACGCGCTCATCGTCTGCGACAAGCACCCTGGGTTTAGGCTGGTTCGCCGCCTGCTGTTCGGACATTCTTTTCTTACCAATTCCTTATCATCAAGCTGATGGTTTCAGAAAACGGGGACTGCCGATCGCTGTGCGGACCACCGGGGACCCGGTACCGGAGAATCTCGCAGGTATGATGATACGCTGAGTTCGGGAGATGCTTCATCTCCCAGCAACCCTTCCAGCTTATGGTTAATTCACTATCAATCTGGCAGGACTGCCCGCAGACCAGGACAAGCAGACCATCTTATTCCGCGCCGCGGCGGATACCGAGCTGACCCCTATGACGGACCCCATCATCCAGGCCAGACAGGTCGAAAAGTACTATGCCCAGTCGCGCGACGCCCGCATTCAGGTGATCGCGCCGACCGACCTGGCCATCTTTCCGGGCGAAATCGTCGCCCTTCTGGGGCCGTCCGGATCAGGCAAATCAACCTTGCTGCGGATGCTTTCGGGATTGTCGCGGCCCTCGGGCGGCAGCGTGCTGTGGCACGGCAAAGACGTGGCCTCGACCCCGATTAACGTGTCCATCGTCTTCCAGAGCTTCGCGCTGTTTCCGTGGCTGACGGTCCTCGAGAACGTCGAGGCGCCCCTCAAGGCCCATGGCATGGAGGCGACCGCGCGGCACCGCCGCAGTCTCAGAATTCTGGATACCGTCGGACTCCATGGCTTCGAAGCGGCTTATCCCAAGGAGCTTTCGGGTGGCATGCGCCAGCGCGTCGGTTTCGCCAGGGCTCTGGTGGTGGAGCCGGAAGTCCTCTTCATGGACGAGCCGTTTTCGGCCCTCGACGTGCTCACCGCAGACAACCTGCGCAGCGAGCTGCTTGAACTCTGGCAGAAGAAGACCATCCCCACGCAGGCGATCTTCCTGGTCACGCACAACATCGAGGAAGCCGTGCTGCTGGCCGATCGCATCATCGTGCTCGGCCGCAATCCCGGCCACGTGCGCACTGATTTCAAGGTGGCGCTGGCCCAGCCGCGCGAGCGCAAGAACCCGGCGTTCACCGGACTGGTGGACTACATCTACAAAGTGCTCACCCAGCCTGATGTCGCGCCTGCGGAGATGCCGGTGATCGAAGACGGACGCCGGGTGCGCGACCAGCGGCAGATGCACTACGAAATGCTGCCCCATGCGCGCCCAGGCGGCATTGCCGGACTGCTGGAGCTGATCATCGATCTGGGCGGCCGCACCGACATTTATCGCCTGGCCGACGAGTTGGCGTTCGAGATCGACGATCTCTTCCCCATCGTGGAAGCGGCGCAGTTGCTGGGCTTCCTGAAGATCGAAGAGGGCGATGCCGCCATTACTCCGGCAGGCCGCGAGTTTGCCGAGTCAGAAATTCTGAAGCAGAAAGAGCTTTTCCGCAAGGCGGCCACCGATCACGTGCTGCTGCTGCGCCAGATTACGCGAGCGCTGGCCAACAAGAGCGATCACTCCGTCAGCGAGGAGTTTTTCCTCGATATGCTCGATGAGCAGTTCAGTGACGATGAGTGCAAGCTGCAGCTGGAAACCGCCATCAACTGGGGCCGCTACGCCGCGCTCTTTGACTGGGACGACTCGCGCCGCCGTTTTGTCCTGCACCACCACGAGGCTGAGGAAGCGACCGAGACGGCCTCGGAGCGTGCCGGATGAGGCCCCGCCTGACGCTCTCCCGCGCATTTGCGGTAGAGCGGACATGGCCCTTCTTCATCGATCTCAGCGTGGCCGCCGCTTTACTGGCGGGCTTCTACGGAATCCTCTGGATCGCAAAATTCTGGTTTAGCTCCGCGATTCCCGAAGTAGAAATCTACCGCTCGCCGTCGCATCTGCCGCTTTACGCGTTCTATTCGGTGGTGCGCATCTTTTTCGCGTACGCGCTCAGCCTGCTGTTTGCGATCGGCTATGGCTATCTGGCGGCCTACAACAAGCGGCTCGAAGCGCTGATGATCGCGATTCTCGACATCCTCCAGTCGATTCCGGTGCTGAGCTTTCTGCCCGGCGTCATGCTGGCGATGATGTCGCTGTTCCCGTCGCGGCAACTGGGCATCGAATTCGGCGCAATCCTCCTCATCTTTACGGGCGAAGTGTGGAACATGGCGTTCAGCTTCTACACGTCGCTCAAGAGCATTCCCCGCGAGCTGATGGAAGCCTGCGCCATCAATCGCTTTTCGCGCTGGCAGCGGCTGTTCCAGCTCGAGCTGCCCTTTGCTGCCATCGGGCTCATCTGGAATTCCATTGTGTCGGTTGCCAACGGATGGTTCTTCCTCATGGTGTGCGAGATGTTCCCGGTGGGCAGCCGCAATTTTCGCCTGCCCGGTCTGGGATCGTATCTGCAGACCGCCGCTTCGAACGGCGATTTTGTCGCGGTCACGTGGGGTCTGCTCACCATGGTGCTCATCATTGTGTTGGCCGATCAGGTGCTGTGGCGGCCGCTCATCGCGTGGTCCGACAAATTCAAGTTTGAAAGCGTCGAGAGCAGCACCCGCGTCACCTCGCCGGTGCTCGACGCCCTGCGCAACTCGCGCATCGTCGGGGTGATCAATCGTTTCACGTTCCGGCCGATCGTCGAGAAGCTCTACATGGAGATGGCGCAGCGCCGCGCGAGCAGAAAGCCGCGCCCGGTTGAACGCCAGTCGAGCCGCACCGCGACGGCCGTTTATCTGGTGGTTGCCGCGGTTGTGCTGGTGGCGATCGGGATTGCCGCGTTCCACGCGGTGCTTCTGCTCAAAGACATTCAGCGCAGCGAATTTCTCAGGCTGCTGGCGGGAGCCCTCCTGACCTTTGTGCGCGTCAATGCCGCGCTGCTGATCGGCTCGCTCTGGACCATCCCCGTCGGCGTCGCCATCGGCTTCAATCCGCGCCTCTCGCACATCGCCCAGCCTGTGGCGCAGATCGCCGCGTCGTTTCCGGCTACCGCGCTTTTCCCCATCATTCTGCTGGCGCTGGAGCGGATCGGCCTCGGGCTCGGCATCGGCTCAGTAGCGCTCATGCTGCTCGCGGCGCAGTGGTACATCCTCTTCAACGTCATCGCCGGCGCGCAGGCCATTCCGTCCGATCTGCGCGAGGTGTCGTCGCTCTTCCGTTTTCCTGATGTGCAGCGCTGGACGACGGTGATCCTGCCGGGCATCTTCCCATTCCTCATCACCGGCCTCATCACCGCCTCGGGCGGCGCGTGGAACGCTTCCATCGTCGCGGAGTACTTCCAGCTCAGGGGCCAGACTCTGGCCACGCTGGGACTGGGCGCGCAGATCAGCGCCGCGAGCGACAAGGGCAACTATCCGGTGCTGCTGGCCGCGACCATGATTATGGCGCTCATGGTGGTCACCATCAATCGCCTCGTCTGGCGCCCGCTCTATCACCTCGCGGAGACGAGGTACCGGCTGGACTAAATCTCCACCTGGCCTTCCAGATAAAACACGCATTCCCCTTCGAGCTCAGTCCGATCGCCGCGCAACCGGCAGATCACTTTACCGCCGCGCGCCGAAGCCTGCCACGCCGCAAAGTCCGTCTTGCCCAGACGCGGCGCCCAGAAGGGCGCGAGCATGCAGTGCGCCGAGCCAGTCACGGGATCTTCGAGGATGCCCTTCATCGGCGCGAAGTATCGGCTCACGAAATCGTATCGGGGATCGCTGCTGGGTGCGGTGATGATCAGTCCCGGCTTACCGATCCGAATCAGCGCAGTGCCATCCGGCACCACAGCACGCAGAGTCGTCTCGTCCGTCAGCAGCGCGAGATAGTTAAAATCGTTCTCGGTCACCTCCAGTGGCGCGACACCTATGGCCTTGGCCAACCCGGTTGGAGCGGGAACCGGCCCCGATGGGCGCGTTGGGAAGTCCATCAAGTAGCCCGCGCCGTTCTTCGTTACTGTCAGCGGTCCGCTCGCGGAATGGAAGACCACCTGCGCTCGGTTGCGATCGACGCGCTCCATCACAACCGCGGCGCTGGCCAGCGTGGCATGCCCGCAAAGCGGCACTTCCGTCTCGGGCGTGAACCAGCGCAGGCGGTATTCGTCATTCTCGGGGACGAGGTATGCCGTTTCCGCGAGGTTGTTCTCGGCGGCGATGGCCTGCAACGTCGCATCGGGAAGAAACTTTGTGAGGAGAATGACGGCTGCCGGATTGCCGGCGAAGCGAGTCGATGTAAAGGCGTCGACTTGATAAATGGGTGCGCGCATAACTGCATTTTTGCCTGACCTGGGCCAGCCCGCAATGCGGCGGCCCGCACTAGGGCAATTCTGCGCCTGGAGTGCGCGAATTCCCCGTCAGGCCGTCGATTCCGCCAGTAGCCGCTTCCACGTTTTCTGATTGCGCCGGAAGCTCTTCTTCAGCTCTTCGAGGATACGTTCGAAATCCGTGTGCCCCTTCAGCCGGTTCCACGAGGGATTTTTCGAGAACCAGGGATAGTTTTCATTCCCCAGGTAGATGGCCCGGCGCAGCCAGTGCAGCGCTTCACTCTCATCGCCATCGACGGCAAAGTACGTGGCCAGGCGGTAGGTCATCTCGGCGTCGGCCTCAGCCGCGGCCATCGTCTCCTCGGCGATGAGCGCCGCACCGCGCTCGCGATCCCCGGCCTGCACGTAGCACATGGCCAGGGTGGGCACGGCGATGCGCATGGATTCATCGTCGCGAATCACGCTCTCGAGCATGTCGATAGCCTGCCCCAGATCGCCCTGGCGCATGCGCTGATACGCCAGTGACGTGCGCAGCAGAGGATACTTCGGCTCGAGCGTGAGGCCCTTCTGCAGTTCTTCTTCGGCCAGCTCGAGCTGGTTTTGATACTGATACACGCGCGCGCGATGGTTGTAGATGACGGCCGCGTTCGATGGGTTGAGCACGAGCGAGCGGTTGAACTGCTGCAGCGCCTCGTCGTACATGCCGTCGACGCGCAGCGTGATGCCCGCCACCAGGTGCACGTTCCAGTCGTTATCAGCCGTGTGCAGCAGGTGCTCGACACCATGGCGAGCGCTTTCCTTTTCACCGCGCGAAAGCAGCATGTAGACGCGATACAGGTTGGCCTCCACCGCGCCGGCATCCAGTTCGAGCGCGCGATCGAGCGCTTTGCGCGCTGCCATCACGTGCATGTGCCCGCCAAATCCGTAGCGGACGTACTGGAGCTGCGCGATGCCCAGGCCGCTCCACGCAGGTGCAAAGGTTGGGTCGCGCTCCACGACGGCTTCAAAAAGCTCCCGAGCGCGATCCAGATCGCCGCGATTGCCGGTACGCTGCATGAATCCGGAAAGCATCGCGCGCGCCTGCAAATACTCTTCCGAGAGCTGCTCGCCGAGTCCGTTGCGCTGCGCCGGCCGCGCGCCCCGTCGAACCGGCTCGCCCGCAACCCCCGGCTTCAGTTGCCCGGTACCCTGCAGTGACGCGAATACTTCATTGCAGATTTCTGTCTGCACCGCGATCAGGTCGAAAGACGGCACGCTGATCGATCCGCCACCCTGCACGCTCTGCCTGCTTACGTCGAGCAGCTGCCAGTTCAGGTCGAAGCCTTCCGTAGAGCGCAGGAAATTCCCGGTCAGCACCCACGCCACCAGCAGCTTCTGGCCGATCTCGAGCGGATCCATCTGCGCCAGCGGCAGATGCATGAGCGTGCTCGAAGGGCGCACCACCAGCGTAGACACGCGCGCGATGCGCGCGGCAATGGCGTCGGCGAGCGCAAAGCCGTAAAGCGGCGCAACGTCCGACGGTCCCAGGTTCTGGAACGGCAGCACGAGGATGGTATTCTCACGCGTTTCCTCGTTCGAGGTTTCGCGGAAGCGCTCCGCCAGCATCGACAGCAGTCCGGTCGCCCGCTTCTCAGGATCGGCGCTGTTCGTCTGAGGCAGCACGGCGGCGGCATCGCCGGGAATGATACCCGTCTCAAACTGCAGCGCCTTCATGATGGTCTTCAGCGCCTCGCGCACTTCCGCAGCGCTTCCGTAGCGATCGAGCGGGTTTTTCTTCAGGCAGCACAGGATGACCGAACTGAACTCCGCAGGAATGCCTTCGAGCGCGAGCGGCTCGAGGAACTGGATGGCGCGGATTGACTGGAACTCGTCGCCGTCCGGCCGCGCAAACGGATGGCGTCCGCTGGCCAGCTCGTAGAGGATCACGCCCAGCGCCCACAGATCGCTCTGCACGCTGCTCTGCCCGGTGACGAACTGCTCGGGCGCCATGTAGGCGATGGTGCCGCCGCGCGCGGTGTAGGTGGCGATGGGCGCTCCGGGCTTGCGCCGCGAGGCCTTGGCAGGATCGAACTCCAGCTCCTCGGGAGGCAATCGCCGCGCAAGGCCGAAGTCGAGAATCTTCGCGAGGCCTCCGTCGGTCAGCATCACGTTGGCAGGCTTGAGGTCGCGATGGAAGATGCCCAGCGAATGCGCCGCGCTCAGACCGTCCGCGATTTGAATGCCGACCGAGAGCACGAGCTGCAGGCTCGCCGGACCTTTCGTGATCAGCGTCGCCAGCGACTGCCCGGGCACGTACTGCATGACGATGAAGCCTTCCTCGCCCTCCTCATCGACCTCGTAGATCGCGCAGACGTTGGGGTGCTCAATGGCTGAAGCCATGCGGGCTTCGCGCAGCACCGTAGTCCGCATCTGCTCGAGGGTAAGCGCGCCGCGCTTCAGCACTTTGAGCACGACGGGGCGCATCAGTTGCGTGTCGTTGGCGAGGTAGACGACGCCGCTGCCGCCCGCGCCCAGCTTGCGGACCAGTTCGTAGTGCGTGATGACACGCTTCATGCTGTCTTCAGTTTACCGGCTGGTCTCGCGCGGCCCGATCGGGCCTTTGCCGGAGCGTCGCCCAGAGGCGCACGCTTATTCCGGCGTGAGTACGTTGCGCAGGCGTCCGCCCTGCTTGTTCAGCTCGTCGACGAAATCTTCCACGCGGACCAGGAAGTCCTGCCCGGCGCGCACAAAGCGGGGCATCGCCTCCCACGCTTCCTTCACGGCTCCGGGGTTTTCGAACAGCGCGACCGCAGCGCCAGCCGCGGCCACGGCGAGTCCCGATTTCCGCTTGCCGCTGATCAAGAGCAGCGCGCTGACAATGAGGGATCCGGCAGCTACGCTGCGCGTCCAGGGGATTTCCGTGAGGTTTCCTTCGATTTGGCGCGGAAGTTTCATTGGAGGGTCTCGGGTTTCCTCGATATAGGATGCGGGCGTTCTCAGTCAAGATCGAATTCGCGCAGCGGTTTGCCAGTATCGGGCGATTCCTGCGCCTTCTTCACCGCCTCGGCAAAACGCTTGCTGAAGAGGTCTTCCTTGTTCTTTTCCGCGTCCACTGCCTGGCGGAAGAGGCTTTCCTTGCGCTCGTTGGCCTCGTGCATCGCCTTAGTGGCAGCGTCGAAGTCTTCGAAGGTGCGCTTGCGCGGCGCTGGCGTATGCGAGATCACAGCACGCGCGTTGACGTCGATTTTCATCATCGCCCCGCAGTCGGGGCAGGCGATCTCAAGAATCGGACTGGATTGGGTTTTGGCCACCATACCGCTACTCGCTTACGAGGGTGAGTGTATCGCAAACGCAGGGGGCAAAGTACAGGGCCAGCGGGCTACAGGCGGATAGCCTTATGGCCGGGACAGCTCTGGGCGGCCGCCTCCATCAGGGTCGCGATGAGCGGGGCGCTATAGCGAGCCAGATAGGCAATGCCGCCGATGGTGCGCTCCTGAGGATGCCGATCGGGAAAGAGGTTGAAGGAGAGGGTGTCCACGTGGCGTCGGATGCTGGCTTCCTTCTGGAGTTGATAATTCGCAGCCAGGCGGCGCAGACGGTTCATCTGGTAGCGCATCTTTGACGCGGCGACGCCCGCGGCGCGGGACAGGCCTTCATCGAGGGATTTTGTCCAGGCGAGCAGGGCTTCGAGTTCGTCGTTGAGGGCATTGCCTGTCGCTGCCAACTGCTTTTTGCCTTCGATCGGAATGGCGCGCGCGCCGAGCCGATGCGCCAGCTCATCGGGATGCGCCTGGAGAATGTCGGGGAGCGAAAGCTCGTGCTGCGCCATCAGCTTGTCGACAGCCGGCTCGATAAGCGTGGCGCTCAGGCGCGGCAGAACCGGTGTAGTGTGGCCCAGGATCGCCTGGAACAGCACCTGGGACTGCGCGAAGTAAGCAATCTCCGCCGGTCCGCCGATGTAGGCCGCGGTGGGCAAAATGGAATCCTGAAAAACCGGCCGCAGCAGTGCGTTAGGGCTCAGGCGCTCAGGTGCCGAGTCGAGAATTGCGAGAAGGTCCGCGGTTGCCAGCGTCGTTTTGCCAGAGGTCCACGCATCGCCCTTCCTGCGCAGCGCCACGCGAGCTCCGGTTCCATCTTCGAGAAGAAACAGCAGGCTGCTGCCGGGCGCTACCAGCACCTGCGAGTGATAACCCCTCTGGGCGATCAGGCGGTCGCGTTCGTGCAACGCAGACTCGAGTTCCGCGGCATGTTCAATCGCGTAGCGCAGCACTGATGCGCCCAGAGCGTGGAATCCCCGGTTCGAAGCGTCAATCACCACCAGTCCCTGCTCGGCGAAGACCGCCGACAGCAGGCGCGCAAAGGCCGAGGCAAACGTCGCCGTTGCGGTGTAGCTTGCCGTCAGCAAGTCGAACTCCGGGCTGCCGCCAATTAGCTCCGCCGCTCGATCGAGGAGAAGCTCGATCTTCTTGCCCAGCGGCAAGGCCCCCACCGGCCGCGCCGCAGACGGCTGTTCCTGATGCAGCTTCAGCGTGTGCAGCGCGTGGCGCGAGGGCAGCGTGACGTGATCCACTTCCGCAAGGTCGTGGTCTTCCGACGCGAGCCAGAAAATCGGCACAAGATTCGCTTCTCGCGCCCGCTGCACGACTGTCGCTGCTTTCAGCAGCGTGAATAGTGGCCCTCCAAAAAGCGCCACCTGCTGTCCGGTAACGACCGCGCCTGCTCCGTTGCGGAGCCGTTCGATCTGCGCGAGTGCCTTTTCGCCAGCGCCCCATGCCAGGTTCTGCTCGCGCAGCAAATCGGCAACGGCCGAGCGATGCGATGCATCCTGCGAGGGAATCGAAGTGCGCCATTCCTGCGACCACGGCGAAGATTGAAAGAAAGGCGCAATCGGCTCATGGCTCGCCGCGTAATCGGCAAAGAGCCCGCTAAGCCGGGGGAGCATCGAGATGGGATAACAATCGACCGTCACGGCTCGGTGCCTGCTTTCAGTCTCTCACGCACATCGGGAGCGGCGACCGATGCACTGAGATCCGCAATGAGAAGGGGAATGCCCGCGACAATCCGATGCCGCAGCCCGAGCTGAGGATGCAGATTGATCCGCGGCGTGGCCGCCGGCCTCGTTCCGTCTGAATGGTACGGTAGAAGGAAAGGGGAGAGGCATGGGGGAGAAGAAGAAAAAAGCCGCGAAGTCCAAAGCTCCGGAAGTAACCATGTGCAAAAAGCTCAGGATCGATGCCGGCAAGCCAGCCGAGGTGCTTTCGTCGAAGGTCTCTTACGAGGGTCCCCTGTTTCGCGTGCTGAGCGATGAGATTCGCGAGCCCAACGGCAAGCGGGTGAGCCGCGACGTCATCCGCCACAACGGGTCGGTTGTGATCCTGGCCATCGACAAAAGCAAGAGCAAAAGAAATCCCCTGGTTCTCATCGAGCGCCAGTTCCGCCACGCTGCGCAGCAGTATTTGTACGAGGTCCCGGCGGGCAAGATGGAAGCCGATGAAGACCACCTGGACGCCGCGAAGCGTGAACTGCTCGAAGAGACGGGCTTTCAGGCCAGGAAGTGGACGAAGCTGGTGAAGTACTTCGCAAGCCCCGGATTCCTCGGGGAATGGATGCAGGTTTTCCTGGCCGAAGGTCTCACGCCCGGCGAGGCCAGCCCTGAAGAAGATGAATCGTTCGAGCTGCAGTTCGTCCCCATGTCGGAGTTGCTGCGCCTGATCGAGGCGGACAAGATCAGGGACGGCAAGACAATCATCTCCGTCCTCTACTACGCACTTTTTGGCCGCCGGGGCAAGAAGTGAGCTGGGGTTTCCTCACTGCCATAGAAAACCAAACCTATCCACTTAGCGTCTGTATGGTGAGCAGGTTGGTACCCCCAACCGAATCTGCACGAGAGGAAGGTTCGTGTCTGTGGCTCAGTACAAAGGCAAAGTGAAGTGGTTCAATAACGCTAAGGGGTATGGGTTTATCGGACGCGACGACGGGCCGGACGTTTTCGTGCACTACAGCGCGATTCAGGTGGACGGTTACAAGAGCCTGAAAGAAGGCGACGACGTCGAGTTTGACATTATTCAGGGGCAGAAGGGTCCACAGGCAGATCAGGTCGTCCGCGCCCGCGAAGTAGCCTGATCGGCCATCTCCAGTCTCCTTCAATATTTGTGCCGTGACGGACTTCCTCGCCCTCCGCGGGGAAGTGCCGCCGTTTAGCCCCCCGCTTTCAATCAGCCTTCGATCCCCCGCCTGGTTTCCGTCCTGGCGAACGTGGTCTAATCGTCTCCGATGGATAACCGCTCGATCGCCCAGTTGCTCGCCGAGACAGCCGACCTGCTGGAAATCGACGCCGGCGACTCCTTCCGCATTCGCTCTTACCGCCGCGCAGCTGAGGCGGTGGAATCGTCGACGGTCCAGCTCAGCGCCATCGCAGTCGACCCCAAAAAATTGCAGGAGATCCCCGGTATTGGCAAAGGGATGGCCGCCAACATTCAGGAAATAGAGCGCACCGGATCCCTTCCGCTCCGCGATGAACTGCTGAAGAGATACAAACCCACCATGCTGGAATTGCTGCGTCTCCCCGGCATGGGCCCCAAATCCGTCGCGCTCCTCTGGGATGCGCTCCAGGTCGGATCGGTGGATGAGCTGGAGGCTGCCATTTCCGCCGGCCGCCTCGCCGGTCTGCCGCGCTTCGGCGACAAGCTCGTCGAAAAGTTGCGCAAGGGCATCGAGGACTACAAACAGAACAGCGGACGCTTCCTGATCGACGTCGCCGAAATCGCGGCGGAGAAGCTGATCGCCTACCTCCGCGAGTTTCCAGGATTCACCACCATCCTCCCTGCCGGATCGCTGCGCCGCGGACGCGACACAGTCGGCGATCTCGACATTCTCGCCACCGGGCCGTGCTGCGAAGAAGACAAGGTGAGCGCGGCCGTGGAGCATGCCGCCGCCTATCCTCCGGCCGCGACGATGCTCGCCAAGGGGCAAAACAAGGTAAGCTTCCGTCTGGGCAATGGTCTTCAGGTCGACGTGCGACTTCTTCCGGAAAAGTCGTATGGTGCGGCGCTGCAATACTTTACGGGATCAAAAATGCACAATGTAACGGTGCGGCAGCGCGCTCTCAAGCGCGGCTACACGCTCAGCGAGTACGCGCTCGCCCGCCTCGACAACGGGGCCTTCGTTGCCGGAGCCACCGAAGAAGACATCTACGCAGCGCTCGGCCTCGACTGGATTCCGCCGGAGCTGCGCGAGAACAATGGCGAGATTGAGGCGGCCGAGCAGCATCGCCTGCCGGTTCTCATCGAGGAAAAGGATATTCGCGGCGATGTACACATGCACACGCACGAAACCGACGGCAAAAACTCCATCCGCGAAATGGCCGAGGCTGGAATCGCGCGCGGCTACGAGTACATTGCCATCACTGATCACTCGAAGAACCTCGCGATGACCAACGGCCTCGACGATCAGCGCGCGATCGAGCACATCAAACGGATTCGCGCGGTCGACGCTGAGTTGAATGGGAAGATCCGCGTCTTCCCCGGTATTGAAGTCGATATCCTGGCCGATGGCGCCCTCGACCTCTCGGACGAGGTGCTGGCGCAGATGGACGTGGTGATCGCCAGCGTCCATTCGCTCTTCAACCAGCCCGAACAGCAGATGACGGAGCGCGTGCTGCGCGCCATCGAGAACCCGTATGTGCGGATTCTCGGTCATCCCACCGGTCGGCTGTTGCTCCGCCGCGAACCGTTCCAGATTGATTTGAATCGGGTGCTCAAACGCGCGGCGGAACTGGGCGTCGCCGTCGAGCACAATGCCTATCCTGACCGTCTCGATCTCTGCGACCGCGACCTGCGCCTGGCGAAGGAGCTTGGCTGCAAAATTTCGGTAAACACGGACTCGCACCACACCAGCCATCTCGTGAAGATGCACTACGGCATCCGGCAATTGCGCCGGGCCTGGCTGAGCAAAGGCGATGTTCTCAATACGTTATCCGCGAATAAATTTCTGGCAGCTTTGCGCCCGCAACCGGCGTAGCCGCTCAATATCGGCATCTAATTTCCTTTTTGTAGAATGCAGGTTGACCATGGCTGAAAATAACCAGTCCGGTGTCCATCCGGTCTTTGCGGCGGTGGCCGCGGTCGTGATTGTGGTGGCAATCATCGGCGCTTACGTTTGGGTCAATACCAAACCCCCGGTCCACGCCGGCCAATTGGTATCGATCACGGCGTATCCCATTCACCGTGAGCTATCCACGGGCAATGCGCTGGGCGGCCTGGCGGGCAGCAAGGATATCTACGACGAGGAAATCGTCATCGCCAATGTCCACATTAAAAGCCAGACGCAGTTGCCCCTCTTCCTCCACGATATGTGGGCCGACGTCACCCTCGCCGACGGCACCACCCAGCGCAGCACCGCGGCCAGCACCAGCGATTTCCACGCGGTCTTCGTCGCGTATCCCGACCTCGCGCCCAGGCAGACCACGCCCATCCTGCGCGACACCACTATGACGCCAGGCCAACAGCTCGACGGGCAGATCATCTTCCACTACCCCATCAGCGCCCAGCAGTGGGATCAGCGCAAGGACTTTAAAATCTTCGTGCAGTTTCTCCACCAGAAAGAGCTGATCCTTGACGCGACGCCCACCGCATCGGGCACGAAGACGTAGGCCGGGGCTTTTCACCCGCTCTCGCGCTTTCTGATCTACTGTCTCTTGGCTTCCCACAATGTTCGTTAAAGCGCAGCGCGTCCACTTCATTGGTATCGGCGGCATCGGCATGAGCGGGATTGCCGAGATCCTGCTTAACCTGCAGTATCCCGTCAGCGGCTCCGACCTCAAACGCTCTCCGGTCACCGACCGCCTGACCTCTCTCGGCGCCACCGTGTTTGAGGGCCATGCCGCCGCCAACGTGGTCGGCGCCGGTGTTGTAGTCGTCAGTTCCGCCGTCCAGTCGCACAATCCTGAGGTGGTCGAGGCGCGAGTCCGCAAGATTCCCGTCATTCAGCGCGCCGAAATGCTCGCCGAGTTGATGCGCCTGAAGTACGGCATCGCGATCGCGGGCATGCACGGCAAGACCACGACGACCTCGATGGTCGCGTCCGTGCTCACCGCCGGTGGACTCGATCCCACCGTCGTCGTGGGCGGCCGTGTCGACACGATGGGCTCCAATGCGCGCCTCGGCCAGTCGCAATACCTGGTCGCCGAGGCGGATGAGAGCGATCGCTCGTTCCTGCGCCTCTCGCCGATCCTCGCCATCGTGACGAATCTCGACCGCGAGCACATGGACTGCTACCGCGACATGGCGGACGTCGAAGACGCGTTTGTCGAATTCATGGACAAGGTGCCGTTCTACGGTGCCTGTGTTGCCTGCGCCGACGACCGGCTGCTGGCAGCGATCCTGCCGCGTGTGCGACGCCGCGTCTTCACCTACGGCAAATCGCCCAGTGCCGATTTCGTCCTGCGCATGCTGCCCGCCGTCCCCACCCAGGAGAACTGCGGCGAGATTCGCTGCCGCTCGCGGTTTGAAGTCGCGGCCGGAGGCGAGGTTTATGGTCCCCTCGAACTCCATGTCCCCGGTATCCACAATGTGCTGAATGCGACGGCGGCCGTGGCCATCGCCGCGCAGCTTGAGATGAAGCCCGAAGACATTGCCGCCGGACTGCAATCCTTCCGCGGCGTCGACCGGCGCTTCCAGATCAAGGGCTGCGTTCGCGGCGTGACCGTCGTCGATGACTATGGCCACCATCCCACCGAGATTCGCGCCACCCTGCGCGCCGCTCGCGACTGCGGATACGGCGCCGTCCATGTCATTTTCCAGCCGCATCGCTACACACGTACGCGCGACCTGATGGACGAATTTACGCACGCCTTCGACGATGCAGCAACCGTGGAGATCCTCGACATCTACGCCGCCAGCGAAGAACCGATTCCGGGCGTGACCGCGGAGGCTCTGGTCAAGTCCATTCACCATCGCGACGGCATCGCTTACGCCGTATCCTCTGATGAGGCCATCAGCCGCGCGCTGGCTCGTGCTGAAGAAGGCGACGTGATCCTCACTCTCGGCGCCGGCAACGTCTCGCATCTTGCGCCAGTTGTTGTCGAACGTCTGAAACCGGCGCAGATCTAGCGTTTCTTGTACACGGTCTTCCCGCCGACAACAGTCCGCAGCACCTGCGTGTCGAGAATGTCGTGCGTTGCAATCGCGGTCAGATCGCGATCGAGCACCACAAAGTCCGCGACGTATCCCGGCGCCAGCTTGCCCTTCCAGCTTTCTGCGAATTCCGCGTAAGCCGCGCCCTGCGTGTAGGCGTAGAGAGTCTGCGGCATCGTGAGCTTTTGTTCGGGATGAAACGTCGCCGTCCCCGCCTCGTTCATGCGCGTCACCGAGCAGTAGACGCCGCGAAAGGGCGTGATCGGTTCCACGGGATAGTCGGTCCCATAGGCAAGCGGGACGCCGGCATCGAGAAACGACTTCCACGCGTACGCATACTCCGAGCGCTCCGGCCCCAACCGCGCTCCTGCCCACGCCATATCGCTCAGCAGATGATTCGGCTGCATCGACGCGATCACGCCCAGTTGTTTGTAGCGCGCGAAATCGCCCGCGCTCACCACTTGGCTGTGCTCGATCCGGTAGCGATGATCGCCCGCAGGAACCGCCTGTTCAGCCGCCGCAAACGCGTTCAGCGCCATCTCCACCGCGCGGTCGCCGATGGCGTGAAAGCCCATCTGGAACCCGGCCGTCGCGCGCTCGACCGCCATCGCGTTGAGCTTGTTCTGCTCGAAGCGCGGAATGCCCGAGTTTCCAGGATCATCCGCATACGGGGCATTCATCGCCGCCGTTCGTGACCCCAGCGAACCATCCATGAAGCCCTTCAGCATCGTAGTGTGCAGCATGCGATCCGTTGCCGGATGACGAGCCCTCTGCTTCTCTTCGAGCGCGAGCGGCTCGGCAAAAGGAATCCACTCCGCAATGCGTGCCGGCAGCTTTCCCTCTTTTTCCATCTGCTCGAACACCAGGAAGTCTTCCCAGTCAGAAAAATCCTGGACTGTCGTGACGCCATGGGAAACCGCATCGTGCAGAGCCAGCTCCAGCCCGCGCCGCCGCTGCTCCGGCGTGGGTGGAGGCGCCTGCACCAGCCCCTGCGCCGTCTCGCGCATGATCCCTGTAGGCTCGCCCTCCGTATCGTGGTCGATCTCGCCGCCCTCCGGTGCCTGGGTCGCGCGGGTAACTCCGGCCGCAGCCAGCGCTGCCGAGTCCGCCACGGCAATATGCCCGTCCACGCGAGTAAAGATCGCAGGATGGCCGCCCGCCGCTGAGTCGATGTCCTGACGTGTCGGGAGCTTGCCGCCCGGCCACAGGGTGTGATCCCACCCGCCGCCCGTCAGCCACTGCCCCGGCGCGGCCTTTTCCGCTGCCGCGCGAATGCGCGCCTGCATCTCCGCGAGCGAATGCACGCCGAGCAGGTCGACCGAGAGCAGGATCTTCCCGCCCATGCCCAGATGCGCGTGTGCGTCGTTGAATCCCGGCATCACGAAAGCGCCCGCGAGATCCACCAGCCGCGTTGCCGCGCCCTTGTATTTTGCAAGAACCTCTGCGTCTGAACCCGCTGCGACAATTTCGCCGTGCGCGACAGCAATCGCCGAAACCCGCTGTGGATGCGGCCTCTCCAGATCGACGCCGGTGAGGACGTTGCCGTGGAAATAGATTGCGTCGGCAGCGGACGCAGGCGGCGCGACAGCAGAAGAAGAGCTCATAGCGATGGCGATCAGAATCCCGGAGAGTAGCGCTTTCACGCAGATGAGTCTAAACGACCGCCAGCGCCAGGAGCAGCAAAAGCAAGCGCCGCAGCCCCAGCTCGCGCCCGCGCGCGTCATACCATTCACCCACCGTATGGATGCCGCCGCCTTCGCCGCCGGCTCCGATGCTCAGCGCGGGAACGCCGAGAGCCAGCGGAACATTCGCGTCCGTCGATGCCACGCGCTGCTCCGTGCGAATCGCCAGATGCCGATCAACCGCACGCAGCAGATCCAACAGCGCCGAGTCCGCCGGAAGTTGCCCCGCCGGACGGTCCCCGATCTTCTCAATAGAGAAGCGCAGCGCCTTCGCGTCGAACCGCGGCGCCGCATTGGCCGCGATCACCGAGTCTTCCACCGCCCGATGCAGCTCCACTTCCAGGCGGATGAGCTGCTCCGGCTCCGTCGAGCGAAGATCGAAGCGCGCCGTCGCTCGCTCCGGAATCGCATTGATCGCCGTCCCGCCCTCGATCGTCCCCACATTTATCGTCGTCCGCGGAATCTCCGGCACCGGCACGCGCGAGAATCTCTCGATGGCGCGGCTCATCACCACAATCGGATTGGGCCGCCCTGCATCCGTCCACGAGTGCCCGCCTGGCCCGTCGATCGTCACCAGAAACCGCAGGCTGCCCAGCGCGTGCGTGACCGCGGCCTCGTGCCCGGCCCCATCCAGCACAATGTGCGCGGCAATCGCATCGCCGCCCTCGCGATAGATGTGGCGCATGCCGCGCAGGTCGCCTTCGCCCTCTTCGCCCACGTTCCCGATAAAGACGATGTCCGAGGCCGTCGCAATCTGCGCGTGCTCGATCGCTGCCGCCGAAGCCAGCATCGCCGCCACGCCGGCACCGTTATCGCACGCGCCTGGCGCGCTCAGCCGCGTTCCGTTCAGCGTCGCTTTCACGGCCGTGCTCGCGGGGAAAACCGTGTCGATATGCGCCGAAAGCAGAACCTGCCGTCCGTCCGCAGTCCCACGCCGCACGGCGATGGCATTCCCCGCCTCATCGATGTGCGGTTCGCCGAGACCCAGATCGCGAAAGCGCGCGCAGAGCCATTCCGCGCGCGGCCGCTCGCCAAAGGGCGGAGCCGGCACGCTCACCAGGTCCATTTGCCACTGCAAAATGCGCTGCTCCTGCAGGTGCATCCATTGAAACGCCTGATGGACGCGCCGGTCGGCGGCGATTTGGGCAATGCTGGCGGAAGCGGTGGGACTGGCCATGGAATTTTCAGCGTAGCACTCTCAATATTCCACGCTGACTAAAAACAATGCCCGCGCCGGTGCCGTCGCGCCGGCAGCTGAACGTGAGCGCGCTTCCAGAACGCGGTTCACCTCCGCAGGCTCAATGTGCCCGCGCCCCACATCGACAAAAGTCCCCACCAGATTGCGCACCATGTGGTGAAGGAATCCGTTTCCCCGTACGTGATAGAGCAGCAGATCGCCTTCCTCGCTCCATTCCGATGCGAAGACACTGCGCACATTGCCCTCGCGCCCCGGTGGAGCGGGGTCGTGCCCCGCCTCACGCGCCGCCAGGTCGGGGTCGCTCGCCGCAAACGAAGTAAAGTCGTGCGTCCCCAGAATCGTCTGCGCCGCAGTCTGCAGCCGGCCAGGGTCGAGGGGCCAGTGCAACGCCCACGCATACCTCGCCGTCCACGGCGGACAAATCTGGCCGCGAAAGATGCGGTACTCGTAGGTCTTTGCGATCACCGAATGCCGGGCATGAAACTCCGAGGGCGCCGGTTCCGCACGCAAGACCCGAATCGACTCCGGCAGGGTGCGATTCAGCGCGCGCGTCAGATTCTCCGCTGGGATCGGTGCGTTGAGCGCGAAGGAGGCTACCTGACCCTGAGCGTGGACGCCCGCGTCCGTGCGGCCGCTACCCTGGGGCAGCACGCGTTCGCCGGTCACCCGTTCAATCGCGTCCGCCAGTTTTCCTTGGATCGTGACGCGATCCGGCTGCACCTGCCAGCCAAAAAAGTCGGTCCCGTCATACGCGAGTGTCAGCTTCCAGTTTTGCGCCGCAGGTAACTCTGAATGAGTGCCCATCGCTTAACTATTCTCGCGAATTTGTCGCATCTGGGCGAGCCGTAACTTCATCAAAGCGCTGCGATATACTCAGCTTTCCTGAACCTTTGCGAGGAGTGGACTCAATTGCCCGTCCGAAGCCTCGTCCGGGCGGCTCACTGGCCTTCCGCCGGTTGGCGAGAGTACGGAACCGGGCCAGGGCTTGCCGCGTATAGCTAAGGAGCCCAAACGGTTTTATGGGAACAGAATGCGCCGCTCGGTTCCGGCAGAGTGCCGCGGCGCCGTTAAGTAAGACTCGCAGTGCGTTGTCATGAGGAGTGGAGACGGCCAATGTCAGCTTCCCGGTTACGCAGTCTTTCCAGTAAGTCTTCGGCGGCATTTTTTTCAAAACTGAAGAGCGCGGCGGCGATTTCCATGCTGCTCGCGGGCACCGCGCCCTCATACGCTCAGGAGCAACCCCAGGCGCAGGGACAGGCGCAGGCGCAGACGCAGACCAAGTCCGCCGCTCAGGCAATCCCCACCGCGCCGTCGCCCAACTATACCCAGCCGCTGTTTTTGCGCGACACCAATCGCGACTTCTCCCGGCCCCGCGGTTACTGGCCCAATCCACTTGCGCCCTACTCGCCGACTACTGTGCCGGCGCAAAGCTTCGCCAATTCGCTCCAGCTCGACGATGTGGTGAAGAACGGCAAGATCTATCTCAGCCTCGGTGATGCCGTTCTGCTCGCCCTCCAGAACAACTACGACATCGCCATCCAGCGCCTGAACCTGGATCTGGCGGATGTTGATCTCATGCGTTCCCATTCCGGCGCGCTCATCAATGGCATCAGCACTGCCCTGCAAACCAGCACTCAGGGCGGCACTACGGCGTCCGTCAGCTCCGTCGGCGGTGGTCCGGGCGGCGCCAGCGCGGCCGCCAGCGTTTCAGGAACCGGCGTAGGCGGTCTCGCGCTTACCACCAGCGGCGCCGGCCCCACCCCCGAGAATCTCGATCCGTCGATCACCGGGCAAATCGAGCTGAACCACCAGATCCAGCCGCAGCAGAGCCCGATCTTCTCCGGAGGCCTGCCGTCCCTTACGCAAAACATCAATACCTACGACTTCACCTATAACGAGGGCTTTGTCACCGGCACTGCCATGCAGGTGCAGTTTCAGAACACACGAACAACGACTGACAACCTGTTCAGCTTCTTCAGCCCGTCTCTTCAGTCCACCTTCAACTTCTCGCTCACGCAGCATTTGCTGCAGGGTTTCGGCTGGGGCATCAACGGCCGCTTCATCGTGCAGGCGAAGAACGACCGCCGCATCGCGGACTCCATTTTCCGCCAGCAGCTTCTCTACTCCATCAACCAGGTCGAGAATATCTATTGGGGTCTGGTGAGCGCCTACGAAGACGTGCAGTCGAAACAGCGCGCCCTCGATCAATCCACCGCGCTCGAGCAGGACGACGAAAAACAGCTCCAGGTGGGCAGCATGGCGCCACTCGATGTCGTGAATGCGAAGAGCCAGATGTCGAGTGACCAGCAGGCGCTGATCGCGTCGCAGAACACGCTTGAATACCAGCAGCTCACCATGAAGCAGGCCATCTCTCGGAACCTCGACGATCCGGCGCTGGCGAATGCACCCATCGTTCCCACCGATCGCGTCAGCCTCACGGAGATGCCGGAAGAACACATGACAGCGGACGAACTGGTGCGTCAGGCCGAAGCGAACAGCCCGGCTGTCGAGCAGGACCTGCTCACCCTGAAAAATGACGAGATCGCGCTGAAGGGCGCCAAAAATGCTCTTTTGCCGACGCTGGATGTGGAGGGTTTCTATGGCGCTACCGCCATCGGCGGTGCGGTGAGCCCCAACTGCGCGAAGGCATTTGAGCAGTTCGGCATTCCTCCGGCTGAGTGCGCCCTGCTCGGTACCACCGGATACAGCACCGTGTTCGGTCACTTGTTTAACAGCAGCGGCCCCAACAAGGGTGTCGAATTTAACCTCCAGGTTCCCTTACGTAATCGCGCCGCCCAGGCCACCCAGGCGCAATCGCAGATCGAATACCGCCAGGAACAGATGCGGCTCCAGCAGCTCTATATCCAGATCCGCATGAATGTCGTCAGCGAGCAGTACGCGCTCACTAACGACCGCGCCGCCGTGCAATCCGCCGTCTCCAACCAGGACTACAACCAGCAGAGCCTGGATGCTGAGATCAAAAAGCTGCACCTCGGCGCATCCACGACCGCCAGCGTCCTCCAGCAGCAACGCAATGTGGCGGCTGCCGATGCGCAGCTGATCGCGGCGCGCGCCCGCTTCGCCTACGACCGCTCGGCGCTGGAGCAGACCCTGGCCAGCACCCTCGATCGCTACGGCATCAATATTGTCGACGCGGCCACCGGCAGCGTGCACAGCGCGCCGGTGATTCCTGGCCTCGAGCCGGCCAAAGCCGAGCCGGAAGTCAACACGCCTACGCAACAGCAGCAACTTCAGAAGCAGGAGCAGCAGCCCCAGCCGCAACCGCAAACCCAGCTTCAGTCGCAGAACTAGGGCGTATCCACATATAGACTTTGCAGCGGGAGAAAAACCTGGTGTCCTGGGTCCATGGCACCAAGCCGCTATGAACTGAGTGAAGCGCAGTGGTT
>Ga0335073_10003699_pt1 | contig 21364 bp, 10 predicted proteins | sample Lox_Sample_22_FD_207093 | JGI IMG/M metagenome (GOLD analysis project Ga0335073, IMG submission 207093) | Soil microbial communities from Loxahatchee National Wildlife Refuge, Florida, United States - Lox_Sample_2.2 | ecosystem: Environmental > Terrestrial > Soil > Wetlands | place: USA...
GCAAATCAGCCTGGCCCTGCGGTGGGCGTTCTGACCGGCAAAGGTTGTGGCAGCAAAGTCGGAAGAGCCAAGGCCGCGTACAGGTGACGCCGACCGGTGTCTTCGAGTGGATTAGAGGACTTCACGAACTCAGCCCGATGTTTGCGAAGTGCCAACTTGGAAACCCGTGCCAGTCGGGCTCTGACCTTGAGCGCTTCCCGTATTCGGGACGGGGCCGGCAAGGCCAGGATTCAACTCAATGACATCCCCGTAATACCAGTCGGGATCCCACGAGAGTGCCATCGGCAGCAGGCGGTCGCGGTCGGCGGGACTGAGCGAATCGCGCCTCAGACAGAAATCGGGCTTCTGGTACGCCCTGGAAAGCTTGTTAATCAGAGCTTCGTACTGTACCTGACACTTATCGCGCGCAAGGCTCACCATCTGGCCCTCTTCCGTGGAGTGGGCACTTGCCTTTTCGAGCGCAGCCTTGGGAGAGGCATTCTTGAGCTCGTCTTCAAGTTCCGCTTTCAACGTCTGATAAAGCTCTCTGAGCCGTATTTCTTCTGCCAGGGCGACTGTGTCCAGGTTGAAGTGAGGAGATGGCTCCCCTTCCACACTCATGTTTGCGATCTTGTCAAGGGCCATGAGCAGAGTCTTCCCTGCGGCAACAAATGTCTCTTCGGTCGGCGGCGGAGGGACAGTCTCCTGGACCGGTGGCTGATCTGGGCTTTCAAACTGTTGGAGACCTAGCTGTTCGGCCAGATCCGTACTGACAGCTCGCTGCCAGTTTCGACCATTTTTCGCGATCATCTGGTAGGCGGAACGAACACCTTCGAGACCGAGGATTGCAAGCGGAGACAAAAGATCGATGCTCTGTTCCAATTGCAAGCGTACTGCAGAGAAGCTTCTTTGGCTTTCGATGATCTTGGTGACTTCAGAGCGCCATCGTTTGGCTGCGCCGATGCCCGCAAGATTATCAAGCATGACCTGGTAAGCGCTTTCTGAGAGTTGGGGAGGGGCAAGCAGATCCGAGAGCGAGATAGGAGCAGCCACTGCGCCAGGCGGCGCTGCGAGCAGGTTGTTAATCTGCCGGTAGAGTTCGGCTTCCGCCAGCGGTTTAAGTACGCCGGCTTGAGGTAATGCACCGAACCCTTTCATCAGAGCCAGGCGCCCTTTGCGCCAGCGGGCATTGGGATCAAAGTTGCTCCATTCGCGAGAGAGAATCGACTCGATCACGGTTTGGGGATCGATTCGTTTCAAGGCTGCCGCGGCTTGGGGGATTGTGACCGGGCCTACAGCAGCGTCCACGGACATGCGCTGGCGAGCCTGGAACATGGTCTCGGCCGTTCGCGAAGGATCCATCTCATCCTGCAGGGTCTCGGCCAGCCCGTCCACTGTGATTTTTGGTGTCCCCATCAGCATGGTCTCGAATGCTGCTTTGTCCATGGTCCATGGGTCCGTGCCCGCACGCCAGATCAGGCGTTGCCCCAAATGTTCATCGACAGTGGCTCGGATATAGAAAGGGCGCAACCCCTGCATGGAATATCCAATGCCGGCTGCGCCGTCATCGAGACGAGCCGCCTGCAGACCCAGCGACTTGACCAGATTCATGCTGGGATAGCCGTAGATCTTCACTGCCAGCGTTTCTTCGATCTCGCGAACATCGAATACCTCGCGTAGCACACGAGGAACCCGCACGATGGATTGATAGCAGGCCTTGTTCGGATCGGTTACGTCGCGGAATTCTTTCAGAGTATAGAGCGAGAAGGGTATCTGATTGCCGAGCAGTTCCAGAGAAAGCGCCCGGGCCGTCTTGAGCTCTTCAAAGTACTGCTGCTTGACGCCTTTCTTCATTCCCAGTTCGTGGCGAAGGTCCTCAGCCCACCGCCACGGCGTGTCGGGAGCTGGTCCGAGCCCGTTGCTGGGATCATTCATGCTGATCTCGACGACCGGCTGGAAGTTTGCTTTCTGTCCCGCTCCTAGCGCAGGGAGTAATTCGACGTCGACGCGCAGCATGGTTTGCATTGCGTTTGCCTGATCGTTTCCACCCCCGAGCCAAACACTCTCAGGCCTGACGAAATTTGCGGTACCCGCATCAATTCCCTGGATTTCGAGACGCGACATAGCTGTAATGCAGTTGTCAGCCAAAGTGCAGAGCGGAACCAACCCCACCCCGACTGTCTCCCATTCAGCGTTTGCAGCAGGCTTTCCGTCTTTGTCGACTTTCATGCGTTGCCATTTCACAGGGGCCATGAACGCGAGTTCGTATTTGGCCCAATTGCCGACGTTGTCGGCCTGCGAAATCACACCGTCAAAGCTGGATGCAGTGAGGTAAACATAGGCAAATTCTCCGCCAAAGGCAGGATCGGTATTGATCGCCTGCTTGTCCCGTGCCCAAAGATCAAAGCGGACTGTGTATTCGGCAGGACTTTGGTCCTTTTTCACGATCTTTGGGGGAGCTTCACCATCCTTGCCTGTGAACACGACATTGAGGTAATCGTCGAGTGTCTTTTGCAGAGTCTTGCGGTCCGCGAGCAGAGGAATAACGCGAATTGTCGTACCGGTGAATTGAAAAGGCCCGGCGATCGCTTCAATCGTGGTTGAGACGGTGTTGTTGAACGGAGGATCGGGCTGAACCTTAGCATCGAATTCTGTCCCTGCTCCGTCCCGCCACTTGCCGTCATCAGTCTGCCAGGCGATGTTCGTGCCCTGGCCGAATTTCATGTCAAGGTCGACCCAATAGGGCATGATCGGCTTGAGCTCTGAAACCTGGACGCCTTCGGCATTGAAAGACTTAGAGATTTCCAGTCCCAGCGTTTCGGCGATGGGAAGAGAGGAATGTTCGTAAAGGCGAATGGAGTGTCCACCGCTGAGATCGCCGAGCAGCGTGTTCTCTTCACCCAACAACCCGCCTCGATTGAAGCCGGTGGTTTGCATACAACTGTTGGTGAGCGCCCGGTAGCAAATCTTGGTGGGATCCTCAGCGCGTCGGAACTGTTTGAGGTTCAGCGAATTCACAATGAAGCCCCTCCCGCCGGGCGTGAACGAGGGGGCCATGCGCGACAGCATCTCGGGGATGATTCCGGGTCCGGCGAATGGGCCAAGCGGAGAGAGCCGCATCGACTGCGCCAGCCAAAAGGCGTCTCGCCCAAAGCCACCGATCGCATTCGCTAGGTTGGAAGCGATCGTCCAGGGCATGGTTGGTGTCACCGTGTCGAAGGGAACGTGCATGTTCGACAAGGAAGACTTTTCGATCTCAAGGAAAACACGCTCTTCGAGATTTCCGCCGCTATAGGCTTTGGGAAAAACCGTTGTGGAAATACGCGCAAGTGTTGTGGCCGCGATCGGATTTTTCATCCATTGGCTGTTCGTTAGCTCTACCGAGGCCAGCACTTTCTGGAATCCGAAAACTGTTCGCCCGATCGGGACAGAGACATCGTCATTGACGAAGATATAGGGGGTGATCACGCCCCAGTCGTGGAAGACCCACTGTCCGCGAACGCGCTTGTACCATTCGAGCCGTATGCCAAAGTACACTTCTGCCTGCGAAAACCATCCGGTGCGCATTTCGGATTCGCCCATTTGGCCGTAGTCGAGAACTACGAGCAGCACGTAGGGCAACGGCACACGGAAGTGACCGGCTTCGGACGGGACGATATTGAGATAGCTGTCGACCAGTTGCTGCAGGATGTCGAGGTTGGCGCGCAGTGGAAAAAAACGCGCCGAGACGCCGCGGAACATCAGGGGTGGAATGACATCGAGTTGACTCGATACAAACTTCGGCAACTTCTCTGTGAATGCCTGACGCGTCATGAAATCAATTCCTCTCGATAACCCATGCTGGAAGCGACTGCAGGAAATGCTTGTCACGCGACTCTGGAAGATGCCCGTACAACTGCTGGAACTCGTATTGCGCGGCGCCGGCTAAGCCATGCGCGACTTGCCGGGCATATTCGATGCAGCCATAGGCATCCATCCGCTCTCGGGTCCAGATAATATCGCGCAGGGAACGCTGATCGCGGGGCTGGCCGAGCATGGCGAAGACGCGTTCGCGCTCCGCGTGCGTTGCGTTCTCCAGAAGACGGATGAGCATCAGGGTGCGTTTGCCCTCGTGGATGTCGCCGCCCAACTCCTTGCCATATGCGGAGGGATCGCCTTCGAGATTAAGCAGGTCATCCTGGATCTGAAACGCCGCGCCGAGAAAGAAGCCGAAGCGAATGCATCGATCGAGATCGATTGCGCCTCTTGAGCCGATCAGGGTTCCCATCCTGCTGGGGTGGATGGTGCAGAGCCAGCAGGTCTTTTTCAGCACCATGAGCAGGTAGTCGGCTTCGCCGATGTTGGCGACGTTATCGCGTCTCCACCCAAGTTCAAATGCCTGTCCCTCGGCCGATTCACGCGCCATCCGCTCCGTTTCTTCGAGAATGCGGAGAGAGATCTCCGCGCCAAGAACGGAGCGATTATCGAGCAGAGGCCGCATGGCCAGCAGAGAAAGAAAATCGCCCACGTTGATGGCGATGGGCACGCCTTCGCTCACGTGCATGGTCGGTTTGCCCCGTCGCTGCTCACTCTCGTCCTCAACATCGTCGTGAATGAGCATGGCGTTGTGGATCATCTCGATGGAAACGGCGGTGCGCAGGGCCATATCCATCGGCATGCCGAAGGCGCGGGCAGTGGCGATACACAGGCTGGGACGGAAGGCTCGCCCACCACGATGCGGATAGTCAGCCGCGAGATCGTACAAGTAGCGGCGCGGTTCTGCAGCAGGCAGATATTGAAAGAGCAGCGCTCGCGTTGCCTCGCCATACTCCTTCAGTAACGACGACACCAGGCTTCCGTCAGGCCTACTCATTTGCGTCTCTGCCTATCGCGCGTTCAGGAGATCGTGACGAACAGTTCGCCTACGACGCTTTTGTCAGTCTCTTTGCGAATATTGCCGCGGTAGCGGCCCTTTGGTTGCTTCACATCGATATTCAGGCTCACGGTAATTGATCCCGGATCGCGAGTGATCAAAGGGGCCTCAATTGCGGGTGAAGCGGCCTCGTCGGCGCGAAGTGGTTCCGCGAGCAATCCCGCGAGATCCAATCCGGGATAGAGCTGAAGAGCGGTCTCGACCGGTAGGACGGACGACACTTTGATCGATATGCCGGGTACCGCGGTTGGGGCGAAAGCGAATGGATTCATTCCGGCTTGCTGCCATGCCGGCGGCATGAAAGAGGACCAAGCCTGGCTCCACATCCGCATCGCCATCATCCATTGCTCCGTGAACATTGACATCGGATTCCAGGGATTGTATCCGCCGCCAAAATTGCCTCTATCGTCGTTCATGGGACCTCGCTTATAGGGATCATTTAACATGGTTCGCGCCGTATCCTGACCACGGCGCATGTACTCGTCGATCACCGCATATGCTGTGCGCACGCCATTTTCTAATGCTCCGTACACCGCTGCTCCCGCGGCGCCGATCGGATCGCGCGGTGCGCTGCTTCCAGCGTCGGAACGAGACCGCAGAGTCATCGGACTACGAATTGGCGTGCTCCGTTCAGGAGCGGTGCGCTTTATGCGGGGGGAAGAAGTCATCAAGCACCTTAGGGATGGTCATAGCCTACAATCTCATGCAGCCCCGGTTTCCCCGAAATTGCGTGTGCCGCCAAAAGACCCGACATCACGGCCGATTCAATACATCCGCTATCCAGCCCCGAAGCCGTCCAATCGCCGGCAATCGTCAAATTGTCGAAAGCCATATCAAGCGGCGAAATGCGATATCCGATGCTGCCGGGCAGGGACTGCACGTATCTCTCGTTCGGATTTACATTAGCCGCCCAATATTGCGTATGGAATGATTCGGCGCCGGGGTCGCTATTTTTCGAATCGGACGCCAGAATGTCCCAGCGGAAGCTTCCGTCGCGGACGGCTCTCGGCCATAGAGTTCCCACCCTGGTCTCCAGAAAACGAACCGCGTTCGCGCGAACGATCTCCTTCTGCTCTCGATGAAACGGCTCTGTGACATCGCCTTCGTGGTCCAGCTTATCAGGCAAAACTCCGCAGAAATACGCGATGGAGCGAATCGGATTGGTCCAGATCTCCTCCGGAATCAAGTGGCTCATCTCGGCCCACGTGTCGAACGGCTCCGCAAAGCCGGAGAGATTGGCAGGCGGAAGAGGCCAGCCGAGTTCAGCCGTGCTTTCGCGCATCCACAGTTGAAAGACCTGCGTCGGAACTGTCTTCACGTGCTGCACCATGTCGCGCCAGCGCGGCTCACGTTCTATCAATTCCTTCGCCACTTCGGCTAGGACGCCCACGCTCACTCCGAGAACCACCAGATCGAAATCCTTGCCCACGGTAAGCTCTTCCGATCCAGCGGAGCGATTCTCCCAGGCGGACTCGAAGGCGCGTCCCTCCCGTTTCAACGCTTCACCGTTTTCGAGCTGAGCGTAGTCCGGCTGGGAGGGCCAGCTGGGAAGGTTGTTGACCTCAATCAGAGGTTGATACTCCCCGTTTCCTGTAACTCGGGCCTGTACGTCGAACCGAAGAGACTCCACGAAAGATAACTCGCCATGCTGCTCCGGTCCCAAGCCAACATTTCGCAAGCGATGAAAGAAGCGGAACTTTACACCGCGTTCTTTCAATACCTGGTAAAGCGGTGCAAACACCACATCGCCCATGCCGGCGTTCATGCGCCAGAACAGAGACCCGCGGTAGGTAAAGAACATGCGCATGGCGCCACGAAGGGCAACGCCGGCGGCGAGGCGGGGGCGACGGATATCGCCGCCTTCAAACGCGAAAACCAGGTCGTAGATACCACGCATGAATCCCGAGTCGAGAGACTGCTCCGAGGCTCCGTTCATGCGTAACCAGTCGCGCCAGTCGTAATCGTTAATGGCGTCGAAACCGCGAGGGTCGATCGCCAATCCAAAGCGAACAGAACCGCGCAACACCGCCAGGATCAGCTCGATCACCTGCCACACGCGGCGCAATTCACGATCGTCTTTAACCATACTGGACAGATTGGTTCTGGCCACAACCGCTAACGCGTCGATGAGCTGGATGATCGGAGAGGCCATTCCCGAGAAAGATTGGGGCAGGAATGCGTCAGCGGCCGCTTGCAGCAGATGGGCAGCTTCCAGGATTGCGGCGGTGGTGCCCAACTGTCCGTAGCGGAGGAGCGCCGTTATCGAAGATGCGACCGATTCGGGACCCACTTTCGGCGGTCCTGGAGGCGTGTCCATGTCCTTGGCTTCCGGAACTGCTTTCTTAGTGGCCGCCGAACGAAGCAGCTCGCCGATGAGCATGACCGATTGCCGGAGGTATGCGACAACAGTAAAGGGGCCGGTGCTGGACGGGTCGCCCGGCTCACCTTGCCCAGGAGGGAAGTGAGCCAGCCAGAAAGCCCATCCGTCGGAATCGATATCTGCCACGCCGACGTCGGGCGCCGGTTTGAACGCATCGTGCCAGGAAGCAAATCGGCAGTTTGGATAGGCCTGATTTCGTTCCGCGTAGCACTCTCGCATCATCCGAAATGCATTCTCGTAAAAGCCCATCCAGAGGTGAAGGCCGTGTTCCTCAATGCGATGCGACGGGCCGCGGCCGGACGCTCCCTTCCCACCCAGCCGCCATCCCATCTGATAGATCGTGACCTCGTAACGGCCTTCATGCTCAGGGCGACTAAGTTCGAACGCGGCAGTCATTGACGCGCATCCGCCTCCGATTACCGCCACGCGGACGGGCTTGGATTGAGGCGCCATTAGTCGTTGCCTTTCGCGTTCCAGGAGGCGGGGCGGGACAGATTGTCAGGGAGCCGAGTCTCCTGATCGCCCAGAGCGTCGACGATCTGGCTTTCTGTCAATCCGTGAGCTGTGCTCAAGTCGGCGCCACGCAGGTTGGCGCGCTTCAGAAACGACGCTGTCAGGCTGGCATCACGCATGTCTGCGCCGGAGAGATCGGCATCGAACAGGTCCGCTCCATCAAATCTGGCGAACCGCAGATCGCAGCCGTGGAGGTTAATTTTGCGCAAGATTGCACCCTCGAGACTAGCCCTCACCAGGATCGCGCGATGAAAATCGGACTCCAGCAGGAAAGCGTGATGCAGGTCGGCATCGGCCAGTTGGGCTTCGGGCAGAGAAATGCGATTCAGCATCACGCAGCCAGGATGCTGGCATCGAAATGCATTCCAGTTTTCTGTGCCCGACACTAGCAGATGAATGAGGTTCTCTCCGCGAACCAAACCGACCCCCTGATTTGTCGTAGGAAAGGCGTGTGGAAATTATTGAGACTGAAGGGCGATCACGTCAAACAGAATCTGACTTTGATCGCGATATTGATGTTAAATGTGCAGTGGCTGTAGGCCGAGCCGGGAGATCAGCTGATCGAATTCAGGATTCTTGCGCAAGGAATCGAAGCGGGGATCGACGTTTACCCAGACAAGCTGGCGAATTCGCTTCCGAAAGGCCTCTTCCAGCAGTTCCATGGCCACCTTCTCCTCGCCAAGCCCGGCATGGATAAGGGCCGCACCCAGGGGTGAAACCCACTGCGTCTCGGCAAGACGCCGCAGTTCCTCGATCTTGGCATAGGCATTGATGCGCAGCCCCATTCGGGCATAACAGTAACCAAGTTCCGAAAGCGTTGCCGGAATCGGCCCCATGACTTTGGCCGCCTCGTCAAACTGCATCAGGGCTTCCTCGGAGCGGTCCTGCTCGAGGAGCACCCGGCCCAGGGACCAGTGTGCATGTCCAAAGCCGGGACTTGATTGGAGAGTTTTTTGAAGGATCTCGACCGATTCATCCCATCGCCGCATCCGGTACAAGCACCCCCCAACCGCAGTACTCACGATTGGCGAGAGAGGATCGAGTTGGAGGGCATAACGAAGCTGGCGTAATGCCTGATCGAGCCGCCCCTGGGGTGTCAGGTAATCGAGTCCGTAGTGGAAATGGACAGTGGCTGAGCCTTCTCCCGAAGCCAGCGCCCGTTTGAAAGTGGCGCCGGCTGCTTTCCAGTCCCAATCCCAGCCGGCTTGCATCAAAGCCAGACTGCAGAGACCCGCAACCGACTCGGGCTCCAGCCGGAGCGCAGTTGATAGCGCAGATTTGACTTGGGGAACCGCCAATGAGGCCGATTCGAGCCCATACCAGTCGAGCCGCATGTGCGTTTCCGCAATGCCGACGAATGCTGGAGCGAAATCGGGATCGGCGGCAGTCGAACGTTCAAACAGATCGAGCGCCTCGCGAAACCCTGCGGGTGTCTCGTGATTGAAAGCAAACCGGGCTTGCAGATAGAGATCGTAAGCTTCGGCGATCGGCATGTGCCGCTCGGTTTGAAGTTCGGGGAATCGGGTCCCCAGCTGCACGCGCAATCGCTCCAGCACGGCAGAGGTCAGCTCGTCCTGAAGAGCGAACAGATCATGGACTTGCGCGTCGAAGCGCTGCGACCAGATCTGGAAGCCCTCATCCGCTTCACTCAGCTGCATGTTAAGGCGAAGATTCTCGCCCGATCGTCTAAGGCTTCCATGCACCAGGAGCTTTGCGCCGAGACGGAGGCCGATTTCTCGGACATCCGGAGTTGTTCCTTTGAATTGAAACGATGAGCTGCGTGAAACGACGCGCAGGCCCGAAATCTGCGTCAGTCCATCGATCAATTCTTCCGAGAGGCCATCACAGATGTACTCGTTCTCCGGGTCGGGGCTCATGTTGACCAGCGGAAGCACGGCAATCGTGCGCGCAGCCGGAACCGGCGCCGGAATGGCAATCGAGGATGCGATCGACGAACCAATCGATGCCGCATTGCGCAGGTCCACCATCATATCGCGCATGGTTTGGTATCGTTGCGCAGGTATTTTGGCCAGTGATCGGCGGACCACCTGATCCAGCGTTGCAGGAATCTCCGGCTTGGCGGCCCGCAGTGACTCCGGCTCAGCAGTCTGCATCGCGTAGAGCAGAGCGGTGGCGTTCTCGCCGCGAAAAGGCTTTCGGCCCGTAAGCAATTGGGTCAGAATTACGCCGAACGAAAAAATATCGGCGCGTTCGTCAACCTCTTCAGCGCGAGCTTGTTCGGGAGCCATGTAGCCAACCGTTCCCACCGTGTTGCCACTGAAGATGCTCACTTCGTCGGAGGCTGCCGAATCGAGAAAACGCCTTGGAGAAAGCTTCGCAAGGCCGAAATCGAGAATCTTGATCTGGCCGTCATTCCGCACCAGGATGTTGGCGGGCTTTAAATCGCGATGGATGACTCCCGCCGCATGCGCCACCGCGATGGCGTCGCCGATAGCCTGCGCCAGGATCAAAGCCTGTGCCAGCGGGAATCCGCCGTTTGGAATGAGTTCGTGGAGTGGTGACCCCTGAACGAACTCCATTACGATGCAAGTTGTTCCGCTATTGGCGAGAATGTCGTAAATCGTGACGATGCCCGGATGATTCAGTGAGGACGCTAATCGCGCCTCGCGGATGAGTGCTGCTTCCAACTGCGTGCTCGATGATTCAGACTGGATGATCTTAATGGCGACGTTGCGGCCCAGACGCGTATCGCGCGCTTTGTAGACGACCCCCATTCCGCCGCACCCGATTCGCTCCTCAATCTCGTATGGCCCAACCAGCGTTCCCTGATCGAGATATGCGGGCAACCGCCCGTTTCCCTGGCCGGACGAGACGTCGGGCGGAAGCATGGTGGGTGCGATGGAGTCGGGAACAACGGTGAGTGTTCTCTCGGCGTCGCTCGATGCCAGCAACTGCTCGATTTCTTCACGGAGAACGCTATCGCCCTTACAAGCGGAGTCAAGAAACGCCACTCGTTCCTCTTCCGATCGAGTACGAGCAGCGGCAAAGATCTCCTGGGTTCGACTCCGCACCGGGGCCATGACCCTAGAATACAACCGCCGCGGTCGACGCGGTCGCGTTCGTGTATTCAGGCATAAGCTCGCACATCGCAATCGCACTGATCTACACGCAAGTATTACTTCGCCTCCCCGTGCACGTTAGGATCGCGCTCAGGCCATCTAGAAATAGAGCTTGCCCCCGAGTTGAATCTGGCGCGGATCGTGCGTGCCGTTGACCTGGCCGAAGTTGGAAGCATCGGTCGCACTCTGTATAGAACTGAAACTGGTGTGATTGAAGGCGTTGAAAAATTCACCGCGCAACTGGAACCGGAGATGATCGCTGAATCTTATGTTCTTGATCGCCGACAAGTCCCAGAGGTTGACACCCGGGCCTAAATAGGATCCGATTCCTGCGGATCCAAAGTGGCCGATCGCATCGGCATACGAGTCGGTTGAGAACCATTGCAGTTGCTTTTTCAACAGATGCACGGGTGCGACAAGATCGGGACGGGGAGCGATGTCACTCGCGTCCATATCCATACCACCGGGGTAAGTTCCGGCAGCACAGGGAAGGGTTGACCCGGTGGGGGCTGGCTGACAATCGAAGTTATCAGAGAATTGCGTCACTGTCGTGGACTGGCCAGATTGGAATTGACTGATTCCTGATAATTCCCATCCGCCCAGCGCGTGACCTGCCAAGCCGTGTTGGCCCGTGAAGAATGGAAGATCGTAAACATAGCTCGCGACAAATGTCTGCGGCTGGTTCAACGCCGCAGGCCCATAATCGAACTGCGGGTCATACGTGTTGTAGGTCTCCGTTCCACGGTCATTGGACTGATCGGTGAGTGTTTTGCTCCAGGTATACGCGATTTCCAGCGTAAGGCCGCGTCGCAGCCGTGCGTTCAATGAAGCTTGCAACGAGTTGTAGTTGCTGTTGTACTCGGGCAGCCGGTCTTCAAAAGCCGCATATCCAAGAAAGGGAACCACTGCTGTTACATAATCTGACGGATTGGCCTGGCGCGCCGCGAGTGTGGGTTGGTTGATCTCTCTCTCACCCAGCAAGTGACGTCCTAGAGAACCCACATAAGCAAGGCTGGCAATCATGTTTGGCGTCACTTCTTGTTGCATCGTCAGGTTGAAATCCATGTAGGACGGGGTTGGCATACTTGGATCGCCAGTCGACGTGATGCGATTCGGACTCAAAGACACACTCGAGGTTCCTGCAAGTGGATGATCGAATTGAGTGTTGTTGATCGTGGCGACCTGTACGAGGGGCGGATCCTGAAACGCATTCTGTTCCCAGATTCCGTTCAGCATGCGGTCATAGAAGATGCCATATCCCCCGCGAATCGACGTTAGATGATTTCCAAAGACGTCGTAGGCGAAGCCGAAGCGCGGTGCGAAATCATCCTTCGGATCCGGGTTCACATGCGATCCAAAGGGAGAGCACAGAACCGACGGCGCTACACTCTGCGCCGACGAACAGGCAGCACCCATTGGGAAGATCAGACCATTGACGTAGGTAGCCGGGATCGGTCCTCCCGGCAGAAAATTCCCTGAAACCGGATCGATTCCAGGCGCACTGGCGGGACTGAACAGCAACGGATCAAAGTTATTCAACGTCAGTTTCACGTCTGCCGGCGAAGGAAAATAGCTATATCTCACGCCAAGATTGAGCGTTAGTCGATTAGTGACTTTCCAATCATCCTGTGCATAGGCCTCGAAGTTGAAATAATGCAAATCGGGAACCGTATCGCGGCTTGCCTGCGTATAGGTGAATACATTACCCAAAAGAAAGTCCGCAAAGGTGTTGAACTCAAAATTTGCCTCTCCGCTTGAAGCATTTTCAGTCTTCAGCATCTGTGACACGGTCCCTCCGAATCTCAGGGTGTGAGGGCCCGCGGTCAGCGAGAAATTGTCGAAGAGTGTGCGGTCCAGATTTCTTTCGAAGTACGGCGTACTGCCGTATCCGTACCCGGCGATGCCGCCTGCATTCAGAAATGAAATCCCAGGGATGCGGCCATAAGGGTCGGTGTAAACAGTATTATTTGTTAACTGCGACGCCACGCTCGGTGAGGTCGCAATCGAACCCGGGGTAAACGACGATGAAATCGTTCCTTGCGAATATGCGAACTCCGCCTCGTTGACAATATGAGGCGAGATCGTCCACGTGAGATTCCCCACGACGTTCTGTCCCGGAGCGTTCACGGCTGATCCTGCCACGCCCGGAAAGTTCGCTCCCTCAAACAGGCCGAGCGGGAAGTTCTCCGGAGTCTCATCCCGCATGGCGCGCGCAAAGAAATGCAGCTTGTCTGAGATGTTCAGGTCAAATCGTCCCAGATCTTCACGCGTATTGTTGAGTTGCGAGTAGGAGGCGGTATAGATACTGTTCGGGGAGTTCGCGGAGAATTTGGAATAGACGTTTGCGATGTAGACCTTCGAATTCTGGCTGAAGCAGGACGGGTTGACCTGGCTCGTATTCGAACCTGCGTTGTAGCTAATGCAACCCGGAGGGGCGCCGACTGTACTCGTAATATCTCCCGAAAACGTCCCGGCAAGTTGCGCGGGCGTAGGAACTACAAAGGTCGCCGTTTGGGGTGAGCTCACTTTGCGCCACTCCTCCGACCAGAAAATGAACATCTTGTTTTTCTTTACATTGAACAACCTGGGAAAGTAGATGGGGCCGCCAATGGTGAATCCATAATCGTTGTAGCGCTCGATCGCCCTGGGCAAAACGGGGGTGGACTGTTTGTTGAAGAAGCTGTTCGCATTGAAGGCGTCATTGCGGTCGAATTCATAAAGGTCACCCCTGAACGTGCTGGTTCCCGACTTGGTGGCAACAAGAACCTGCCCGCCACCGCTTCGGCCGTATTCGGCATCGTAGGTGCTTCTTTCAAGCGTGAATTCCTGAATCGCATCGACGCTCGGCACGTTCAGCAATGTGGCATTTGATCCGCTGTCATTTATGTCCGCGCCATCTACCGTCCAGTTGTTAGCAGTCGCCCGTGAACCGTTTACGGCCACGGTCGATGTATTGCTGAGTCCGAAGCCCACCTCATCCGGTAGTCCGCTGACCACACCAGGCTGCAAGGTAACGAGCTGCTCGAAGTTGCGATTGTTGAGTTGCAGCTCGTTGACCTGGGTGGAAGAGATAGTCCCCGAGACTGAGCCCGTTGTCGTATTAACAGTTTCCGCATATCCCTGGACGGTTACAGTCTGGTTTACCTCACCGAGCTTCAGTTGCGCGCTTACAGTGCGGATCTGGGCAACATACAACGCGACGTTCTGCGTCTTCGATCCCTGAAATCCTGCGGCGGAAAAACTAATCGTGTAGTCGCCGGCAGGTAAATTCGTAGCCGTATAGTTTCCACGCTGGTCTGTCGTGACCGTTCGCGGAGTTCCATTTACCCCTTGCTGAGCAATGGTGACCGTCGCATTAGGGATTACGGCGCCGGTACTATCGGTCACAGTTCCATTCACAGTTGCAGCTAACTCCTGCCCGCAAAGCAACCCAGGAAAGGACAGAAGAATAGCGGCAAGACAAAAGCTCTTCCTCAGCATGGAAGGACCTCCAAATCCAAACAGCTCCGACGAACTCGTATCTGTTTCCTTCGTCGCTTTGACCTGCGAGTCCCGAGTTATGCGGAAGATCTCGCATCGCGGACGCCAGGCCATTTTCCGTTTCCGGCAAAGACTCGCGAGCACGCGAAATCATGAGCGCAGCTTTGGAACTACGCGCCGGTGGTTATGAAATGTGCTTTCAATGATGGCCGTTGATCGCACGTTCGCCGTGCGTGGCGCGTACTGACGATTGTTGAGCGAAGTGCAACTTGCAAACGTCGTATTTCGGAACAACCCCTGGGAACCCAAAGCGGCAGGCAAGGAAAGGAACGAACGTCTGACGCTGGTGTGAAGTCGGATGCCTCCGCCGTGGGTCTGGTTGCATTCCTATGTTGTCTTAGGCCACACCGCATTTGTCCTCGGATGTAATTTCGTGGTATTTGATAGTGTGCTGCAATGATTCGCTACGGATCTCGAGGAACGCGTGATCTCTTTCGGAGTCTGCTGAAGGGGCTACTCGTTTTCTGGGTGCTTCCGAACCCTCTCTCCCAGCTTGCTGCGCAAACGGGAGTCAAATCCGATGCGGTTTCGCCCCGTCAAGAATTCCAGGAACTCATCACAGAGGGTTCGCAGGCACTCCAACGGGGAAATAATTCCGTTGCTGAGGAAGCATTTCGAAACGCACTGGACCTCGATCCAACATCCGTCGAATTGCTCAACAATCTCGCCATCTCTCTTGCCCGGCAAGGACGCAACGATGAGGCGATTGCCTTCTATTTGCGTGCGCTAGCTTTGAGAAAAGGAGATCCGGTTACCGAACAGAATCTGGGTGTCGCCTATTTTCGTGCGCATCGCTACAAGGACGCACTCCCGCTACTCCAATCCTTTGCGGCGCGGACGCCGACATTTCAATCGCTTGATCTTGCCGGACTGGACCTGTTCGCGCTCGATCAATACGCGAAGGCAGCAAACTATCTGGAACGTGCCAGCCAGGTAGATCCCACGGATCTGCCGACCCTTGATATCCTCGGAAAATCATACTGGCGCTCTAAGAATTATTCCGGCGTCACGGGCGTGTTCAAGCGAATCATGTCGATCGATCCGAATTCGCCCGAGGCACATTTCATGATTGCAATGGCTTATGACATTGAGTATCAGGAGCAGAAAGCATTTAAGGAGTTTGAAGCGACCTTGGCGGCCGATCCGAACTTTCCCGCTGTTCATTCGAGTCTGGGCCTGATCAATTACAGAGAGCACAAAGTTCCGGAGGCCGAGGCTGAATTCAAGCAGGAACTCAGCCGGAATCCTGAAGATCCCGTTTCAAATTACATGATGGGCCGGATTCTGCGCGAACTTGTGCAACCGGCCCAGGCTATTCCCTATCTCACCGCGGCAGTCCGGGTGAATCCGTCCTATCGGGATGCGCTCTTCGAGTTAGGTCAATGCAACATGGAGTTGAACAAACCGCGGGAAGCAGTTCTTCCGCTCGAGAATGCGGTTAAAGCCGATCCCGATTTCGACGAGGCGCATTTTGTGCTCGGGAAGGCCTACCGGATGCTTGGCCGTCTTCACGATGCGGAGCGGGAGTGGAATATCTGCAAGCAAATTAAGGCTCGAAAGAACGTGCAGGAGCTTCCACCCGGTCAATGATCGCGCGCGAACTTATTGCCCACACATGGGATTAAAACTAATTCAAGCAACATCAACACGAAGTATTGCAGTTCGGACATCGCAAGCGTCCTGCTTGGATTGGGCGTGTAACATTACCAAAGCGTCCTAAGTGGCTGATTGCCTGTCGGTCAAGTCTTCCACCCTAGTAAGGATGTGATCTGCGCGCACGTTCAGGAAACACATCCTGCTCGAATTTGTTGAGTTCGACGAGAAGGTCTCGCACGAAACAAAGCAGTTAATCTCATAATTTCGTTGAGGCCCCAATAGAGAGGTTTGCTGAGCAGCGCGCGACAGTGCGTTTGAAACGCCTGAGGCTCAGAACAGCCCACCCAAAAACATCTCCCGACTTGCCCGCTCCCTTTGTGAATCCGAAGGAGCGAAATATGAGAGCCCTGTCTGCAGGGAGTCCGCCATTGTATTGCCGCGCGAGTCATGCAACTCGGGCGGAAAGCTTGGCTGAACAGCCATTCTTTGTGAGGAATCGTAAATGAAGTTGATTTTTAACTCTTTCTGCGCGTGCCTGCTTGTCACAGCAATCGCCCCCGCCCTCGCGCAAACCGACGTGATCAGCCCCACGAATAACGAGCAAGTGTCTTCTCCGTTCACTCTCAACATGAAGGCCAGTTCCTGCTCATCCAAACCTGTAACCGCAGTCGGCTACTCGCTCGACAGTAGTAGCAACACGTCGAGCTGGCCCGTGGATTACATCGACGGACCGGTTGGTGCGCCCAGCGGTTGGCACACCCTTCACGTCAAAGCCTGGAACGGCAGCGGAGGGATCTGCGTTACCGACATCTCTGTCGACGTGAGTGGTCCGGTTGCTGCTGCCGCATCCAATTCTTCCGTGATCCCGTCCAGCGCCGTTAAGATCAGCAGCATTCAGACGCTGGGCAACTGGGTTGCTGTTCACGACGGTGGAACACCCGGATCTTCGAGCGGCACCATGAGTCTGGTGAGTTCTCCCGCTCTCACGGGGACCTCGAGGCTATTTGCCAACAAATTCGTTGACTTCGGCGGGGAGCGCTACTCGGTCCAGTTTGCCGACGATAAAACATCGGAGAATTTCTTCTACGACGCGTGGGTCTACATCGCAGGATCCTCGTCCGGATTCTCCAACCTCGAATTCGATCTCAACCAGACGATGTCCAACGGTGAAACTGTGATTATGGGTTTCCAGTGCGACACCTGGGTCCAGCGATGGGACTTTGCCGTGAATGCTGGTTCTCCAACTAGTTCGAAAGATACCTGGTCTCATTCCTCCGCTCCATGCGATGTGCACAATTGGGCACCCAATAAATGGCATCATCTTCAGATTTACTTCTCGCACAACGATTCGGGTTGGGTCACCTACCACTCCGTCTGGCTCGATGGAGCTCAACAGGTTCTCAACAAAACTGCCTTCTCTGGATACGATCTCGGATGGGGCCCGGCAGTGGTGACTAACTTCCAGATCGACGGGAACAGCAGCGGAACAACCTGGGGGAACGTGTATCTCGATGAATTGATGGTTTACCGCTGGTAGGATGGCGCGGCATCGCGATCTCCGCCGGCTTCGCTCACCCGAAGAAGTGATTTTCCCCGGAGTCTCTGCCCATAAGGACCCGGAACTGAGCGGTCGAATTCCAGCAACTGCCATCGGCCCCGCAGCTAGCCTGAAATTCATGATCGATCGGATCCAACCAGCACAGACCTACGAATCAATTCGATTCCAGATTGGACAGGCAAGCAGCCATTCTCTGTTCAATAACACTGTTTACAGGATTGCTGTCATGGGCCGACCAATAGCGCAGCAAATCAATTAGGCACTCATTCGTCTGTCAATGTTCAGTTCTGGCGCGGCAGCGTCAATCTGGCTGTTGATTTCAGCCCCCAGCAGGAGCATCAATCCCGTGATGTAGAACCACATCAACAGGATGATCACCGCCCCCAGCGATCCGTACGTTAGCGAATATGTGTTGAAGAAATGGAGGTACACGCGGAACCCGAGGGACGCTACAAGCCACCCCGCTATTCCAATTGCGCCGCCTGGTGTGAGCCAGTGCCAGCGCCGGTTCTTGCAGTCCGGCGCCCAGTAGTACAGGACCGCAAACGTCAGTGCCAGCAGTGCACTGGCAATTGTCCAGCTCACGATGTGTACCGCGCCTTCTGCCCCCAAGCGAAGCACGCGTTCGTGGAGTGTCTTTGCCGCAAGACTCGAAAAATAATCGCCCACTAACAAAGAGGCCAGCCCCATTGTCACCAGGATAATCAGTATGATTGTCAACCCGATGGCCTGAATCCGCGCAATGATATAGGATCGAGAATCCTCAATGTTGTACACGGCATTCAATGTATCCTGGATCGCCGAAATTCCAACCGACGCTGACCAGATTGCCGCGATCAACCCAAAAGTGATTTTCCCTGAGGTCGCATGAGCCGTCGTCTCATTAAAGGTGTGCAGCACCGTGCCCATGGCCGCAGTTGGAATCACGACGGCGAGATAATCAAGCAATCTATCGTAAAATCGATAAGCCGATCTCGCAGCTAGTCCAAGAATCGAGCTCGCGCACAATAACGTCGGAAACAGCGCAAACAAAAAGTAGAACCCCAATTCCGCAGCATGTCCGAATACTCTGTTTTCAAGAAGCGCCTTCCAGGTTCGCTTGGCAACCACGCTGACCGGCACACCTTGGAGATTCCACAGCGACTGCAAGGGCGAGCGTGACACCAGTTGCCAGATTCGGCGCTCTTTCGCCTCGACCCGCTCGATCGGTCTTGTCTCCTCGCCTGGAATAGGGCCCTCCTTGCCATCGTCCTTTAATTACACCGGGACTTAGATGCGTGGTGCTTGATCGCCGATAGCTCACGTTCACTGCCTCCCCGATCGTTTAACCGGTCCTTTGCAGCATAGGTTTTCAAACATGCATTGCCTTATGGAGCAAACAGGTGCTCGCGCTTCGCATCAAACGCCGTAATGGTGTCCCGCGCGGGATATGGCCCTGTGTTTGCTCCGCCCCACAGTCGAACCTCATGTTTCTATTCACCGTTGCTTTGCTTGATTCTGTTCAATCTCCTGGTCGCTCGTCTTGTGGCGCAGATCCCTCAGGACACCCGTATTCCACCAGCCGAGCAGATCCTTGCCTCCTATGAGGGCCAGACTGTCACCAGTGTTGAAATTGCCGGACGCCCGGATCTGAAAATTTCGCAGTTTGAGTCGGACTTTGCGCAGAAGGCGGGCCAGCCATTCGATAAGCAGAAAATTGACGCTAGCGTCGCATCGCTAAAGTCAGCCGGCCACTTCCAAGACGTTCGCGTCGATGTCGAGCCCGAATCGAAAGGGCTCCGTGTGCTGTTCGTACTTGAACCGGCCGTTTATTACGGCATCTTCCAGTTCCCTGGGGCGGAGCAGTTTCCTTACTCGCGTCTCATTCAAATATCCGACTACACCTCGCAAGCACCCTACGATGCTTCCACGGTTGAGAAGGATCGGCAACGTCTCCTGCTCTTCTATCGCCAGGAGGGATATTTCCAGGCTCAGGTCGCAACCGACTTGAACATTGACTCGCAGCACGGTTTTGTCAATGTTATCTTTCAGTCGACGCTTGGCCGCAAAGCCAAATTCGGTCAGGTTGAGATCTCCGGAGTTTCGCCGCCCCAGGCAAAGGTTCTCGAGCATCGCCTCACCACTCCGATGGCTCGCCTTCGCGGAGCTGCAGTGCGCCCCGGGAAGACCTACAAGCACTCCACCCTCGACAAAAGCACCAAGTACGTCCAATCGCGATTGGAGAAAGATGACTACCTGGCCGCAGAGGTCAAGCTTTCCGGAGCTGAGTACCACGCCGATACCAATCGCGCTGATATTCATTTGGACGCCAACCCGGGAACGAAAACGCACGTGCAAGTCGACGGCGCGCACCTGTGGCCATGGACGAGAAAATCTCTCCTTCCGGTGTACCAGGGAGTCGGCGTCGACGAAGAAACCGTGCAGGAAGGCAAGCAGGCCCTCACTGACTACTACCAGGGGAAGGGCTATTTTGACGTCAACGTTGCGTCAGAGGTCACCGGCAACGACAAACTCCGCACAGTTGTTTACCGCATCACTAAAAACAAAAAACACAGCGTGGACGCCGTGCACCTGAACGGAGAATCGCAGGTCAAGGCAGGCGACCTCACTCCTCACATTGCGGTCGAGAAAAAGCACTTCCTCTCGCACGGCAAATTTAGTGATCAGCTTGTGCGCACCAGTGTCAACAACTTGAAAGCTATCTACCAGTCGCAGGGATTCTCGAGCGTGCAGGTTACGTCATCCGTGGTGAACCATGGAGGGGATATCGAAATTGCGTTTCACGTAGTCGAGGGTCCTCGTGACACCGTCAGGTCGTTCGCAATTCAGGGCGCGGAAACTTTCCCGGAGTCCCAATTTGCTCCCAAGGGTCTCAAGGTTGTCGCGGGTCAACCGTATTCGCAGGCTAACGTCGAAGCCGATCGCGCGGGCATTATGGCCAATTACTTCAAGGCTGGCTATCTCACGGCCAGTTTCCGGGAAACAGCTTCTCAAGCCTCAAAGAATGACCCACATCACATCAACGTCGTCTATCACATCTATGAAGGACCTCGGGTATTCACCGGCGATGTTCTCACGCTTGGTCGCGTCCACACACAGCAGCGCCTCATCAATCAGGACATCACTCCTATAAAGCCCGATCAGCCGCTCACGGAAACCAATCTGCTCACAGCTGGCAGCAATCTCTACAACCACACTGGTGTCTTCGACTGGGCTGAGGTCGATCCGAAGTCCCAGATAACCACTCAGACCAGTGAGGACGTGCTTGTAAAGGTGCATGAAGCCAAGCGCAACGACTTCACCTATGGTGTCGGTTTTGAAGTAATCAATCGTGGTGGCAGCATTCCCAGCGGTACCGCTGCACTGCCCAACCTGCCGCCTGTCGGCCTTCCATCCAGCTTCGAAACGAGCCAGACGACCTTCTATGGCCCCCGTGGCTCCGTTCAATACACGCGCAACAACCTGCGCGGCAAAGGAGAATCGCTGTCGATCACTGGCTTTGTCGGCCGTCTCGACCAGCGCGGAGCGATTTACTACATTGATCCCAATCTGCGCTGGTCATCGTGGAAAGGTACCGCGTCATTCTCTGCGGAGCGCAATGAAGAGAACCCGATCTTTTCATCGCAGCAGGAAACCGGCTCGTATCAGATTCAACGTTACATCGACGCTGCCCGGAAGAATCTCTTCTTTATCGAGTACAGCTACAGTAAAGTCGATCTCACTCGCATTGAAATTCCAGCTCTCGTTCCCACAGCAGATCAGCATGTCCTCCTTTCCGGCTTCGGGGCCAACCTAACCCGCGACAC
>Ga0335073_10003700_pt1 | contig 21360 bp, 18 predicted proteins | sample Lox_Sample_22_FD_207093 | JGI IMG/M metagenome (GOLD analysis project Ga0335073, IMG submission 207093) | Soil microbial communities from Loxahatchee National Wildlife Refuge, Florida, United States - Lox_Sample_2.2 | ecosystem: Environmental > Terrestrial > Soil > Wetlands | place: USA...
TCGACCACATGGATCGACACGCCCGGCCGCAGTTCCGACAATTTCTGCGCCAGCATCGCGCAACTGATTCCCGCGCCGATAATCACGACATCGCTCTCGTAGGTCACAAAAATTTCTCCGGACGTTTCGCCGAATCCCCCAACCCGCGGCAATCGTCGCGGCGGATTTTCGCGTCATACAAAAAATCCTCGCCTTCCGACGAATTAAAGAAAAACGCCAGCAGATCCGTCGCCACATGCCTTCCATTCGGCCGCTGCGGAATGCGATCGACCTTCGCTGCCGCAATCGCCCGCTCCACCGCCTCACGCGAAACTGGCGACCCCAGCGCGCTCAACTGCCCGGCATAATGCTCCGACGGGTTCGCCCCAGTCACCTGCGTCCGCGGATGCCCATAGCCGGAAGCAATCTCCGCGCCGGCGCGATAATCGCGAATCCACACCAGAAAATCCCCGGCGATCTGTTCAATTCGCGCGCGCCCCAGCGACCCCGGCAGCACCACCGAAGCGAGCTCGCGCATCGATTGATCCATCTGCTGCGCCCGAGCCCAGCGCGGAGCAAACAACGCTGCCGCGCCGAGCAAAACCCGTTCAAAAAAATTCCTGCGCTTCATTCAAAACCTCATCCTCGATCCTGACCTGACCTTGTGGGGCAGGCCCCCGGCCTGCGCGGGGCTCCCAGCCCCGCTGGCCGGTTCGACGAGGGCGGCCTGAGAGGCCGCCGCAGGCCAGGGGCCTGCCCCACGAAAAAACGATCATCCGCCCCCAGTTCCAAACTAGTTGGCACCTATCGAAAACGCCACCAGCGCCGCGTCGGCGCCTTGCCCGGCCGCGATCACGACAAACTGCTTCCCATCCCGCGCGCGATACGTCATCGGCACACCATACGCCCGGCCCGGCAGCGCGCCCTGCCACAAATCGCGACCCGTCGCCTTGTCGATCGCATGCAGCGCCCGATCCTCGCCGCCGACAAAAAACAACCCGCCCTTCGTCACGATCCCGCCCTGCGGACCGCCGACGCCAAGCTGCCGCGGCAACTCGACCCCGGCCAGCGCCGGATTCTTCCGCAGCTCCGGCCATTCCCCGAACGGCTCCTGCCACGCAATGGTTCCCTGATTCAAATCGATCGCCGTCACCTGACCATACGGCGGTTTGGTCAGCGGCAGCCGCCCCTGAAACGTCGCCTGCGCGCGCAGGTCGCCGGTCCACTCCGCATCCACTTCCGAGGTGTGTTCCGCCTTCACGATCTTCCACACCGCCGGCGAGTTCGTGGTCTTTATATAAAGCATGCCCGTCTCCGGATCGAACGCGCCGCCGCCCCAATTCGCTCCGCCGATAATCCCCGGACGCCCCAGCGTGCCCTGAAGCGACGGCGGCGTGAACAGTCCGCCCAGCCGGTATTTTTTCATCTCCTGCTGCGCTTCCGCCTTCAATTCCGGAGTCAGGTCGAACGCATCGTCGAGCGTCACGCCTTGCGGAGAAAACGCCGGCGGCTTCGTCGGAAACGGCTGCGTCGGCGACGCCTGTTCGCCGGGAACGTCGCTCGCCGGAACCGGCCGCTCCTCGATCGGCCACACCGGAACGCCGGTCACCCGATCGAACACGAACGCGAATCCCTGCTTGGTCAACTGCACCACCGCATCGATTTTCCGCCCCTCCACGTTGATGGTCACCAGCGCCGGCGGCGACGCCATATCGTAATCCCACAGCCCGTGATGCACCAGCTGGTAAAACCATTTTCGTTGGCCCGTGTTTGCGTCCAGGCACACGATGGAATCGGCGTATAAATTATTTCCCGGCCGCGCGCCGCCGTAAAAATCGTTGGACGGAGTGCTCACCGGCAAATACAGCAGCCCGCGTCTTTCGTCCAGGCTCATCGGAGCCCAAACGTTGGTGTGCCCGGTAAATTTGTTCGATCCTTGGCCCCACGACTCGGCTCCAGGCTCGCCCGGCTGCGGAATGGTGTGAAACGTCCACACCCGTTTCCCGGTCCGCGCATCGAACGCCCGCACATCGCCCGGCGGATCATTTTTATAAGTCAGCCGGTCGCCCACGCCGTTGCCGACGATCACCAGATTTTTATAAACCACCGGCGGCGACGTCTCGGTGTAATGCATTTTGTTGATCGGCCAGACCAGTCCCTGGCTCAGATCCACAACGCCGTTATCGCCGAATGACGCGTCCGGTTTTCCGGTCTTCGCATCGATCGAAATCAGCCGGTATCGCGTATTCAAAAAAATCCGCGGATCGCCGCCGCTGCGCCAGACCGCGATCCCGCGATGCACATAGCCCGTCCCATTCGGAGGCTGGCCATCGGCGTAAGTTTTCGGATCGTACGCCCACAACTCCTTACCCGATTTCGCGTCGAGCGCCACCACGCGATTGTACGGCGTGGTCACGTACACTACGCCATCGATCATCAGCGGCGTATCTTCGAACATTCCCGGCCGCGTTTTGTATTCCGCCAGCGGAGCCTCACCCGTCTTCCAGATCCACGCCTGCTTGAGTTTCGTGACGTTGGTTTTATTGATTTCGCTGAGCGAGGAATAATGCGTCGCGCCCGCATCGCCGCCCCAGTCGGCCCAATCGACCACCCCGCGATCCGCGCCGAGGCACGCGAAAAGCGCGGCCCCGGCGATAAAAATCGGCGCGCCTTTATTCATCTGAAGAGAATATCAAACCGGGAAGTCAGAAGTCAGTAGTCACGGACGGCCGTGCCTGAAAGGGCAGAGTGGCGTAAGCCGCCAGGCTTGCGTTATGGACGGCCGGAAGTCGAGCCGCGAATACACAAGCCTGGCGGCTTATGCCACGGACGGCCGGAAATCGAGCCGCGAATACACAAGCCTGGCGGCTTATGCCACGGACCGCTGGAAATCGAGCCGCGAACACACAAGCCTGGCGGCTTATGCCACCTCCAGCGCTGCGCGCAATCGATCCGGCAATGGGATCGGACGCTGCGTCTTTCGGCTGATCGCCACCACCGTCATCTTGCCGCGCGCCGCGTGGCGATCCTCTACCGTCACGTCGAACCCCAGCGTGAACGACGCCCCACCCACCCGTTCCACGGTCACCGCAATCTTCATCAGGTCGTCGAAGCGCAGCGCGCTGGTATAATCGCACTCCACGTGAACGCGCGGGAAACTGGTTTCCGGAGTTTCCAGCTCGCGATAGCCCGTGCCGATGCTGCGCATAAACTCGGTTTCCGCCACATCGAAGTGGTTGAGCAGCGCGACGTAAAAAATTCGCCCGCTCGCGTCGGTGTCGCCGAAGCGAACGCGGCTTTCGTAAATAAAAGGTTGGTTCCTCATCCGATTTTCCGAAGAACAGCGCGGCCGTCTTTCGAGCATAGCGCGCCCGCGAGTTACGATACGCTAAGATTATCCAGCCCGAATGATCCTCGCCGACAAATACGCACTCGAACGCGGCAATGTTTATCTCACCGGCATCCAGGCGCTGGTGCGTCTTCCCATTGACCAGATGCGCCGCGACCGCCGCGCCGGGCTGAACACTGGCGGATTCATTTCCGGTTACGAAGGCTCGCCGCTCGGTGGTTACGATCTCGCCCTCGCCCGCGCCGGAGCGCTGCTCAGCGCCAACAACATCGTCTTCCGGCCCGGACTCAACGAAGACCTGGCCGCGACCTCCATCATGGGCAGCCAGATTTTCGAAGTCGCCGGCAAACCGAAAGTCGACGGCATCGTCGGCATCTGGTACGGCAAAGGTCCGGGCGTCGACCGCTGCGGCGACGTGCTGCGTCACGCCAACATGGCGGGAACGGGAAAAAATTGCGGCGCGCTGCTGCTCGCCGGCGACGATCATGCGTGTAAAAGCTCCACCGTTCCGCATCAAAGCGATTTCAGTTTTTTGAACGCCGGCATTCCTTTTCTTTATCCCGGAAACACGCAGGAAATTCTCGATTACGGTCTGCTCGCCATCGCGCTTTCGCGATTTTCGGGCGCCTGGGCGGGGTTGAAAGTGGTCACCGACATCTGCGACGGCGGCGGAACGGTCACCGTCGATCCCGACCGGCTGCCGATCAAAATTCCCGAAAATTATCAGAAATATGTCGACGCCCGGCTGATTCCGCCGGTCACGCTGGCGCTCGAACACGAAGTGAGCGTGCGGCGCCTGAAAGCCGCGGTCGATTTCGCGCGCCTCAACAACGTGAATCGCTGGCACGGAGCGCGCGATGCGTGGTTCGGCATCGCCAGCGCCGGCAAACCTTATTACGATCTGATGCAGGCGCTGCGCGATCTCGGCCTCACCGACTCTGCGCTCAAGGATTTGGGAATTCGCGTCGCGAAATTCGGCATGACCTTTCCGCTCGACGGCGAATTCGCGCGCGATTTCGCCAAGGGCTTATCCGCGATTCTGGTGGTCGAAGAAAAGCGCAGTTTTCTGGAGCTGCATCTGCGCGACGCGTTGTATAGCCTTCCCGCGCGGCCGATCCTCATGGGCAAGAACGATGCCGAAGGCCAGCCGCTGTTTCCTCCGTCGGGCGATCTCGATCCCGATCGCATCGCGCTGGTGCTGGGCAAACTGCTGGGCCAATCGCGCACAACGGAGCAGGCGGCCGCGCGCGTTCATTTTCTCGAAGACGTCAACGCGCGCCCGCGCACACCGTCGCCGTCCCGCGCGCCGAATTTCTGCTCCGGCTGCCCGCACAACCGCTCGACCATTCTGCTGCCCGGCCAGATCGGCGGCGGAGGAATCGGCTGCCACACCATGGCGATGCGCCTTGACGCCACGCGCAGGTTTTCCTTTCTCACGCACATGGGCGGCGAAGGCGCGCCGTGGATCGGCATGGCGCCGTTCACCGAACACACCCACGTCTTTCAAAACCTCGGCGACGGGACCTTTTTTCATTCCGGCTCGCTGGCCGTGCAGGCGCTGGTGGCAAGCGGTCTGAATATTACCTTCAAGCTTCTCTACAACGGTCACGTTTCGATGACTGGCGGCCAGATCGCGCAGGGCGCGCTGCCGATTCCGCGGCTCACCAAAAAGCTGGAAGCCGAAGGCGTGAAAAAAGCGATCATTCTCGCCGAAAATCCGCGGCAATATGAAGGCGCCGAGCTGGCTTCGATCGCCGAAGTGCGCGACCGTTCGGAGCTGGAACGTACGCTCGCCGAGCTTGAAAAAATTCCCGGCGTCACGGTGCTGATTTACGACCAGGAATGCGCCGCCGAAAAGCGCCGCAAGCGCTCGCGCGGAAAATCGGCCGAGCCGACCGCGCGCCTGATGATTCACCAGGAGGTGTGCGAAGGCTGCGGCGATTGCGTGAAGCAATCGAACTGCATGAGCCTGACGCCGGTGGCAACCGAGCGCGGCCAGAAGATGCGCATTCATCAATCCTCCTGCAATAAGGATTATTCGTGCGCGCTGGGCGATTGCCCGTCGTTCGTCACCGTGAATTTAAAACCGGGAACGGGTCTGCGAAAAAAACCGCTGCCGGTTTTGCCGCCATCTGCCGTTCCCGCGCCGCGCGAATTCGCCGCGATTGGCGACGGCTATCGCATGGTGATGCCCGGCATCGGCGGAACGGGCGTGGTGACCATCAACGCGCTGCTGGCGACCGCGGCGTGGATCGACGGGCTGTATGTTCAGACGCTGGATCAAACCGGATCGGCGCAAAAAGGCGGCGCGGTGGTCTCGCATCTGCTGCTCAGCCGACGGCCGCTCGAAGGGCCGAACCGCATCAACAGCGGCAATGCGGACCTGATTCTCGGCTTCGATCTGCTGGGCGCGGCGAATCCCGACAGTTTGCGACTCGCCTCGCCCGATCGAACCGTTGCGGTGCTCAACACCAATCTCACGCCGACCATCGATGCGATCCGCAGCCGCGGAATTGTTAGCGGTTCGACGGCGATGCTCGAAGAGATCAACGCGGTTACGCGGCGCGGGCGCAACCTGATGGTCGACGGGAACCGGCTGGCGGAGGGATTGTTCGGCACGCACCTGGCGGTGAATCTGTTTCTGCTCGGCGTCGCGTATCAGGGCGGATTGATCCCGTTGACGCTTCAGGCCATCGAACGCGCGATTCGGTTGAACGAAGTCGACGTTGAAAAAAATCTGCAAGTGTTCGAATGGGGCCGCAAGTATTATCACGACGCGAAATCGGTGGAGGAAGTGTTGGCGGGACCGGCCGCGCAGCCCGCCCGGCCGTTCGATTGCGTGGCGGAACTGACGGCCTATCAAAACGCCGCGTACGCGAAACAATATTCCGATTTCGTGGCCGAGGTCGCGCGGCGCGCGCCGGCGCTGGAAGCAACCGTCGCGCGTTATTTTTACAAGCTGATGGCGTACAAAGACGAGTATGAAGTGGCGCGCCTGCTGACCAGCGAAGAATTCGCGCGGCGAATGGAAGAAACGTGGGAGAGCGTGGAATCGATCGGCTACCATCTGCATCCGCCGCTGCTGCGCCGTTTCGGCGTGAAGAAAAAATTGAAGCTGGGCGGATGGTTTCGCACGCCGCTGAAAATTCTGGCGTCGCTGAAGGTGCTGCGCGGCGGCGCGCTCGATATTTTCGGGTACGCCGCGCATCGCAAGGAAGAACGCGCGCTGGCCGATTGGTATCGCGCGCTGATCGCGCAGGTGACCGAAAATCTGAACGAAGAAAATCTGCCGAAAGCGCTGGAGATTGCCGCGCTGCCCGATCAGATTCGCGGCTATGAGCGGATCAAGGAAGAAAGCATCGCGCGGGTAAAAAAGCTGGCCGAAGAAAAGCTCGCCGAGATGCGGGCGGTCGCCGTAGCGTGACGTGTCGAACGGCGCAAGCCTGAAGGCTTACGCTGCTTCGCCGGCCGCGTTACGCTATGGAAGAAACCATGCCCGCCTACGAGCAGATCGTCTACGAAGTTTCCCGCCGCGTCGCCACGATCACGTTAAATCGTCCCGAAAAACTGAACGCCTGGACGCGGCAGATGGAAGCCGAAGTCACCTCGGCCATCCGTGACGCCGCGGCGGACGATTCGGTGCGCGTCATCGTTTTGGCCGGCGCGGGCAAGGGCTTCTGCGCGGGCGCCGATTTGAGCCTGCTAGCGACCATGGCCGCCGACGGCGACAGCGCCGCCGCGAACCTGACTAGCGAAGGCCCGGCCGAAGCTCCGCGCGAATTTCGCTACAAACACGCCTGGCTTCTTTCCGTGCCCAAGCCGATCCTCGCCGCGATTCACGGGCCGTGCGTGGGGCTCGGCTTCGTGGTGTCGCTGTATTGCGATTTTCGCTTCGCCGCGGAAAGCGCGCGCTTCAGCATGATTTTTTCCAGGCGCGGACTGGTAGCCGAATACGGCCTGGCGTGGATGCTGCCGCGGCTGGTGGGACTCGCCGAAGCGATCGAGCTGGCGTTCACCTCGAAAATGATCGACGCGAAGGAAGCGCTGCGCATCGGCCTGGTGAGCCGGGTGTTGCCCGACGAAAATTTTCCGGGCCGCGTTCAGGAGATCGCGCGCGAATTAGCCGACACGGTTTCGCCGCGCTCGCTGGCGGTGATGAAGCGGCAGATTTATCGCGCGCTCGATCAGAATCTCGGTGAATCGTTCGCGCTGGCGATTGAAGAAATGCGGGCCAGCATGGGCGCCGAGGATTTCCGCGAAGGCATCGCGCATTTTCTGGAAAAACGCCCACCGCTGTTCACCGGAAGATAACCGGACCGGTCTCCCATACCTTCCCGCAATGCTCTATTGATCCTGTTTCTTCGGCGTCGGCGGTTTTTGTGGTTGACCCGGCGTGGCCGGCTGTTCCTGAAGCTGATCCGCCGGCGTCGGATCGTCGCTGAAGGTGATGGTCGATTCCGAACCGAACTTGCGGTACAGCTTGAACTGCGCGTCGTTCTGGCTGATCGCCTTCGATTCGCGCGAATGCAGCTCGAAATGGAACGGCAGGGTGTACACCTCGTCGCCGATCCTGGTCGGCTCATAATCGAGCGTCAGGCCCACTGCGTGAATCGGATAATCGGCCGGGATGCCGACGCAATCCATCTTGATGCGCATGATCGCTTTCGTTTCGGTGTCGGCGTAGACCAGTCCCTTGTACGCCGAGGTGTATGAACGGCGCGATTCTTCGTGATACATGCTGTAGCCTTCTGATTGCGGCACGCTGAAGGCGAACACGTACATTCGTTTTCCGCGCAGTGTGGCCCAGTGATCCCAACTAAAATCGGCGCCCGTTTGCGGATCGAAAATGTGATACATCATGGTTCCGAACTCGCCCGAGGAAACCACGCCGCCCAATTTTTCATGCGTCATGTTGGCGACCGCGGTGCCGTTGACCATCTCCACTTTGTAGCTTTCTTTTTTGTCGAAGAAGGTCAACTGCTCCTGAATGGTATCGCCGTAGGGCAGATAGCCGCGAATGGTCGGATCGATCTTGCGATGCGTGGTTTGGACGCACATGTAGTTGGGAAGATTCTTGGTGTAGTTGAGTGCGTAGTCGCGCATCGCGGCCAGCACGTTCTGCTGTTCCTCGGCGCTGGGCGGCGGAATCGGCGGAGGCGGCGGCGGGGGGGCTTGCGGCGGCGGAGCGGGCGGCAGAGTGGCCGATTCCTCGCTCAATTTGCGCAGCGCCGCGACGGTCTTCGGACCCGCGCCTTCGCCTTGCAACTGCTCCACCGTGCGATCGTCCAGCTTTTCGCTCATGCGGATTCTGTGCGTAAGATAATCGGCGGTCTGGTGATCGTCGCCCTGCATCTTGATCTGCGATTCGATGAAGGCTTTGACTTCCGCAACGGTCATGGGCCGCTGGGCGCAGAGGGTCGCGGCCGTCAACAGGAAGATTGAAAAAAAACGCATTTCGCCGGCTCCTCATTTATTGTGGCGCATGTACTCCAGCGGGCCAAGTCCGCCTGCTGGCGCGCGGCTCTGCTGGGACGTTCGCTGCCATTTACAGAGCGCGCCCGGGTAGGGTCTGAAATCTGCGTTGACCTTTAAAGATGGGAGAGCCCCCGCCATTACTGGCGGGGCTGTAACGCGCGCGCCCGCTAGTCATGGCGGGGCGCGTTGCGAATCGACGCAGGTTTCAGGCAGTACCCGCCCGCGGCCGCTGGAAAAAATGTCAGACTAAAAATTAGCTTGTCGGCCCCAGCAGTCATCGGCATCGATCTTGGAACCACCAATTGTGCGCTCGCCTGTTCGCGAGCCGAAGCGGTGGAAGTTTTTCCCATCCCACAGCTGGTCAATCCCGGCGAAGAGCGCGAAGAACCGCTGCTGCCATCCTTTCTTTTCCTGGAAGATCCCCCGATTGTCGGCGTGCTGGCGCAGAAAAAGGGACTCGAAAACGCCGGACGCCTGGTTTCTTCCGCCAAATCCTGGCTGAGCCACTCCGGCGTCGACCGCACCGCGGCGATTCTTCCGCCCAATGCGCCCGAAGGCGTTCCGAAAGTTTCGCCGGTCGAAGCCTCGCGCCGCTATTTGCAGCATCTCCGCGACGCCTGGAATCGGAAGGAGGGAAATTTCGAAGAGCACCAGGTGCTGGTCACCGTCCCCGCATCCTTCGACGCCGTGGCCCGCGACCTGACCCTCAAGGCCGCCGAAGAAGCGGGTTACCGCAACGTGATCCTGCTCGAAGAGCCGCAAGCCGCCTTCTATGCCTGGATCGAGCGTCACGCCGACTGGCGCGATCGCGTTCGCGTGGGCGATTTGATTTTAGTCATCGACATCGGCGGCGGCACCACCGATTTCACCTTGATTGCGGTGCGCGAGCGCGAAGGCGAATTGCTGCTCGAACGCATCGCCGTCGGCGACCACATCCTGCTCGGCGGCGATAATATCGATATCGCGCTGGCGCATCATGTCGCCGCGCAGATCCCGCAAAAACTCGACACGATGCAGTTTCACGCGCTGTGGCAGCAATGCCGCGCGGCGAAGGAAAAACTGCTCGCCGCCGACGCTACCGCCAAAGACGCCGGCGTGACCATTCTCGGACGCGGCACCGGACTGGTCGGCGGAACGATTAAGACGAAAATCAAGCGCGCCGACATCGATCAGATTCTTCTCGACGGATTTTTGCCCAAAGTTTCGATCGACGAAATCCCGCAGCGCCGCCGCGCGGGACTCGCCGAACTGGGCCTGCCCTACGCCTCCGACGCGGCCATCACGCGTCATCTCGGATATTTTCTGAAGCGCCAGGGCGCCACGCCGACGCATGTTCTGTTTAACGGCGGCGTGTTGCGCGCCGACCTGATCCGCACCCGAATTCTGGAAGTGCTGAACGGATGGCTGCCGCACCCGGTGACGCCGCTGGTCGGTGAAGACCTGATGCACGCGGTTGCGCGCGGCGCGGCCTATTACGGCCTCGCGCGCACCGGCAAAGGCGTGCGCATTCGCGGCGGCGTGCCGCGCTCCTATTACGTCGGCATCGAAACCGCGATGCCCGCCGTTCCCGGATTCGCGGCTCCGCTGAAAGCTCTCACCGTCGCGCCGTTCGGCATGGAAGAAGGAACCGGCCACAAATTTCCGAATCGCGTTTTCGCGCTGACCGTGGGCGAGCCGGCGCAGTTCCGCTTCTTCCAGTCGCCCACGCGCAAGGACGATCCGCCGGGATCATTGATCGACGAAGTCGGCGGCGATTTTGAAGAGCTCGCGCCCATCGAAGTTTTTCTGCCGGGAAACGCCGGCGAATCGGTCCCGGTGACGCTCGAAGCGCTGGTCACCGAAACCGGCGTTCTGGAATTGTGGTGTGTCGCGCGCGACGGCCGCCGTTGGAAACTCGAATTCAACGTCCGCACGCCGCAGGAACCCGTGCCCGCGTGAATCCGCTCCAGCAGATAATCGGCTTACAGCTAAAGATCGCCAGCTACGCAGGCAACACGCGTACGTTCATCTTCTCCTCAGCCGAACCGGAGTGGTCTCTTCAGGTGCAGTGCCCCTGGCGTATCGAACACGGGGGCAGAATCGTCACCGGCAGCGACGACTGGTGGGACCCCGGCGCCCCGGACTCCGCGATGGGCGGCAGCTTGCAGCAGACCAGGCTGCGAGAGATCTTTCGCGATGAGGACAGCTCCAGCGCCGTTCTGTACAACCACACCACGGAACTGACCGTCGAACATGTCCAGATGGGCGCTGCGGGCGACGTCGAAATCGGCCTGAGCGGCGGCTACAGGCTCCGCATCTTTCCCGCGGGATCGCGCGGCGAAGATCGGCGGTTATTCAGAAACGCCGATCCGGGTTCGCGCCTGGTCTGGCCCGCGGAGCAAGCGTGAAAATCGTCAGTGTCGGTGAAATCCTCTGGGACGTTTTCCCGGACGCCGAACGTCTCGGCGGCGCGGCCTTCAATTTCGCCGTTCACGCCCATCGACTGGGCCACGACGTCCGCTTCGTCAGCGCCGTCGGCGACGACGATCGCGGCCGGCGAGCCATTGCCGAAATGCAGCGCCTGGGCCTCGTCGCCGATTTTGTGCGGCGTGTTCCCCAGGCAACGGGCATGGTGACGGTCGCCATCGCCGGGTGCGAGCCGCACTTCACCCTGCATCGTCCCGCGGCTTATGATTTTCTCGAATTCGATCCGCGCCTGATCGATTTCGCGCCGGACTGGATCTATTTCGGCACGCTGCTTTCGGTGAACGATCATGCGGCGGCCATGTTGCAGGAAATTTTGCGGCGCGTTCCCGCCCGCCGCTTTTACGACGTCAATCTGCGCCGCGATTCCTTCACGCCCGAGCTGGTGGAGCGGCTGGCCTGCAACGCGGCCGCCATCAAGCTGAACGAAAGCGAGCTCTCAACGCTCGGCTGGCGCTTCGAACAGATCCGCGCGCCCTTCAAATGCGTCACGCGAGGCGATCGCGGCTGCACGGTCATGCTTGGCGGCGAATCGGCCGACTGCCCGGCCTACCCGGTGCGCATTGCCGATACGGTCGGCGCGGGGGACGCGTTCGCGGCGGCGTTCCTGCACGGCATCAACCAAGGATGGCCCGCGGCGAAGGCCGGCGATTTCGCCAACCGGGTCGCGGCGCTGGTGGTGAGCCGTCCCGGCGCGATTCCGCAGTGGAGCGTTGACGAGATCTATCCTCCGTAACCGTCACGCTTTCTTTTTGAGCGCCAGCGTCCGATACGGATCGACCGCCAGCCACGCCAGCGCGCCGATGCCGGACAGCGCGGCTGCGACCACAAACGGGACCGTCCAGCCGAAGTGCTCCGCTAAAAACGGCGTCAGCGAGGCGGTGATGGTGCCCGCGAGCTGGCACCCCATGTTCATGATGCCGGAAACCGAGCCCGCCGAGGATCCGCCCAGGTCGGCGCTGACCGACCAGAACGAGCTTTGTGAAAAATAGAGCGCGCCCGCGCCGCCGGCGAGAACCACGCTGGCCAGGCGGGCGTCGGCTGCCTGCGATCCGAGCAGCAGAAACACCGCGGCCAGCGCGAGTCCGAAAAACGCCACGCCGCAGCGGCCCAGGCGCCTGCCCCAGGCTCGCGTCAGGCCGTCGCTGACCCAGCCTCCCAGCGGCGAACAGGTGGCCATCGCCAGAAAGGGCAGCATTCCGTAAAACGAGCTCGATTTGAGATCCAGCCCGCGCACCCGGCTCAGATAAATAAAAAACCAGGTGAAGAAAATATAGGCGACGTAGCCGTAAGTGAAATAGCTGAGCGTGACGGCGGCGACATCTTTGCTTGCGAGAATAGTGCGCCACGGTAGTTGCGCCGCGGCGGGTTCGGCGGGCAATCCCGCGCGGATGAGATTCGCCTCCGCGGCGCCGACCCAGCGATGCTCATCCGGGCGATCGCGCGCGATCAGGAACCATACCGCGCCGGCCGCGATCCCGATGATCATGCTGATCCAGAAGGACCATCGCCAGCCGTGATGCAGCACGATCGCGGTGATCAGCGGCGGCGCGATGCCGGCGCCCACGCCCACGCCCGCGAAAATCACGCCGTTGGCGATGCCGCGTTCGCTCGAAGGAATCCATTTCGCCACCAGCGTGTTGCTGGCCGGATACACCACCGCTTCGCCGACGCCCAGAAAGAAGCGGATGGCGATGAGAATCGCCAGCGCGCCGGCGACGCCCAACGGAACCGATCCGGTGAGCGCCGTGAAAATCCCCCACCAGATGGTCCCCGCGGCGACCACCAGGCGCGGCCCGAAGCGGTCGGCCAGGCGTCCCGCGGGCGCCTGCGACAGCGCGTAGCCGAAGACAAAGGCGCTGAAGACGGCGCCCAATTGCGTGTCGGAAAGATGCAGATCGCGCTGGAGGAATTGCCCGGCGATCGAAATGTTGACGCGATCGAGGTAGGCGACGGCGCTGATCACGAAAATCCAGCCGATCAGCAGCCATCGGATCATCGCTGAACTCTGCCGGATCCTTCGCCGCGCATCAAGGCTTCCACTTCACCGGCCGAAATGCGGGCAAAATCGCCGGGAACAGAATGTTTTAAACAACTCGCCGCGACCGCGAATTCCAGCGCGTCGCGCTCATTGCCGAATTTTTGCAAGCCGTAGATCAAGCCGCCGGCGAAGCAATCGCCGGCGCCGACGCGATCCACAATATGGGTAATTTCATAGGCCCGGCTGCTCAAAAATTCCTTGCCGTTGTTCAAACACGCCGACCATCCATTGTGCGAGGCGCTGCGCGATTCGCGCAGCGTGATGGCGATCGCCTGGAGATTCGGAAACGCGCTCAGAACGCGGCAGGTGAGGCGCTCATACTGCTCCCGGTCGAGCTTCCCGGCGTTGACGTCGATCTCGGCGCTGATTCCGAGCGCGGTTTGCACGTCCTCTTCGTTGGCAATGGCGATCTGCGCGTGACGCAGCAGCTCCGGCATCACTTCGCGCGCGGGCAGCCCCCATTTCCACAGATTTTTTCGATAATTCAGGTCACAGGAAACGGTCACGCCGTATTGGCTGGCCTTGCGCGCGCTTTCCAGGGCCAGCTCCGCGGCCGACTGGCTGATGGCCGGCGTAACGCCGGTGATGTGAAACCATCCGGCCACCCGGAACACCGAATCCCAATCGATATCTCCGGGTTTGGCCAGCGCGATGGCGCTGCGGTCGCGATCGTAAACCACTTTCGACGGCCGCTGATTCGCGCCCGGCTCGACGAAATAGACGCCGAGCCGTCCCTTAGTCCGCACGATTTTGGAAGTGTCAACGCCGAACCGGCGCAGCTCGCCGATCACGGCATCCGCCAGCGGATTGTTTTCCGGCAGAACGGTCACGTACGAAGCGGGCAATCCGAACGAGGCCAGCGCAACGGCCACGTTCGCTTCCGCGCCGCCGAAGGTCGCCGACAGAACCGGGGTTTGCAGCAGGCGCTCGAATCCCGGCGGGCTGAGCCGCAGCATGATTTCACCGAAAGCGACGGTGGTCTTACTTGCGGTCTGCGGCACGGGCCTCCTGAATGCGCGCGACAAATTCTTTGGCGATCGCGGCGACTCCCTCAAAATCCCCTTTTTTCGCCGGCGCGGTCAAATGCCCGCCGACGCCGACCGCGACGCATCCGGCCTTGATCCAGGCGGCGACGTTGTCGAGCGAAACTCCGCCGGTCGGCATCAGCGGCGCCTGCGGCAGCGGCGCTTTCACCGCCTTGACGAAATCGGGTCCCAGCGCTTCGCCGGGAAAAAGTTTGACGATCCCCGCGCCGCATTCCATCGCTTCGACAATGTCGCGCAGGGTCATCGCGCCGGGCAGATAGGGAACCTGGTAGCGATTACACAGCTTCGCGGTTTCGACGTTCAGCGACGGGCTGACGATGTATTGCGCGCCGGCGAGAATCGCCACGCGGGCCGTTTCCGGATCGAGCACGGTTCCCGCGCCGATCAGAATTTTTTTCGATCGCGCCAGGCATTCGATGGCCGCCGCGGCGCCCGGCGTGGTGAAGGCCACTTCAATCGAAGCGACGCCACCGGCCGCCAGCGCCTCGCCGATTCGTTCCGCCTGCGCGGGATTTTCCGCGCGAACGACGGCGACCAATCCCGAATCCGCGATGGCTTGCAAAATTTCCCACTTACGCATCTGCCGAATCAGAATATCACGGCCATGAACGAGTCCGCGTGAAACGCAAGAGCCCGCAGCCTTGCGGCTGGCGGCTCGAATCGGCCGGTTTGCGAGCCGCCACGCGTAAGCGTGCGGGCCCGTTGGTGAGTCCCGCAAGCGAATTGCAGTATACTTTTTATCGCTGTGGATCATAAAATTTCTCGACGAACTTTGCTGGCCGCCAGCGGCGCGATCGCCGCCGCGCCAACCGAGGCGCAGACGCTGGAGCACATGACGCCGCCGCGCTTCGAATCGGACGCGACACCGAAAATCTGCCTCGGCCTCGACGCCGCCGGCGGAGCTTTTTCCATGAACGGCCTGGGAACCACCGATGAAGCCGGCGCGCGGCTCATCAAACAGCTCGGCGTGACCCACGTCATCTCCGGGCTCGGCGGCATTCCCTGGGAAGAAGCGCGTCTCAAAAATCTGATGGACCGGCTGAAAGCGCAGCGGCTGATTCTGGCCAACGTGATGATCGCCGGGTTTCCGAATGCGATTTACAATCGCCCGGGCAAGGACGAAGACATCGAAAAGGTGATCGCGTCCATCAAAATCGCGGGCAAACTCGGATTGCCCGTGGTCGAATACAACTGGTACGCGCACCGCGCCATGGAGGGTTATTTCGCCGAAGTGGGCCGCGGCGGCGCGGGTTGGACCGGCTTCGATTATCAGCGCATGAAGGGACTGCCTCCGCTGCCGAATGAAGGCGCGCACACGCTCGATGAGATGTGGGCGAACATCACTTATTTTTTGAAGGCCGTGATTCCGGAAGCGGAAAAAGCGGGCGTGCGGATGGCGCTGCATCCCAACGATCCGCCGGCGCCGGTCAGCCGCGGCTCGCAGCAGATCATGGCCACCATCGACGGCTGGAAAAAGCTGGTGAGCATCGTCAAGAGTCCGTCGAACGGGATCACCTTCGATTGCGGCGTGACCCGCGAGATGGGCGGCGATCCGGTCGAGGTGTGCCGCTACTTCAGCGAGCGCGATTGCATCAATCACGTGCATTTCCGCAACGTGAGGGTCGAAAAACCGTACGAGCGCTACGACGAAGTGTTCATCGACGAAGGCCAGAACAACATGTATCAGGTGATGAAGGAGCTGGTGCTGCAAAAATATCCGCGGCTGATTTATCCCGAGCATCCGCGCGGCATGGATTATGACAAGCAGCAGGCCAGTTTTCATCCGCAATATCCCGGCGGCGGCGCCTACGCGGCCTACGCCTTCAACGTCGGATACACGCGGGCGATGATGCAGGCGGCGCTGGTTACCTAGATGAAGCGGGCCCTTCCTTTTTTCCTCGCGATCTCGATTGCGTTCGGCCAAGGCGTGCAGACCGGACGCATGACTTTCGATAAAACCTGCGCGAAGTGCCACGGCTCCGACGGCAAGGGTGGGGAAATGGGGCCGAATATTTTGGGACGCCTGGCCGCGCGCGACGATAACGAGCTTGCCACGCTATTCCGCAACGGCACGGGCAACATGCCTGCGGTGCGCGTCCCTTCGCAGCAGATGCCGCCGCTGCTGCGATTTCTGCGCTCCATTCAGCGGCAGCAGCGCGAGATGCCGCTGGTGCGAATGAAAGCGCAGCTGGTGGACGGCGCCTTGCTCGACGGATTCGTCACCGGCCAGGGTTTCGACGATCTGCAATTGCGCACGCTCGACCAGCGCGTCCATCTGCTGCGGCGCGTGGGCGAACGTTTTCGCGAAGTCACTTCGGAACAGGATTGGCCGGGTTACGATGGCGACCCGCGCGGCAATCGCTACACCACCAATCCGCAGATCGATAAATCGAACGTGGCGCGGCTCGGCGCGCAGTGGATTTTCAATATTCCCAACGCCGGAAGTCTGGAAGCGACGCCAGTGGTGGCCGGCGGCATGATGTACGTGACGGTCGCGAATGAGTGCTACGCCCTGGACGCGGGCAGCGGACGCGAGATCTGGCATTTTCGCCGCCGAACCACGCGCGGTTATACCGATGCGAACGCCGGACGCGTGAATCGCGGCGCGGCCGTTGCGGGCGATCGCGTGTTCCTGGATACGGATGAAGCGCACCTGATCGCGTTAAATCGTTTTACCGGTGAATTGTTGTGGGAAACGGTGATCGCCGATTGGCGCAAAAATTATTTCACCAGCTCCGCGCCGCAGATCGCGGGCGATCTGGTGCTTAGCGGCGTGGCCGGCGGCGAATACGGATCGCGCGGATTCGTCGCCGCCTTCGACCAGTCGACCGGCAAAGAAGTCTGGCGCTTTTGGACCATTCCGAAGCCGGGCGAGCCGGGATCGGAAACCTGGAAAGGCTCCGATATGGCGCACGGCGGCGCGCCGACGTGGTTCATCGGCACCTACGACCCGGAACTGGACGTGGTGTACTGGCCGACGGGAAATCCGGCGCAGGAATACAACGGCGAAAAACGTCCGGGCGACGATTTGTATTCCGACTGCGTGCTGGCGCTCGACCGCAAGACCGGCAAACTGAAATGGTATTTTCAGTTCACGCCGCACGATCTCTGGGATTGGGATTCGACGGAGACTTCGGTGTTGATCGACGCCGACTGGCAAGGCTCGCCGCGCAAATTGCTGCTGCACGCCGATCGCAACGGATTTTTCTACGTCTTCGATCGCAGCGACGGCAAGCTGCTGCTGGTGAAACCTTTCTTGAAGCACATCACCTGGGCCAAGGGAATCGCGCCGGACGGCCGGCCGATTCTGAATCCGGGGATGCGGCCGAGCGAAAAGGGCACGCTGGTGTGCCCCTCGCAGGACGGCGCGACCAACTGGTTCTCACCGTCCTACAATCCGGTGACCGGTCTTTATTATTTCCAGACGTTCGAAAAATGCAGCCTGTATAGCAAGCGCGAAGGCGACGTTTGGGAGCCGGGAAAATCGTATCTGGGCGGATCGCAGCATACCAGTCCCGATCCCAAGCCGGTGCGCGTGCTGAAAGCCGTGAACATTCAGACCGGCGAAATCGTGTGGGAATTGCCGCAGCCGGGGCCGGCGCAAACCTGGGGCGGAACGCTGAGCACGGCGACCGGTCTGGTGTTTGTCGCCGAGGAGGGCGGCGCCTTTCTGGCGGTGGACGCGGCAGACGGCAAACCGCTTTGGAAATTTCAAGCGAACGCGGACTGGAAAGCCTCGCCCATGACCTACGTTTTCGACGGCAAGGAGCACATCGCCATCGCCGCGGGGTCGAATATTATTTCCTTCGCGCTCGCGGAGTGAGACGCGCAACCCGCCGGTTTGCGAAAATCATAGCCAGCCATGCCCTGCCTGATCCTGATTCTGATTTTCGGCTTCCCGCGAATTGTGCTGGCGCTGCTGTTCTTTTTTTCCACCTACCTCCAGCACGCCTACCACGGGATCCTGATTCCGATTCTCGGCCTGATTTTTCTGCCGATGACGACGCTGTGCTACGCCTGGCTGGTCAATTCGGGATTGCCGCTCGCGGGCTTCAACGTTTTTCTTCTGATCCTGGCGGTGATCATCGACGTCAGCGGACATGGCGGCGCTTATTCGAGGAGGCGCGGATGACCCCGCAACAAACCTGGTCGACCGGCGATTTTTCGATGGTGGGAAGCTCCATCGTCATCGTCAGCGAGATGCTGTGCGAATCGGTGGAAGTGCACGCCGGCGATCGCGTGCTGGACGTGGCCACCGGATCGGGAAATACCGCGCTGGCCGCGGCGCGGAGGGCCTGCCGCGTCAGCGGAATCGATTTCGTGCCGGCGCTGCTCGAGCGCGCCCGCGAACGCGCCGCGGCGGAACGGCTGAAAATCGAGTTTCAGGAAGGTGCGGCCGAATCGATTCCATTTCCCGACGGGAGCTTTGACGTGGTGCTCTCGACGTTCGGCGCCATGTTCGCCGAACCGCGCCGCGCTGCCTCGGAAATGCTGCGGGTGTGCCGCAGCGGCGGAAAGATCGGCATGGCGAATTGGACTCCGCAGGGGTTTGTCGGCGAATGGTCGCGAGTGTCCGCCCGGTTCACGCCGCCTCCGCCGCCGGATTTTCAGCCCCCGGCGCTGTGGGGCGTCCGGGAAATCGTGCAGCAGCGCTTCGGCGACGCGGTGCGCGAGGTTCGGCTGGTGGAACGGCAGGTGAGGATGCGGCACCACACGCCGGAATCGTGGGTCGAGTTTATGAAAAAATATTTCGGTCCGATCATGGTCGCGCACCAGGCCGCGGGCGAGCGCGCGCCGGAGCTGACCGCGGCGATGGTCGAGATGGCCAAGCAGCACAACCGTTCCGGCGACGCGACGCTGCTGCTGGACGCCGATTACGTGGAAGTGATCGCGGTCAAGGCGTAAGCAGCGATCGCCGCAGCTCGCGGGCTTCGCGCCGCGCTTCCTCATGCGCTTGTCTGCGGACCTGGCGAACTTCACGCCGCGCTTCCGATCTTGCCTGCTCGGCCTGGCGCAGGACGTTCCTCTTCATGCGAAACGCTTCATGCCGCATTTCGTTCCGCATGCGCCGCGCCTCCACGCGGCCGTCGTCCAGGCACGCCGCGAACACCGGCGCGGCCAACAAAAGGGCAAACACCACGTTCATCCGTTTTCTCCTTCGGGAGATAATACGGCGCGTTGGCGAATTGGTTTCCTCGAAATTATTTCACCGCGAGCCAGGCCAGAAACAGTCCGTCCGGTTCGATATCTTCCCAATACGAAATCGGCCGGCTGCGCACCTCGCGGCAATCGCGCGCCAGCAGCTTTTCGAGCTGCTTTCTGCCGAACCACTGCTCCCATTCCGGCGTTTCCAGGCGTCCCCAGGCTTCGCGATTTTTATCGATAATCGCGATTCGCCCGCCGGGTTTGACGATGCGGCACAATTCGGAAACCGCGCGCGGAATATCCACCGCGTGTTCCAGCGATTCCGTCGCGTAGGCGCCGTCGAAACAGGCCGAAGCGAACGGCAGGGCGGTCATGGTGGCGGCAACGCGGTGAATTTTTTCCGGCACGCGCGCGAGCATCGCTTCGGCCAGGTCGAGGGCGAAAACCGAGGCGGCGGGATGAGTTTCCTGAACGATTCGCGCGAAGCGTCCCTTCCCGCAGCCGACGTCGGCGACGCGCCTGCCGGCCAGATCGCCCAGGTGCTCGAGCACCAGCCTGACGTGAAAAATCCGCGGGTCGATGGTCGAGGGGTAATGCTCCTCGTCTTCGGCCGCGCGGTTGAAGAACGCGCGAATGTCGGAACCGGAGGTTTTTCGCGATCGGCCGAATAGTTTCATGGGAACTGGGCCGCGGGCGGCGGGCGCCCGCTCCCGGCGCTACGCCCTGGTCAGGAAGATCGGCATGCCGAGCTTGTTCGCGTAACTCGGCCGGTAACGGTCGGTGTTGTACATCGTGGCGATGTCCACTTTGCGCGGGCCCAGCTTGGGGTCGGGGATCTGGGACATGGCGTAGCAGCCGCGGACCAGCGAGGCCATCACGCCGCTTTGCCCCTTCAGCACCGCTTCGAGCGCCATGTTGCCGAACGTGGTCGCGATCATTTTGTCGACGAAATCGGCTTCGCCGCTGCGCAGATCGTAGGTCAGGTCGCTGACGATGCTCTCTTCGTGCGTGCGCTTGCTGATTTCGGACGCCAGCGCTTCGCCGACGCTCATTTTTTTACGATGGCCGAAGGCATCGGGATCGCCGTATTCCTGAATGGTGTAGCCTTCCCACTGCGCCCCTTCGGAAATGACCAGCAGCACATAATTGCTGGGCGTGTCTTTCTTTTCGTTGAGCAGAATATGGATCAATTTGTCGAGATCTACGCGAAATTCCGGAATACAGCAGCGAATCGAGCAGACATATGCTGTATAAAGGGCTGTAAATCCCGCGTCTCTTCCGAACACCCGAAAAATTCCGATGCGTTCGTGCGAGCCTACCGTGGTGCGCTGCCGTCCAATGGCCGCCGTGGCGCGGGTGATGGCCGTGGAAAATCCGATGCAATATTCCGTATTTTGCACGTCGTTATCCATCGTCTTCGGAATGGCGATGACTTTGAAACCCATTTTGTCCAGCTTCGCCGCGTAGCTCAGGGTATCGTCGCCGCCGATGGCGATCAGATAATCGATCTGCAATTTTTCCAGATTTCGCAGCACCTGCGAGCTGATGTCCCAGGTGTTGCCGGTCTGCGGAAAGGTGCAATTGGCGAGGAAATCGGGCAGCTTTTTCATCTTCGACGGATTGGTGCGCGTCGAATGCAGCACCGTGCCGCCAAAACGGTCGATGGTGCGGGTGTTTTCGCGGTTCAGCGGCCAGATGTAATGCTCGACGCTGGCCGGGTCGTCGAAATTAAGATGGGTGAGACCTTCCCACCCGCGGCGGATGCCGATCGCTTCGCAATCGTTTTCCGTTCCGCGGTAGACCACGCTCTTGATGACCGAATTGAGGCCGGGGACGTCCCCGCCTCCGGTGAGAATGCCGAT
>Ga0335073_10003701_pt1 | contig 21356 bp, 15 predicted proteins | sample Lox_Sample_22_FD_207093 | JGI IMG/M metagenome (GOLD analysis project Ga0335073, IMG submission 207093) | Soil microbial communities from Loxahatchee National Wildlife Refuge, Florida, United States - Lox_Sample_2.2 | ecosystem: Environmental > Terrestrial > Soil > Wetlands | place: USA...
AGTTTCTGATCCGTGAACACCCGTTCCGAGAGCGGCCTAGAGGTCAGTTGATGCTCGCGTTGTATCGGTGCGGACGCCAGGCTCAGGCACTCGAAGCCTTCCAGGACGCGCGCCGGACGCTGATCGAAGAGCTTGCGGTCGAGCCGGGAGACGCGTTGCGCGAACTCGAGCAGGCGATCCTGCGCCAGGACCCGGCTCTCCAGCTGGAGGCGGTCGGCGAGAACGCTGGATCGTCTTCCCCAGTGGAGGTCACAGAGGCCGAAGTGCAGGAGCCGAGCGCCGGCGATGAGGAATCCACAGCGGTCGTGCGCAAGACCGCGACGGTGTTAGTCACCAAACTGTCCGCCGAGGGCGAGGCGGATCCTGAGGTTGCGCTCCGCTCGATGGAGACGGCGCGCTTCCACGTTGAGGAGATCGTCGTCAGGCACGGCGGCGCGTTCGTAGGCGGGCTGGGGGGCGAGCTGGCGTGGGTGTTCGGCGTCCCGCTCCTCAGAGAAGACGACGTTGTTCGCACCCTTCGTGCCGCGGACGAGCTCCGAGCCGACCTGGAGACGCTCGCCACGACCGAGCTCCCGGCACTCACCGTCCGCATCGGGATCGCGACCGGCGAGGTGATCGCCGAGTCGCCGACCGACGTCTGGGGCGATCCTCTGAGCCGAGCCATTGGGCTGGCTCAGGCCGCGGTGGACGGCGAGATCCTCATGGGCGACACAACGCGGCGACTCTCGTTCAACGCGACGCGCGTCGAGCCTGCCCTCGACGGAACTGCCTGGAGACTGCTCGGATTGGCGGCGCGGCGTCCGATCGCCGTGACGACGGACGGTCCGATGGTCGGGCGCGACCAGGAGCTCGGTCGAGCGCACGCCACCTTTGACAGGACCCGACTGGGCGGGGAGGCGAATCTCCTCACCGTGCTCGGGGAGGCAGGCATCGGCAAATCGCGGCTCGCCCAGGAGCTCGGAGACCGCCTGGCGGGCGAGGCGACCGTGCTGACCGGACGATGCCTCTCCTACGGCGAGGGCGTCGCCTTCTGGCCGCTACGCGAAGCCGTCGTTCAAGCGGCCGGCGAAGCGTCGCGAGATGGCGTCCGCCGGCTGCTCGACGTTGCCGACGACGCGAATGTGGTGGCGGACATCCTCGCGGCGGCCCTGGGGCTGGCGCCGGCGGTGAGTGTCAGCGAGCAGCTGCCGTGGGCGGTCCGGAGATTGCTCGAGTCCCTGGCCGGTGAACGCCCCGTGATTCTCGTGATCGACGACGTTCACTGGGCCGACGCGCCTCTGCTCGACATGATCGACTATCTCGTCGACTGGCTGCGCGCGCCCGTCGTGCTGCTGTGCCTGGCTCGTCCTGACCTGCTCGAGACGAGGCCGGGTTGGGGGGGAGGCCATACGCGCGTCAACTCGATCGTGCTCGGCCCGCTCGACGATGCCGCCGCACTGCGCCTCCTCGACCAGCGGCTCGGCGAGCGCCAGATGAGCGCGGGTCAGCGGGCTCAGATTCTCGTGACCGCCGAGGGTAATCCGCTGTTCGTCGAGCAGCTGCTCCAGATGAGCGCCGAGGATCCCGACTGGGACCGGAACCCGGAGATCCCGGGCGCAATTCAAACCCTGCTGTCGGCGCGACTCGATCGGCTGGGGCCGGGCGAACGGGCGTTCATCGAGCGCGCCGCGGTGATCGGTCGTGAGTTCTGGTCGACGGCGGTACGCGAGCTCCTCCCGCCCGAGGCCCGGTCCTCGGCGGACAAGCACCTGCGCGCGCTGGTTCACCGCGGGCTGATCCACCCGGACGGGAATCGGAGCATCCTCGCGGGCGAGGAGCAGCTGCGCTTCCACCACATCCTGATCCGCGACGTGGCGTACGGCAGCACTCCCAAGTCGCGGCGGAGCGAGCTGCACGAGAGGTTCGCCGACTGGCTCCTGGCGCGGCGCGAGCACTACGACGAGTTCATCGGCTACCACCTCGAGCAGGCATTTCGCTACCAGCTCGAGCTGGGGACCCCGGCCGAGGCCGCCCGCACCCTGGCCGGGCGGGCGGGCGAACACTTGGCGAAAGCAGGACGCCGCGCGCTCACCCGAGGAGACGCGCACGCGGGAGTTCGGCTTCTCAGCAGCGCCCGAGACCTACTCGAGGCGGCCGGCCGAAGGGAGCCGGAGGTCCTCCTCGCGCTGGGTGCCGGGCTCAGTGACAGTGGCGATCTCCGTGAGGCCGAGAGCGTCTTTACTACGGCGCTCGAGCAGTCGAAAGCATTGGGGGACGACAATCTCGCCGCTCGCGCGTCGATTGACCTCTCGCTCAACCACGTCCTGGTCGATCCGAGCATCCCGGTCGCGGAGATGCTCCGGGTCGCCGACGAGGCCGTGCAAACGTTCGAGCGCGCCGGCGACGACGGTGGCATAGCGCGAGCGTGGCACCACGTTGCGTGGGTGCGCTGGACTCAGTCTCGCGCCGCCGAGATGGAGGACGTTCTCGACCGTGCGTTAGCGCACGCCGAGCGCGCCGGCGATTGGCAGATGCAATCGCGCATCCTTGGCTTCCTCGCCCGGGCGCTCATGACCGGTCCCCAACCGGTGGCCGAGGCCGTCGGGCGCTGTGTCGCGATACTCGAGCGCGCCGGCGACGATGTTGTGCTGAGGGCTGTCACCGAGACGATGCTGGGGCTGCTCGAGGCGATGCGCGGCAATTTCGACGACGCTCGCTCGTTCGCCGACAGCGCAAAGCGACGACTGGACGCGGTCGGCCTGACGGTCACGGTCGCAGTTCTGCAGATGTACTCCGGGTGGATCGAGTTGATGGCCGACACGCCTGAGCGGGCAATTCCTGGCGTGAGAGATGCCTATGACGTCCTCGAGCGGGTTGGCGAGGTGAGTCGTCGGGCCACAACCGCGGCGATTCTCGGGCGGTTGCTGTTCGTCCACGGTGACCACGACGAGTCCGCGAGATTCCTGAAGATCAGCGAGGAAGCTGCGTCGCCCGACGACGCGGCGACGCAAGCGGTCTGGCGCGGTACCCGGGCGAGATTGCTCGCAACCGCGGGCGATGGGAAGTCGGCGACGGACATGGCCGACAGTGCGGTCGCGATCATCAGCAAGACCGATTACGTCAGGCTGCACGGGGATGCGCTGCTGGACCGCGCCCTCGTGCTGTCCGCTCTCGGCAAGGAGGACGCCGCGATGCGGGATCTCGACGAGGCAGCCCGCTTGTACGAGCAGAAGGGCATCACGTCGTCGCTCGCGACCGTGCGCCGGTCCTACAGTGCGCTCGCCGCGCTTACCGAGTGACCGCGGGACGGCGGGCGGTGAACTTGGGCTCGAGTGCCGAGGCGCGTGAAGCCCGCGGCCCGCAGCCACACACCGCGAGGGCGCCCGTATCGAAACCGTCCAACTGAAGGCGCGTTTCGATGTCAGCACCATTGATGGCGATGGTGACGTAAGCACCGAGCCCCAACTCGGCGGCGATGAGGTAGAGCGTCTGGCTGAGATGGCCGGCCTCCATCAGCATCCCGGCGTAGGCCCGCGGGTGCCGCCGGTACTTCCAGTGATTCCGGTAGAACCGGGCGGCGAGTACGAACGACACGTGGGCCGTCGCGAAGTATTCCTGTCCGCAGACGAACTGGGCGGCGAGTTCACGGGTCTCCTTGGCGGGCATGGCGGACAGGAGGGCCAGCGAGTGATCGTCAGCGTTGTAGTGGTAAACGCCAGGGGCGACGCCCTCGACGTTCGTGATGATCGGGTACGCCGTGATCGGATGAAGTCCACCTCCCGACGGGCTCGTGCGCTTTATGCAGACGACACCTTCGACCCGGCTGGCGTAGCCGTGGCAGCCAAATACGTAGCGGAGCACCGCGTCGAGATCGTCGAGTGCCATGGGACGCTCGAGATCGAACACGCGCGTCGTGCGGCGCTCGGTCAGCGTGCGGTAGATCGGTTCCGTCCGGATCCGGCCCGGAAGTGACACCGTCTCGGTCGCGCGGACGTGTGGGAGCTCTGTCGGTGGGAAGCCGTGCTCGGCGACGAGTTCCCGGACGGCTGCTTCGGTCAGTGCGGCGAGGTCCTCGTCCCCGTCGATGTCTTCGCGGATGTCGATCCCGCTCCATCGGGTCGCAAAGTGATAGAGGCCGGCGTAGGGATGCCACGCTGTCTCCGTCAGGGTCTCGTCACGCTCGCGCAGTTCCCTGAAAAAGGGTTCACTCGAATCACTGAGGAGCAGCCCCTTCTCGAGGAGGCCCCGAATCAGAGCGGGGTCATATCGATCCCCCGACACCCAGCCGTCCACCGGGATCGATACAAGGACGCTCCAATCCTCGTGGGAGATCTCGCACCGCTCGCCGGTCAGGACGGCCAAGGCGACGATCTGCGCCTTGGCCGCCGGAGTTGGCTCGATGCCCTGCAGTAGCGAGACCGGGTCGAGGACGTAGTCGTCTTCGAGGCTGAAGAAGGCGTGCTCAGTCCGCCGGACGTTTGACACGAGCTTGCTTTAGGTCTGCCCTTGAACCATCAGGGCAGCGAGCTTGCGAGAGATCTTTCTTCCCGTGCCTCTGACGTGCTGGACCTTGTCGAACACGGCCTTCAGCTGTTCTTGAGTGGGTACACCGTGCGGGTACTTGACGTCATGCCCGAGCTTTCCGATCAGGTCGGCCGATCGGTCCGTTTGGTTTTGCGCGTAGTTCTCGTAGTACTTGTCGTCATTGATGAGCTGCTCGAGGATCGAGAGCACCTGGTCGAAATCGTCTTCATCGGGCGGATCGGCTGAGATGTCGGCACGGACGCGCTTCAGGTCCGCAGCCAGCTGCTCGCCGTACCGTCGGGCCGATTCCGCAGCGAGCTGCTCAGGGGACGGGGGGTTCGTTGGCGCCGGCGTGGTCCCCGCGGGTGCGGCCGCCCCCAAGCTATCGAAGACCTCGTTGGTGAAGTCGACGTCTGAGCGTGACGACCCGGGGGCCGGCATTGTCATCGGGCCGATGGTCAGCACACCCGACTGCCGGTCCTTCTTCGCCTGCCAGACAGGCGATTCGTCGAACGACGTGTACCAGGTGACATAGCCGCCGTCGCATAGGTCGAACGGTGCCTTGACGTTACCGGCGAACGAGTAGCACCCACACGTCGACGTGTCTGACCCATCCGGCGACGTCTGCCGCGCGTAGTAACGCGGAAGGACGAAGTCGGATACCTCGAGACCGTTGAGTGTATAAGGCTGGTCTTGGCAGGGATCGCAGATCTCGAGCAGATAGGCGACCTGACCTTGTGGCACGAATTTCGCGTTGCCCGCCGCTACGTTTTGGGGGTGGATGTCGGCGAGGGAATCGCCGATGACCTTACGCTTACCCTGCGGGTCACACAACATCTCCAGGAGTTCGTGACTCGCAGCCCGCGACCATCCGGGAGTCGCCTCTACCAACGCTATAGGCGTCCCTTTCTCGGTGGTGTGGAAGCCATGATCGCCTGTGCCGCCCAACGCGCCGCGGGGCACGATGATGAGAGGTAGGAATGCCGGCGGCACATGCTTCAGAGAGGTGAACGCCGATACCGTGGCCGGTATCTTCCACGCGGGCTCGAAATCGCGGCTCAATTGAATCTGCAGCGTGGCGGCCACCTGCAGCAGTTCGGTCGGAGCGATCTGTGCGTCGTCAGACGGAACCAGCGCGACATGGATTGGGAGCATGCGAGATCCTTGATCGTTAGAGGGTGCAGGTGCTGCGGCACGTCTTCAGAGGCGTGCCCGATCGCAATGACGACAACCGGGATTGCGTCAGGATTAGGAACTGCGGACGACTCGATGTGCCCCGACGGTGCTTCAACCCGGACTTTACGTGAGATCCCGGGGCCATTGTCATTTTTTTCCAGCCGGCTTACCGAGGACGGGACTGGCGTCTGTGATACGTGTCTTTGTGTGTTGACGTCTCACGCGCTTGCTCCGCCACCCGATCGCCGCGAGCAGCTCCTTGAGAGAAATCGGATCCGGTGGCGTTCTCCACATGTCAAGCTCTCGTAGTCGCCCGGTGCCCTAGGTGGCGGAGCCTCCGGTCGCTGTGGAGGAGCGAGGCGGTGTCGTCGCTGATACGCGGACAGCCTTCGATGCGACGAGGAGCTGGTCGCGCCACCGCGCGAGCTGCGCACGCTGGCAGTGAGGGCACGTGCCCACGTGGCGTGTGTGGCCGCACGGCTTCATTCCGCCACGCCCTCAAGCGCATTGACAATCGAGTCGGCGTAGGGCCCGTACAGCTGCCACAGGCGCTCGAGGACATTCGCCGCGGCCTCTTCGCGGTCGAGCGCTGCTCGGTAGGAGCGGTAGGCGGACGCGGCTTCTCCCCCGGTTGCCTCGAACCAGGCGCGAAGCGTCTGGTCGCACTCGATCTCGGCGCTGAACCACGTCAGGGATGCGTCGGTGAGCAGACGCACCCCGATCGTGGCGACGTCGGTCTGGGTGTTGTCGATCATGGTCTTGGCTCCGCTCATTCGGTCATGAGGCTTAGCGTTTGCTGGCTGGCGAGTAGCTCGCGCAGGCGCTGGAGCGCGCGCTGCCGGGTCGGACCGATGCTTCCGATGGGCATTTCGAGCGCCGCCGAGATCTCTTCGTAGGCAGGCTGCGGGTCGGCCGTCAGGAGCCGAAGCAGCGCCTGATCGGTCGGGCGCAGGCGGGCGAAGCAGCGCTGCAGCTCCTGGTCGCGTTCGCGCGTGAGCAGCGCTTCGCCGACCCACGGCTCGTTCGATTCCTGCTCGGGGACGTCGTCGCCGAACGGGATGCGGCGCTGGCTGTCCCGGAGGATCCGGAGGCACTCGCGGCGGGCGGTCGTCGCGATCCAGGCCCCGACCCGCTCAGGATCGTTGAGGCGCCCAAGGTTCTGGAAGAGAGCGAGCCAGGTCGCCTGGGAGACGTCGGCGGCGTCGGCGTCGCCCAGCCGGTGGGCGCGTGCGATCGCCCAGATCATGCTCCCGAACTCCGCGACGAGCCGGTTCCAGGCGCACTGATCACCGGCGCCGGCGGCGTCGACGAGGTTGCTGAGCCGCTCGCCGGAAAGGCGGGACTGCGCTGCCTTTGGCTTACGCTGGGTGTGGGGGTCGGCGGTCATGGTCATGCCCTTCGGGTGGATGGAGGACCGCGTCAGCGGTCCTCCAGCTGCGGGATCGGGGCCGGTCGGCGTCGCCCGGTCAGCAGAATGCGTCGGCGGCGTCTGGGGGCCGGCTTGGCCGTCGCCTCGGGACGAGGGGCGGCGTCACGATGAAGGTCGGCGGCTTTCTCGGCCGCCACCAGCTTCATGATGTGGGGATTGATGGTCACCTGCGCTCCTCTGTGGTTGATCACGGGAGTCAGGATCCGGGAGGCCGGTCACAAGCCGCTCACAACCGGTCACCATCCGCTCACCAAGCCTTCGGAGCGGGTCCTCAGGCCTTCCGCGGGACCTGAGGACGACGTTTGCTGCCGACCGCCGTGCGCTCGTTTACGAGCGCTTATTAGGGCGATCGGTCAGTCGCGCGGCCCGGTTGGCCGTCCCCCCCTTGACCATCCGGGCCGCGCGCTTCATGACCAATAGAGCGCCGGGGCTGTTGTTTGATACAGGCGGAGGTGGGACGATCGGGGGAGGGAAGATCAGGGACGGTCTTCGGAGCGTTCGAAGAGGAGGGCCGGTGCGATGCCAGAGCGTGTGGAGATCCCAGGCAGTGAGCGACAGGCCGCCGCGAACCACCCGCGTGTGGGGGCGGTGGATGACGACAAGCTGATCGATGTGTCCGTCTATCTGCGACCGTCCGGATCGCTCGACTGGGTGGATCAGGATGCCGATCGTCCCCCGGAGGAGCGGCGGACGATCTCGCGCGAGGAACTCGCCCGGGCGGCCGGCGCTAGCGATGCGGACGTCGCCGCCGTCCGCGGGTTCGCCGAGCGATACGGCCTCGAGGTGACGAACGTCGACAAGGGCCGGCGGGCTGTCACCTTGCGCGGGACCGTTCAGGCGGTCGCGAAGGCGTTCGGGGCGCAGGAACTGGGCCTGTTCCAGCATCCGACGGGCGGGGAGTACCGGGGCCGGAGCGGGCCCTTGACGGTCCCGAGCGAGCTCGCGGGGGTCATCACCGGCGTGTTCGGAATCGACGAACGTCCACAGGCGCGAACGCACTTCCGCCAGAGCGCCGCCGCCGCCCGGTCGTACACGCCGCCGCAGGTCGCGGCCGCGTACAACTTCCCATCCGGCGTCAACGGTTCGGGGCAGACGGCCGCGATTCTCGAGCTGGGAGGTGGGTTCAGCCAGACCGACCTCAACACCTACTTCAAGAGCCTCGGGCTGACCGCGCCGAGCGTGACCGCGGTGAGCGTCGACGGAGGCACGAACTCGCCCGGGACCGATCAGAACGCCGACGGGGAAGTGATGCTCGATATCGAGGTGCTCGGCGCCGTGGCCCCCGGCGCGAAGATCGTCGTGTACTTCGCTCCGAACACCGACCAGGGCTTCATCGACGCGCTCTCGACGGCGGTCCACGACACCACGAACCACCCGTCGGTCGTCTCGATCAGCTGGGGCGGCCCCGAGGATTCGTGGACCCAGCAGGCGCGGACGCAGATGGAACAGATCCTGACCGAGGGCGCGGCGGTCGCGGTCACGGTGACCGTGGCCTCCGGCGACAACGGGTCGACCGATGGCGTGAACGACGGCAAGCAGCACGTCGACTTTCCCGCCTCCGCGCCGCACGCACTCGGGTGCGGAGGTACGACCCTCAGCATCCAGAACGGCCAGATCGCGAGCGAGACGGTGTGGAACGAACTTCCCAACGCCGGCGCCGGCGGCGGGGGGATCAGCATCGAGTTCCCGGTGCCGTCCTACCAGAGCGCGGTCAAGATGCCGAACAACGTGGACACCGGCAAGACCGGGCGCGGCGTGCCCGACGTCGCCGGCAACGCGGATCCCGAGACCGGCTATTCGGTCCTGGTCGACGGCAACAAGCAGACGATCGGTGGGACGAGCGCGGTCGCGCCGCTGTGGGCCGGCCTGGTCGTGTTGCTCAACCAGTCGCTCGGAAAGCCCGTCGGGTTCCTCCAGCCTCAGATCTACGCCTCCGCGGCGGCCAGCGGATTCCACGACATCACGCAGGGAAACAACGTCGCCTACCAGGCCGGTCCCGGATGGGACGCCTGCACCGGAAACGGCTCTCCGGACGGTGCGTCGCTCCTCAAGGCGCTGGGCGGGTAGCCGGCCACACACCCCCACGGTGCAAATCTCGCCAAAGTGCCCGCCACCGGGCCGGCTCTGGCGAGATAAGCGCCTCTGAGGCGCTTATCTGCCCAAGGTTGCGCGCAAGGGCGGGGCTTTGGCGACTTACGCACGCGCGCGGCGCCGTCGGATGAATTCACAGAGATGGAACGCTGCGTCTTGTTCTGTAACAGGGGGTGAAGTGATCGTGTCCGGGTGGCGAGTGGACGCACCTGGGAGATCGAGTTCACGCCGGAGGCTGAGACGTGGATCAGGAGCCTGGGGCCGAGGGACGTCAACCGGATCGCAGCGGCAATCGATCAGCTGCGGCAGGTGGGGCCCAGCCTGGGTCGAGGGCGCGTGGACTCAATTCAGAGGTCCCGCCACCACAACATGAAGGAGCTGCGGTCGGTCGGCGGGCACATCCGGGCGTTGTTCGCGTTCGACCCCAATCAGCGGGCAGTCATTCTCGTCGGAGGTGACAAGACCAACGACTGGACTGGTTGGTACAAGCGGAACATTCCGCTCGCTGACAAGCTCTACGACAGGCACCTACGTTCGATCGGAAAGGGAGCACCATGGCCGGCCAGAACAAGAACTGGCGAGAGATCCGCCGGCAGCTCCCGCTGAACGAGGGGCAAGTCGCCATGTACCGGCGGCTGATGGATGCGGAAGCTCGCCTGGAGAAAGTGCGCAGGCGGCGAGGGGTCAGCGAGACTGCGCTGGACGCGAGCGAATCAGAGGATTACCTCACCGGCCTCGCTCACTACGTCGCCGAGCTCGGCGGCCACCTTGAGGTCCGGGCGGTGTTCGCCGACGAGACGATCACGCTGCTGCGGGAGCCCGATCCGGAGTGATGCGCCGGCGAATGGCGATCAGGTCACGTATATGTCCACGCGATCGCCATCGGCCGCGGCGGCTACCCGAACTCGACGCCCTGCGCCAGCGGGAGCTCGTCGGAGTAGTTGATCGTGTTGGTGGCGCGGCGCATGTACGCCCGCCACGCGTCCGAGCCCGATTCGCGACCGCCGCCCGTCGACTTCTCGCCACCGAACGCGCCACCGATCTCGGCGCCCGAGGTGCCGATGTTGACGTTGACGATCCCGCAGTCGGAGCCGTCGGCGGCGAGGAAGCGCTCGGCCTCGCGCTGATCGCGGGTGAAGATGCTCGACGAAAGGCCCTGGGGGACGCCGTTGTGGAGCGCGATCGCCTCCTCGAGCGAGCGGTAGGTCATCACGTACAGGATCGGCGCGAAGGTCTCGCGCCGCACCACGTCGGTCTGGCCCGGCATCCGCACGAGCGCCGGCTCGACGTAATAGGCATCGGGTGCGCCGTCGACATCGCGCCGCCCGCCGCCGGCGACGACCGAGCCACCGTCGGCCTGCGCCTCGTCCATAGCGCTCACCATCCCCAGGTAAGCGGGCTCGCCGATCAAGGGCCCGACCAGTGTGCCGGCGGCCGAAGGGTCGCCGATCGGTAACCGAGAGAACACGTCGCGCAACCGAGACACGAGATCGTCGGCGATGTCCTCGTGCACGATCACCCGGCGAAGGCTCGTGCACCGCTGCCCGGCGGTGCCCGCGGCGGCGAACACGATCCCGCGCGTCGCCAGCTCGAGGTCGGCCGACGGCGCGACCACCGCGGCGTTGTTTCCGCCGAGCTCGAGCAGGCAGCGGCCGAGGCGGGCGGCCACACGCGGCGCCACCTCGGCGCCCATCCGCTCGGATCCGGTGGCGCTCACGAGCGCGACATCGGGACTGTCGACCAGCGCGGCACCGACCTCGGCATCCGCGATCACCAACTGGTGCAACCCGACAGGAGCCCCGCTCTCCACGATCGCCTGGTCGAGGACCGCCGAACACGCCATCGAGGTCAGCGGCGTCATCGGCGAGGGCTTCCACACGACGCTGTCCCCGCAGACGAGCGCGACCGCGGTGTTCCACGACCACACCGCGGCGGGGAAGTTGAACGCGGAGATCACGGCGACGACACCGAGTGGGTGCCAGGTCTCCATCAGGCGGTGACCGGGCCGCTCCGACGGCATCGTCCGGCCGTCGAGCTGGCGCGAGAGGCCGACGGCGAAGTCGCAGATGTCGATCATCTCCTGAACCTCGCCGAGCGCTTCGGACGGGATCTTCCCGGCCTCGATCGTGATCAGCTCGGCGATGTCGGCCTTGTGCTCGCCGAGGAGCACGCCGAGGCGCTTGACCAACGCGCCGCGGACCGGCGCCGGGACTGTGCGCCAGGTCTCGAACGCCGCGCGCGCCGCGGCGATCGCCGCCACGACCTCGGCGACCCCGGCGCTCGGGACCTCGAACAGGTCCTCGCCGGTGATCGGCGTGCGGGCCATCACGGTTGGTCCGGGCACCTCCACCGGGGTGGCGCCGCAGCGATCGAGGCTCCGCCGGGCGCGTTCGGAGAGCTCGCCGGTCGACGCGACGGAGAAGGCGGTCGCGCTCATGCCTTCCGGTACCAGCGCGGCGAGGTCGTCGGTGGCGGCTTCAAAGCCGCACGGACGATGAGGATCTCGGGACTGTCACTCGCGACCGATCGGGTCAACTCCCGCTCGAACTCCGGGCCGAACCCGTCGATCACCGTCGACGGCACGCCGAAGGACGCCGCCAGCGCGGCGAAGTCGGGCTGGACCAGGTCGACGCCGAACGGCTGTTCGCCGGACTGCACCTGGTCGTAGCGCAACATGCCGTAGCCGCCGTCCTCGACCAGCACGATCGTGAGCGGGATCCGCGCCTCGACGACCGTCGCGAGCTCGCCGCACGCGTACATGAAGCCGCCGTCGCCGGTCACGCACACCGTCGGGCCGGCGCCGGCGAGGCCCGCTCCGAGCGAAGCCGGGAACCCGAACCCGAGCGTGCCCCAGCCGAGCGGATACCCGAGCTTCCGGGGGCGAGGCACCTGCCAGTAGCCGCCGAGCCAGTAGCCCGGGATGCACATGTCGGTGACCACGACCGTCTCCGGGGGCAGGGCCCGGTTGAAGATCTCCAACAGCGCCGCGGCTTGCTGGTCATCGTCCTCGATCCAGGCAGCGATCGAGGAGCCGATCGACGTAAGCCGCCGCTCGAGCTCGGGCAGCCCCTGTCGAGACGCGACCCGCGGCACCAACGCGTCGAGGACCGCGCGTGCGTCGCCAACGAGCGTGACGTCCGACGGATAGCTCTTGTTCGCGTCCACCTCGTCGACGTTGATGCTGATCAGCGCCGGCGGTGGCGGCATCTGCCAGTTCTGCGTGTTGGTCCCGTCAAAGTCGGTTCCGATCCCAACCACCACGTCGGCCTCGTCCCACAGGTCGCCGACCTCGCGGACGGCGGCCGGCCCGGGGACGGCGCAGGGGTGCTCAGGCGGCAGCAGCCCGCGACCCATGTATGTCGTCAAGACCGGCGCTGCCAGCTTCAGCGCCAGCTCGCCGACGGCCGGCCCCGCGCCCGAGCGGAGCGCACCCCCGCCGGCCCAGATCAGCGGGCGCTCGGCGCGCGCGAGCAACTCGCAAGCCTGCTCGACGAGCGTCGCATCGAGCGAGGGAGCCGCGCCCGGCGACCGGGGTGAGGCTGCTTCAGCGGACACGGGTTGCGAGAGCAGGTTCGTGGGGATCCCCAGGTAGACCGGTCCCGTGGGCGCGTCGAGCGCGGCCAAGCCGCCGGCGAGCACCGCGTCGGCGACCTCGTCGGCGGCGCCGACCGACAACGCCTTCTTCGTGACCGGCCCGAACATCGCGGTCTGGTCGCGGGTCTCGTGGAGAGTGCCGCGGTAAACGCCCTCGCGCCGCAGAGCGGTCGAGACGTCGGTGGCGATCACGAGCACCGGCGAGCCGGCGGCCATCGCCTCACCGACACCGCCGAGCGTGTTCGCGGCCCCGGGCCCAGTGGTCACGAGCGCGACCCCGAGCTTGCCCGTGGCGCGGGCGTACCCGTCGGCGGCGTACGCCGCCGTCTGCTCGTGACGGACCCCCACGAGCCGGATATCCGACTCGGACAGGGCCTTCCAGATCGGCAGGTTGTGGACCCCGGGCAGCCCGAATACGAGCTCGACCCCGAGCCGGTCGAGCATCTCGACGAGCCGCGTGGCGCCCGTCGCTGTCGTGGCAAGCGTGTCGGCCATCAGACGATGTTGTACTCCGGACGGAGTGCGGACGCACCGAAGCGCTCGACGCTCAGCGGCGAGATGTCCACGAACGTCGGTCGGCGGAGGACCATGTCCCGCAGGATCTCACCGACGGCCGGACCTTGGAGGAAGCCATGGCCGGAGAACCCGGTCGCATACAGGAAGCGCGAGACGCCGGACGCCTCGCCGATGATCGCGTTGTGGTCGGGCGTCATCTCGTAGAGGCCCGCCCAGCCGCCGCGGATGCCGGCGTCCACGATCCGGGGCGCGCGCCTGCGCACGACCTCCATCAGGCCGGGAATCCAGTCGTCGGTCGTCTCGACGCTGAACCCCGGCGACTCGTCCGGATCCGACATCCCCATCAGTAGCCCGGGTCCCTCGCGGTGGAAGTAGAAGCTCGATTCGAAGTCGATCGTCATCGGCAGATTCGCGGGCACATCGTCGATCGCGTCGGTGAACAGGATCTGGCGCCGCAGCGGGGTGACGGGCAGGTCAACCCCGACCATCGCGCCGCAACCGCGTGACCACGGGCCCGCGGCGCAGATCACGACCCCCGTCAGGATTCGTCCGTGGTCGGTCACGACGCTCGTGACCTCACCGCCGCGCGTCTCGATCGCCACCACCTCACAGCCCACCCGGATGTGCGCACCGTGGGCGCGCGCGGCGAACGCGTACCCCTGAACGACGCCCTCGGGCGTGGCGTGTCCGTCCCCTGGGGAGAACGCGCCTGCCAGCAGGTCACCGGAAGCGAGCAGCGGGCACAACTCGAGCAACTCGTCGACGGTCAGCATCCGAGAGTCCAGCCCGTACCGGTTCTGGAGCGCGACGCTCCGCTCGAATTCCTCGACGTCGGACTCGCGGGCGAGCGCAAACAGGTAGCCGACCTGTTTGAGCTCGATCTCCCAGCCGGGCCGCCGCCCAAAGTCGCGAAACGCGGCGAGGCTTCGCTTGGCGATCTCGATGTTGAGGGCATCGGAGAACTGGGTGCGGACGCCGCCGGCCGCCTTGGACGTCGACCCGCTCCCGAGCTGCGCGCGCTCGATCAGCACGACGTCGACGCCGGCCTCGGCCAGGTGAAAGGCGGCGCTCGTTCCGACCACGCCGCCGCCAACGATCACTACCGACGCGGACTTCGGGAGCGCTGAGAGACGAGCGGGCATTCAGGCCGGAATCTTTTCCCACGGACGGGGCCGGGCTCGGAGACAATCATCGCGAGCGGAGGTTGGGCGCATCTCGGAATAGCAGATCACGTCGTGACCGATCAGACCGAGGACGAGTGGAAGCGATGGGGGCGACTCGCGGATCGCTACCGGGAACCACGACCGCGCAAGATCCTCGCGCTCGACGGCGGCGGAATCCGCGGGGTGATCACGCTCGGAGTGCTGAAGCGACTCGAGGACGAGTTGCGCCAAGCGCGCGGCGAGGACGAGAGCTTTCGCCTGTGCGACTTCTTCGACCTGGTCGGCGGCACGAGCACCGGGGCGATCATCGCCGCGGGGCTTGCGCGCGGGATGTCGGTCGACGCGATCACGAGCTTCTACCACGAGTTCGGCACGACGGCGTTCGAGCGACGCAAGGTGTGGATGTTGTGGCAGTCGCTGTATGGCGGCGGCAAGCTGGCGAAGACCCTGCAACGAACCTTCGGCGCCAGGACCGACCTCAGCCCGAAGAACCTGCGGTGTCTCCTGACGTGTGTCACCCGCAACGCCTCGACCGACTCCGCCTGGCCGATCAGCTCGAACCCGGCCGCGAAGTACAACGATCCCGGCCGCGCTGATTGCAACCTGAAGATCCAGCTGTCGAAGCTGGTCCGGGCCAGCACCGCGGCCCCGGTGTTCTTCCCGCCCGAGGTGATCTCCTGGGACGACGACGACCCCACCAAGGCGTTCGTGTTCGTCGACGGAGGGACCACGGCCTACAACAACCCGGCGTTCCTGCTGTTCAAGATGGCGACCGAGCCGGCGTACCAGCTCGGCTGGCCCACCGGCGAGCGAAACCTGCTGATCGTCTCGGTCGGCACGGGGGCGGCGCCGGTGATCGGAGGGACGGCGGAGGATCCGAACACGAACGTGCTCGAGGCCGCCATGAACACCTTGTCGGCGCTGATGTCCCAGGCTTCGGTCGATCAGGACATCAGTTGCCGGGTTGTGGGACGCTGCACGTACGGTGGCATCATCGATCGCGAGATCCACGACCTCATCCCGGTCGACCCCGGCATACCTGCCAAACCGCTGTCGCTGGAGGAGGACCTTGGCAAGGCGTTCATCTACACCCGCTACAACGCCGAGCTCACCGCAGATGGCCTGAAGCAGCTGAAGTTGAGAGGCGTCAACGCCGACAAGATGCGCAAAATGGACGAGACCGGCAACATCGACGACCTCGCCAAGATCGGTGCCGCCGTCGGCAAGACCGTCGATCTGGCGCATCTCGGTCACTTCGTCACGGCGTGAGCTCGGTCCGCGCCTTCATCGTGCGGCCGTTCGGCACCCAGCAGGGGATCGACTTCGACCTGGTCGAGCGCGAGCTGATCGCGCCCGTGCTCGACGGCCTCAACATCACCGGGCGCACGACCGGAGAGATCGCGCGGGCGGGCAACATCCGCGTAGACATGTTCGAACGCCTCGCGCTCGCCGACATCGTGATCGCCGACATCTCGATCCACAACGCGAACGTCTACTACGAGCTCGGCATCCGGCACTCGTTGCGTCCGCGCACCACTGTCCTGATCCGCTCGCGCACCGGCGAGGTTCCGTTCGACCTGCGGACCGACCGGTATCTCGAGTACAGCGCTGAGGATCCGGGCGGCGCGCGGGACAAACTGGCTGACGCCGTACGCCAGTCGCTCGACTCCAAGCAGACTGACAGCCCGGTGTTCCTGCTCGTCCCAGCGCTCGAGGCCACCGACCCGGAGCGTCTGCATCCGGTCCCCCCGGGCTTCCGCGAGGAGGTGGTGGCGGCGCAGCGAGCGCAGGACCGGCCGATGCTCGCCGTGCTCGCCGAGGAAGCGGGCGATTTCGATTGGGGGGTGGGCGGCCTGCGGCTCGTCGCCCACGCGCAGTTCGATCTCGGGGCGTGGTCCGACGCGCGCGCGACGTGTGAGGCGATTCGCCGGCAGCGCCCCGATGACCCGGATGCCAACCTGCTGCTCGGCACGGTCTACAACCGGCTGCACGACCCGGTGGCGTCGGCCGGCGCACTCGAGCGGGTGCTCGCAGCCCCAGGCATCTCGCAACGTCGCGAGGCCGAGGCACGCGCGCTCCTCGGGCGGAACGCCAAGGATCTGTGGGTCGGCGATTGGCGGGAGCTGGCGTCGGACGAGCGGCGAGCCGCCGCGCTGCGCTCGCCGCACCTCGAGGACGCCCGTACCTACTACGACCAGGCGTTTTCGATCGACCAGAACCACTGGTATCCAGGGATCAACGCGCTCGCGCTGACCGCCGTCACCGCGCAGCTGGCGCGCGTCGAGCCGGGCGTTTGGAATGCGCGCTTCGACGACGACGCGAAGGCCGAGACCGCGGTCGCCGAGATCGAGCGCGCACGGGACGAGCTGGCCGCCGCGGTCAGCCGCTCGCTTACCGCCGAGGTCTTCCGCAATCGGCAGACCGGTGAGCCCGAGAACATCTGGGCCCGGTTCACCCGGGCCGAGTTGCGGCTGCTCACCTCCGACCGGCCCGCGTATGTCGCCGACGCCTACCGTGACGCGCGTGCCGCGGCCGAGAAGACCGAGCCATTCGCGATCTCATCCGCGGCGGACCAGGTGTACCTGTACAAAGCGCTCGGCCTGTTCGCCGCCAACGTGGACGCCGCGCTCGAGGCCCTCCGGGTGACCCCGGACGAGGCGGCGCCGTTGCGGTCGCGCCCGGTCAGGTCGCGCGTGATCGTATTCGCCGGACACCGCGTCGACGCGCCCGGAAGGAATGAGCCGCGGTTTCCTCCGGCGAGCGAGCCGTTGGCACGCGAGCTGATCGAGCAGGCTGTCGGGGAGGAGAAGCGGCTGGCCGGAGACGAACCGATCCTCGGCTTTGCGGCCGGCGCGAGCGGTGGCGACATCTTGTTCCACGAGGTCTGCGCGGAGCTCGGCATCCCAACCACCCTGCTGCTTCCGCTGCCCGACGACGAGTTCGCCGCAGCGTCGGTCGCCGACGGGGGGCCGCGATGGCTCGAACGCTTCCGCACGCTCACCGAGCGGCTCGAGGTCAGGCACCTCACCGGGCTTCCCGACTGGCTCGCCGCCGACGGCGGATACACGATCTGGCAGCGCGGGAATCGCTGGATTCTCCATACCGCGCTGTCGCTGACCGATGCCGACATAGCGCTGATCGTGCTGTGGGACGGCAAGGGCGGCGACGGACCCGGCGGAACCGAGAACATGGTCAGGCTCGCCAAGTCACGGGGCGTGAAGACAGTGCCCCTCGCAGCCTCCGTCCTGGTGGACGCGCAGTGCTAGAGAGGCGTCAGCTCGCGTACAGCTTGTGCAACGCCGGCACGAGGTAACTCGGCAGATTCTGTTCGTGACCCAGGTTGTCGAACCACGCGGCGTCGTCCGCGACGGTGAGTGGATCGAGCTGAATCGGTGTGAGCAGGGATGAGATCGGGGGTGCGGCCGCCTCGGTCCTGTCGAGCGGCCCGGTTACCTTGCCGTCGAACGTGAGGTGGGGACGTTGAGTGAACGATGTGAACTCGAACTCGTCGAGCGCCAGTCGCGGGCGTCCGGCGGTAATCACCGGCGCTGCCTCGAGCGTCTCGGGCCCCTGCCGGCCCTCCTGTTCGAGCCGGATCGCTTTGATGTTCTGGAGAGCGTCCGCGAGCTTGGCCTGCGCGTCGCCGTAGCCGAGCGCGGCGACATCGGGATCCTCGGTCTGCTGCGTGAGGTAGAGCACCCGCGCCTCGCCGCCGACGGTGAGCTTCTCGAGTCCCGGCCCGTCCGCGACCAGCATTGCGGGCGTGCCGTAGCGCGGCGTGCCGTTGATCGCCACGAGTTGCACGGCGCGCTCGTCGCCCTCGAACAACTGCGCGAGCGGCGCGGCGTCGTTCTGACCGGCGACGACGACGAGGTCGGCGCGCTTGCCCACCTCGAGCGAGCCGAGGGTCTCGTTCCAGCCGAGGATCTCGGCGCCGTGCGAGGTGGCGAGGCGGACGATCTGCTCGTCGCTGAAAAAGTTCGCGTTGTTCTGGCTGTAGACGCGCGCGACCTTGAGCTCGCCGAACAGGCTCTTGCTCCCGCTGGGCGACCAGTCCGACCCGAGGCCGATCTTGAACGGCTTGGCGGCGGTGCCGGCGGACACCGCGGCGGCGAGGTTGGCCGTCTGCCCGTAGAGCAGGAGGTTGCTGAACGGCGACCACACCATCGACGCGCCGTTTGCGGCCATCACCTTGAAGTCGGCCGGCGCGAGCGCGACGCAGTGGATGCCGGCCAGCGACGGCGCGATCGCCCACTTGTTCCCGGGAAGCTGGAGCGCCTGGAAGTGAGCGTGGGCGGCCGGGTCGGTGCCCTCGCTCAGGTGCAACAGGAAGCAGGTCCGCTTCTCGATCTCGGTGAGGAACGCCTGCGGGTTGCTCGCGTCGACGTCGGCGATCCGCGTGCCGGCTTCGGGCAGGAGCTTGTCGCCCGTCTCCTCGATGTTGCGGACGATCCCGCGGTAATAGCGCCGGATCCCGGGCGCACTGAACAGTGCGATCCCCTGGGTGGTGGTCACGCCACCGACGAGCGCTTTGCACTCGACGTAGCGCACCAGCGCGGGCAGAAGCTCGGTCGCCTCGCCGATCGTCTTCATCGGGCCGGTCACGAGCTGTTGATACGCGGTGGTGTTGCCCCACTGGTCACGGTTGGTGTACAGCTTGGGGACGCGCCACAGCGGCAACGCGTTGTACGCGATGTGGTTGTGCAACTCGACCAGCCCCGGGAACACGGTGCCGCCGGTCTCGAGCGGGACGATGCCGTCGAAGCCATCGGGGGCCGGGTCGCCGCGCTTGGTGATCGCGGCGATCACGGCATCCGCGATCCAGACCGCGCCGTCCATGACCACGGTCGATGACGAGTCCATCGTCACGATCCGCCCGGCCAACGCCCACCTGGGGCCGGCGGCCGGGTCGATCGGACCCGATTTGGTAGGCACACGCCTACCGTACACCCGTGGCCGCGGATAAGCTATCCGCGCGCGGGCCCGGGGCGCACCGGCTCGCACAACGGTGGCGGCGATGACACATCCGTACGACTCAGGCCCCGTGGGCGAGCCATTTGCCTCGCTCGTCGGGAGCTATCCCGGTGCCGAGGTGTACCCGCCGTCCGCGTTCCGCATCGAATGGGGGCCGATCTTCCACCGCGGGCGGCTCGACGGCAGCGCCCGGCTGCTCGTGATCGGGCAGGATCCGGCCCAGTCCGAGGCGATCGTCCGGCGGATTCTCGTCGGGGAGGCCGGACACCGGACACAGGGGCTGATGGCAAAGCTCGGCTTCACTCGGAGCTACCTGCAGATCAACACGTTCCTGTACTCGGTCTACGGCCAGACCGGCGGCGAGCAGCACAAGGACGATCCCGCGATCGTCGAATACCGCAACGGCTGGTTGCGGAGCATCTTCGGCGGCAGCGCGATCGAGGCGGTGCTGACGCTCGGGTCACTCGCCGACGACGCGTGGCAGAAGTGGAAGCAGACGCAGGTTGGCCAGAACTACTCGCCGGCCTATGCGCACGTCACGCATCCGACCGAGCCCGAAAGCAGCGCGGGTGGCGATCCGGCGAAGCTCAAGGCCGCGATCGCGGCGATGCTCGAGAACTGGAACCAGGCCTTGGAGCAGCTCCACCCGCTGATCAAGCACCCCGACACGACCGGCCCGCTCGTCCCTTACGGCGACGCGTTCGCGCCCGGCGACCGGATCGAGATCCCGGAGTTCGACGTGCCCGCCGGAATCCCGGAATGGATGCGGTCGCCGGCGGCGTGGGCGCAACGCACCGGCAAGACCGCGGCCGACAAGCGCGCCAACATCACGATTACGATCCCTCCCGGCGTCATCTGAGAGCCCGAGAGAGGAGAGCAGAGTGGCAACCGTCGAGACGGTCCGAGGTCCGGTGGAGCTGGACAGCCTCGGCCGGACGCTCATGCACGAGCACATCTTCATCATGCAGCCGGAGGCGCTCCAGAACTGGGGGCACGCGTTCGGTCCTCTCTACTGGGACGAGCAGGAGCGGATCGCGGACGCGGTGGCGAAGCTGGAGCGGGTGCGGGACGCCGGGATTCGCACGATCGTCGACCCGACGGCGCCCGGTCTCGGCCGGTACGTCCCCCGGATCCGCACGGTGGCCGAAGCGGCCGACGTGAACGTCATCGTCGCGACCGGCGTCTACGCCTTTCTCGAGCTGCCGAACTTCCTCGGCTACCGCAGCAAGGAGGCGATCGCCGACCTGTTCGTCCGCGAGATCCGCGAGGGAATCGACGACACGGGCATCAAAGCGGCGTTCCTGAAATGCGCCGTCGAGCGCCACGGGCTGATCGGCGACGTCCCGCGGATCCTCGAGGCGGTCGCGATGGCCGCGGTTGAGACCGGCGCGCCGGTGATGGTGCACACCAACGCCGAGCAGCGGACCGGGCTGCTCGCGCTCGACGCGCTCACCCGTCACGGCGTCGACCCCGCCCGGATCGTGATCGCACACATGGGCGATAGCAACGACCTCCATTACCTGAAGCGGGTCGCGGACGCCGGGGCATGGCTCGGATGCGACCGCTTCGGGATCGACCACTTCAACCCGCTGGCAGACCGGATCCGGACGCTGGTCGCGCTCGTCGAGGAGGGCTACGCCGACCGGATCCACCTTTCCCACGACGCCGCCTCCTTCCTCGACTTCTTCGTCGGCAACCCGTTCTTCGCCGAGGAGAAACCCGACTACCTGCTGATCTCGAACGAAGTGCTGCCGGCGCTGCTCGACGCCGGCGTGACTCAGGAGCAGATCGACCAGATGATGGTCGTGAACCCGGTGAGGTTCTTCGGCGGCTAGTGGACCCGTCCGCAAGTCCTACGGCATTCGAGCGGCCCCTGGCGGCGCTGCGCTTTGTCCTCGGATCCTCGTGTG
>Ga0335073_10003703_pt1 | contig 21355 bp, 21 predicted proteins | sample Lox_Sample_22_FD_207093 | JGI IMG/M metagenome (GOLD analysis project Ga0335073, IMG submission 207093) | Soil microbial communities from Loxahatchee National Wildlife Refuge, Florida, United States - Lox_Sample_2.2 | ecosystem: Environmental > Terrestrial > Soil > Wetlands | place: USA...
TTAACCCCGCGTTTCTCTAAGCGGCTGCCGTTAGAACGGCTTATATCCGGCCCCCCAAGCGCTGGTCCGTCGAGCGAATTCCGTCGCTCCGCTTTCATTTCGGCCTCGCGCTCGTCCATCAACCGGAGGATATCCGTTGATCTCCCACACCGGCCGGTGACGCCTGCCGCCATCGCAGGCCTGATCCGAAGCGTCTGGCGAATCCGAGCGAAGTTGTAGTACATGAAGTGTAGGGAGATCGTCGCAACGTGGTCCTCGAGCTTCTTTGAGAAGTCACCTTCGTTTTCTTCGCGCCTTTGCACTCCGCAGGGCTGTACCGCCTTTCCTCCTGCTCTGGTGATTCGCCGTAAATCTTCACGAGTTGCGCGAAATCGATGTCCGCGCCGATTGTCGCTGCAACCGCGTCAACGTACACGCGGAGTCCACCACCCGTCAGCCGCACGCGATTCGCGAGACGGCCCTGCAGGTCCTTCATGAACTCGTATGCGGCGACCGCATCGCGGTTGCCAACCATCCAAGAGCAAACCAGCTCGGCGTCCAGCGCCGTCCAGGTCCAGACAGATCCGAGGCCGAATTTGCCCTTTTGGTCTGGCGCCCCAAGGTGAAAGCGGCGGGATTCTTCTCCGGCGGCGGTTCCTCTTTGGGCAGCTGCCCCGTTGCCTGCTGGACCACCCGAAACGCGATCTGGTTCAGATCCTCTTTGCCTTTACCGCGGCTGCTTGACCGATCTGGCATCCTGACTCCAGCGTGCGGAAAAGGTTTTCTGATGTCAAGAGGGGGTAAATTCAAACAGCCACTACCCACTACCGAAAAAAGGGGACAGACTACTCTGTCCCCGCCTGCAAGTCATTCATACCCCTGCGACCACGACCGTGGACAGAGCAGTCCGTACCCCTTTTTCAGTACCCTGCTAAGGCCGCCTTCTGTGTAGCGCATCAGTTAAATTTTGCACTTCATACTTATTTTGACCAGCCCCCCGCCCAGACTGCTTCCAGCCGGACAATCCCCGCCCGTCATGGCGGCGTTCGCCGCCCTCCATTCAGTGATCTAATAGAAAACGTCAGCCCCGAAAGGACCGCCATGAACCGCCGTCAATTTCTCTTTTCCGCGTCTGCAACCGCTCTCACCGTCCACCGTCTGTTCGGTTCCGGCTCACGCTACAAAATCGGTTACACCACCAACACCCGCGGCGCCGATCCGGCCACTACCTGGGCCCACGACCCTTTCCGCGGTTTCCGCGAAGCCCACGAAGTCGGTTTCAATTACGTCGAAGTCTTCGCCACCTTTCTCCCCGATTTTTACCCCAACGATTACGCCGGCCTCCAACAGCGCATCGACGAAATCGGCGTGAAATTCGCCGCCGTCACCGGGGGCGGCCGCGGCGGCAGCACTCATTTCGAAGATCCCGTGCAGCGCGAAGCCGTCATCGAAAATCATCTCGGCGTCGTTCGTTTCTCCAAAAAATTCGGCTGCGACCATCAGAAAACCAATCTCGGCGCGCGCCGTCCCGGAGGCACCACCGGGGAAGACCTGAAAAACATCTGCGAAACCGTGGAAATTCTCGGCCGCCGCAGTCTCGAAGAAGAAGGAATGCCCTTCGGCGTCCATGCTCACTTGGGCAGCCAGCTTCAGAACCGCAACGAAATCGACTACGTGATGTCCCACACCGATCCGAAAAATGTCCGGTTCGTTCTGGACACCGGCCATATCACCATGGCCGGCATGGACCCCATCGCTTTGGCGAAGCAGCTCGGTCACCGCGTCGTCGAATTTCATTTAAAGGACACCAGGCCCGAAGACCGGGGCGGAACGAAGCACGTTCCCACCCCCCAGCGCGATCAGATCAAGGACCCGTATTTCTTCCCGCTCGGCGAAGGCGGCGTCGATTTTCCAGCCTTGAAAGCGCATCTCGACCACATCCAATGGAAAGGTTTCCTGGTCGTCGAGCTGGACACTTCCCCCTGGCGTCCGCCCAAAGAAAGCGCCAGAATCACCGCAAAATACATCGAGCAAACCCTAAAAATCCCGCTGTAATGCGACGGCCTTTCCGGGCCGGATCGCAGAATGGTGAAATGCCCGCGGTTGGATAAAGTCTAACTACTTGGAATGCCTTTTCCGGAGGTCAGTCGTCCGAGTACGCCGCGAGGATTCTGGTTCTTTACGGTGGCCGTGACCCTCATCCTCGTTCTGGCGCTCCTGCTGGTCGTGTTCGTCTCCGGCCGGCATGCGAAAACCATCCCGCCGCAAAAGACGGCGGCCCTTTCACCGGCGATGGTCGCAGATCCACTTGGTCATGGATTTAGCTGGAACACGCACTCCATCGGATGCCACTTCTGTCCCGGTTTCGACCCGGCCAGCGCCTGTTGATACTTCCACATCAACTCTTCCCACTCGCCAACCTTCGGATTGGCCGCGTCCTTTTTCAGCTTCTCCTCAAAAGAAAATCCTTCCACCGTCTCCAGAATCATAAACAGACGATTCCCGTGCAGATAAATTTCCGCATCGATAATTCCCGCCTCCCGCAAGCTCTGTAACACTTCCGGCCACACGTGCCGATGATACTCGCAATACTCCGCAATCAGCTTCGGATCATTTTTCAAATCGACCGTCAGGCAATGGCGCGCCATTCTTCACCTTTTTCCACTTCGCTCACGCGATACCCTCGCGCCGCGAAATACAGGATGTAGCAATAACAGATCAGCGGGATCGTAAACGCATGCTGAATATTGCTGAGGTCCGAAACAAACCCCATCAGCGCCGGAAACACCGACCCTCCGATAATGGACATCACCAGCAGCGACGACCCGGTCTTGGTCAGTGGACCCAGATTCTTAATACTCAGCGCGAAAATCGTCGGAAACATAATCGAATGAAAAAATCCCGCCGCGACCACCCCACCCACCGCCAACCCTCCCGACCCCAACAGTGCGCAAGTAATCGAAACCAGCGCTCCGCCCGCAAACCACGCCAGCATTCGCGCCGGATTGAAATATTTCATCGCCGCCGAGCCCGCGAATCTCCCGATCATAAATCCCAATAAGTGTAATTTCAAAAAATTCGCCGCGGTCTTATCCGGCGTCCCCGGCGCGGTAAACTCCGCAAAGCGAATCACAAAACTCGCCACTCCCACCTGCGCGCCCACATACACAAACTGCGCCATCACTCCGCGAAGCAGATGACCGTATTTCAAAACTTGCCGCGGATGCACTTTTTCCTGTTCCTGCGCATGCACCTCCGGCAGCGGGGTCAAAAAAATCATCACCGCGACGGCCAGAAAAACCCCCGCAATCACCAGATACGGAATCTTCACGGTCTCTACTACCGAGACATCCGCGCGAGCATTGGTCAAAATAAACGCCGCGCCGATAATCGGAGTCACCATCGCACCGACGGAGTTAAACGACTGCGAAAGGTTCAGCCTGCGCTCCGCGCTCTCCGCCGGGCCGAGAATCGTGACGTAAGGATTCGACGCCACTTCGAGAAAACTCTGCCCGCAGGCCATCACGAACAAAGCAAACAGAAAAAATCCGTAGCGCAGTATGGACGCCGCGGGAATAAACAATAAGGCTCCGCTGGCGCAAATCAGTAAACCCGTCAAAATGCCGCGCTTATATCCGATCCGGTCCATTAACCTTCCCGCCGGCCATGCCGCCAGAAAATATCCGCCGAAAAAAGCGACCTGAATCAGGGAAGATTGTAAGTCGGTCAAGCGGAAAGCTTTTTTGAAATGCGGAATCAGAATATCATTCAGATTGACGCCGAACGCCCATAGAAAAAACAAACTGGTGATCAGCGCCAGCGGCAGGTAAAAGCGTTTTTCGGTCAGCGGAGCCATCAGAGCGCACGATCCAGATGAACGTAACCGCCATCTACATATAAATGCTGGCCGGTAATGTGGGAAGCCTGGGCGGAAATCAGAAAAATCACCATCGCCGCGATCTCTTCCGCGGTAGTCATTCTTTGGCCCAGTGGAATTTTTGAGACAATCTCCGCGCGTTTCTTTTCCGGATCGGGAAACGCCTGCAACCATTGCTGATAAAGCGGCGTCCACACCTCGGCGGGAACCACCGCGTTCACCCGGATCTGATACGGCAAAAGCTCCACCGCCCATTCACGAGTGAGAGCTAAAATTCCACCCTTCGAGGCGACATAGCCCGACGTTTCGCCTTGACCGGTGACTGCCGTTTTCGAGGAGATACTGACAATGTTACCTTGTGACCTCTTTAGCGCATCCAGGGCGTAATAGGTCATGTTGTAGTAATGAAAAAGGTTGAGCTTCACCGACTCGACGAACTTTTCGGGACTGCCATGCTCCAGTCCCACGCGGTCATTCACTCCGGCATTATTGACCAGCGCATCGATGCGGCCGAATTTTTCGAGGGTCTCCGCGACCGCGCGCCTGCAATTTTCGGCGTGAATCAAATCGGCAACTATCAGGTGCGCACGGGGTTCCGGCTGCGCCGGCGCGCCGCGGTCGACGATGGAAACCCGCGCGCCTTCGGCCAGAGCAGCCCGGACGATGGCGGCGCCGATGCCGCGCGAGCCGCCGGTAATCAACACCACCTTGTTTCTAAGTTGTAAGTCCATAAAATTGTGCGGCATTTTCGCCGAAGATTGCGTCGTGATCCGATGCGGAGTAATCGGCGATCAGCTTGACTACCTGCTGATAACTTCCGGCCAGAAGACACACCGGCCAGTCCGAACCGAACATCAAACGAGAGCTTCCGAAGGCTTCAAACGCTAAATCCAGGTAACGAGTGAAATTGGATGGCAGCCAATGCAGCCAATCCGCCTCCGTGACCAGTCCACTTAATTTACAAAAAGTATTCCGGCGTTCGCCGATTTTTCGCATATAACTCGCCCATGGCTCGAATTCGCCGGACTTGATATGAGGCTTGGCCAGATGATCCACGACGAAGCGCTGATTGGGAAAACGAGTCACTAACTCCAACGCGGCGGGGAGTTGCTTCGGATAAATTAAAATATCGTAGGTGAAGTCAAACTCTTCCAGCTTTGAAATGCCGCGCAGAAAATCGCCGCGAATCAGAAAACCATCATCCGGCTCGGACTGGGCGATGTGACGGAAGCCGCGTAACTGGTCAAATTGGGAGAAATATTCGAGACGCCGGCCGATTTCGGGAGAGCGCAGATCGACCCAGCCAACCACACCAGCCAATTCCGGATTTGGCGGGCATAAATCGAGCAAAAAACGGGTCTCCTGCTCGGATTGGCTGGCCTGAACGGCGATGGTCCGGTCGATTCCCGCAGCCGACAATTCCGGCCGCAGATGTTCCGGAAGAAAATCGCGCTTCAGCACGGACATTTCCCCGGTGATCCAGGAATCGCGCAGCGGATCGTATTTCCAGAAGTGTTGGTGCGCGTCGATCCGCATGGGTCATCTTTCACAATCAGCCGTGAAGGTTGAAGAAACCGCCGTCGATGGGATAGTCGGTTCCGGTGATAAACGCCGCGTCTTCCGAGCACAGGAATAGCGCCAGCGCGGCCACTTCTTCCGGGCGGCCCATTCTGCCGATGGGCTGCAACGACGCCAGGCGCTCAAACGCTTCGGCTTCGTTGCCGGGATAATTTTTTTTGACGAAGCCGTCGACAAACGGCGTGTGAATGCGCGCCGGCGAAACAGAATTGCAGCGAATGTGATCGCGCAGGCAATCGCGGGCGACCGAATAGGTCATGGCGAGAACCGCGCCTTTGGTGGCGGAATAGGCGAAGCGGTCGGCCAGTCCCGCGGCGCCGGAGATGGAGGCGAGATTCAGGATCACTCCGCCGCCGTTCTGTTTCATTCTTTTCACCGCGGCGCGCATGGCGAGGTAATAGCTGCGGACGTTCACGCGGAACAGGCGGTCGAAGGTTTCGGGATCGGTGTTGTCGATGCGGCCGACGTGGGCTATGCCGACGCTGTTCACCAGAATATCGACGCGCGGAACCGAGGCGAATGCGGCTTCGGTTTGCGATTCATCGGTGACGTCGCAGACGCGCGCGGCGCCGGAGATGTCCGCGGCCACGCGGGTTGCGTTTTCGGAATTGATATCGAAAATGTGAAGGTTCGCGCCTTCCCGGGCGAACAGGCGCGCGATGGCTTCTCCGATGCCGCTGGCGCCGCCGGTGACGATGGCCGTTTTTCCCTGAAGTTTCAACTCCCGAAGTATACCGTTTCCAAGTAACGGCCGCACCATGCGGTAGTGCTTGAAATCTGCGTTGACCGCGAAAGATGGGAGAGCCCCCGCCATGACTGGCGGGGCTGTAAGCATGGCGGGGGCGCGTTACGAATCAACGCAGGTTTGAGGAGCGGACGCCCGGTTCGCTGGCCCACACTCCGATGGTCCACTTGACTTGGCGGGCGGGGAGAGCGCAAGTTGGAACGTGGCTGTCCGGATGAAAGACATCGCCCAGGATCTGGGCGTTTCGCTGATGACGGTGTCGAAGGCGCTGCGCAGCCATAGCGACATCAGCGAGGAAACGCGGCAGCGCGTGCTGAAGCGCATGCGCGAGCTGAATTATCAGCCGGACTGGATCGCGCGCAGCATGGTTACCGGGCGGACGTACCTGGTGGGGCTGGCGTTGCCGGATCTGATGCACTCGTTTTTCGCGGAAGTGGCGATGGGGGTTTCGCGCAAGCTTCAGCCGCTGGGCTACCAGGTGATGATTGCGGATACGGAAGAGGACGCGGAGATCGAGAAGCGAAATCTACAGGTGCTGGCGGCGCGCAAGGTGGACGGATTGATCATCGCCTCCGCGCAGCGGCAGCGCGATCTGAAAGTGTTTCATGCCCTGGAACGCGCCGGCACGCCGTATGTCCTGATCGACCGGATGGTGCAGGGGCTGCGCGCCAATTATGTCGGGGTGAAGGATGAGGACGTGGGCCGCCTCGCCACGGAGCACCTGATTGAAGCGGGGTACCGGCGCATCGCGCATATTCGCGGTCCGGCGATTTCGACCGGCCGCGGGCGTCTGCTCGGCTACCGGCGAGCGTTAGAAAAGCACGGCATGAAGGTGCGGCCGGATTATATGGTCAGCGGCGAATGGGGCGACCGCGGGGGCTATGAAGCGATGGTTGAGCTGATGAAGCGAAATCCGCGGCCCGATGCGGTGTTCTGCTATAACGATCCGGTGGCGGCGGGGGCGATGAAGGCCGCCTTCGAGATGGATCTGCGGGTGCCGGAAGACGTCGCGATTATCGGGGCGGGGAATGTCCATTATTCGGATCTGCTGCGGGTGCCGTTGTCGACCGTGGATCAGAGCAGCGCGGCCATCGGCGAACGCGCGGCGGAGTTGCTGATTGAGTGCATGGAGACCAGAAAGTCGCGGCCGGTGAAGCGCATTTTGATGGCGCCGAAGCTGGTGGCGAGGGATTCGACGCGGTGGAGGCGTTAGTTCATTTTCGCGCGGCCATTTCCGCCCCCCACGCTGAGTTCCGCAGATCTGAATCAGGAGCCGGATGCGGTTCCCGCCTGGGCGCTCATTTCCTTCATCTTCTTCGCCATTTCCTCGATGGTCGGCTCGGCGATGTGGGTGCCGATCATCCAGACGTTGCCGTCCGGATCGATGACCGTTCCCGAGCGGTCGCCCCAGAACATATCGGCGACAGGAACCTTCAATGTCGCGCCGAGCTTTACGGCCTTGGCGACCGTCTTATCGGCGTTTTCGGTGGTGAGATAGAGTGTGACCGGCGTACCACCGAGCGATTTGGCGGTGCGCCCGCCCGCCATGGAATTCTCCGGACCCAGCATCAACGTGGCGCCGCGCAGAGTAAGCTCGGCGTGCACAGGTTTGCGGTCGGGACCGTTCATGATTCCTCTTTTTTCGAATCCGAAGGCTTTGACGTAGAAGTTCACCGCAGCTTTCACGTCGCTCACGGTGAGCGATGCGCTGACGGCGCCATAGTTCTTCTTGTTCAAGGGATCGATCTTCTTGGGCATAAATCTCCTTCCAAGATCATACCCCAGAGGGTCGCGCTGCCTTCCGGCGCGGCGAATGGAACATCCGGCCTCGCGATATCGTAGACTTGCCAAAAGGCTCCCTATACAGGAGGTACGAACATGGGTTTCGGTGAATCCGCCGGGCTGGTCTGGAGCGACTTGCGATATGCGCTGCGCTCGCTCGCCGGGGCAAAGGGGATGGCGCTCACGGTGATCTTCACTTTGGCGCTCGGCATCGGGGCGAACGCCGCGATTTTCACGCTGGTGCGCGGCGTCCTGCTGCGCCCGCTGGTGAATCGCGACGAAAGCCGGCTGATCTACATCCGGCAAAGCGCGCCGGGCATGGGAATGGAGAACGCGACGTTTTCGGTGCCGGAAATTCAGGACCTGAAAAAGCGCCTGACATCGTTCAGCGAGATCGGCGATTTTTCGACCATCGGGTTCACCATGATCGGCCTGGGCGAGCCGCGCGAGGTGCGCGCCGGCGTGGTCGGCGGCACTTACTTCGAAGTGATGGGACTGCACCCGGTGCTGGGGCGCCTGCTGGACCGGCGCGATGATGGGCCGACGGCGGCCGGCGCCGTGGTGTTGACGTACCGCTTCTGGAGCGAGGTGCTCAAAAGCGACCCCTCGGTCATCGGGAAAGTGGTGAGGCTCGAATCTTTCGGCGCGCGAACCGGCAGGGTGGTGGGCGTCCTGGAGCCGTCGGTGCCGTATCCGGCCGAGACGGAAATCATTGCGAATGTGGTCACCAGTCCGCACCATCTTTCGGCGACCATGGTCACCGGCCGGATTCACCGGATGACGGAATTGTTCGGACGTCTCGCTCCCGGCGCAACGATCGAGCAGGCGCGAGCGCAACTGGCCGCGGCGGAAGCGGCGGCGAAAAAAGATCACCCGGAAGCTTATCCCGCCAAAGCGGATTTTCACATCGAGGCCCGGCCGCTGCGCGAGCAGATTACTTCCCGGGCCAGAACCGTTCTGTGGATCCTTCTGGCGGCGTCGGGGCTGGTGTTCATCATTGCCTGCTCCAACGTAGCCAACCTGATTCTGGCGCGAACCACCCGGCGCGAAGCGGAGCTGGTGGTGCGCAGCGCGTTAGGCGCAAGCAACGCGGCACTGCGGCGGGTCCTGCTGGCGGAGAGCCTGCTGTTGTGCGGCGCGGGCGCGACGCTGGGGGTGCTCAGCGCGGGGCCTTTGGTGTCGATTCTGGCCCGGTATGCGTCGCGTTTCTCGGTGCGGGCGCTGGACCTGCGGGTGGATTCGAGCATGTTATGGGTCGCGCTGGGATTAGCGATTGCCGCGGCCGCGCTGCTGGCGTTCGTTCCGCGGCTGCCCTCGGCCGATCGCCCCAACGGCATCAGCCTCACGGCGGCGAGCGCGCGCACCACCGGCGGCGCCACGTCCCGTCTGCGCGCGTTCGCGGTGACGCAAATCGCGGCCTCCTTTATTCTGCTGGCGGGTGCGGCGATGCTGGTCAAGACGCTGCTCGCGCTCCAGTCCGTACAAACCGGCATCGACATTCGCCGGGTGCTGGCCATCAATGTGCCGGTTTTGACCTTCGGGCGGACGGACCAGCAGGTGGTCGATTTTTATAAAGAAGCGATCCGCCGGGTGAGTCAATTGCCGGGGGTGGACGCTGTCGCCCTGGGCACGCTGACGCCGTGGAGGGAAGGCGGTTCGTTCGGCCCCGGATTTCAATTCACGGTGGAGGGCCGGGCTCGCGGAAATGGAGAAGAAGATCCACGCGGCCAATTCCGGATCGTCTCGCCCGGATTTTTCGCTTCCCTCGGCGTGCCACTGATCGCCGGGCGCGATTTCAACGATCTGGATCGTAAGGACAGCGAAGCGGTGGTGGTGATCAGCAAGACGGTTGCCGAGCGGATGTTCCCGGGACAGGACGCGCTCAATCACCATGTGACTTTGACCGATCCGCTGCTGAAATTCATCGGGATGAAGCCGACGCCGATGCGCGTGGTGGGGATCGCGGGCGATATTGACGATGACCACCTGGTGCCGCGTCCGACCATGACCATTTATGAACCTTTCGGCCAGGGACCAATGTTCGCCGGGCGCATGTTCGTCCATGTCCGATCGGATCCGTATGCGCTGATCCATCCGATCACACGGACGCTTCGCCAGCTTTCGGCGGATCAGCCGGTGGAGCGCGCCGCGACGCTCGAAGACGTTCGCGCCGAGGTGCTGACGCCGGATCGTTTGAACGCGCTGGTGTTCGGCGTTTTCGCGGTGGTGGCGCTGACCATTGCGGTGGTCGGGGTAGCGGGGGTTCTGGCATTTTCGGTAAGCGCGCGGACGCGGGAATTCGGCATCCGCCTGGCGGTCGGGTCGCAGCCGCGGCAACTGCTCACCAACGTGATCGGGGAAGGCGTCATGATTACCGCGGCCGGAATCGTGGCGGGATTCGGGTGCGGCGCGGCGCTTCAGCGGCTGGCCGGCAGCTTCTTCGGAGCGGTGCAGCTGCCGGGGGCGTGGGTGATCACGGGAGCGGCCGGCTTATTGCTGGCGGCCGCGATCGCCGGTTCCGCGTGGCCGGCGCTGCGAGCCGCGCGGGTGGACGTCATGCAGGCGCTACGCGCGGAGTAGGTCGCGGGCTGCGGGTGTGCGTGGGTTGATCGCTAAGGATGGAGAACCCCCGCCATGACTGGCGGGGCTGTAGGGGGCGGGGGGATCGGGCGTAGGATGGAGGGTATGACCAGACAGTGGCTGACCGGAGGAGTGCTCGCGGTGGGAGGGCTGTTGGCCGCCACGGCATCCGGACAAGGGCACTGTCGCGACGGCTACGGAACACGGGGCTGCCCGCTGAGCGAGGCGGTGGCTACCGCGCCGATCGAACCTGTGTTCGCTTCAACCGGCTGGAAAACGGTGGCCTTGGACCATATCACCTTCGAGATGCCGGACTATCGGAAGGAAGCCGCCTTTTATATTGCACTGATGGGCTGGAAGCTGCGAAGCGACGACGGCCAGCAGGCGGTGCTGGATATCGGCCGCTGGGGCTCGGCGATTTTTAAGCAGGCGCCCGACCGGCAGTCCGCGGTGGTTACGAATTTCTGTTTCGTCATCGAGCCGTGGAACGCGAAGGCCGTGGCGAAGGAACTCAGGAAACGAGGGCTCAGTCCGGTGGCGGACAACGATGGAAAAGGGTTCGAGAGTTTCCATATCAAGGACCCGGATGGATTCGATCTGCAAATCAGCAATGGGCGAGGGCTGGCCAGGCTGCGCCAGATTCCGTCCGAGGCTAAGCTGGCCGAGCCGGCGCCGTTTGCGGCCACCGGATGGGCCACGGTCTGGCTGGACCATTTCTCCTACAACGCGGCCAATTACAAGAAAACCGCCTCTTTTTACGAAAACCTTCTGGGATGGAAGGAAACGTATGACGAGGGCAGCCAAAACGAGCTTCTGATCGGCGACGTGGGCGACATTATCGTGCGGGGAGGCAATCCCAATGATCCGAACTTCGGGAAGGATCCTGAGAGGCGGGCGCAGCGAGCGCGAATCGATCACATCTCGTTTGGGATCACGCCATGGGATACGGATGGGGTGAAGAACGAACTCGAAAAACGGGGGCTTACCGCGCGGGTCGACACCTCCACGCACGACGAGATTCATGTGGCCGCGTTCAAGAGCTATCACACCTTCACGCCGAATCACTACAATCTGCAAATCAGCTTTGTGACGCACGACCACCGGCTGGCGTTATCGAACGCGGTCCGGCCGAAGGCGAACAGCGGTCATTAGGGCCGGAGATCCGTCCGTGGAGAATTATTTCCCTAGCATCGCCGAGGGCACGGCGATGCTTCCGCCGGCGCTCCAGATTTCGCGTCCGCGCGAGTCCAGCAGCCGGACCATTTTGCCGTCGGCTTCCGCCGCAAATGTTCCGAGCACGGTTCCCTGATCATCGATCAGCACGAAACGCTGCGCGCGAACTTCGCGCGGCCAGGAATCGGCTCGGGTCACGGCGGGAGTGAGAAAACGGGAAGCGGCGCCGCCAAGCAATCCGGCGGCGAAGGCCAATGCGAGCATTCGCTTGCTCATCGAAAAGTCTCCTGGTATAGGATTTTTGCCGCTGGCGTGGCGGACGGGCACTGCGGGGTGTTGGCCCACTATCGCACACTGCGGGGCGGAGATCAATCGCCGGATTTTTTCGCCAGACGGGCCAGCACCGCCAATTGCCGCAGATATTCGCGCAGCGGACGGGCCGGCGTGCCCCACATCACTTCGCCGGCGCGAACGATTTTCGACGTCAGCACGCCGCTTCCCGAGCCCAACACCGCGCGCGCTTCGATTCTGGCTTTATCGCCGACGCCCACCTGGCCGCCGATTACGGCGTAATCGCCCACTTCGACGCCGCCCGAAAATCCGGTCTGCGCCGCAATCACCACGTGGCGACCGATCCGGCAATTGTGCGCCACGTGAACCAGGTTGTCGAGCTTGCTTCCTTCGCCGATCGAAGTTACGCCCAGCGCGGCGCGATCGACGCAGGAATTCGCGCCAATCTCGACGCGATCGCCAATCTCGACGCGCCCGATCTGCGGAAATTTGCGATATTCGCCGCGGGTCATGACAAAGCCGAAGCCGTCGGCGCCGATGACGCAGCCGGAATGCAGAATCGCTTCGCGCCCGATTTTGACGTTGCGGTAAAGGGTCACGCGCGGATGCAGAACCGAGCGCTCGCCGATTTCGACATCGTCGGCGATCGCGCAACCCGCTCCGATCGAGGCGCGCGATCCGATGCGCACGCGACTTCCGATCGCCGCCAGCGGACCAATGAAGGCGTCGCGCGCGATTTCGCACTGCTCGCCGATCACGGCCGTCGAATGAATTCCCGGGGCGGCCACCGGCTCGGGAAACAGAATCGCGATGGCCCGCGCCATGGCCTCCCGCGGATCCGGGACGCGGATGATGGTTCGGCCGTTTTCGCCGGGAAAATCGGGCGGCGCGAGCAGGCATCCCGCGCGCGATTCGCCGGCCTGCTTCAAAACGCGGCGCGTGGCGAAAGACAGATCGCTTTCGCGGGCGTCTTCGAGCGCGGCCGCGCCGGTCAACTCCCGTTCCCCGTCGCCTTCCCAAGGTGCGTTCAGTAAACCCGCCAGTTCTTTGACGCGCATCGCCTTTCAGGATCGCGCATTCAGGCGCGCGCTGAAATCAGGGGGGCGTCCTCCACGGCGGCATGAATAACTTAAAGGCCGGGACAGACCGCTCGGCATTGATATCGCTGACGCAACCTTGAGCAACCCCCGGTCAGTATGGGTGCGTGGCGCACGCACTTCTGCGTGCCGCGCCGGCAACTCTTGCCGGACGCTGGTTCCGCTCGATCAGCCATTGCGTCGAGAAGAGTCTCGACGCGGCACGCAGGAGTGCGTGCGCCACCAACGGACCAAAGCAACCGGTTGGATCAAGTATATTAGCGCCGAGTAATCTATCCCCTTTTTCAGCACCCTGCCAGACCGGCGGGGCCGAGGGCCCCGCGCAGGCCACGGGCCTGCCCCACTATGCTCCGCTTGTTTCGAGAAAACAGGCGCCGCGTCAGAACGATTCTAAATCTCGCCTGCCGCGGCGCCTGTCCTTGGTTCGGAGGATAATCTATTGTCAAGTTAGTGCGAAGCCGCCGGGAAAATTCTCACAGGAGTTGTGACGCTCCTTCGGACGGCAGACAAAGGTGTATTTCCGGCATATGCCCGAAAACCGCCGGAAATTTTTCAAAAAGCCTTGATTGCAGGGCGCAAACTGCTTCCTGCCGCACCAGATTCACCGTCGATCCGCCGAATCCGCCGCCGGTCATTCGAGCGCCCAATACGCCCGGAACGGCCAGCGCCGTTTCCACCAGAAAATCCAGCTCCGCGCAGCTTACTTCATAGTCGTCGCGCAGGCTGGCGTGCGATTCGATCAGCGTCCGCCCCATCGTTTCCAGATCGCCGCGCCCGGCCGCTGCCGCGAACGTTTCGACGCGAGCATTTTCGGTGACCACGTGGCGCGCGCGCTGGAGCGGAACGCCGGTCAATTCTTTCAGGCGATCGGCCGTGGCGTCGCGCAGGCTGGTCAGGCCCAAAATCCGCGCGGCTTCGGCGCATTCCTGGACGCGGCGGCGATACCCGGAATCGCCCAGCTCATGTTTGACCATCGAATTGGCGGCCACGATGGCGATCCCGCGCGGCAGCTTCACCGGCCGATGCTGAAGCCGGCGGCAATCGAGCATAATCGCCGCGCCCTGGCGGCCGTTGGCGGAAATAAACTGGTCCATCATCCCGCACGGGACGCCCGCAAAATTCATCTCCGCCGCGTGCGCGATCTGCGCCAATTCCAGCGGATCGCGCGGGCCGCCGAGCGCCAGCGTCATCGCCACGCCCAGCGCGGCCGACGAACTCAATCCGCCGCCCAAGGGCACCGTCGAGGAAATCAGCACATTCTGCGCCGGGATTTCCACGCCGCGGCGCGCCAGTTCCCAGGCGACACCGGCCACGCGATCCGGCCAGTCCCCGCGCGGCTGCAACTCGCGGATTTGGCCGACGGGCCATTCCGCCGCGCCCGCCAATTCCTGGGAATAAACGCGCAGCAGACCGCTTGAGGACGGCGCGGAAGCGACCACGCATTCGAGTTGAATCGCCATCGGCAGGACCAGGCCGAGATTGTAATCGGTGTGCTCGCCGATCAGGTTGACGCGTCCGGGCGCGCGCCATAAACGCGGCGCGGGGCTGTGCGGATAAAGTTCGGCGAAGCGCTTCAGGATTTTCTCGACGCCAGCCACAACATTGCTCCTCCGAAAAGCAACATGGCCGCGCCCGCGTAGAGATTCACCGGCACGGTGGTCAGCACGGCGCGCTCGCCGGGCGAAGCCACCAGGATGATTCCGAGAATCGCGAAGAAAATGCCGATCGGCAGGCGAAGATCAAACATGCATCACCAGAAAATGAGATTCAGCGCGATCAGCGCCGCGCCCACCACCAACGCCAGCGGTCCCGGGCGTTTGTACCACGGCTCCAATTTATCGTGCGGAATTTCCGTGACGCCGTAAACCAGGCCGCGCAATTCCTCGGTCTGTTTCGGCGCGGTCGCCAGGCTGACGAAAATGGTCACCAGAAAACAGGTGGACCAGGCGAAGATCGCGATCCAGAAGTTCTGCGCCATGGTCGAGGGAAACGAATGCAGATTCATGATCCATCCGCCTTTTCCTTCGGCCACGGTCCAGCCGTGGGTCAGCGCCGCCGCGCCGGTTCCGGCCAGAAGTCCGGTGAACGCGCCGTGGCCGGTGGCGCGCTTCCAGAACATTCCCAGTAAAAATGTTGCGAACAGCGGCGCGTTCACAAAGGAAAAAACGAGCTGGAGCACATCCATGATGTTGTTGTACTCGCGCGCCAGATACGCCGCCGCGATCGACAAAGCGACGCCGCCCACCGTGCTCGCGCGGCCCACCCATAAATAATGCCGGTCCGGGGCGTTGCGCCGGATGTGGCCCTGATAAAGATCATAGGTGAATACGGTGTTGAAGGCGGTTACGTTGCCGGCCATCCCGCTCATGAACGACGCCATCAGCGCGGTCAACCCGACGCCCAGCATGCCCGAGGGATAAAGTTTCGTCATCAAGGTGGTCAGGGCCTGATCGTAATCGTAGCCACCGTTTTTCAAGGGCAGCGAATAACCCACGCCCATGTGCATCAACGCGACGGCGGCGATTCCCGGCACGATCACGATAAACGGCAGGATCATCTTGGGAAACGCGGCGATCAGCGGAGTGCGCCGCGCGGCCGACATCGAATCCGCGGCCATGGCGCGCTGCACCACCAGAAAATCGGTGCACCAGTAGCCGAAGGAAAGCACGAACCCCAAGCCCGCGATGAGCCCGAAGGCTTCGACCCCCATCGGATTCTGCGAGGTGCTGCCGGCGTATCGCCAGATATTGGTCATGACCGCGGGCAGACGCGCGGCCATGGCGCGCCATCCGCCGATGCGCAGCACCGCGAGAATCGCCAGCGGCGCGAACCCCAGCACGATCAGGAAAAATTGCAGAACTTCGTTATAAATCGCGCTGGTCAATCCGCCCAGAAAGGTATAGACCAGCACGATCAGCGCGGAGAGCAGCACGCTGCGGGTGAAATCCCAGCCGAGCACCAGCTCGAACAATTTTCCCAGCGCATACATGGAAACGCCGGAGGAAAACAGGGTCATCACCGCGAAGGCCGCCGCGTTCAGCACGCGCGTCTTTTCGTCGAAGCGCAGCCGCAGATATTCGGGCACGCTGCGGGCGCGGCTGCCGTAATAAAACGGCATCATGAACACGCCGACGAAGATCATCGCCGGCACCGCGCCGATCCAGTAAAAATCGGCGGTCATCAGGCCGTACTTCGCGCCCGAAGCGCACATGCCGACCACTTCCTGCGCGCCTAAATTCGCGGCCAAAAACGCCAGACTGGTGATCCATACCGGAACCGAGTGGCGCGAGGTGAGAAAATCCTCGCTCGATTCCATCTTCCGGCGCAGCAGGAGTCCGATGGCGAGGACAAACAGGAAGTACAGCGCGAGGATGCCGTAATCAATCGATCCCAGCGACATGGCCAATTACACTTTACCGTACGGCTTATCTGCAAATCCCGCGTTTGCTCGACCGGATGAACGCGACCAGATGGCCGGTGTGTTCGCCGGGCGCCTCGGATTCAATGCGCGCCAGCGCGTCTTCCAGCTTCAATCCGCAGCGATAGAGGATTTTGTACGCGGTTTTGAGCGCGGCGATTTCTTTGGCGCTGAACCCCGCGCGGCGCAGCCCGACCAGATTCAATCCTTTGGCGGCGACATTGAAATCCGAGTACAAAAAATACGGCGGAAGATCGCGGTTGACGCGCGTGTTTCCGCCGATCATCGCCAGGCGTCCGATCTTCGAATATTGATGAATCACCACGCCGCCGGAAATGAACGCCTGATCCTCGACTTCGGCGTAGCCGGCCACCAGCGCGCAGCTTGCGATCACGGTGCGATTTCCGATGCGGCAATTGTGGGCAATGTGGCCGGAGGTCATGATGTAGTTCTCGTCGCCGAGGATGGTCTCCGATTCCGGCGCGGTGCCGCGGGAAATGGTGTAATGCTCGCGGATTTTGTTTCCGTTGCCGATGGTGAGATAACTGCGCTCGCCGGTGAAGCCTTTGTCCAGCGGATCGGTGCCGAGCACGGTTCCGGCCGAAATTTCGTTGCGCTCGCCGAGCGTGGTCCAGCGTTTGACGTAGACGTAAGGCTCCAGCCGCGTGTGCGCGCCGATGGTCACGTCCGCTTCGATCACGGCGTATTCGCCGATGGTGACCTGCGGGCCGATTTGCGCATCGGGATGGACGCGCGCGGTGGGGGCGATGACGGCGGAGGGATCAATCGGCATGGTGGCATAAGCCGACTGGCTGGTGGCTGCGGATCGCGCCTTCAGGAACACAAGCCTGGCGGCTTATGCTACTTGTTCTTGAGACTGCCTTCAATGGGCGCGCTCGAACAGCGCGGCCGCGCCCTGCCCGCCTCCGACGCACATGGTCACCACGCCGTAGCGAGCCTGGCGCCGCTCCATCTCATTGGCAATGGTCCCGACCATGCGCGAACCCGTCATCCCGAAGGGATGGCCGATCGAAATCGAGCCGCCGTTGACGTTCAAGATTTCATTGGGGATGCCCAGCCGGTCGCGGCAATAAACCACCTGGACGGCGAAGGCTTCGTTCAGCTCCCACAGATCGATGTCGTCCATTTTGAGGCCCTGGCGCTTCAGCAGTTTCGGAATCGCGAACACCGGACCGATGCCCATCTCGTCCGGCTCACATCCGCAGACGGTGAATCCGCGGAAGACAAGTTTGTAGGGAATATTTAATTGATCGGCGCGCTCGCGGGACATCACCAGCGTAGCCGATGCGCCGTCGGAAAGCTGTGACGCATTGCCCGCGGTAACCGTTCCTTCGCCGCTCGACGGGTCGAAATGGGGCTTCAAGGCCAGCAAACCTTCGAGCGTCGAATCCGGACGGTTACACTCATCGCGATCGCAGCAGACTTCTTCTTCGCCGATTTTCTCGCCGGTTTTTTTGTCGAGCACCGCTTTGGTGGCGCGCATTGGCGCGATCTCGCCGGAGAAAAATCCTTCGCGCTGCGCCCGCGCGGTGCGCTGCTGGCTCTGCAACGAGTATTCATCCTGCGCGAGCCGGCTGATCCGGTATCGTTTGGCGACCACTTCGGCGGTCTCGCCCATTACCATATAAATTCCGGGATAATGATCGAGCACCCACGGATTCGGGTCTTTGCTGCGCTTGATCAGCGAAATGCTTTCGACCCCGCCGCCGATGGCCGCGTCCACGCCTTCCTGGAGGATGGCGTGCGCCGCGAACACGATCGCCTGAAGACCGCTGGAGCAGAAGCGATTGATGGTGGTGCCCGCCACGGTCACCGGCAATCCGGAAAGAACCGCGGAAACGCGGGCGATATTGTGTCCCTGCACGCCCTGCGGCTCGGCGCAGCCGAGAATCACGTCCTCGATTTCGGCGGGGTCAAGCCGCGGAGTTTTGCGCAACAGGTCACGAATGCAATGGGCGGCCATTTCATCGGGCCGGGTCATGTTAAAGGAACCGCGGAAAGATTTGGCAAGGCCAGTCCGGGAGCTGGCGACGATGACAGCTTCTCTCATAAGGCTTGAATATCCAGGATAGCAAGGCGCGGTAAGGAGGCCTGATCCGCTGACGCAATGGCGCCCGCTCGAACCCCCGGCATGACTGCCGGGGCTTTTCTATTCATGAAAATGCGTGGATAAACCGGCCAGCCGGCGGCGCGCTTGACATTCGGCTCAACATTATTCTAACTTAACGTTTCGAGCAGGCCACGCCGAGTAAGGCCTGGTTATCCTGGAACCGCGGCGTACATGTTGACGGTATGGCAGAAAATCAGGCGGCTGAGGCGCGGATGGTGAATCTTATTCTGGATTCTTCGCTGGAAAGCGTGGATGTCGCCGAACAACGCGTCCTCCACGAAGCAACCGAATTGGGATTCGGCGAGGATGAGCAGCACCATATTGGAATGTCGGTGCGCGAGTGCCTGGTGAACGCGGTAGTGCACGGGAACCGGTATAACGCCCGCAAAAAGGTGTACGTCACCATCTCCCGGGCGGCCGGGCGGCTGGAAGTGACCATCGGGGACGAAGGCGAGGGGTTCGACATGAACAATCTTCCCGATCCGCTGGCCGAGGAAAACCTGCTGCGCCAGTCCGGCCGCGGGCTGCTGCTGATGCAGGCCTTTATGGACGAGTTTGAAATTCGGCCGCGCCAGCCGAGGGGCACCGAAGTGAGAATGGTAAAGTACTTGGGGAAGGCAACATAAGGGGAGGAATTCTTCGTGAGTGTGAAATTGACCACCCGCCAGGTGGGAGATGTGACCGTGGTCGATGCGGTGGGCCGCATCACTTTAGGTGAAGGCGCCAGCACCTTCCGCGACACCATTCGCGACCTGGCCGCGCAGGGAAAGACCAAACTGCTGCTCAATCTGGCGGAAATCTCCTACATCGATAGTTCCGGCATCGGCGAAATGGTGTCCGGTTTTACCACCGTCACCAACCAGGGCGGAGCGGTAAAACTGCTCAATCTGACCAAGCGCGTGCGGGATTTGCTACAAATCACGAAACTTTATACCGTTTTTGAAGTTTTTGACGACGAGGCGGCGGCCGTCCGCAGTTTTTCGTAAAAAAAGATAGAGAATTAGAGCGGCTCCGGCTCACTGACTAGGTGAGGAGGACTTCTGGTCCCCGTAAGAGAGCCTAAAACGTATTCGATCCTTCTGGCGGACGACCTGACGCTGGTCCGGGAGGGATTGGCGGCCTTGTGCGAGGCCCAGCCGCACCTTCGGGTCATCGGCCAGTGCGCCGAGGGCGGCTCGGCCTTGCGGCTGATCGAGGAGCAGCGGCCCAATATTGCCGTCCTCGACATGAATCTGCCGGATTTGTTCACGCTGGAGGTGGTTCGCCGGGTTCGAGACAACGGCATTCCCACGAAAATGGCGGTGCTTTCGACGCGCCGCGACCGCAAAACCGTGGTGGAGTCCCTGCGCTGCGGCGTCAGCGCGTTTTTGCTCAAATCGGGGCCGTCGCACCAGTTGATCGAAGCGTTCAGCCAGATCCTGGACGGTGGAATCTATGTTTCCCCGGAACTGGAGCTGAACAAGATTTTCTGTCCCGGCCAGAAACCCTCCGCCGACGATCCGCTGCAAGCGCTCAGCGCCCGCGAGTACCAGGTCTTTTCGCTGCTGTGCGAGGGCGTGCGCGCGAAGGAAATTGCGGCGCGTCTGTCGCTCAGTCCCAAAACGGTGGATACGTACCGCGCCAGCCTGATGCGCAAGCTGGATATTCACGATGTCGCGGGTCTGGTGAAATTCGCCATGAGGCGCGACCTGACGTCGCAGAGATAAACGGATTCCTACTCGGCCCGCGTCGGGGCGCGCGAGCCCGCCGGGCGAAGCTGCGCTTCTTCCAGGCGCTTGGTTTCGTGCCAGGTGAACACCATGCGATCGATCACGGTTAAATTGGCCAGCACCGCGATCACCCACAGCACCGGCGCCATGCGGTCGAACAACGCGCCGATAATCAGCAGCACCACGCGCTCCGGCCGTTCCATGAATCCGACCTTGCACTGCGGAATGGTATTTTCCGCGCGCGCGCGGACATAACTTACCATCACCGACCCGGTCATCACCGCGGCGGTCAGCACCACATAGACGAAACGATTGATCGATCCGTACCAGATCAGCAGGCCGACCAGCAGCGCCAGATCGGAATAGCGGTCGAGCACCGAATCGAAGAATCCGCCGAAGCGGGTCACGCGATTGGTTTCCCGCGCCACGCGTCCGTCCACCATGTCGAACAGGCCCGCGCCGATGATCACCACTCCGGCCCAGCGGAACTGCCCGATGGCCAGCAGCACCGCGCCGCCGATGTTGATCACCAGCCCCAGCGCGGTCAGAACATTGGGATGAATCCGCGAGAGCGCCAGGCCGCGAACGATCCAGTGAATGACCTTTCCGCAGACGATGCCGATCGCGCGCGTGTACGTCATTTTCTAATTGCCCGCCTGGTAAATGGTAATCAATTCGATAATCTCCATCTCGCGCATCCCCCCGGGGATCTGGATCTTCACCGAATCGCCCACCTGCTTGCCCAGCAATCCGCGCCCGATCGGCGAGCTGGTGGAGATCATTCCTTTGGCGACATCCACATCCTCGCTGGTTACCAGCTTATAGCGGATTTTTTCATCTTTGTCGATGTCCAGCACGGTCACCGTGGAACCCAGGCCCACGCGATCGTGCGGGATCTTGGACATGTCGATCATCGAAAGATCGCGCAGCCGCGCGTGCAGTTGCCCAAGCCGGGCATGGACGTAGGCCTGCCGCTCCTTGGCTGCGTGATATTC
>Ga0335073_10003704_pt1 | contig 21354 bp, 16 predicted proteins | sample Lox_Sample_22_FD_207093 | JGI IMG/M metagenome (GOLD analysis project Ga0335073, IMG submission 207093) | Soil microbial communities from Loxahatchee National Wildlife Refuge, Florida, United States - Lox_Sample_2.2 | ecosystem: Environmental > Terrestrial > Soil > Wetlands | place: USA...
TACGCCAGCTATGAGCTCGGACAGGCGCTGATCGAGCACGACCTCGTCGATGAACTTCGGCTGTTCGTCTTCCCGGTCCTCGTTGGCGCCGGCAAGCGCCTGTTCGGCGAGACCACCGCCAAGAAGCCCCTGCACCTGCTCGACACCAGGAGCGTCGGTGACGGGCTCGTCTACCTCACCTACGAGTTCGTCGCGTAGACGAAATCATGCCTACGCTCCGGTGTGATGGCGCGCTTTCTCGTCACCCGAGCGCCCGGCCCCGCGTGGGACTGCGCCAAGCCAACTCGCGAGCAGGCCGGCTGGGACCCACACGCCGCGTTCATGGACGCCCTCGCCGACGAGCGGTTTGTCGCGTTCGGGGGGCCAGCCGGCGACGGGGACAAGGTGGTCCTGGCCGTGGATGCGCCCGGAGAGGCGGCCATCCGTGCCCGCCTCGAGCTCGACCCATGGGCCGATGCCCGCCTGCTGGTCACGCTGAAGGTCGAACCGTGGGCGATGTGGCTGGGCGCGGATCAGCGTCTCCCCGCCAGCCCGCTGGTTCCTCTGTACCTCGTCGCGTACAGCCCCGGGCCTGACTGGGAGGCCTCGAAGCCGCGTCGCGATCAGGCAGGCTGGGGCGCGCACGGCGAGTTCATGGACGCGCTCGTCGCGGAGGGCGTCGTCATCCTCGGTGGACCGCTCGATGAGGAGCGAGCGATGCTCGTCGCGCATCAGCCGGACGCGACGCGTCTGCGCGCGCGGCTTGCCGAGGACCCTTGGTATGACCGCGTACTCATGATCGAGGAGATCGCGGAATGGAGCCTGTGGCTTGCGCCGAGACCCGGGCGAGAGCCTCGCGACATGACATGATCTCGCCGTTCCGCTGACCCTGGAAGGAGCTGCGTGCGATGAGCGCGATGCGCGAGACGATGGCGACACAGCCCGAGGTGCTCCGGGAGATCCTCGACGATCGCCGCGGCCTCGAGGCTGCAGCGCAGCGACTTGGCGGCCGGCGGGTCTTGGTGGTGGGGACCGGCACCAGCTGGCACGCCGCCAACCAGGGTGCCTGGTGGCTGCGGATGGCGGGCGTTGACGCGTGGGCGGTTACCGGCGCCGATGCCGCCAGCAGCAATCCGGCACCCGGAAGCGGCGACGCGCTGCTGCTGCTCAGCCACCGGGGAACCAAGCTCTTCACCTCAGAGGTGCTCGAGCACGCTCGAGCGGCGGGCGTTCCGACGGTGGTCGTCTCCAAGCGTGGAAACCCGGATGCCGACCTGGAGACGGTGCCGGAGGAGGTGTCCGCGGCCTTTACGGCGAGCAACCTCGGCGCTCTGATGCGGGTTGCGCAGCTGGCTGAGCAGCTCGGTGCCTCCCTCGGGCGGCTCGGCGACGTTCCGGACGCCGTGGCCAGAGAGCTCGAGGCGGGTTCCGTCGGTGTGAAGCCGCCCGCGCGGATGCTGGAGTTCGCCGGGGTCGGAATCAACGCCTGGACGGCTGCCGAAGGGGCGCTCAAGATCCGCGAGACCGCGCTGGTCGCCACCGAGGGACTCGCATGCGAGTCGATTCTCCATGGTCCGGCGGTGGCGCTCGGTGCCGATGATTCGCTTATCTGCCTGGACAGCGGAACCGGATCTGACCGCCTGCGGCAACTCGCGGACGTCGCGCGGGCGCAGGGCGCCGTGGTTTACGAGTTTTCGCGTCCCGAACTCGGCGAGGCGCTCTCGGTATTTCCGCTCACCGTGATCGTCCAGAAGATCGCCGCCGAAGGCGCCGAGGCATTGGGCACCAACCCCGACAAGTTCGGGCGTGACCTGCCGGGTCGAGACGCCGCCTGGAGCGCGATCAAGCTATGAGCTTCCAGACGAGCCGCCTCCCACCGATTAGTTAACACAGCGTCCTCGGTCATAACCGGCGCTGAGAGTGAACGACCGAGAGAGTGGGAGACGCCGTGCGCAAGCTTGTGTTGTCGATGGGAATGTCGCTCGATGGATTGGTTGCTCGCCCGGGACGATTCGGGGCGGGAGGTTGGGGACTCCCTCCCGACGATCCGGCGCTCAAGGAGCGCAAGCTCGGCTGGATGAATGACGTTGACCTGCACCTCATGGGGCGTAACACGTATGAGGAGATGGCCGGGTTCTGGCCGATCTCGGACGACGCCTACGCGGCACCGATGAACGAGATACCGAAGGTAGTGTTTTCCCGCACGCTCGAGCGTGCCGACTGGGCGGAGTCGCGGATCGCGCGCGGCGAACTGGCCGGCGAGATCGCCACGCTCAAACGCGAGCCGGGCAAGGACATGCTCGCGTGGGGCGGCGCCGTGTTCGCGCAGTCGCTGACCCGACTCGGACTCGTCGACGAGTACCGCCTCATCCTGCAGCCCGTCGCGCTCGGAGACGGACTTCCCCTGTTCAAGGGCCTCAGTGCGCCGCTGCGACTCGAGCTGATCGAGGCCGAGACGTACCCCACCGGGGCGGCGTTGCACATCTACCGCCCACCGGCCGGGGTGTCGTGAGTCAGTCCAGCAGCGCCGCGTAATTCATCGCCCTGCGAATTCTTTTCGCCGCGATGGAATAGGGCCGCGCCGCGCTGCGTCTTACCGAATGTTGGCGCCCACTGGGGCCAGGAGACAGTTCTTCTCTCGCCGGGCGCGGACGCTTTCACTCTTCCGATAAGGAGCAGTCCCATGTCTGATACGCATGCCACTCGGCCTGCGCACGATGTTGCGCGCGCTTCGAAGCCTGGGCGCAGGGGCCGCCTGACCAGGTGGGCACGCATCGCGGCGGCGAGCGGCGTGGAGTACGTCCACGACGGCGACCGGCGTGAACAACTGGTCGGCTTCTATACCGACGCCGCCGGCAACGTGGACGGACTGCTCGCCACGCCGGTTCGTAATCACCACGGCTCCTAAGCAGACCTCAAGCCCGCCCCCAGGCCAAGCCCGGGCCGCCCGCATGCGGCCCGGGCTTCGGTGTTGGGAGCGGCTCCGCGAAGGCGTGCTCGCGTCGGGCGGGCCGCTTCGATTGGCGACCCGAGCAATGCTTGCCGGCGGCGGTCGACGCGGTGATAGGGTCCCCGACCGGTCTAAAAACGCTGGACGACCCTGGGAGGGGGCTATGCCTTCAATACGTCGTCGCTTTGCCGTAATCGCCGGTGGGACCGTGTCCGTGGCCGGGCTCGCGGCCCTGGCACTGTTGATCATTGGCGGCGCGCCGGTGGCATCCGCGCACCGGGCCACCAAGGCCCAAATTGCCGCCAGGCCCGCCGCGACCGAGTTTCATCCGATCCTCACGCCGTACCTGCATCCCGCTACGTCAGGCGTGAAGCCCGAGGTCGCGACCGCGGGAACGTCGTCACCCTGGACGACGCTGGTTAACCCGCCGCCTTTCGGGACGCCGGGCACCATGCTGCTCGAGAGCAACGGGACCGTGCTCGTCCACGACGAGCCCGACAGCCTCACCACGAGTGGTACGCCGCAATGGTGGAAGCTCACGCCCGATGCGAGCGGCAGTTACATCGATGGGACGTGGAGCCCGATCGCGTCGATGCCCGCGAATTACGGGCCGCTGTACTTCGCCTCGGCCATCCTGCCCGACGGCCGCATGATCGTCGAGGGCGGCGAGTACAACGAAGACGACAACGGCGGAAACGGAGTGTGGACGGACCAGGGCGCGATCTACGACCCGGTCGCCAACTCCTGGCGTTCCGTCGCACCGCCACCGGGCTGGACGAGCATCGGCGACGCCGCGAGCGATGTCCTCGCCGACGGCACCTTCATGCTCCAGCAGCCGTGTAACAACTGCCTCACGGAGCCGGACCCAACCGTCGATGACGCGTTGCTGAACGCCAAGAACCTGACCTGGAAGGTGATCCCGGCGACGGGTAAGGAGGATCCCAACGACGAGGAAGGTTGGACCCTCGAGCCGAGCGGCCAGTTGCTGACCGTCGACACGTGGGCATCCATCGGCGGCACCCAGCTGTTCAACCCAGGCAACGACACCTGGACCTTCTCCGGTGATGAGGCGGCGGGCGGCTTCCCGCTCAATCCGTGGCCGGTGGTGGAGATCGGGCCGCAGGTCGGCATGCCGGGCGGCAATGTGTTCGTCGTGGGGGCGGGCACGAGCACACAAGAGATTCCAACGCCGTGCACCACCGACGAACCAACGCAGAACGCGCTGTACAACTACAAGACCGGGACGTGGTCCGCGGGGCCAGAGGTTCCGGCCATCAATGGCGAGGAGTTCGACAGCACCGATGGACCGGGGTCGGTTCTGCCGAATGGCAACGTGCTGTTTGACGTCGGTGCGTGTGTGTACAACACACCGACTCACTTCTTCGTCTACAACGCGAGCTCGAACACCCTGACCCAGGTCCCGGACGTGCCGAACGCGGCGAACGACAGCCCGTATTACACGCGGATGCTGGCGCTGCCCAACGGGCAGGTGTTGTTCAACGACGGAAGCAGCGATATGGAGGTGTACACGGCGGGCGGTTCGCCGAACCCGGCGTGGGCGCCCTCGATCTCGTCGCTGAGCTCCAGCAACCTCGCTCGAGGTGGCACCTACAGCCTGTCCGGCAAGCAGCTCGCCGGGCTGGACCAGGGAGCTGCCTACGGTGATGACGTCCAGGACAACACGAACTTCCCCCTGGTACGGATCACCAACAACGCCACCGGCGTAGTCACCTACGCGCGGACCCACGACTGGAGCTCGGTGTCGATTGCCGCGGGCGCGAGCTCGTCGACCGAGTTCACGCTCCCCGGTACGACGCCAAGAGGCAGCAGCACGCTGGTCGTGGTCGCCAACGGGATCGCCTCGGCGCCCAGAACGGTGACGATTTCCTGAGGACTACCGCGCGGTTGCCCCGCGCGAACGACAACCGACGCTGATCAGGCTCGCCCCGTTCAAGAACCGGGGCGAGCCCGGCGCCCTGCGTCAGAATGCGGCAACTCAGGTCTATCGTGAACACCCGGACATCGAGGAGGAGTGCGTGATGGGATGGGCGAGCGAAGTGCAGGCGCTGCTGGATCGGGCGGCGGCTGACGAAATCGTGCCTGGCGCGGTCGCGGTGGCGACCCGGCGGGACGGCACGACCGAGCTGGCGTGGGCGGGCAGGCTGCGGGTGGACGGCGAGGTCCCGGTCGGGCCCGACACGATGGTCCGGTTGATGTCGATGACCAAGGCGTTCGCCAGCGTCGCGGCACTCCAGCTGATCGAGCAGGGACGCCTCGAGCTCGAGCAGGACGTCGCGTCGGTGCTGCCCGCGTTCGGCGAGCTGCAGGTGCTCGAAGGCTTCGACGGCGACCGGCCCCGCCTGCGAGCGCCGGCGCGGCAAGCCACGATCAGAAACCTTCTGACCCACACCGCTGGTCACGGCTACGCGTTCTCCAACCGCGAGCTGCTGCGCTATCACGAGGTGAGCGGCGCACCGGACCCGTTCCGAGGGCTGCGTGAGGGCCTGAACATGCCTTTGATCGCCGATCCCGGAACCGAGTGGAACTACGGCATCAACACCGACTGGCTCGGACAGGTGATCGAGGCGGTGAGCGGCCAGGACCTCGCCGCCTACCTCGCCGAGCACGTCTTCGGTCCGCTGGGGATGTCCGACGCGACGTTCGCTCCCACCGACGAGCAGCGCCGGCGATTGATGGCGATCCACAGCCGCACCGCCGACGGCGGCCTCGCGGTCAACGACCTCGACGTGCCGATCGCCGATCCCGAATTCTGGCCCGCTGGACATGGCGCCTACGGCACGGCGAGCGACTACGCGCGCTTCATGGCGGCGCTGCTCGGCGACGGCGAGCTCGACGGCAACCGCATCCTGCAGCCTGAGACCGTCGAGCTGGCCTTCAGCGACCACCTCGACGGGATCGCCCTGCCCGCCGTGTTCGAGTCGGCGCTGCCGGAGCTCTCCCACGACATCCCCTCGCTGCCGTTCTCGCAGGGCTGGGGGCTCGGTTTTCACCTGTTCACCGAAGACGTTCCCGGGATGAGACGCGTCGGGAGCGGGGACTGGGCCGGACTGTGCAACACCTACTTCTGGCTTGACCGGACCTCCGGCATCGCGGTGGCATTTCTCACCCAGGTCTTGCCGTTCTTCGACCCGGGTATCACCGACGCCGTGCAGGCGATCGAGCAGATCACCTACGCGGGAATCGCCGCTGCTGCCTAGGACGAACCAGCGTCGCCGGCGCCGGCTCTGACGCGCTTGGCGCACGGGCGCGAGGGGACCGAGATCGGGCCGCGTTCGCTCACCGCTGGATAGTCGATCGGACCCTGGTCGATCCAGCCGCTGCGTTCGTAGAAGCGGCGCGCGCGGGCGTTCCCGGCCACGAGGGCGAGCCATGCGGACTCACGGCCATGACGAACCCGGCGACGGTGCCGTCGACCGTCGCGACCGTCGCGACCGTCGTGTCCGCGACGCGCTGCGACGCGCAGTGAGCGAAACGATGCCTCGGTCCGGGCGCCCACCAGCTCCTCGGATACGTGCCCCACGCGTCCATCCAGCCAGCCCGAATGCCAGATAGTCGCCACAATCGGAGCATCAGCCCCGGTGGCGGGTCGGATGCCGATCTCTTCTGAGGACGGCACCCACCGACCCTAGCAACGGCCCCGCCGGGAGAAAGGTAGACATGGCGAGATTTGCTAGTGCGCGGCTTGACGAGATCACCGAAGTCGACGACGGGCGCCTCCCGTTCCGACCCGTGCGTCACCACTTCGGCATCAAGACGTTCGGAATCATCGCGTCGACCGCGCGCGCCGACGGCGACCGGATCATCAACGAGCACGACGAGAGCGAGCCGGAGTCGGGCGAGGAGCTCTACGTCGTCATCTCCGGGCACGCGAGGTTTGAGGTCGACGGAGAGACCCAGGACGCTCCAACCGGAACCTTCGTCCACGTCCCCGCGGGCATCAAGCGGACCGCATTCGCGCAAGAGGCCGGCACGACCGTGCTGGCGATCGGCGCCGGACCGCCGGACACGCCGTACCAGCCCAGCGGGTGGGAACTGTTCGCGCCGCTGTTTCCGCTGTTCGAAGCGGGCAAGTACGAGGAGGTCGCCGATCGGGCCCAGGCGCTCATCGCCGACGACCCGCCGTACGCGACGGTCTACTACAACACCGCCTGCTTTGAGGCTCGAGCGGGGCGGATCGACGCGGCGCTCGCGCATATTCGGCGCGCCGTCGAGCTCTCGCCGCCGCTGGCGGAGCTGGCTCGCACAGATGACGATCTGGCGGGGCTTCGCGAGCAGCCCGGTTTCGCCGAGATCGTCGGAGGCTGACGATTGGAGACGGCCCGCCCTCACCCTCGGGGGTGCTAAGGCCCGTCAGCCCGCTTCCGCGCGCCGCCTCTGGGACGTAGGCGCCGACCAGGCGCTCCTGTCCCGCGAGTGGGTCGACGGGAGGTCGGTTCCGGGCGTTTTGCACCCGTTCCGGGACTTCCGTTTTCCCGGTGGGCGGAAGACTCGGATCGACGGGGTGCTAACGCGAGTCCCCGGGCCAGTCGGTCGGGCTCCTACCGGAAGAAGCTTCCGAGGATCGCGGCGACCAAAGCGTCGGCGGGAAGGTGCTGCTGCCCGTCCACGATGTGTTCGCTGCCGTGAGCCAGACCGCGCCCGAGCGTCGCCGTCGCAGCCGTCGCCCACGAAGGGCTGGCTGCGCCCGCCAGCGCGAGCACCGGGACATCGATTCGCTTCAGCCGCTCGATCGGGACCTGCCCGTCGCCCGTGAGCCTCAGATCCTGCGAGAGCGTGTGCGCGAGCGCCTCCCGGTGCCGCCAGCCGGGGCCGCTCTTGATCGACTCGATCACCGAGCGCGGGGTGCCGGTCATCGCCAGCCACTCCTCGGCCGCCCGGCCACGGCGCCCGGCGGCCACGAGTTCGTCCAAGCGCCGGCCGAACTCGGCGCCGGGGTGATGGTCGCCCGTGTACGGCGGTTCGTAGACGGCGAGCCTGCGCATCTCCACACCACGCGCCGCTGCCTCGAGCGCCAGCGCGCCCCCAGAGGAGTGCCCGTACACGAACGACGGCCGGCCCGTGGCGGCGAGGACCGCCGCCAGGTCGGCGACCTCACCCTCGACGGAGAGCGGGAGGCCGTTGCCGCTGTCGCCGCGGCCGCGACGGTCGTACTCGTAGACGGTGTAACTCGGAGCGAGGAGCGCGGCCAAGGACTTGCTGGCCGATCGGTCGCAGAACGCGCCGAGGACGATCACGAGCGCCGGCCCGCTTCCGGATCGATCGAACGCGATCCTGGTCCCGTCGGCGGACTCGACTGTGTCCATGATGCCTTCCTCTTGGGTCTAGCCGTGCCCAGGCATCATGCAGCCGACCTTCCGTCTTCACATCGGGCATAAGGAGCCATGTCGCGGCCGTGAGCCCTTATCCGGGCTCGGCCGTCCCTTAGCTTCGACGGACGGTTCAGGAGCTCGAGCAGCTGAGCACGGTTCGGGCCGGCCAGGGGCGGCGGGTCGCACTGCTCGGCCAGCTCCAGGACCCGCGTGACTAGGTCCGGGTTGCCCAAGGCGTCTCGCAGCGAGGTCAGGCAGGCACGCGCATCCAAGGCCACGCGGAGTGCGTCCGGATCGCGCGTGGCGGCGATCGCGAGAGCCTGGCGGAAGACCTCTGACGGCGTGCTTGGCCGATCCGGTTTGCGCCCGTTCCGCAAAGCCTCGATCTCGCACATGCGAAGCCGATCTTCGTCCACGTTCTCGCGATACCACGGAGTGAGCTCCGCTTCGGTCACCGCGTCCCACACCTCGGCGAACTCGAGCCGGTCCTCCAGGTGCGCTCGGACCACATCCCGCAGGCGCTGGACGTGCATCAACCCAAGCGACATCCCCCGGCCGTTCGTCGGATTCGTACACGCCCACGCGTCGCCGACCGACGCGACACCCGTGGCTACGACCCGGCCGTCCGGGTTGAATCGACGGTAGCGGTCGGTCACCCCGCCCATCGCGACGACGTCCGTGATCGGGTCGCCGTCCAACCAGTGCTGGTGTCGCGGGCATGCCGCCACCAACGCCGTCCACAGGCCGGGATCGCGCAGGCGCTTGAGCGGGGTGTCGCCGCCGGAGGTGACTACCACCACCGACCAGGTGTCGTTGTCACTCGGGAGAGTGAGCAACGAGAAGGTCCCGATCGGGGTAACCGGCGCAGCGCGGAACTCGGGCATCTGACCATCCCGGCTGCGAAAGAAGCGCGTGTAATAGACGTAACCGGAATCCTCGACCTCCTCATGCACAGTTCCGGCGCCTGACCGCGCGAGCCACCGGGGCAGCTGGGAGCGCCGGCCCATCGCATCGATCACCAGGTCGGCTTGCAGCTCCCGCCCCGAATCGGTTCGCACGCCATCCACGTGCGCGACGCCGTCGTAGCGGCGGACGACGAGCTCCGCCACGGAGACACCGCGTCGAACCTCCAGACCCGGCTCGGCCTCGGCGACGCGGCCCATCACCTGCTCGAGCACCGGCCGGCGAGCGGTGATGGTCTGAAAGCGCTCGTCCCCATCGTGCGGCGTCCCACCGTTGATCACAGGCAGCAAAGCGCGGAGCGGATCGAATCTGAGTCCGCCGGCCGCCTCGAGCGTCGGAAGTACATCGGGCAGCATCTCCTCGAGCACGGCGCGACCGCGTGGCTGCAGGAAATGGGGAAGGCGGAATTGAGCGATGCCATCGCGCGACCAGTAATCCCAGGCATCCTGCACCGACGCGGGCGCAGGCTCGGGGTCACGCTCCAACACCGTGACGTCATGGCCGTCCTCGCGCAACACCATTCCGGCGGCCAACCCGCATATCCCGGCCCCGAGTACAACGATCCTCGACATCTGTCTCTTACCTCTCGTGCGTCCTGTTTGGCGTTGCCAGTCACTACGCCGAGAGCTCCTGTTCGGTTCTGGCCCGCGGCACGAGGGGCGATCGACGGGCAATCGAACGGCCGATCGATGGCCGATCGACGGCCCCAGGCTGGGCAAACCGGGACAATGAGCCGGTGCGGCGTCTGCCTACCGCAGCCATTGGTGCGACCGGATTCATCGCCGGGTTCGCGGTCGCGGTGATCAGCGGATCGCGGGCGCTCGGTGGCGTGGTGCTCGGGATCTGCGGCGTCGTCTGCATCGCCGTATGGCTGCGGCGCGACGGGCGTCAAGTTGCGACGGCGCTCACGATCGCGGCGGTGCTCGCCTTCGCGCTCTCGCATCTGCTCGGGCTCCTGATCGGGGCATGGCCCGCCGTGCTGCTCACAACGGCCGCGATGGCGGGCCTGTGCTGGCGGGTATCCGACTCCCGCGCCGGAGCGAGGACCCGGTTCAGATCAGGTGATTAGGTCCGCGGGCCGCACCGACGAGGCCTTCGGCCTCGCGGCCCGCTAGCTCCGCAGGCCGCACCGACGAGGCCTTCGGCCTCGCGGCCAGCTACGCGGCGCTGCTCCACCGCTCGATCTTGCGGTCGAGCACCGGCAAGGGCAGCGAGCCGCTGTCGAGCACGGTGTCGTGAAACCCGGTGAGCGTGAAGCGCGGGCCGAGCCGGCCGCGCGCCTCGTCGCGTAGGCGCAGGACTTCCCGCTTGCCGATCAGATAAGACAGAGCCTGGCCGGGCATGACGATGTAGCGGTCGATTTCGCTGGCCAGGAACCCCTCGGGCGCCGGCACGTGGGCGGCGAAGTAATCGAGCGCCCTCTGGCGGCTCCAGCCCCGCGCGTGAAGCCCAGTGTCGACGACGAGGCGAGCCGCACGCATCAGCGATGTCGATACGGCCCCGAGGACGCTCTCGGTGTCGCTGTATAGGCCGGCCTCCTCGGCCAGTTGCTCGGCATACAGCGCCCAGCCTTCGGCAAACGCCGACAGCGATCGCTGACGCTGCATCACGGGAAGGTCGTCGAGCATCTGAAGCCGCGATAGCTGCAGATGGTGGCCCGGCACCGCCTCGTGGAAGGCCACCCCCTCGAGGTCCCAGCCCGTCCCCGCGGTCGGTCGCTCCAGGTTGAACCAGAAGGTGCCCGGCCGACCGCCATCCAATCGGGGCGGCGTGTAGTGCGGCGCCATGCCGCTCGAGGCCACGACCGACGGCATGGCCGTCACCTCGCAGGGCGCAGGCAGCGGCGGGGAAAAGAACTCGCCGGCCCGCTCCTCGGCGCGGCGGATCGCGGCGGTGGCGGCCACCATGGCATCGGCGGGAGCGCGGCTCCCCGACGACGCGCGCAGCGCGGCGTGGATCTCGGGCAGAGAGCCCAGCCCCAGGCGGGCGCCAAGCTCGAGCGCGCGCTCCTCGAGTACCTCGATCTCCTCGTGACCGATCCGGTGAATCTCCTCCGGATCGAGCGGCAGCGTCGTGTAGGACCAGACGCACTTGGCGTAATCGTCCTCGCCGCCCGGGAGGTGGGCGAGTCCCGGTTCATCGGCCGAGCGCGCCCGCGGCAGCAACTCGCGCAGGAGCTCGACCCAGCGTGCCAACGCAGGCTGCATGACATCGCCGGCGATCCGGTCCCTCTGCTCGCGCCAGGCCGCCTCTCCTTCCCACCCATCCGGAGGACGGGGTGTAGCGAGCGCCTCCGGCACCTTGCTCCCAAGTAGACCCTCCGCCCATTCGATGGCCTGCTGCACGAGTGGCCCCACCGGGAGGCGCCCCTTGCCGGCACCGATCCGCAGACGCTCGCTCTGTTGGTCGATCCAGCCTCCGCCGGCGCGCAGCCGCTCGAGATAGTCGCCCGCCGCCTGTGGATCGCCGATCACGGTGCGCGCGGCAATGGCAAAGAGCACGGCCGGCCCGCCGAACGGCATGGCGGTCACGGTGTGCTCGATCAAGCGAGCGTCGAGGTCCCGCTGCTCCTCACCCACGTTCTCGACCAGGCAGCCGAGCGTGATCTCATCGGCCTCGGAGAGGTGTGCCTCATCCGTGCGGCGCACTTGCGCCAGCACCGACCCGAGCTCATCCTGCCAGGCCGCTTCCCCCGCCTCGCTGTCGTCCGGGACCCGTCCGTCGTAGCCGGGAATCCCGTACATGCTGGCGGCAAACGGGTGCGTCGCGAGCCACCGCTCGTGGAAGGAATCGGCGAGCTCGCGAACCGAACCCACTGCCCCACTCTCAGTTTCCATTGGTAGTCAGGGGCGCGGTGCCGCGTGGGCCCGTTTCCCCATTCCCCTTTCAATCCGTGCGTGCGGTTTTCCCGCACACGGCTTACCGATGATCTTCCTGATAGTCACGACGCGAATCCCGGGTAGCGGGTGGTGCCGCGCAGGCGATAGAGGCCGTGGGCCTCAAACCAGTCGCGTGTCCAGGCCGTCCACTGGCCAGCTTTCAGGTTGCGGCCATAGCGTGCACGCATCAGCCGCCCAAGCCTGCGCTCGACGTAGCGGTCGATCTGGATGAACTTCGTGGAGGCGTTCCCGGTGCGAAAGTAGTTGCCCCAACCGCGCAGGACCGGATTCAGGGCCGCGATAACTTCGCGGATGTCCTGTCCCGCCCGTCCGTGACCGGTTAGAGCCTTGATCCGTTGGCGAATCCGCTTCATCGCCCGCTGCGAGGGCCAGCGCTGAAGGTAGAAACGGCGAACGCCGCGCTCCAGCATCCGACCCGATACCCGGGCATGGAAGTGGCAGCCGAGGAAGTCAAAGCCCTCCCGGCCGTCTCGGAGGTCAACGACCCTCGTCTTGTCCGGATGTAGCTCCAGCCCAAGCCCGGCCAGCACCGTCCTGGCGAGCTCCTGGGCCGCTCTGGTATCGGCCTCGCTGCGGCAGATCACGACGAAGTCGTCCGCATAGCGGACCAACCTGCCATGAGCCTCGCCGGCGAACGCCTGATCGAGCGCTTGCAGGTAGATATTCGAGAGCAGCGGCGAGATCACCCCGCCCTGCGGAGTCCCGGCAACCGACCGCCGAAACTCGCCATCGTCCATCACACCTGCTTGGAGCCACTTGCGGATCAGCGCCAGCACACGCCGATCCGAGACCCTCTCGGCAACCCTCGACAGAAGCCTGTCGTGATCGATCTGCCCGAAGTAGTCCCGGATGTCGGCCTCGAACACGAACTCGTGCCCGTCGATGAAGGCTCGACGGAGCACCTCCTTCGCTTGCGTGGCCGACCGGCGCGGCCTGAACCCCCACGAGACCTCAAGGAAATCAGCCTCGAAAATCGGTTCCAGCACGATCCGCGCGGCCTGCTGGACCATCCGATCCTTGACCGTCGGGATCCCCAGCGGCCGAACGCCGCCCTGCGGCTTGGGGATCTGCACCCGCCGGACCGGCAACGGACGATAACGACCCCCCTGAAGCTCAGACTGGACCTCCAAAAGCAGGCGATCCACCCCGTACTCCTTGACCGCATCGAGCGTCTGCCGGTCCACCCCGGCAGCGCCCTTGTTCCTCACCACACGCCGCCACGCCTCCTGAAGGACGTCACTCCTCCAGATCCGGTCATACAGAGCGTGAAAGCGCCTACCCGGCGACCGCTTGGCGGCCACCCATAGTTTGCGCTGGAGTTCTCGCACCCCCTCCTCACGGAGGTCGACGGACGACAGCCCGCCGGGGGAATTGGATCGGACTGCTCCGACCATGCCCTAACGCTTACCTCCACCACAACCACGATCAAAGCGAGGGTCCTTCGCTCCCGGCGCCTTTAGCTTCTCGCCGATCACCACTACTACGACCCCCTCGGACTCCCGCTGCGCTCCACCCGACTTCACCATCGGCTTATACGGGCGGTCTTTGCTGACAAGGCGACACAGACGGGCCTCCCTTGTTCCGCGACCAGACCTTGCGCGCGTGCAACTTCCCGTACCCCGCAGGGACCCGCCACACCAATTCCGGATCGGACGTGACGGACATGGCCTTCACCGTGGCATGAGCGGCTCGGCTCCCCGACTGTAGATCTGACGAGGCTGCAGTCGCAGCCCGCGCGCTTGCTCCCTCCAAAGAGGCTCTCGACACCCCGCTCAGCCCGCGACCTCTCGATCACGAACCGGGGCCTGCTACCGGGCGCTCCGGCGCTTACCCGGACCGGACTCCCACCGGCTGGCCTGACGCAGCTTCCAAGGCGCAACATGAGGTGATCCTATGGCCAGAGCCGAGGAAGTACAGTCGAGATCGCATGACGCGGGTTGCCATCATCGGCGGCGGCATCGGTGGGCTGATCGCGGCGCGCGCGCTCTGCCGGCAGGGCATCGAAGTCGCCATCTACGAGTCGGCACCTGAGCTGCGGGAGATAGGCGCCGGAGTCGCTCTCGGCCCCAACGCCATGAAGGTGCTCAGATCGCTCGGTCTGGAGGACGATGTCCGCGCCATCGCGGGGCGCTGGGAATGGGCGCTCACCCGTAACGGCAAGACCGGCCGCGTGATCTCCAGGACGGGGCGCCAGCAGCAGGCGAGCCTGTTCGGCAGTGCGGGCGCTACCGCCCATCGCGCCGACCTCCTCGACGTGCTGTCTCATTCGGTGCCGAGCGAACTCGTCACGCTCGGAACACGATGCATCGGGGTCGACCCGGACGGTTCGGTCGCGGTGGCGAGATTCGAGGACGGCAGGGAGGTCGAGGCCGATCTCATCATCGGCGCCGACGGGATCCACTCGGCCGTGCGCACCTCGCTGTTCGGCCCGGACGCCCCGCGCTTCACGGGCAAGATCTGTTACCGAAGCGTGGTTCCAGTCGACGCCGTGCCCGGCGGACCGCCCCCGAACGACAACGCCCAGTGGCTCGGGCCGCACGGCACGATCGTCCTTTACCCCGTGCGGCGAGACGAGCTGATCAATGTCGTCTGCCACTACGACGACGAGGGGTACCGGCACGAGTCGTGGGTGTCCCGCTGCGAGCGCGCGGAGGTGCTCGAGCGCTACAGCGGCTGGCACGAGTCGCTGCTGCGGATCTTTTCCGCAGGAGAGGTCTGGTACAAGTGGGCCTTGTACGACCGGGATCCGATCCCGCGGTGGACGCGGGGACGCGTCGGCGTACTCGGCGACGCCGCCCATCCGATGCTGCCCTACCTGGGCCAGGGTGCGTGTCAGGCGATCGAGGACGGGTGCGTGCTGGCCGCCGCACTCGCGGCCGAGCCAGTGGATCCGCTCGCCGGACTCGCCCTGTATGAGCGCTCGCGGCGTCCCCGAGCGAGCCAGGTGGTTCTAGCGTCGCGCGCACGAGGCGTCAGCAACCATCTCGCCTCCCCCATGGCGGCGCTGCGACGCGACGTCTCGATCGCGGTGCGGCGGCGCCTCGGGCGCGACCCCGATGGTCGCGGAACCGCGTGGATCCCGGAATACGACGCGAGTTCCGCGAGCGCGCTGGCCACGTAAAGAGCCCGCCGCCCGGAGCGGGCAGGCGGGCTCACACGTACTGATTCAGAGTCGGCTAAAGCGGCGGGACCTGGTTGTTCACCTGAGTGCCGTGGTACAGGTGATTGTGATCCTTGCAGGCGGCCGGGAAGAAGAACTGCACGCTGTCGCTGCGCACGCCGTTGTAGCTGGCGAAGAGCGTCACGTGGCCGATCGTGCCGACCTTGCACCCGGGATCGGTACTGCTCTGCACGCGGACGTTGATCTTCATGATGTTGCCGGGGTAACCCCACATCGACGCGTAGTGCGAGTGGTAGACCAGGTGATTCTTCACCGTCATGATGATTAGGCGGTCGGGCTGGTTCGGGACTCGGAAGACCTGACAGAGAATCCCGGAGACCGTGTTGGCATCCAGGTTGATGTTGCCGTGCCCGCGGGAATAGCTACCGGTCGCTCCGGTGATCGGCGAACCGGTGTTGAAGCCCCAGGGCGGAATCCCGTACACGATCGGCACCTGCGAGCAGTAATCAGTCGTGTATCCGCTGGCCGAGCCGGCCAGGCTGCTGAGTGCGAGCACCGGAGTCAGCATGCAAACTGCGATACCGACGCGGCGCGCGATGTGGTTTTTCAACATAGGTGTGCGACCCTACCCCACCCGCAGCTGCTCCAAAAACCGGTCAGAAAGACCGGAGAGCTTCGACCTCAGAAGATGTTGAAGCAGCCGTAGACGATGAACAGCGGATTGGCGACGCTGCGCCCGGCGGCGTCCTGCATCGTGGCGTTGCCGACGAACGCCGGCGGCGACTGCGCCTTCCAGCAGCCGTTGTACTGGACGCTCACGTCGTAGTCGACCTGCTGCAGCTGGTAGGGAACCGAGTTCGCCTGGGGCAGGAAGACGTACACGTAGCAACTCCAGTCCCCCGGGCCCGCCGCCTGGGCCCCGGGCCGGTAGCACTCGGGCCGGACGTAGAGGTGGGCGTTCGGCGGCACGCGCCGGCCGATCAGTTGTTGCTGGAGCAGAGTGGCGTTATTGAAGACGCGGCCGATCGAGTTCGAGACACGAGAGGCGGTCGCTCCGGTCGGTCCGAGGCTGCAGCCGAGCGCGAGGGCGGCGACTACGGCGATGCTGATGGCGACCACCTTGACCGGGGCCGTCCAACTCGGACCCTGTCCGCTGACCCCACTGAGGAAGTCCCGCCGGCGCATGATGGCCCAACTGGCGCTCAGGCACGCGGCAATCCAGAGCACCGATACCACGCCCCCGACGATCAACTGCCCAAAGTAGGGGTGGCTGGTGAACAGGCCGTGCCAGCCGTCGAAGGCCGAGCCGATCAGCAGCTCGTGGACGATCACGCCCTTACCGATCAGGTCGAGCAACTGCGTGATGAGCGCGACCAACAGCGGGCCGAGCACGCCGAGGATGCCGTTACGGGTGGCGACGGAAAACAGGATCGCGACGCTCGTGTAGGCGAGCACGGGGAGAAGGCAGATCAGCCAGCTGACGACGGTCAGGGCGAACATCCGGCCGGCGGAGGTGAGAACTCCGCTGAGGTTCACCAGCGCATGCGCGCCGACCAGGACGATCCCGGCGATCAGGCTCGACGCCGCCAGGACCAGCATCAGCCCCACCACCAACGCGGCCACCGCCAGCAGCTTGCCGGCAAACACGTCCTCACGCGTGCACGAGCGGGTGAGGATCGTCTTCCAGGTGCCGTGCCGATCCTCGGAGGAGAAGAGATCACCGGCCAGCACGCCGGCGATGATCGGAAAGCCCCAGGACGCCGCGAAGCCGAGGATCACCAGTGAGACGGCGAACCCCGACGAATGGACCCAGAAGCCGAACAGGGCATCGGACGGAGTCCCACTCTGGACCTTGAGGATGGCGGCAAACGCGAACGGACCGAGCACACAGACGAGCAACAGGATGCGCGTGGTCAGCTGCGCCATCAGCTTCGAGAGCTCGGTCTCGTAGGAGTTGCGGACTCCGTCGCTGAGGCCGGGCTGCGGGCGATCGACCGGCGCGGTGGGGGCGAGGGCGGTCATGCGCCGGCGAGGATCGTGTCGGCGAGCTGCTGGGGCTCGAGCGCGTCGAGCGCCACGTCATCGTGCTCGGTGGTGAGCGCGAAGAACATGCTTTCGAGCGGGCTGACCACCAGCTCCAGGCGGCGGATCAGGACGCGCGCGTCGCCGAGCGCAACCACGAGCTCGTCCATCTGCGCCTGGCGGGCGGCTACGGCCAGACCGCCGCGTGCCGCACGCTGAATCCGAATCCCCTGGATGCGGGCCGCCAGGTCAAGCGCGTGCGTGTCGTCGCTGGTGAACAGCGCGTAAGCGGAGCCGGGCGCCTGGGCGTCGAGCTCGGCGGCGGTCCCGTCCCACACCGCTCGCCCGTGACGCACCACCGTGTAGGAGTCGCACACCTTCTCGAGCTCTCCGATCTGGTGGCTCGAGAGCAGGACGGCCACCCCGTCGGCGGCCAGCTCGCGGACGAGCTTGGCGACGGCCCGGGTGCCCGCCGGGTCCAGGCCGCTGGTCGGCTCGTCGAGTAGGAGCAGCCGCGGGTGGCGCAGCAACGCCGCGGCCAGGCCGAGTCGCTGACGCATCCCGGTCGAGTAGCCACTCACCCGGTCGCCCGCTCGAGCGGCCAGGTCGACGCGCGTCAGCACCTCGTCGATCTGGCCGGCCGCCGCGGATCCTCCGTCGAGCTTGGCCAGCAGCTTCAGATTGGACCGGCCGGAGAGGTACGGGTAGAAGCAGGGCTCCTCCACGAAGCCCCCGACGGCCTCCAGCACATCCCCGCCGAGATGGTCGAGCCTGTGACCGAGGAGCTCGACGGCGCCCTGGTCCGGCCGGATCAGGCCGAACAGCATTCGCAGCAGCGTCGTCTTGCCGGCGCCGTTGGGTCCGAGTAACCCGCGCACCTCGCCTGCCGCGATCACGAGATCGAGCCCGTCGACCGCAGTCGTCGCCCCGAAGCGCTTAACCAGTCCTGTCGCCCGGACGGCGTCCACGGCGCGAATATACCTAGCGACTGAGGGCCTGTGAACGTCGAGAGGCAGGCCGCGCGCCCGGGCAAAGTACAACCACAAGATGGATACAAGTCAGTAACACCAAACGCCCGGGGGCCGGTGATAGGGTGCCCCCGGCGCTCCGGTCACAGCGCCACCGCCCGAAAAGCCGGGCGTCGACTAGATCCGGTCTCCGGGGAGGAATACGGTGAGGAATCTCGTGTCGGTTCGGACGCGTGTGCGTCGGCGTGGTCGAGTAGCGATCGTCGCAGCTCTGGCAACCTGCATCGGGGTCGTTGGTGTCGCCTCAGCCTGGGCCGGTGGGTTCAATCCGTTCGGCGACAATCAGGTCGCCGCCCAACCCCTGAGCAGCGCGATCCTGCTGCCGACGAACCAGTGGATCTCCCCGCTCGGGAAGCGCATCCTCGACAACGACGGCACCGGCGGCGCCGGCCAGATGGGCGCCCGGCTCGTGTCGAGCGCGATCAGCCCCAACGGCCAATACCTGGCGGCGCTGGGCTGGAATAATTTCCAGGGCTTCCTGACGATCGTCGACCTGAAGACCGGGACGATCGTGTCGCAAACCGCGCTCACTGGGGACTCGGCCGGGGACGATCCGACGGTCGCCGCCGACGGGCCGCTGTTCACGCCAAGCCCGACCGCCGGCACCGAGACTCTCTGGGTTCCGCAGTCGGAGTTTCTGCAGAAGTACAGCTTCAACGACAGCACTGGCGCGGCCACCCCGGAGGGGTCGATCTTTCTGTGCGGCACCCCAAACGAACCTCCCAGCTATACATACTGCAGCGGCTACGACGACGCCGGGGAGTTCGGCGAGAACAGCGCCCAAGCCAGCGACGTCGCGAACGGGGCCGAGCTGCCATCCGGAATGGCGCTGTCGCCGGACGGATCGAAGCTGTACGTGGCACTCAACGGCGCCAACAAGCTCGGCGTGATCGACACCGCCAACGACACCGTGCTCGACGAGATCCCGGTCGGGAATGCGCCTCGTCAGGTCGTCCTCGCCAACAAAAACGGCACGGAGTTCGCCTACGTGTCGAACGAGGGCGGGCGGCCGTCCAACGCGGGTGACAGGTGCACGAACCTGTCCGACGGGACGTCGATCGTGTCCAACTGCTCCACCGGCGGTGCCAGCACGGGGACGGTCTCGGTGGTCAGCCTCAACTCCGGCCTGGGCGCCAACCAGGGCCAGGAGACTCAGGAGATCCCCGTCGGCCTCGAACCCACGGCGCTCTTCCAGAACGGCAACGCGCTGTTCGTCGCCAACTCCAACGACGACAGCATGTCGGTGATCGACGAGCGGACGAACACCGTGACGCAGACGGTGCGGACCAACCCAGTCCCCGGCGCCACCGTGGGCAGCTACGCCAACGCGATCAGCATGTCTGGCTCGAACGTGCTGGTCAGCATCGGGCGCGACAACGCGATCGCGGTGTATCGCTACGACGGCCTGTCCCAGCCGATGCGGCCGGTCGGGCTGCTCCCGACCGACTGGTACCCCGTGGAGGTCCAGCCCGATAACGCGCTTGGAAACGGCACGATCGTGGTCACCAACGACAAGGGCATCGGCGCCCAGGGCCCCACCATTGACCCTCTCCCGTCCACATCATGCACGGGGTACCCTGCGAATGCGAGCTACGGCTGCATCAACAAGGGCATCTACACCGAGCCGGTCTGTAGCGGCTGCAACGCGTACGGGCGCAACACCTATCAGGACACCGGCAGCGTGACCACGTTCACGATGCCAACGACGGATTGGCAGCTCGGCCACGACACCCGGACCGTCTTCACCGACAACGACTGGAACCAGATCAGGCCGATCAACCAGGGCGACTACGACACCGTGCCGCGGGTCATTCCGGCCCACCTCGGCGGGTACTCGCCGATCAAGCATGTCGTCGTGATCGTCCGGGAGAACCGGACCTACGACCAGGTGCTGGGCGACATAACCAGCCTCGACGGCCAGTCGGTTAACGGCGACCCCGCCGACGCCCAGTTTGGCGCCCAGGTGACACCGAACGCCCACGCGCTGGCCGAGCGCTTCGGCGATTTGGACAACTTCTACGACGAGGGCACCCTCTCCGCCGACGGTCACAACTGGCTCGTCCAGGCCGAGGCCAATGACTACGTCGAGAAGGAGTTCGGGGCGTTCTACCGCTCGTATCCGTCCCAGGCGGGTGACGCGCTGGCCTACCAGCGCGACGGCTTCCTCTGGAATGCGGCCGAGAGGGCCGGCCTGAGCGTGCAGAACTTCGGCGAGTACATCTACAACCCGTACAGCCTCCCTTCGGACACTCCCACGTGCCTGCCACCCAACGCCCCGGCAGGTACCTCCCCGTCCACTTGGGACTGTTTCTACGCCGAGTCGCAGTGGCTCGAGAACGGACGCCAGGGGACGGAGCCGATCAGCAACGCGTGCCAGTACACGAAGGCTCAGTCAGACATCCCGTCGCTACAGGCGATCACCGATCCCTGCTTCCCGAACTTCCAGCTGTCGATCCCGGACCAGTATCGGGTCGACCAGTGGTTGCCGGTGTTCCAGCAGCAGGAGAAGTCCGGGAAGATGCCCAACCTGACGTTCATGTGGCTGATGACTGACCACACGACCGGCAGCGGCGTGCCGGATCCGGTGGCCCAGGTCGCCGACAACGACCTCGCCGTCGGCCGGGTCGTGGACACGATCAGCCACAGCCGGTTCTGGAAGAGCACGGCGATCTTCATCGTCGAAGACGACACCCAGAACGGCGTCGACCACGTCGACGGCCACCGCGGCCCGGCGTTCGTGGTCAGCCCCTATTCGGCCTCCGGAGTGGAGAACGAGTACGACACCCAGCTCAACATGGTCAAGACCATCGAGCAGATTCTCGGCATCCACGCGATGAACCAGGAGGACTGGGCGGCGGAGCCGATGTACAGCGCGTTCACGGATCATCCGAACTTCGCGCCTTACACCGTGCAGCCGAACCAGATCCCGCTCACGCTGGGCGCCCCCGGCTATTCGGCGACGCTGACCTCGCCGGCGGCCGACTCTACCCCCGCCGAGCGCGGGGCGTTCAGGCCGCAGGGCGTCGTCCCGGCCAACATGGAGTCGGTGTACAAGGCCTGG
>Ga0335073_10003705_pt1 | contig 21350 bp, 27 predicted proteins | sample Lox_Sample_22_FD_207093 | JGI IMG/M metagenome (GOLD analysis project Ga0335073, IMG submission 207093) | Soil microbial communities from Loxahatchee National Wildlife Refuge, Florida, United States - Lox_Sample_2.2 | ecosystem: Environmental > Terrestrial > Soil > Wetlands | place: USA...
GGGACGCCGGATTCCTGGAATTCAGGTGGCGGTTGAGTGAGGCGCGTCAGCTTATCCTGACCGCCGCGCCGACTGGCGCTTGTCCGATTTCACAAATTGTGCCATATTCGCCGTGACATTCCCGGCCACGCGCAGGACGTGCCGGCGACCGCCTGGTGACACAGGGGTTTGAAAATCAGGGCGTTCCGGGCGAGGCAACCCAAAGTACCGATGTCAACCGTCGTGGACAGGCAACCCGCGTCGCACAAAAAGTGCGTGCTGATTGTGGACGACGACCTTGAATTGTCGTCGATCTACCAGCATCTCCTCGAAACGTTCAATTACGATGTCAACACCGCGGCTAATGGCAAGGTGGCTCTGGAAAAAATCCTCAGCCAGGATGTGGACGCCATTATCTGTGATCTCCGGATGCCGGAACTGGAAGGCGACTTGTTTTACAGCACCATCGAGCGGGTGAAACCCTATCTTTGCCGCCGTTTCATCTTCCTCACCGGCGCGGCGGACGATCCCAAATATCATTCGTTCCTCAACCAGGTGAAGTCACCGGTGCTCCATAAGCCGGTCCATCCAGAGCGGTTGCTTATGGAATTGCGGCGACTGCCGGAGGTCTGAAACCTCGTCCTTCCTGTTCGGAAACTTCGTTTCGCGGGTGCGGCATTTGCCGAAGCCAAAACGGCGGAATTTCATGATTGCGGGGAGGATTGAATCTGCTAAGCTCGGCGCTCGTTTTTTACCGACCATTTAACCGAAAAAATTATGTCACAACATCGCAGTTTGCGCGCAGCGACCGTCCTGGGCGGCAAGCGCAATGTGCTCAAGCGTTTCGAGCGCGTCGAGCTTCTCAAAAAGCGCGGCCAGTGGAAGGACGGCGACCGCATTACCGGCCTCCGCAAAACCAAACCGGGCGTGTAAAACGTGACGAGCGACAAGTATCGCGTGACACGGAATCCGCTCTTGTCACCTGTCCCTTGTCACATGCCACCGGCCATACGTTTGCAAAAATTTCTGGCGGAAGCCGGAGTTGCTTCCCGCCGCGCGGCGGAGCAAATCATCCTGGCCGGACGCGTGCAGGTCAACGGCCAGCCGGTCCGCGTGCTGGGCAGCACGGTGGACCCCCACCGGGACGCGGTGACGTTGGACGGCAAACCCCTCCGGGCTCGTCGGAAATTGTATGTGGCGTTGCACAAGCCGGTCGGCTGTGTTTGTTCGCGCCGGGACGAGTTGGGTCGGCCGACGATTTATGATTTATTGCCCAGGGAATGGCAAAATCTTCACTACGCCGGCCGTCTGGATTTTAACACGGAAGGATTGCTTTTTTTAACCAATGATGGACAATTCGCCCTGCGCCTGACTCATCCGCGCTATGGCGTTGGCAAAAAATACGTTGCAACGATTGAGGGTTGCGCTGACGGGGCAATTTTGGAACGATTCTTGCGGGGCGTATGGCACGCAGGCGAAAAACTCCAGGCGCAGGCGGCAAGACTCATTTCGGCCGGCCGCAAACGCAGTGTGGTGGAGCTTGAACTGGCCGAAGGCAAAAACCGCGAAGTGCGGCGGCTGTTTGAATCGCAGGGGTTGGCGGTCAAACGGCTGCAGCGGACTCAAATCGGCAAAATCAAATTGGGCGAATTGAAGCCCGGCCGATGGCGGACATTGACAGAAACCGAGATTAAAACTTTACTTGCAGAATTATGAAAACGAATTGCTGGTTAATGGTAGGCGTGCTGTTGGCAACAAGCGCAGTCGCGCAGGACAACACCAACGCGGTATCCACCGCGCCCACTGCGCCACCGCCGGCCCAAGCCGCTCCCGCCGCGGCGCCGGCCACCGGGACCGCCGCGCCGGAGGCAAAACCCAAGGCCGTCAAACACAAACACCATGCCGCGCCGGCCAGGGTGGCCCCGCTTTCTGAACCAACGGTCACATTGACTCCCGGCCCGGCGCAAGTCGCTGTCAAGAGCCTCACCGCCCGCGGCCAGGCCGGCCTCAAGGGCGAAGTGGTGGCCCATCTCAAGCAAGGAGACACGGTGACGGTTTTGTCCCAGATTAATCTGGAAAAGCACAAGGCGAACGAGCCCGCGCAGTGGGCGCAAATCGCTTATCCCTCCAGCGCCCATGTCTGGGTTTTTGCCAAATACATTGACAAGGAGAACCACACGGTGCTGTCGAAAAAGATAAACCTGCGCGGCGGGCCGGGCGAAAACTACAGCATCCTCGGCACCATTGAACGCGGCACGACGGTGAACGCCATCCGTACCAAGGGCGAATGGATGGAAATTGAGCCGCCGACCAACGCCTATGCCTTTGTCGCCGCGATGTATTTGACGCAGACCGCCCCGGCGGCGGCGCCCACCACCGTCGCCGAGCAGCAACCGCCGGCCGCTGCCCAGCCGGCTGCGCCGCCGGCCGCGCAACCGCCGCCCCCGACGGATCGCATCGTGTCGCACGAAGGTGTGGTGGGACCGGTCATGAGCCCGGTCGCCCCGACCAAATACATGTTGTACGATCCCGACACGTATCAGACGATTGATTATCTGTACACAACTGCGCCGGACCTGGACCTGAGTCGTTACGTCAACATGCGCATCATTGTCACCGGCGTGGAGGGCATTGACCAGCGCTGGCCCAGCAGTCCCATCGTTGCCATCCAGAGCATCCAGGTGGTGGCCACCAACGCGGTCAAACACGTTGACCTCCGAAGCCCCAGACAGCGTGGGAACACTCATTGACGGGCGCGCCATTGCCGCGCAAATCCAGCGTGAACTGGCCGGGCGCATCGCCGCGTTGAAAGAGCGCGGGATCGTGCCCGGCCTCGCCTTTGTGCGCGTCGGCGAGGATCCCGCCTCCAGGGTTTACGTCGGCCGCAAGGAAAAGGCCTGCGCCGAGCTTGGAATTTTTTCGGAAACGCACGTTCTGCCGGAGCAAACCCCTGAAAGTGATTTGCTCGCGTTGCTGGAAAGACTGAACGCCGATTCGCGCGTACAGGGGGTTCTCGTCCAGGCCCCTTTGCCAAAGCAAATCCGGGAGTCCGTCGTTTATGCGACCGTGTCGCCGCAAAAGGACGTGGATGGGTTCCATCCGGTCAACGTCGGCAAATTGATGCTGGGCGACCCAACGGGTTTCCAGCCCTGCACCCCGGCGGGTGTCCGCGAGCTGCTGGTCCGCTCGCTGGTGAACACGCGCGGTGCGGAGGTGGTGATTCTGGGCCGCGGCAACATCGTGGGCAAACCGATGGCCGCGATGCTTTGTCAAAAAGACAAAAATGCAAACGCCACCGTGACAATTTGCCACTCCGCCACCCGCGACCTCGCGGCCCATTGCCGTCGCGCGGATATTTTGATCGCCGCGATGGGCGTCGCGGAATTTGTCAAAGCGGAGATGGTCAAGCCCGGGGCGACCGTGATTGACGTGGGTGTTAACCGCGTGAAGGATCCGACGGCGAAAAACGGTTCGCGGCTGGTGGGCGACGTGGATTTTGCCGCCGTCCAGAAAATCGCCGGTCAGATCACCCCCAACCCCGGCGGGGTCGGCCCGATGACCATTGCGATGTTGATGCAAAACACCGTGCGGGCGGCGGAGACGACCTTGTAGCGGCGATCTGTGATCGTCGCATTTTGAAACATGAAATAATCAGCGGCCGTCACAGACTGCCGCTACAATAACAAGAACATGACTCCTACTCGAATTCTACCCGATCTCCAATGCTCGCTGGTGTGTGAAGAAGTGCGCCAGGAATCCAATGGCAATTTTTTCCTCGTCGGCGTTATCAACTTCCTGCGCGTGCCGCAACTGCCCGTGGTGGCCGGGCGGTTGTGCGTTTTCAACCGCTGGACGGCCGGCATCGGCCAGTTCATCGAAAGCATCAAGTTCATTGCCCCCGACCAGACGACCGTTCTGCGCAAAGGCGAGATGAAATTTGAATTGAAGGACGCGGCGGTGCACGCCACCAACGTCATGGTCTTTGGCCAGATCGAATTCAAAACCGCCGGAACGTACTTCGTCGAAGTGCTCGTGGATGACGTGATGAAATTGCGCTATCCCATTCCGGTCATACACACGCCGTCGCCGGAACAAAACCCGCCGTCCACGCCGCCGGCGCCATCAGCGGAACCGCAAACCTGATTTTCAAGCCACAGATGAAACACGGATTGAACACAGATTCTAAAATCATTTTATCTGTGTTTCATCTGTGACAATCTGTGGCTGAATGAGCGTGCCGTCCGAAGAATCCGTTTTCGCCTGGGAACCTTTCACCCCGCGCGGCGTGGCGGCGTTCGCCCGCGTGGGACTCGGGCGCCTGCTGCTCGTGCAGTTCCTCGTGGCCTTGCTCGCCGCGGGCGCAGTCGTTTGGTTCGCCGACAAGATCGGTTTCCCGGCCGTGGCCGCCTCCATCCGAAAGTTGCCGCCCACCGGCGAAATCCGCGCCGGCCGACTGGCCTGGCCCGGCCGTTCACCGGAATTGCTGGCCACCGGTCGTATCCTGGCACTGGATGTGGACCTGGATCACTCCGGTCAGATCGGCCCCACCGCCGACCTTCAAATCGAATTTGGCAGGGAAACCATCCGCTCTTTTTCGCTGTTCGGCTATTGGGAATGGCATTACCCGCGTGATGAGGTCATCGCCTTCAATCGCAACACGCTGGAACCGCTGTGGGGGGCCTGGGCCATGGAACTCCTCATCCTGGTCGGGGTGGCCGCGGTCGTTGGCTGCTTGCTGAGCTGGTGGTTATTGGCAGCCCTTTACTTCCTGCCGCTCTGGCTGCTCGGCTTCTATGCGAACCGTGATTTGAGTTTCCGCCAAAGCTGGCGGCTGGCGGGCGCCGCCTTGATACCGGGAGCCGTGCTGATGGCAGTGGCGGTTTTCCTTTATGGCCTTGGATTTCTGAATCTGGTGTCCTTTGGTTTTATCTTCGGCGCTCATTTTGTCATCGGCTGGATTTATCTGTTCGTCAGCCTGCTGTTCGTGCCGCGCGCGCCAACCACAACCAACCGGGGCAATCCGTTCAAGATCAGGACGAAATGATGAAGAACTCAAAAATGATTGTCTCCCAATTTCAAATTCGGGTAGGGCAGGTAGTCCTCTGCCCGCTGCGACCGTGGAGAACGGCACGCACGGACTCCGATGAATCGCGAGCGGCTGGCGCGTTCTACCGAGGTCTGCCACTGCCGGAACGGCAGCTTCATTGACACCCGCGCCACGGCTCTTTAGCCTCCCGGCATCATGTCTCGGCTGCCGTTTGAATTCCTCCTCGCGCTGCGCTATCTGCGGCCCAAACGGACGTTCGTCTCCATCATCACGCTCATTTCCGTCGTCGGCGTCGCCCTCGGCGTGGCCGTGCTCATCATCGTCATCAGCGTCATGAGCGGATTCGACCACGATCTGCGTGCAAGAATCCTCGGTTTCAACGCCCACCTGCGCATCGTGGCGAACGGTGAAACCATGCAGAACTACGACACGGTGATGAATCTGGTTTCTTCGAATAGAAATGTGGTCGGTGTGGCGCCATATGTCCTGGGCCCGGTGCTCATGGAAACGGAACCGGCCGGCAACCAACAGCCGTTCTTTGCCGTGCCGTACTTGCGGGGCGCGGATCCTGCCCGCGAAAATGCGGTGAGCATGTTGCCCAAAAGCATCATCGCCGGAAAGTTCGACCTGAGCCGGCGCGGTCTGGTCATCGGCAGCGCGCTGGCCCAAAGCCTGAATCTGGCGGTCGGCGACCGGGTGGCGATTTATTCGCCGGACGAGTTGAAGAAAATGAAGGAACACCGGGGCAAATCGGACGAGGAGGCCGTCCTGCCGGATGATTACACCGTCACAGGCATTTTCGATGTGGGCTACTACGATTACAACTATTCCATCGCCGTCACCTCGCTCGAAAACGCGCAGGAGCTTTACGACCTCGGCGACAGCGTGCATGGGTTGACGGTGATGTTGCGAGATCCCTATCAGGCACCGGCGGTGGCCAAGGAACTGGCGGCCGTGTTGGGGCCGGGCTATGCCGTCACCACCTGGATGCAGGAAAATTCCGCCATTCTCGGCGCCGTGCTCGTTGAAAAAAATGTGATGTTTTACCTGCTGTTCTTCATCGTCATTGTGGCGGCGCTGTGCATTCTGAGCGCGCAAATCACCTTCGTGGTCCAGAAGACGCGCGAAATCGGCATGTTGAAGGCGCTCGGCGCCACCCACCGGCAAATCTCCGGCGTGTTTCTTGCTCAAAGCGCCATCATCGGCGTATTAGGCGTGCTCATCGGCTACGGTCTCGGGATCCTCGCGCTGACCTATCGCAATGAATTTCTGCACGTCATGAACCGGCTGACGGGCTGGGAGCTTTTTCCCGCCAAAATCTACGGCTTCAGCGAACTGCCGGCGATCATTGATGTCCGGGACATCATGCTGATTTGCGGAAGTTCGTTCGTCATTTGCATATTGGGTGGTGTGCTCCCTGCGTGGCGCGCCGGCCGTCTGAAACCCGTGGAGGCGTTGCGTTATGAGTAAAAAAATGGGGAACATTCAACATTTAACATCCAACCTCCAGCAACCAACGATTGCGGTAGGGCGCGCCACTCCATGCACGCCGCGGCGGGCAGAGGACTGCCCGCCCTACCACTGGGTGTTGAATGTTGAACGTTGGAAGTTGAATGTTTTATTCCGTTCCCGCGGAGGCCCGCCATGAACGAGCCATTGCTTTCTGCTCGTGCGCTGACCAAGTCCTATACCATGGGCCGGCGAACGCTCGAGGTCCTGCGCGGTGTCAATCTTGAGGTGGCCCGGGGCGAATTTCTGGCGTTGCGCGGCGCGTCCGGCGCGGGCAAAAGCACCCTGCTGCATTTGATCGGCGGCTTGGATTCGCCCAACGCCGGTGAAATTCGGTTTGCCGGACAAAACATCGCCGCCTTTTCCGACCGGCAATTGACCGACTTCCGCAATCGCCGCGTCGGATTTGTTTTCCAGGCTTACCATCTGTTGCCGGAACTTGACGCGCTGGAAAACGTTTGCCTGCCGGCGCGCGTCGCCAGAATTTCCGCGGGCGATGCAGAAAAACGCGGACGCGAATTGCTGGCCCGGGTCGGTCTCAGCGACCGCCGGGAGCACAAACCCTTCGAACTTTCCGGTGGCGAACAGCAGCGCGTCGCCATCGCCCGCGCCCTGATCAACGAACCGGAACTGGTCCTGGCCGACGAGCCCACCGGCAATCTGGATTCGCACACGGGCGGCGAAATCATCGAATTGCTCAAAAAGTTGCACGCGGAAAAACAAACCACGCTCATCATTGCCACGCATGATGCCAAGGTGGCCGCGCACGCCCGGCGCGTCTTTGAACTGGCGGACGGTTGCATTGTCGAAGATGTGCAGCAAAGTGACCGTTGAAAACAGGTTTTCCGGGAATCAGCTTGCGTCCATTATGCTTGAAGATCGTGATTACATGCGCCAGCCGGATTATTACCGGCCGTATCTGTCGTTGACCATGGCGTTGCTGGTCGTGAACGCCATCGTCTTTCTGGTCGAGTGCATCCTTTCCTCCAACCCGATGCGGTTGGTGCCGGACAATCCGTTCATTTACTACTATTTTGCGTTGAGCCTCGAGGGGTTGCAGCATGGTTTCGTCTGGCAGCTGCTGACCTACCAGTTCATGCACAGCGGCCTATTGCATATTTTCCTGAACTGTTGGGCCATTTACGTTTTCGGGCGGGCCATGGAGGAGGCCTTGGGTCCCCGGAAATTCCTGATGTTGTATTTTTCCAGCGGCGTTCTCGGTGGATTGGTCCAGATGCTGGGGGCGCTGGTCTGGCCCAGTCATTTCGGCACGGCTGTGGTGGGCGCCTCGGCCGCTGCGCTCGGCCTGGTTGCGGCGTTCGCCGCTCTTTATCCGGAGCAACAATTGACCCTGCTCCTGTTTTTCGTATTGCCAGTCACACTGCGGGCGAAATACCTGCTTTGGGGCACGGCGTTGTTGAGCGTGTTCTGCATCGTTTTTCCGGATTCGTGGCTGGCGGTGTTAGTGGGAGGGAACATCGCTCATGCCGCACATCTGGGCGGCATGTTGACGGGCATCGTTTTCGTGCGCCTGTTCATCCAAGGCCGCTGGTCCTGGCCACAACGGGGAATCCCGTCGTCGCGCCCGGCCGGGTCGCGGGAATTTGCCGTCACGCGCGCCGGCAAGGGCAGATTCTGGCGTTCGGCGGGAGGCAAACCCGACGAGGAACTTTCCACCGACGAATTTGTGAAAAATGAAGTGGACCCCATTCTCGAAAAGATTTCTGCGCACGGCATCCAAAGTCTCACCGCCCGCGAGCGCGAAATCCTGGAAAAGGCCCGCAGCAAGATGGCGAAGCATTAACCTGTAGCGTCGGTCTGTGACCGTCGCCGTTTCCCGGTGTTCCGGGAGCGCCGTTGCCAACCATCGTCCTTGGGCGCGCTGAAGCGAAAGCGGCTCGACACCTGTTCTCCGCCCTTTTACCCTCGCCCTGTGATAACGCGCTATTCCCGGCCGGAAATGCGGGCCATCTGGACCGACGAAAACAAGCTTCGCCTCTGGCTTCAAATCGAGCTGCTGGCCGGCGAAGCCCTGGTCAAAGAGCGCATCGTACCTCGAGCCGATTTCGCCAAAATCAAACGCGGCGCGGACAAATGGTTCGCCAATCTGCCCGGCCTCGTGCTCCGCCAGAAAGAACTGGAAAGGACGCTTAACCACGACGTCATCGGCTTTACCACCGCGGTCGCCGAGAAAATTGATGGGCAAAGAGCAGATGTTGTGGCGGTCTGTGACCGCCGGGCGGAAAATCAGCGACGGTCGCAGACCGCTGCTAAAAACGCCAGCCGCTGGTTCCACTTCGGCCTGACCAGCAGCGACATTATTGACACTGCGTTCGCTGTCCAGATGGTCCAAAGCGCCGATATCCTGATCCAGGATGTGCGGACCGTTCGTGCTTCCATTGCGAAACAGGCGCGCCAATACAAGTCTACCCCCTGCATCGGCCGCAGCCACGGCATCCATGCCGAACCGACCACCTTCGGGCTGAAACTCGCGCTGATGTACGACGAATTTGGCCGCGCGCTCCGGCGCCTTGAACGCACGCGCGGGGACGTTGCCATCGGCAAACTCAGCGGCGCGGTTGGCACCAGCGCGCATCTTTCGCCGCGCATCGAGGCTGCGGTCTGCAAAAAGCTTGGGTTGCGTCCGGCGCCGATTGCCACCCAGGTCGTCCAGCGTGACATTCACGCCGAATTCATGACCACGCTGGCGCTGGTCGGCGCGAGCATCGAACGCTGGGCCGTCGAGTTCCGTCATCTCCAGCGCACGGAAGTGCTCGAAGCCGAGGAACCGTTTAGTCAAGGTCAGAAAGGCAGCAGCGCCATGCCGCACAAGCGCAATCCCATCACTTGGGAACGCCTGACCGGGCTCGCTCGCGTGCTCCGCGGCAACGCCCTGGCCGCGCTGGAAAACGTCGCCCTCTGGCACGAACGCGACATCAGCCACAGCAGCGTCGAACGCATCATCTTTCCCGACTCGTGCACCTTGCTGGATTACATGCTGGGGCTGCTCACGCGGCTGATGGACGGCCTCGCCGTTTATCCGGAGAACATGCGCAAAAACCTCGGTCTCTCGCTCGGCATGTGGAATTCGCAGACGGTCCTGCTGGCGCTCATCAAAAAGGGCCTCACTCGCGAAGCGGCCTACAAACTCGTTCAAGACGCCGCGATGAAGACCTGGGAAGTCAAGCACACTGGCCGTGATAACGCCGACTTTGTCCAGCAATTGAAAGCCGAGCCGGCGGTAGCCAGGCATTTCAGGCCGGGCGAGCTGGAAAGACTTTGCTCGCTGGAATTCCATTTCAAGGAAGTGAACAGCCGGTTCAAGAAACTGGGACTTTAACCAATCATGTATTCCCCCGCCGCGACCCGTTACAACTCGCCTGAATTTTACCGCCGCTGCGGTTGTTCCGGCATCCGGCTGCCGCTGATTTCACTCGGCCTATGGCACAATTTCGGCGGCAAGGATTCTTATGACAATGCCCGCGCCATCGCCTGCCGCGCCTTTGACCACGGCATCACGCACTTTGACCTTGCCAACAACTACGGCCCGCCCGACGGCTCGGCGGAGGAAACCTTCGGCCGCATTTTGCGCGAAGATCTCGGCAAATCGCGCGACGAACTCATCATCTCCACCAAAGCCGGTTATTTGATGTGGCCCGGCCCCTACGGCGAATGGGGTTCGCGCAAATATCTGTTGGCGTCCCTGGATCAGTCCCTCCGCCGGATGGGCCTCGACTACGTTGACATTTTTTATTCCCACCGACCCGACCCCGACACGCCGCTGGAGGAAACCATGGGGGCGGTCGCCCACGCCGTCCACGTCGGCAAGGCGCTGTACGCCGGCATCTCGAATTATCCGCCCGCCGAAACCGTTCGCGCGGCGAAGCTGCTGCGCGACATGGGCGCGCCGTGCCTCATCCACCAGCCGCACTACAACATGTTCGACCGCTGGGTGGAACCGCAACTGCTCGACACGCTGGCGCAGGAAGGCATCGGCTGCATCGTCTTCTCGCCGCTGGCCAAGGGCCTGCTCACCGACCGTTATTTCAAGGGCGTGCCCGCCGATTCCCGAGCCAGCCGCGACCCGCGATTTCTCAGGCCCGCCGACATCACCGACGCCGTGCTGGCCAAGACAAAAAAACTCCACGACCTCGCCCAGTCGCGCGGCCAGACACTGGCGCAAATGGCGCTGGCGTGGGTGTTGCGACATCGAGCCGTGACGAGCGCGTTGATTGGCGCGAGCAAAGTCAGCCAGGTGGACGATTGCGTCGGCGCGGCGCGGAACTTGAAATTCTCGGACGCGGAACTGGGTCAAATTGAAAAGATTCTGGCGGAATAAATTTACCTTCGACAGGGAGACGCCAAATGAAGGGATCGAAGATTATCTCCGGTCTTTGTTATCTTCATTTCCTTCTGTGGAAAATTGGGCGGTGCGCACGGAGTGCGTCGCCCTGCCCTGCATGTTCTTTTCCGCCTCCATGAGATTACGGCGCGACAAGTGCGGTTTGGAGCAAATTCAAAAGCGTCATGGCCGCAAAAAAGCGCTGGCCAAGGGCAACGCCTACGCCAGCAGCGTGCCGCTGAACCATTCCTCGGACATCAAAACCTGGTCGGAGATTTTCCATCTGCCGTTCGTCAGCAATCCCATTCCGACGAACGAGACGGACGTGACCGGCATCGGCTACAACCACGTCGCCATTGTCAACGACCTGAGCGACCTGTTTGTGCCGGGAGCGATTCCGGCAGCGCCGCAATTCTCGGTGACCCACACCCGTCCGTTTGTGGATCCCCAAACTCACAATGCCTATGAGTTGGCCTTCGTCACCAATGTCGGCTTCACACCGGTGCCCGCACCGTTATGGCTGGTGCTGGATAATCTGAGTGCCCATGCGACGCTGCTGAACGCGGCGGGAACGGCCTCCATCCTCGCGCCGCTCGGCAGCCCGTGTGTCGGCGTGCCCGTCGGCGACGGCGATGGTGACCGTGACGAGGTTTTGTTTCCGTTCCAGACGCGGACCGTGCTGTTGGAGTTCAATGATTCGACGGGCGGTAACATCGACTACACCCCGCGGGTGCTGGAGGCGACGCCGACGCCGTAGCGGAGAAAATATTCAAGGAAGTTGCGCACCGCGTTTGAGCAGCCGGCCGCTCCGGGAGACTGGAGCGGCTTTTTGTTTTGCTAAACCAGAACCATGCGGCAGGACAGGCGCGATGCCTGTCCTACGCTGCGCTGTCCGCTGCTCGTTTGGTGGATTGCGAGGAGTCAGGCTTTGCCGCACCATTTACTTAAACTTTGAACGCCAAAAAATCATCCGCCGTGCAAATCATTCGCGCCAGTGAGGGGCATCTGCCGGCCATCGCGGAACTGGCCCGCGTCATCTGGCGCGCGTGTTATCCGGGCATTATTTCGTCGGAGCAAATCGAATACATGCTGGCACGGATGTATGCACTGGATACGATGCGCGACGAGATTCGGTCACGGGGAATCTGCCATGACCTTTTGATGATGGCTGGCAAGCCGGCGGGGTTCGCATCTTATGGACCGACTTCCAACGCCGGTGAAATGAAGCTTCACAAGCTCTACTTGTTGCCGGAACTGCACGGTCAGGGACTGGGCAGCCGGTTGCTACAGCATGTCGAAACTGAGGCCCGCGCCACCGGGGCACGCCGGTTGATTCTTTCCGTGAACAAGCGCAATGCCACGGCCGTTGCCGCCTACCAAAGCAATGGTTTTATCATCGCGGAATCCGTGGTGACGGACATCGGCGGCGGATTCGTGATGGACGATTACATCATGGCGAAGGAATTCAATTTCAGCCGGTGAAGCCGGCTTGCGGCAGATTTGCGGTCCATTTGGATGTCAGGCGCTGATCCGGGCAGCTTCCGCACGACCCACAAACGCGAACAGGAGCAGGACCAGGCCTGCCGTCCAGCCGCCGAGGCTGAAAACAGTTGGAAACCACAGTGCGATGGCCAGGCCGGCCGTCAACAGCAGGGCCGAGAGCCCGATGAACGAGCGCATTCCGTAAAGAAACCTAAAAGGAAGATAGTGTGCGCCGAGCAGCACCATCATGGCTGGAAAGAACCAGTTCAGCCGCAAGGTTGCGACCGGGGCGACCAACGGCATGGAAAGCGGCAGCACGAAGGCCACCTGCATGGCCAGCTAGCGCAGCGGTTTGCGTGCGGGGAGAGAGGCCGGCCGGCCGAGCAGGCGGAGCAGGGTCATAACGGCTGGAAAGATGAAAAAGCCGCCCACGACCAGCGTAAGAATAGCGGCGCGAGCGGAAAGCCCGGTTCCCAGCGCCGCCGCCGCCAGCCACAGGATGCTGGCGATGAGCTGGCCGAAGAAGCCGCCCTCGTAAACGGAGCGGACCTCGGTTTTGGCTTTGGCAATCAACATTGATGGACTTTCGGGCATAAACATTCGTGCGCTTAAAAAACAACAGACGGCTCGTTTTTGCAACCGATCCCGTTGTCTTTGAATGACCGTAAATCCCATTGCGAGGCCCGTCCAGCATTATCTCGAACCGATGAACTCAAACGCCCGGCGTTGATCCGCTTCGCCGGACGATCGGGATGCCGCCAATCTTCGGCTGGCCGGCGGAGCTGTGCCTGACCTTTTTTGTTTCGTCTATTTCGCTGGTCAAAACCTCTGCGTCCGTGCGTCTCTGCGGCAACAACACGACCCGTGGGTACGCTCCCATCATTTGTGTCCATCTGCGGCTGAAGCACGGCTCGTGAGGACGTTGCCCCACCAGATGGCGCGCCCTACTGTTACTGTTATGGCGTTTCACCCAACGGGAGGGTTGCTTTGATGCCAGAACTGCTCTCCTGCGGACGCGTGGTTCCGGAATATTTTCCGTGGTACGCCGAAAGGAAATAAATAATCACCACACCGACCGTTACGGTGACTCCATTCCAGAAGAGCGGCCATTGGGTGCCACCGGGTTGCGCACAGGCGTTGAACCACCAGCCGGTGCCGAGATAACCCAGGAGGCTGCCGACGCCGTTGACCATCAACGCCATCATCGCCTGCGCCCGCGCCCGCCATTCGGCGCTGACGCGTTCATTAATGTAAATCTGCGCCGTGATGAAATACAGAGTGAACGTCAGGCCGTGCAGGCTGGTGCCTGCCAGCACGCAGACGGGGCTGTTCACCGCGCACAGGATGAATCGTAACAGCCCGGCGCCAAGTCCCGCCGCAAAAATCCATTTCAGCCGCCAGCGCAGGAACAATCCTGCCAGCGAGAACATGGCGATGAGTTCCGTGCTTTGCGCCAGCGTCATCCAGGCCGAGGTATGCCGGAAGCCGAGCTGTTGCAGGTGCAGGGGTGTGAAGGGATAAAATGCCGCGAGCGGAATGCTGAACAACGCCGCCGTGACGAAGACCGCCCGGTGGTCAGGATTTTTCATCAACACAATTGCGTCCCAGCCGAGCCGCTGGAGCAGCGTGGGGTGGCCGGCGGTTCTTGGGGGCGGCACGTTCGGCAGCAGGAAGGTGAACGCCGCCAGGGCCAGCCAGGTCACGGCGCAGGTGTATTCCGAAAGCGTCGAGGTGTCGGCGTTCAACGCGCTGACCAGCCAGCAGCCGCCCACCCAGCCCAGGGTGGCGCCCGCACGGATCGGCCCGAATTGTCGTTGGGAATCCTGCAACCGCGAAAAGACAACGGCGCTGACAATGCTACCGGTGGGCGCCGAACAGAGCGCATAAGATTGGACCAACAACAGCACCAGTCCCGCCGGCCAGTCCGACTTGATGCTCCAGGCAACGGCGCACATGGCCGCCGCGCTCGCCACGGATAATCCGCGCAACACGGCGACGGGTGAGGCATGGCGGTCGGCCATCGCGCCGAAAATGAGCGGGGAGATAAGCGCGGCCAGGGCGGAGGTAGCGAAGGCGTAAGGCGCGATGCCGACCAGATGGTGGGCCTTCAAGACCACGCTCAAGGGCACGGTCCAGATGCCGACGGCCATGGACTGGATCAGGAACAGCACCGCCAATTCGCCGTATTCTCCCCAACGAACGGTTTTCACGCGTAAAACTCCCTGGCCAGCAAACCGGTCAACTGATGCACCGCCAGTTGCAGGTCGGCCAGCCGGTCGAATTGCGCTTGCGGCAGTTCGCCATTTTCAGCCGCGCGCTGGCAGCGTTGGAAACGACGGCTCAAGGGCAACCGCACATTATTGAAATCCAGTTCGGCCAGAAGTTTTTCGACCCTGGCGGCCAATTCGCGGGCCGTGCGGATTTGACCCAACGCGTCTTGGGTGGTCGTCGTGCCGGTGCGAACGCCGAGGAGCTGGCGGCATTCAAATTTGCGGCAACGCGCCGGGCGTTCGGCATAAATGGCGCAGGCGCACGTCTCGGCGTTGAACGCCGGACAGGGCTGGGTCATGCGCGCACGGCCACCGTGGAACAACGGCGAGGCATCGCCGGGTTCCGGGCGAACGTCGGCAAACAGGACGCCGTTGCAACACAGGCCGCATTGGAGGCAAAGTGCGTCAATGATCTTGTCCATTGCGAAATATGGGAGCGAATACTACAAAATCGGGGTCGGATCGGCAACAAAGGCGGAATCTTGGTACTGGCCTGCTTTGGTGGGCGAGGCTACTGACGAGCCGGCTCGCGGGTATGCTCGCCCCACCGAAACAGGCAAAGTAACCCACTACCGGAACCTTTTCCGCTTCTATTTCCATAACCGCGCCTTGACAGAAGGCGTTTCAATGTTAATCTCCGCGCTCCGTCAAACGGAGATTTTCCCGCGCACCAGGCGCGAATTGAACCGATTTATGAAACGCCAGTATCAACCGTCTAAAATCCGCCGCAAACGGCAGCACGGATTCCTTGCCCGCAAGTCCACCAAAAGCGGCCGCGCCACGCTGCGCAACCGCCGCCGGGTGGGGCGCAAACGCCTGACCCCCGTTTGATCCGGCGCCCATGCCCGCCTCGTTCCCAGACGCCGGAGGCCGGACACCGGAGGCCGGACGCCTGCGGTTGCGCCGCCCGGCGCGGCTTCAGCAGCAGCGCGAATTCGCGCGCGTGCGGCAGCAGGGACAGCGGCTCGCGCTGGGTTGCCTCATCGCCAACTGGAACACGTTGCCGGAAGGGGCGAGGCCGCGATTGGGCGTCGTCACCAGCCGGAAAATCGGCGGGGCGGTGGTGCGCAGCCGGGCGCGGCGGTTGCTGCGCGAGAGTTTCCGTCAGCACCAGAACGAACTGGCGCGGCCGGTCGAACTGGTGCTGGTCGCCCGGAATTCCATCGCCGGGAAAAAATTTGTCGAGGTCGAAAAGGATTTTCTGACGACCCTGCGGCGGGCCGGTTTGTTGAAATGAACGTGAAAAACATTCAACATTCAACATTCAACAGCGAACGTCGAATGACGGCAGGAATACACCGTCGCTGGATGTTGGGCGTTGAATGTTGGTTGTTGAATGTTCCCCAATTTGTTCTGATCTTCGCCATCTGGCTGTACCGCTGGACGGTCTCGCCCCTGCTCGTTTTCCTGTTCGGGCCCACCGGCGGCTGCCGTTTCACGCCCAGTTGCTCGCAATACGCGGTGGACGCCATCCATTCGCAGGGCGTGTGGGCCGGCAGCGGGTTGGCGCTGCGGCGGATTTGCCGCTGCCATCCGTGGGGTGAGGGCGGGTACGATCCGGCGCCGGAACCGGAAGTCACAAGTCAGAAGTCAGAAGTCAGAACCTAACTATGGACCGCACCGGCATCATCGTTGTCTCGCTCTGCGTCGTTCTGATGGGCGTGTGGTTTGTCACCGAACAGAAATATTACTCGCAAGTGGCCCGGTCGCCGGCGGGCACCAACGCGCCGGTCAACGTTCAAACTCCCAACGCCGGCGCCGCGCCCGGCACCGCACCCGCCGTCCCGACGGCGGTTGCGGGTGTCCCCTCCGGTTTTTCCTTCGACACCAATGTGCCCGAGCAAACCATCGTGCTCACCCGGGCGCATGAGCGTTACACGTTTACTTCATGGGGGGGTGGATTGAAATCGGTTGAGTTGACGAACTACCCGGAAACCGTTTCCGCCCGTTGGAAGCAGAAGACTTCAGCGGCAGGTTTTGCCACGCTGAATGCGCGCGTGTCCGAGCCGGTGATGGCGATTCTGGGCGAAGCCAGTCTGATCGGTGACGGCAACTGGACCTTGATAAAGACCGGCGACGGTGTTCACGCGGAAAAGATTTTCCCCAACGGCCTGCGGATTGTGAAGGATTTTCACATTGGCGCGGATGGTTTGCTCAACGTGACCATGGAGCTGGACAACACCTCGGACAAATCGCTGCCGTTGCCGACGCAGGAATGGGTTATCGGCACGGCGACCCCGATGGGGCCGGATGACAACAATTTCCCCATGTACGGGGGGATGATGTGGTATGACGGGGCCAGGGAGCAACAGATCAACCTGTCCTACTTCAGCACCAACACCACATTTTTGTTCTTTTTTCCCCACACCCCCAAATCCGAATACCGCGAGGGGTCAAGCAATGTGGTCTGGGCGGCGGCGTACAACCAGTTTTTCGTGCTGCTGGCGATGCCGCGGACGCCGGCCGCCCAGGTCCTGGCGCGCCCGGTTTATCTGCCGGCTTTCACCAATGTCGAATGGATGCCGGGCCTGCCGCTGCCGGAGGGCATTCAAACCGCCCTGGTGTATCCGGCGCAAACTCTCGGAACCAATCAGACGATCGAGCGGCAGATTGTTCTTTATGCGGGTCCGAAGGAATATCGGACGCTAGCGCACATTGGGGCGGAATTCCAGAACCATGCCGATCTGGCCATGAATTTTGGCAGGGGCTATATGAGTTTTTGGGGCGTCGGAACTTTTTTCGCCAAGGTGTTGCTGATTTGCATGAACTGGTTGCATGACGCCTTCAAGGTCAGTTACGGTTGGACCATTGTCTTGATCACCGTCCTGTTGCGGATCGCCTTTTGGCCATTGACCGCGGCCAGCACGCGTTCGATGAAGAAAATGCAGGCGTTGGCGCCGGAAATAAAGGCGCTCCAGGCGAAGTACAAGGACGACATGCAGAAATTCACCCAGAAACAATGGGAACTGTACCGCAAGCACAAAGTCAGCCCCATGAGCGGCTGCCTGCCGATGATGATTCAGATGCCGGTGTTCTTCGGCTTTTTCACCATGTTGCGCAGCGCGATTGAACTGCGCGGGGCGCATTTCCTGTGGGTCAGCGACCTGTCCAAACCCGACACACTGTTGATGATTCCAGGGTTGAATTTTCCGTTCAATCTGTTGCCGTTGTTGATGGTGGGCGTCATGGTGTGGCAGGCGCATCTGCAACCGCCGTCACCGGGCATGGACCCCACCCAGGCAAAGATGATGCGCTACCTGCCGCTGATCTTTCTGGTGTTTCTCTATAATTATTCCTCGGGCATGGCGCTGTACATGACGATGAGCACGCTGATGAGCGTGATTCAGACCAAGTTCACCAAAATGAACCAGACTCCGGCTCCGGCCGCGGCGACGCCGGCATTGACGCCGCCGCCAAAAAAGAAAAAATAAAGGCGATGCAAAAGAGTCGAGAGCCGAGAGTCGAAGGTCGAGCGCGGGAAAATGCGCTTGCCTTCTGCTGTTCTGCTCTCGCCTCTCGGCCCTCGCCCCTCGACCACTGATTTATGCCTGCTCAACCGAAAGAAACATTGGAAAAGATCCTGGAGACCCTGGGTTTCACCGCCACCATTGAGGAACACAAACTGGAAGAGGGCCTGTTGCTGGAAATTAAGACCGACGACGCCGGCCGGCTCATCGGCCGGCAGGGACAAACGCTCTTCGATCTGCAATACATCACCAACCGCCTGCTGTTTCAACAGGACACCACCGCGCCGAAGGTGATGGTGGACGTGGGCGGTTATCGCACCCAGGCGCGCGAAGCCCTGGTGAAGAAGGCGAAGAACGCCGCCGAAAAAGTCCGGCGCTGGGGCGACACAGTGGAATTGGAGCCGATGTCGGCGTTTGACCGTCGCGTGGTGCATCAGGCGCTCAAGGACGACCCCGATGTGGAAACGCACAGCGTCGAAGTGGAAGGCTCGGAAAAGAAAGCCATCCTGCTCCGGCCCAGACACTGAGCCTTGTTACTGGCCGAGAATGGTCAGGTTATACGCCCGGGACGTGGCACTGTCGTGTTGGGGCGGCTTGCCGATGTCGTTGTACAGATACTCGAATTTGAAGCGGTAGGAGACATTGTTAACGCCGGGCGGCACGGGCACATAACCTTCCCAACGATTGGTGATGAGCGGCGTCGGGCGCATGTCATAGAGCTGGCCGTTGGCGACCACGTAGGGATGGAGGGAGTCCCATCGCAACGATTGCTGCTGCGTTATGAAGGAGACTTCCACGGGATAAAGGTTGTTGGCGTTGCGCGGTTGCTCCAGCGGCGTCAGGTTGGTAAACGTCGCGGCGCAACCCGTCAGCAACAACACGGGGAGAACCGGCAAGATTTTCTTCCACATAATGGGGGCAGCTTTACACCAACGCCGGTGATTTGTAAAGTTGGATTTAGCACTTGAATCGCCTTCTTTTTTCCGGGTATTTTTTTCCTGCGTATGAATTCCCCAAGTCAATCCCCGCCGGGTTTTCGTCATTATCGCTGGGTCATTTGCGCGCTGTTGTTTTTTTCCACCACTTGCAACTACCTGGACCGGCAGGTCATCAGTTATCTGCAACCATTTTTCTGCCGGCCGGAAACACAGGGCGGTTTCGGCTGGACCAATTCCGATTTTTCCTATCTGACGTCGGCTTTCACCGGCGTTTACGCGGCGGCAACGGTCTTCGCCGGCTGGCTGATTGACCGAATCGGCACGAAGCTGGGTTTGGCGCTTTCGCTGGTTGCGTGGTCCGTTTTCGGAATTATCAACGCCTTCGTCGGGCAGTTGCTGACGATGCATATTCTGGTACGAAGCCTGTTTGCCGTGAGCGAAGCAGGCAATTTTCCCGCGTCCATCAAGACCGTGGCCGAGTGGTTCCCCAAGCGCGAACGCGCGCTGGCCACTTCAATTTTCAACGCTGGTTCTAATGCCGGTGCCATGGTGGCGGCGCTCGTGGTCCCGACCTGCATGGTCTATCTGGGTGAGAAACAAGGCTGGAAATGGGCATTCATCATCACCGGCGCCCTCGGGTTCTTGTGGTTGATCTTCTGGTTCCGGCTCTATCACCCGCCCGCGAAGCACCCGGGGCTCTCCAAATCTGAATACGATTACATTCACATTGACGACGAAAGCGTCGCCGGCGACCAGACGGGTGACAAAGCGAAAGTTCCGTGGCTGCGGCTGTTTGGCTATCGCCAACTCTGGGCCTTCATCGCGGGCAAATTCATGACCGACGGGATTTGGTGGTTTTATCTGTTTTGGCTGCCGGCTTATTTACACGATCAATTTAAGATGACGCAAAGTGAAGTGCGGATGCCCACCTTCATCGTCTATGGGATTTCCATTCTCGGCAGCATTTATGGCAGCAGCATTCCGTTCACCCTCATCAAACGCGGCATGGCGGTTTATCGCGCGAGAATGACGACGATGTTCGTCATTGCCGTCTTTCCGCTGGCGGTTTTGTTGACCCAGTACTTTGGAGATGTGAACCGATTTGGCGGTCTGGCGGCCACGCTCGCCGTGGCCATGATTTGCGTCGGCTGCACGGCGCATCAGGCCTGGTCGGCCAATCTCTTCACGACGGTTTCCGACATGTTCCCCAAGAAAACCGTCGCCTCGGTCACCGGCATTGGCACCATGGCGGGCGGCATCGGGGGCGTGCTGATCCAATTGCTTCAAGGCCGGCTGCGCGACGCCTTCGTCCAAACACCCCAAACGGCGTATCTCATCATGTTTGTGGTCTGCGCCCTGAGTTATCTGGTTGCGTGGGTCATCATGAAAGCACTCGTGCCACGCCACAAGCCGATTACCGATTTGTGAGAATTGTTGAAACGTTAAAGTGTTGAGGGTTGAAGCGGCTGCGCAATTTGCCCACTTCAACTCTTTAACTCTTCCACGCTTCAACGCATCAAATCGTCATGGCGTTAAAACCGCCGTCCACGACCAATTCCGCGCCGGTGATGAAGCTGCCCGCGTCGGACGCCAGCAACAACGCCGCGCCGACGAGTTCGTGAGCCTCGCCAAACCGTTTCATTGGCGTCTTGGTCATGATGGTGGCCACCCGGTCGGGGCTGAGCACTTTCCGGTTTTGCTCGGCGGGGAAAAAGCCCGGCACCAGGATGTTCACGCGCACGCCCTGGGTCGCCCATTCGCGCGCCAGATTTTTGGAGAGATTATGCACGGCGGCTTTCGATGCCGAATAGGTGAACACCCGTGACAAAGGATTCAAGCCCGACGCCGAGCCCACGTTGATGATGCTGCCCGAACCGCGCTCGACCATGTGCTTGCCAAAAATCTGGCAGGCCAGCATCGGGCCCTTCAAATTCACGTTGATGATTTTGTCGAATTCCTCCCCGGCAATGTCGAAAAACGGCGTCGGCGAATTTACGCCCGCGCCATTGACCAACACATCCACGCGTTTGAATTTGGCGACCACATCGGCCAGCAATTTTTGCAGACCGGACTTGGACGTCGTATCGCACGGGAAAAATTCCGCTTTGCTCCCGTCCCTGATGATTTTGTCGAGGCGCTTCTGCGCCTTGACGGCGTCGCGGCCCACCAGGGCCACGGTTGCGCCGGCCGCCGCCAGCCCTTCCGCAATCGCACCGCACAATTCGCCCGTGCCGCCGATAACGACCGCCACCTTGCCTTTGAGTGAAAAAAGTTCCGCCGGTGTTTTCATAATTTCTTTTCGGAAGGACGAGTTAT